>Ga0207031_10020_pt1 | contig 39676 bp, 46 predicted proteins | sample Alteio_BWMinCont_37_FD_153278 | JGI IMG/M metagenome (GOLD analysis project Ga0207031, IMG submission 153278) | Enriched cells from forest soil in Barre Woods Harvard Forest LTER site, Petersham, Massachusetts, United States -... | ecosystem: Environmental > Terrestrial > Soil > Temperate forest >... | reverse complement strand
CGTTGCGGCGCGACGCCACCCGCTGCGGCCGAAGCGCAAGGGACTGCACTGGCCGCTGTCGCCTCTGCAATCGGCCATTCTCGGGCTGCTCATCGTCAATGCCATCATCGTCGGCTGGCGCACCGATTTCGTGCGGGCCATGCCGCAGACTGCGTCGTTCTACGCCTGGATTGGCATGCCAGTGAATTTGCGCGGGCTTGTTTTCGACGCTCTCGCGACGACAACGGAACAACACGACGGCGTGCCGATCCTCGTTGTCGAAGGCAACATCGTCAACGTCACGGGTAAGACCTCGGACGTACCGCATCTGCGATTCGCGGTCCGCAATGCCGCGCACCAGGAGATCTATTCCTGGACCGCTGTTCCATCGCGCACCATGTTGCCGTCCGGCGAGGCGCTGGAGTTCCGCAGCCGGCTCGCCTCGCCGCCGCCGGACGCCCACGATGTTCTGGTGCGTTTCGTCAACCGCTACGACATCCTAAACGGAAACCGCTGATATGGCCCGCATCCTGATTGCCGAGGACGAGGAAGCCCTGTGCGCGATGTGCGCACGCGCGCTTTCGAGCGTCGGCCACGAAGTTACGACCGCCGGCGACGGCAGTGACGCGCTCGATTCGCTCAAGCGCGAAAACGGCCGCTTCGACCTCCTGCTCACCGATATTCGCATGCCGATCATGGACGGCATCGCGCTGTCGCTTGCCGCCGCGCGCGATTTTCCCGATCTCACCATTCTGCTGATGACAGGCTACGCCGATCAGCGCGAGCGCGCCCATGGGCTCGACGCGCTCATTCACGATGTGCTGGCGAAGCCGTTTTCGCTCGTCGCACTGCGCGAGGCGGTGAACGAGGCGCTCACGGTGCACGCGCGCGGGCACTGACTTTCTACTTGTTACTTGTCTTCGGGCGCGGCGTAGGGCCGCGGCAGCGGCTCGACCGGCAGGTCGGGGTGCGGGCGGCCGAAATCGGGCGCCGGCGAATCCTGACCGATTTCGACAATGCTGCGGCGGATCGCGCGGGTCCGCTTGAAATGCTCGAATAGGGCTTCGCCGTCGCCGCGGCGGATCGCGCGCGTCAATTGCGAAAGATCCTCTTTGAAGGTGCCGAGCATTTCCAGGACCGCGTCCTTGTTGGCAAGGAACACGTCGCGCCACATGGTGGGATCGGACGCGGCAATGCGGGTGAAATCGCGAAAGCCGCCAGCGGAGAATTTCAACACTTCGGAGCGAGTCACTTCGGCAAGCTCGTCGGCGGTGCCGACGATCGTGTAGGCGATCAGGTGCGGCAAATGGCTGGTGATAGCGAGGACAAGATCGTGATGATCCGCCGGCATAAACTCGACCTTGGCGCCAAGGAGGCGCCAGAACTCGGCGAGCTTTTCGCTGGCGGCTGGATCGGTCCCCTCGGGAGGCGTGAGAATGCACCAGCGCCCGACGAAGAGTTCGGCAAAGCCGGCATCGGGGCCGGAATGCTCGGTGCCGGCGACCGGATGCGCCGGAACGAAATGTACGGTCTTGGGCAAATGCGGGCCCATCTCGCGCACGAGGGCGCTCTTGACCGAGCCGACATCGGAAACCACCGCGCCTGGCTTGAGCTGCGATGCGATTTCCTTGGCGATATCGCCGCAGACCCCAACCGGAGCGCAGACGATGACGAGATCGGCGCCCGCGGCGGCGGCGGCATTGGTTTCGTCCACCTGATCGGCGAGCCGAGTTCGGCGACGCGCCGGCGGGTCGCGGCGGAACGCGCGCTGGCCGTGATTTCGCGCACCGCACCCTGGGCGCGTGCCGCACGCGCGATCGACGAGCCGATCAGGCCGACGCCAATCAGAGCGAGACGGTTGAAGATCGGTGCGGGTGTCGCCACGGGATCACGCCGCTTTCGCCAGGAAGTCCTTGAGCGCCGCGACCACAAGCCGGTTCGCTTCCTCGGTGCCGACCGTCATGCGCAGCGCGTTCGGCAATTTGTAAGCCGTGGTCTGCCGCAGGATCAGCCCGCGCGCGGTGAGGAACACGTCCGCATCCTTGGCGGTGCGGCCCTTGTCGTGCGGAAAATGGATCAGCACGAAATTGGCGACGCTGGGCGTCACCTTGAGGCCGAGTTTGCCAATTTCGGTCACGAGCCAATTAAGCCAGCGCGTATTGTGCTCGCGCGAGCGCTCCTGATGCGCGACGTCTTCGATCGCCGCCACGCCGGCCGCTATCGCCGAGCCGGTGACGTTGAATGGCCCGCGCACGCGGTTGATGGCGTCGACGATGTGCGCTGGGCCGAACATCCAGCCGAGCCGCAGTGCGGCGAGCCCATGGATTTTCGAAAACGTCCGGCACATGACCACATTCTCGGACGTGGCCACGAGCTCGATGCCGGCCTCGTAATCGTTGCGTTGGACATATTCGGCGTAGGCGGCGTCGAGCACCAGCAGCACATGCGGCGGCAGGCCGCGATGCAGCCGCTTCACTTCGTCGAACGACAGACAGGTGCCGGTCGGATTGTTCGGATTGGCAAGGAAGACGATTTTGGTCTTCTTCGTCACCGCGGCGAGGATCGCATCGACATTGGCGGTAAGCTCCGTCTCCGGCGCTTCCACCGGCTTCGCGCCGGCGCCGAGCGTCACGATCGGATAGATCAGGAAGCCATGCCTGGTGTGGATCGCCTCGTCGCCGTCGACCAGGTAAGCGTGCGCCAACAGATGCAGGAGATCGTCGGAGCCGGCGCCGCAAACGATCCGCTCCGGATCGAGCCCGAACGCCCGCCCGATCGCCTCGCGCAATTCGCTCGCCGAACCGTCCGGATAATCTTCGAGATGATCGGCACAAGCCCTGTAAGCCGCGATGGCGCGCGGGCTCGGCCCGAGCGGCGTCTCGTTCGACGACAGCTTGAACACTTTGGCCACGCCCGGCGCCTTGCTCTTGCCGGGCACATAGGCCTCGATATCGAGCACGCCGGGACGCGGGATGGGACGCGTCGCACTCATTATTTCTTTGCTCCGGACTTCTTGACGGGCACGGTATAGCGGGTCGCGTGGCCGCCGACGAGGCCCGCCGAGCGGATTGCGGCTCCGCTTTTGCGTAAGCTCTCGGACACCGTTTTGATGCCGCCGCGCTCGACCGACACCAATAAGGCCGCGCCGTCGAAGGCGCGATCCGGCACCGCGATAACGTCGGCGTGCGGCGCGACGGCGTTGACCGCGGCAGCGTTCCAGCCGCTCACCCGCATGCTCCACATTTCCGTTTCCGTGACCATGGCGTCGGCGGCGACGCGGGATACGACAAAGACCGGCAGCGCGGCGGGGTGATCGGCGCGTTCGACGAACGGCAGGCGCGCGATGATTTTGGGCGCTGTGTCGAACTCCAGCGCCGTCCACCACGGGCCGGACCCGGCGATGGCGAAAGCGGGAATGAGACCGAGATCGCCGCGCGAGGCCGAGACCGCTTCGACGACGCTGGAGGCGCCCATATGCGGCTCGAAGGGCACCGTGAAGCCGAAATGAAAGCGCGCGGAATCGCGCATCAGCGCATCGCCGGCCGACAAGTCGGCATGCACCGCAAATGGCGACTGCACATAGGTGAAGGTGGAAATGATCACGCGCCAGATGCTCTCGACGGTATCGAGCGGCAGGTTGCCGTGATGGCGGTCGACCAGCCGGCGCATCATGTCGGCCTCGCGGGCGGGCCGGAAAGCCGAGCCGACTTCCTCGGTCTTCTTCACCGCGATCAGGCGATCGATGATCTGGCTGCGCTCGATCAAAAGCTCGTGCATCGACGCGTCGATGCGGTCGATATTGCGCCGAATGTCGGCGAGCGTGACGTCCTTTTTCCGCGGCGGTTTTGGCATGGCTGGACCCGGCAATTCGCCCGATTGATAGGTGCCGTTAAGGCCGAAATCAAAGAAAACGTTGACTCCCGGCAGAAGCGGCCTATTTACGCCCCTTTGACCGCCAAATCGGCGGCTGGACCATGCCGGGAAGCGCGGCATTCTGGGACTTGATATGGCCGACGTCAGCGCCACGCTCGATCTCGCCGACCGCGCCCGCGAAACGGACAATCCGCATTCGCCGGTCATGCGCTTTGCCGCGAGCCATCCGCTCCGTCTCGACGCCGGCGTCGATCTCGGCCCGTTCCAGATCGCCTACCAGACTTACGGCACGCTCAATGCCGAGCGCAGCAATGCGGTGCTGGTGTGCCATGCGCTGACCGGCGACCAGCATGTCGTCAACGAACATCCGGTGACCGGCAAGCCGGGCTGGTGGGAAACCATGGTCGGCCCCGGCCTACCGATCGACACCGAGCGCTATTTCGTCATCTGCCCGAATGTCGTCGGCAGTTGCATGGGCTCGTCCGGGCCGGCCTCGACCAATCCGGCGACCGGCATGTCCTGGGGTCTCGATTTTCCCGTCATCACCGTGCGCGACATGGTGCGCGCGCAGGCGATGCTGCTCGACCGTCTCGGCATCGAGTCATTGTTCGCGGTGGCGGGCGGTTCGATGGGCGGCATGCAGGTTCTGCAATGGGCGGCGAGCTATCCGCATCGCGTTTTCGCGGCGCTGCCGATCGCGGCGGCGACGCGGCATTCGGCGCAAAACATCGCCTTCCACGAAGTCGGCCGCCAGGCGGTGATGGCCGATCCGGACTGGCGCGGCGGACGCTATTTTGCCGAAGGCACCAATCCGCGCCGTGGGCTTGCGGTCGCGCGCATGGGCGCGCACATCACCTATCTGTCCGACGCCGCACTGCACCGCAAATTCGGCCGGCGCTTCCAGGACCGCGACAATCCGACGTTCTCCTTCGATGCCGATTTTCAGGTCGAGTCCTATCTGCGCCACCAGGGCATCACCTTCGTCGAACGCTTCGACGCCAATTCCTACCTCTACCTGACGCGCGCGATGGATTATTTCGACCTTGCCGGCGACTATGACGGCGTCGTGGCAAGCGCGTTCCGCGGCGTGCCGACGCGGTTCTGCGTCATTTCGTTCACCAGCGACTGGCTGTTCCCAACGTCGGAATCGCGCGCCATCGTTCGTGCGCTCAACGCCGCGGGCGCCCGCGTCTCGTTCGCCGAAATCACCACCGACAAAGGCCACGACGCCTTTTTGCTCGATGAGCCGGAACTGTTCGCCATCGTGCGCGGCTTCCTGGAAGGCGCTGCCAAGGCACGCGGGCTAGCGCCGAGGTGACCATGCTATCGCGTCTCAAATACGATCTCACCATGGCGGAAGCGGCGCGCGGGCCGAGCGGCTCGCGCGTCGACTTGCTAGTCGTTGCCAATATGGTGGAACATGGCGCGCGCGTGCTCGACGTCGGCTGCGGCGACGGCGAATTGCTGCGGCTTCTGGAAACGCGCGGCGTCGACGGCCGCGGCATCGAACTGTCGCGCGAAGGCGTCAACGAATGCGTCGCCAAGGGTCTCGCGGTGGTGCAGGGCGATGCCGACACCGATCTTGAAGATTATCCCGACGACGTCTTCGACTTCGTCATCCTGTCGCAAACGGTACAGGCGACGCGGCAGCCGCGCGTGGTGCTTGAGCACATGCTGCGCATCGGCCGGCACGCCATCGTCTCGTTTCCGAACTTCGGCCACTGGAAGATCAAGGATTTCCGGCAGCTCTGTCAGGTCTCCGGCGCCAAGATCGAACAGGCCGTGGCGCTTAACGCCTGGGGCCGCCGGATGCGGCTGAAGATGCCGTGGTGGTTCTGGAACTTGTTCGGCGAGCAGGCGGTGTTTTTGCTGTCCCGGCAGGGCTGATCCGGTTTCTGCTATATGTCTATATATAATGTCGTCGCGCGTCACGTTCGCTCGCGTAGTCGCGCGGGCCCGTAGCTCAATGGTCAGAGCTAGCGGCTCATAACCGCTTGGTTGGAGGTTCGAGTCCTCCCGGGCCCACCATTCAGTGGAGGTTATGGCTGCGTCCGGTCGCTTGGCCAATGATAGCTCGCGCTCCGCAACTTATTGGTTTATTTCAATTTTGAGAACTTGGGTTCGTTCTGCCAATTACAACTAAAAGTTGTATATATCATCTACCCTCCAGAATGGTCATCATAAAAACTCGCTTTCTCTCCAGTGCCGGCGCGAAACGTGACGATCGAGAGGACAGCGTTGAATAGTTCGATCGCTTTGTCGCGTTTCGAGAGCGCGCGGCGCTCGTAGCGATCAAGCCGTTCCATTTGCAGCGACATATCTTCGAGCAGCTGTCCTGCTGTGACCTTACTGAGAGAATTCAGCCCGGCACGGCCCTCAGATGTTTCGGGCCACTTTCGTAGAAGTTGGTGACGCTCCTGGCGCACTCGAAGGAGCTTGGCCTCGCTGGTCGCAATCTGGCGCGCCAATTCCATGAGTCGAGGATCATCGCCGTGGCAGGACGCGGTGACCTCTCGTACGAATCGATCGGCATGCCATTCGAGATCGTCATCTAAGGCAGTCGGTGTCGCTAAGCCGTGCTGGCGTGCATTAGCCGACGCGCGCGCCTTGCCCGAGGCAGTTTTTGGCCCCGTGCTGGCGCGCGCATTTTGGCGATTTGCTCGCATCTTTCGCTGCGAGGTCATGCGGCGCGCTTGTGCTCGGTCGACGTCACTATTGTCGGAGCCGACTTGGGCTCTGCCGCCGGCAGGCCTTTGGCCCCCATGCCGGCGCGATGACGCTCAAGCGCGCGATAGGCCGCGTTGCGGCGTCCTTCCGATTTCATGGCGATGCGATCGAAGCGTTCGAGCGATTGAATATGGATGGCGGCAATCTGTGCCATCTGACGACCGATATTTTGATCCGCCCCAGTATAGCTATCCGGATCTTCCGCTGTTCCTTCGTCCTGCCCGTCCCACTCAAGCGGACCGTCATCTTCTTCGGCCTCTTTCTCGGAGATCAGAGTGGCGGCGATTTTGTCCCAGGGATTGTCATGCCATTTGGCAAAAGTGTCTGCCAAAATCCGGCGAAAGCGCTCTGCGTTCCACTGGCAGTAAGCGATGTCGCGTGACCAAAGCATCTCCATGGCATCATCTGGTGAGAGCGCTTTGTCTATCGCGGCCGCAAGGCTTTGATAAACGGCTGCGTCCTCTCCCGGGATCAGAGGAAGATCCGGCAGGTTGACTGCGTTTTGTTCAGGGGCGACGTCGGGTCCGGCGGTCTCGGTATTATTGCCGGTCGGGGTATTGATCGAGGTAACAGGCATGGTTGGAAATACTCCGGGATGAGAGGGGTGATTCAAGATCTGGCGTTGAATCTGGGGTTGAGTGACGGGTTTGTTCACGATTTGTACAAAATGGTGACACGCCTGTCAAGTAGTTCCTGCAACTGACTTTTTCGTCGGAATTTCACTGCAATTTTCACGTACAATATATAGGATGTGATCGTTTTATTTTTTAGGGTCTTTCTTCGCTGGCTTGCGTAGCCGGACGCCGGGGCCGCCTCCATTCTCCTCGATGAAATCGACACCCGCTGCCTGCAGCGCGCGCTGAAGTCGGTCCATTGTTGATTGCTTTGCGTCGGCCCCATTTTCGATACGAGTGACCGTGTTGGCGGCGACGTCTGCCTTTTTGGCTAATTCACGTACGCCCCAACCCACAGCTGCTCGAGCCATCCGAAGCTGAAGACCATTCATTTGTACCACATACACATGAAAGTTGACACTGTACCTATTTTGCCTTACGTCATTGGTACACAGCACCAATGCACGTGGATAATGACATTAAGGAGATCCCCATGCCCTCCTACAATAGTCCGCCAGCGCGTTTTTCCACAAATCGCCGCCATTTCATTGGCGGCTCGGACGCCCGGATTGTGATGGGGAGGGATGAGGGGGCGCTGGTCCAGCTGTGGCGGGAGAAACGAGGAGAGGCAGAGCCGGAGGACCTGTCGGGCAATCTGATCGTCCAGTTGGGTCTAGTGACCGAGGACCTTAATCGGCGCTGGTATGAGGCCAATACCGGTCAGTCCATCGTCGATGTCCAGAAACAAGTCCGTCACATCGCCGTCCGCTGGATGAGGGCGACCCTGGATGGCCGGGTCGAGGGCAGCGACGCGGTCTTTGAGTCAAAGTTCATGCTGCCCTGGTCATTCTCGGAGGAAGGGGCCGCCGAGAAGTACATGCCACAGCTGCAGCACAATATGCATGTGGCGGCAGCACGTACGGCGGTGCTGTCGGTCATTACTGGAGGGGGGAAGTGGGTCGAGATCCTGGTCCATGCTGATCCGCTCTATCAGCATCTTCTGGTGACTGCGGAGCGTAAGTTCTGGCGCTGTGTGGAGAATGGAGAAAGACCCCAATTGTTTGGGGTCGATCCTCCGAAGCCAAGAGTAGAAGCAGTCCGTACTGTCGATATGAGCTCGTCGAATGCCTGGGCGGAGTTTGCCGCGCTCTATTGCCGAACGAGATCTGCGCATCTGGAGCATGAACAGGCCAAGACGGAACTGAAGGGCCTGATGCCAGAGGATGCCAAAGAGGCAACTGGCCATGGCATCCGCGCCAAGCGCTCCAAGTCCGGCGCTGTCAGCTTCGATCTTCTTCTACCTGCCGATAGTAGCAATGGCGGGGAGGGCGGTCGCCATGCAGCGCTCTAGTCCCTCGATTGCCGCTCTCGCTTCGGCTTTAGCCAAAGCCCAGCAGGCGCTGGAGAACCCGGAGAAGTCTCTGGTTGGCTCCATCAAGGCCGGGGGAGGAACGCGGGGAGGAGCAAGAGGGAACGGGGATAAAGGGGATAGTTGTGCAGGAGCAGAGACAGAACGTCTGTTCCGCTATGCCTCACTCGCCAGCGGGCTTGATATTGTGAGGAAGACGCTTGGCCAGCATGAGATCGCCACGGTCCAGACCACCGCCATCGACCAGGGCGCCGGTGTCGTCAATCTCACCACCATGCTCGCGCACTCCTCTGGCGAATGGATTGCGTCTGACTGGCCCGTCTGTGCGGTCGCCGATACTGCCGAACCTCATCGCATGGGAGCAGCGCTGACCTATGCCCGCCGCTATGCGCTGTTCACGCTGGTTGGCATTGCCGGGGAAGACGATCTCGATGCGCCGGACCTGATCACGCCGTCACAGAAGCAGGACCACACCACCAGATACACCGGAAGCCAAAACGGCAAGGGTTCGGGCCAGCCTTCCAATGGGTTTGACGGCCGCCGGTCCAACACACCTATCCACACGCGGCCACGCCCGGCGCTCACCCCGGAGCAATCGGCAGCGCAGCGCGACCTTCTTCTCGCCGAACTCGCAATCGTGCCATCCGCATCGGCGGCGACCGACTGGGCGCAACGCACACTCCCGATCAAAAACACGCTCGCAGAGGTTGACGCTCGGCAGGTGGAGGACGCGTTTGCGGCCAGGCTCGCGACCTACAATGACGGGACCAAGTCCCGGGGAGAGGACAGACTGTCAAAAACCGGTGCAACGAGAATGCGAGGTGGTAGTCGTCATGCACCACGCAAGCGTAGCCGAGCTATTGACAAAGCTGCGCTCACCTTCCCCGAACCGCGCCGCATCCGAGACAAGGAGCACATCCGCTTTGTCGCCAAACAACCGTGTCTGGTGTGCGGTCGCCAGCCCGCTGATGCCCATCACCTTCGCTTCGCCCAGCATCGTGCTTTAAGCCGCAAAGTCAGTGATGAGTTCACCGTGCCGCTGTGCCGCGCGCATCACAGGGAGGTGCATCGCTGCGGTGACGAAGCAGCCTGGTGGCAGACTGCCAAGATCAACGCCATGGCCGCCGCGCGCGAATTCTGGGTGCAGACGCATCCGCAAATCTCATCTCACAGAGTGAAGCCAACTTTGCAGGCTGCCCCTACATGACGTCGTTTAAGCAAATCGAAGCCAATCGACAGAATGCACTAAAGGCTACCGGGCCAAAGACCCATGCAGGCAAACAGCGTTCAAGCCGCAATGCAGTCCGTCATGGGCTCACTGCTGAGACGGTCATCGATGATTTTGAAGACGCGGACCATTACCAGGCTTTTCAACGGGCGGTGGCTTCGGACTTCGACGCAGAGACTGCCGTTGAACGTGAACTCGTTCTGCGGCTGACGGGAATGTTGTGGCGCTTGCGCCGTGCGACCGCGATCGAAGCTGGGCTGCTGGGTGATTTTGACCGCCGCAATGCGGCCAATGAAAATGGCTTCAGCGTCGATCGCGCGCAAAATACAAATTGTCAGATTGCATTGCGTTTTGTGGGTCTAGCGCAGTCAGACAAAGGCGCGTTCGAGCGACTGATACGTTACGAGACCGCTCTGTGGCGGCAGGTGAGACAACTTCTTTTCACTCTTGATTGGCTGCGTCGGCAAGGGCCGAGACTCTAGTGACTCCTTTCAGGCCGCGCTTAGGGTATCGACGCTCGTAAGCTCTCTTCGAAGACTGATAAGGAAAGGCGGATTTTGGAGTCAATTCTCCCACTTGCTAGGAAATTGTGATTTATTAGCAAGTTGACGATCAATTCGCACCCGTGCCGCGTACGGCTGCACGCCGAAAGGGCATGGATAAGTGGTCATGACTAGATTCTACCAGCCGGATCTGAGCGAGAACGTAGACAGTCCGTTCGTACGGGACGGCGCGAATAAGCTCGTCCGTCGTTCCTACTGGCTTGATATGAATGATCGTACTCTCGTCATGGTGATGACCCAAGGCATTGGCTCGCACCTGACGAATGACGAGAAAAGGGCACATCTAACCGATCTACGGCGAGAGCATTTGATCGATCAGGTCTGTGTTCAAGAGATACTTCCGCCAGAAAAGTGATCCTTCCATTCGTGTTGCCGAGGGTCGCAGCTAATGACCCAGGGGATGGATTCGACCCGGCGGAAGTCGTTCGTAAGTTCGCCACGGGGCTGTCACGACATCTGGTAGTCCCTGGCAGAAAAACCCCTCTAAAGCTCGCCCCATTGACTCTCGTTCCCTATTCGTTCTCAGTGGGCTATGAGCGTCATCTTCGAAATCAACCGGGACTTTCCGTATCAGGTCGCGCTGGCCTTCGATGAGGACGCTATGGATGTGCTGGACTGGCTCGAAGGGTGTGAATTCCAGTGGGATATGTACGTCGATCTGCCGGAAAACACGGTCAGGTATTGCTTTCGAACTTTGGACGACGCCTCGGTATTCAAGCGAAGGTTCGGCGATGCGCCGCAAGGGCGAGCTGTCGCCAGCGGGCATTGACCGGGGCTGGCCCCATCAGGTGGTCCTACCGGCGCGGTTCAGTCAGCGCGGCAGCGGGTATCAAGAGATTCACGAGTTCTGCAGGGATCTGTCGATATGCAGCCGGGGGCACGCCGTCTTTTACGACCGCGAGTGGTTTCACGTTTACTGCTTCTCCGACCCAGCGGATGCCGATAAATTCCTGCAAAGATTCGGCGGGGAAAAATTCGACCCGAAACAACGAGGGAAGGGCAGCAATTGGGCGCGTTGGAATAAGCCTCAAGCTCCCTACATATAGTCCATGTGTGGTCGCGTTCGTCTGTCGTCCGACTATTCAGAAATCAAAATCAAGCTGAAGTTCGACCTGGATGCTCCAGCGCCGAACTTCGAGCGTGATTGGAATAAGCCCCCGACGGCACCGATGCTGGTGGCCATCCGTTCGGTCGATGGCAAGCGCACGCCGAAGATGATGCAGTGGGGACTTCTGCCGCATTGGGCGAAAGATGAGAAGATCGCCTATTCGACTTTCAACGCCCGCGCTGAAGAGTTCACGGCGAAACCGGCGTTTCGCGACGCGTGGAAGCGCGGGCAACGATGTCTCGTGGTGACCGATGGGTTTTACGAGTGGAAGAAGCTCGACTTCAAAGGGAAAGAGAAACAACCCTACGCAATCGCCATGGCGAACGATGGCCAGATGGTCATGGCAGGGCTCTGGGCGAAATGGAAGTCGCCGGACGGCGAAGAAATTCAGAGCTGCACGATCCTCACGTGCGGCTCAAACAACGTAGTGGGTGAGCTACATAACCGCATGCCGGTCATCCTGGCTCAAGGCGATTGGCCGAAATGGCTGGGCGAAGAACCAGCGACGGACGATGATCTGCTTGCAATGCTCAAGCCTTGTGCAGATGAGGCGTTGAAGATTTGGCCAGTCGACAAGAAGGTTGGGAATGTTCGTAATAAAGGTGCCGAACTAGCGCTGGCGATTTAGCGAAAATCCGAAATGGAGGCGCCAACATGCTGCTGCGCAAATTCCTGCTCGCGATCGTAGCTTATTTATTGCTGTCAGCCGTTGCATCTGCCGCCGCCGTGAACGGAAAGCGGCACATTTATCATTGGCACGGCTACGGTTTCCTACCCGGTTATCATCAGCCGCCCAACAACAGCGTTCCAATTTATGGTTCGAAGGGCTCAATCCACGGCACACCCGACTTTGCGCCAAGCTACTGGTATGGCGGCGGGTGGTATTATTTCGGCGAACCAGGCTTTTCCCACGACCGCTGGAATGGCGGTAGTTACGGTCCGTGCTGGACCCATACGCCTATCGGACTCATCTGGAATTGCGGATGAAGCCACCGGCCATCAGGCGCTTCGTCGTGGCGATGAACAGGCAAGCTGCGGTGCTCTTGCAAGATGAACTGATAAAGAAAGTATATTTTGGAGTCAGTTCTCACACTTGCTAGGAAATGTGCATTTACTTGTCAGTCACCTCCTGAAGCAGAATTCTGTTTTAGTCGAGGCGGCGATGCGGCAGCATCACCAATCACTTCGACGGTATGGTGAGCGCCGTCGCGCTTATTTATAACCGCTATCAGTATTTGCCTGAAATGGCCGAAACCATTTTGCTTGGGAGAATATCTCACTTGCCTCCACGCGCGAAGCGATACGCCTATCAAAAGCCGTCTAGCCTAAATCGGCCTGCCTTCTCACTCGGCATTTTTCAGTCGCATTGGTCGACCGCTTTCCTGTTCGTTATCGGGAGTTTATCCTCCCGCCTGGGAGGTTCTGTGTAGTGAAGATGCGGCATCACAAAGCTGATCTCGAACGCCACAGGGCGGTAGAGCATGATTGACCGCAATCGTTGCACGCCTGGATTTGGATATTTTCTCCAGTGGCGTTGCCCCGCTTGCGAACAAGGTGTGCTCGAGTCGGACCAGGAGATGATACGTCACTGGCCTGCTGCTGGCGTCTATTTTGCAATTGAAGAGGGAAACCTCCTTCGGTCGGATGACTATGGAGTGTTCTCCGCAACGCTAAAGTGTTCAAACCGAGCGTGCCGACAGGGTGTCGCAGTGTTGGGTGACTATTCTAACTTTGAGCTTGATGCTCAGCATGCCTATGAGCACCGATATTCGGTCCGGATGTTTCACCCGCCGCTGAAGGTCATTGATGTGCCTGCGGCAACTCCAGCACGTATTTCTGGGGCTTTGACACGCAGTTTCGCGTTGTTCTGGTCAGACTACGCCGCATGCGCGGGCGTAATCCGCGTGGCGATCGAGGCCGTAGCCGAACATTTGGGCCAGCCACCCGTCGTAGCCGGGAAGTTCGTAATGCTAGGCAGGCGCCTCAAAAAATTGAAGTCGACCCACCCGGAAATAGTCGAAGCAGCTGAAGCCATCAAAGACGCTGGTAACGGTGGCGCTCATGGGAACGAGGTGGAACAAGCCAAGCTGTTGTCCTGCTACGAGCTTTTGGAAATCGAACTGCGGACGCTGTTCAACAATGATGCGACACGCCGCCGGATTCTGATAGACGATATTCGCAAATAGCCTTCTGGCCTGTTTTTTCGAGCGCGGACAGTGCGGTCAAACTACATCACTCCCCTCTCTCATTTTTGGCCCTGATGGGGATAACTGACGCCGCGTGCTCCGGGTAGCGTTATAATGGTGTCATGCAAGATCATCCGGACATTCCGGCCAGGTCGAAATAACAGGAGGCCACCTTGAGCTATATCGACATGCCGGAAAAGCTCTGGGACCTTACAAATCTTATTACTGGTTTCGGAGTACTGCAACCTCTTGCGACAACCTTCGCTCTGATCAAAGGCGAACTAAGAGCCCTAAAGGGAGTGGCCGCTCATCGCGTCGTGTTTATTGCAACAATCCTATTCACGCTGCTCTACGTTGGCGCGATTATTTGGTGTTGGGTCATAGGCTCCTCATTGGACGACGCGAACAATTCTCGCATATGGAACCTTACGACAATTGGCCGTGTCTCCATTGTTCTTATATTCGCACTCGTGTTGTGCACGGCTTTGTGGGGGCATCGACGCGATGAGACTTAGCGAGCGTCTTCTCGATGTGGCATCAAGGGTGGGGGAATAAGTGTCGAAACTGGCAAAAACAATTACGGCCATTTTTTTTGGCATTGCTGCCGTGATTGGCGTGCTGTCACAGTTGCCGAGTGCGCTCAGCGCATGGTGCAATTACTTTGGCTTTTGGTGCACCTATGAAGTTGCGAGTCCCATAATTACGGCGACAATCCAAGGGGGCAATCCGTGTGCCAGTCAAGTCGTTCCGGTCTGCATTGGAGCTACGACAAGGTATCGACGATTATCGCCAGACACTATGAAGTTCGAAATCAGTAAACAGGCTGGGCCGATTAAGAATGGCAAGGCTCCCAACAGCCCAGACACCGCTTCAGGCTGGTATCGCGATTCAAGGGACCTTTTTGACTCTTCGAAAATTTGCATAAGAGTATTCGCCGTGACGGGTGAATGTGAAGTTAAACCTCAAATCACCGGCCAACTCAAAGCCACAGAACGCATTACAATTTTCTAAGTTTGACTGCGCCAATTGACAACGGAATTGTGGACCCTCACGCACCCAATCACTGGTCGCACTTTTATTTGGTCCTATTCATACTGCTCGTTGTGGAGGCCTTTTTGGATCGTTATCTCTATTAGACTTCGAAGTGCAGACCTGCTGCCGTGACTGATATTAAATATTCCCGTTATTGCGGTCCTCGGGGCGGTGGCGTTTTGGCTAAGAAATGACCAACCATAGCGACCAAGAGTTAGCACGCCCTCGTCTGATATTCCCGTGCGAATGATCAGCGATCATTTTAGAGTGATCTATCCCTTTCGTGGCGTCTATCTGCGCCGGGGTGCTCCTGACAACCAGAACGTTTGCCAATCGTTTTGCTTCATGATGCTGCTGGCTTACACGTTTTCAACAATCTCATTGTTGTATCAGGTAACCCGATCGGCTTTGTAGGCGGGCGACCTGGATCGTCGCGGCCGTAACAGGCGCCTTCAAACTTCGCACTTCCAATCGCGTTGGTAAAATCGGCGCGACTGATATCGCTGCCAGAAAAGTAAGCGTCGGTAATGTTCGCTCCCTTGAACGAGGCTCCGGTAACTCCGGTGTTGCGGAAATCCGCACCGATTAGGATCGCATTATCAAAATTCGCAATGTAGCGGTACCGCTCCCATGTCCACCAAGCCTCGTTTGGATCACCGCGAGTCCCAACCATGCGTTTATCCCAAGAATTATTTTGCCAACCGTAAGAAACCCAATCTTCAAGGCGGGCGCCATTAAATTTCGCTGAAGTAAGGTCCGCCCAAGTGAAATTCGCGGCGAAAAGCGTGGCCCCTAGAAACTCAGCTCCTCTAAAGGACGGCAAACCGGAGAAGCTTGCGCCCACAAGATAATAATCGCGCACGTACAAGCGCTCCCACTGGAGCGGTAACTTTCCAATAACGTACACCGCGGCATTTACATCCTCGGTTACTCGGATTGGCCGGATACCTTTATCAAATTGTTCATGCTCAGGTCGGTGCTGCCAAGCAAAGGCAAGGAGCGTACTAACCACCGAATCATAATAGTTCGGATATGCTAAAACCAATTTTTCAAAAGCATAATTTCCTGCCGCGCGTGCTTCGATCGACGAATCGGCCATGAGCTTTGCGGCATCAATGAATTGTTGATTTGCCGACTGCACCGCGGATTGTTTCAGGGTGATGCTGTCTCTTTCGAGAGACTGGCTATCTTTAATCACTGTCCAGGCGAACGCTAATACGACTGCCGCCCCACCGAGGACTTGCGCTACAGTTTTGGTGTAGGAGTCTCGGAAGGTTGCTCGCGCCGCCGCATCAGTGATCCCGCTTACTCGTGTTGCCAATGTCGCGGTGACAAAGCAGATTATTATGAAAACGATGGCTGCAACAACCGCGATTGATATTATGGTGATCGCGCTCATTGGTCGTATCGGGCCTATGTTTCGTTGTGCGGAGGGCATTCGTGCTCATCTAATAGCCCGAAGCAATCGCGTTAGAATTTTAGACCTGCAAACGTCGAAGTATCAACCCTAACCGTGGCCGGTAGCCCAGCCATTCGGAAGCGTGCACGGCCTACAGTATCGGTACTCCACATAGTGCGCTTGCTTTGACACTTGACCAATGCTCGGCGCCGATACTGCACTTGAACGTGGCGTACGTGCTCCTCGCGTATGACAGGCGCATTAGGGTACAGGACGCGCGACCGGTCTCGGGGGCGTGATAGAATCCTGTGGCAGTGTAGACAATTACATCGGATTGATCATCAAGCGACGCACGACAAATGGCAACGGTAATCCGCTCCTGAAATGAGATCTAAGTCTCGGTCGAGGCGATTTGACTCCACCGCCTATAGTTGCATAATAACGTGGGGTTGTAACTTGCGCGAATACGCGTTAGGGGCTCGTGTAGGTCATGCGTGTGATTGTGCGCCTGTCTTGCGTGACTGCTTTAGTTTCAGTGCTGGCGTCCTGTGCAGCAGCGCCGGTTGACGAAGCTAAATCATTTTCCGCCGCAGTAGCAGCAACTAAAACTGCCAGTGACGCACTGTGCGACCAACTGGATGTCGCTGAACGACAGCTTCAGATCAGACGAATAGAACGTCAGACCATAAATAGCTTTGCCGTTCAAAACGCATATTATTATTCGAGTGTTGGTGAGCCTCCAAAGACACGCGAATTTAGGAACGCAATTCAGATTGTCAGCAGCTATGCTAGCCTGTTGTTGAATTTAGTCCAGGGAACGGGCGTCAACGCTGCTCAAGGGGACATCCTTTCCATCTTGCAAAACATTGCCTCGTTGGCGGGTGTCACGAGCATAGGGCTGGCCGCTCAGGCGCTGACCCCTTTGATCAATCAGATATTGGTAGCGCAAAGCCAAGCAGAAGCTCGTCAGCTCGCTCTTTCTGGCGCTATTCAAATGGCGAACCTTCTCGTCGCATTGAAGAATGCCACGCCAGCAATGTTTGAATTGCTTCTCGCAAATGCAGAGCCCGCAACACCCGCAGTGATCCGATCATATAAGACGGCACTCGGCAATTATGTCGTCACACTCGACGATCTTCAAATGAGCTTTAGTCGCCTACTCGAAGCATACCAGCGACCGAGCAATCCAACGACGCTGGCGGCATTAGCCGAGCTAACAGGTCAATTGAACTCCGACGCAATCGCAGTGCGAAAAGCGCTGGTGCAAGCTCACTAGGAGTACTCCATGTCGAACGGCGCAGTTCCCACTTTCGCTCAAATCGCCGATGCGATGGATAAGATAAAACAACAGTTGGACGCAAATCCGCCGCCGGCCGCTGCGGAGAAGCAAGCTCTAAGCGACGCCTACCAGAAACTTTTGGACGCTCTGAGCGATATCGCGCTCGACGATTACGCAACCGCTGCGGATTCCGTTGGCAACGCTGCGCAGCAACTTCAGGACATCATAGATTCTGGCACAGCTTCAGATTCAGACATTATCGGGCAGATTATAGGATCGTTAGGAAACCCAAGGCAGGCGGCAGGTCCCGCACTAGGGCAAAAACCGCCTGCCGCAAATTTACCTGCGGGTGGAGCCGCCAGCGATAGCACGACTGCCGGCTCCGACGTTGCGCCGACCTTGAGCGATAGAGTTCCCATACCACCCCAGAGCAAAATGAACGTGGGTCTAAGTTCTTGTACCGAAAGTACGATGCTCAACAAGTTTGGTACGCCGGGAAACCTGACAAGTGACTGCTCAACGCCAACCGGCCAATTTCTCGAGCGCGTCAGGCGAAGTTTCGATGTCGGTCCATTTAAGGTCACTGGACTGGACTATGCGGTTGAATCGTTGCTCCAGGTATTTTCCGACGTTCGCAAGGATAACCAGGCGTTATATGACCAAGTGAAGAACGAGGGCATGCTTTGCGTGCGCGCGCGGCGAGGAAACCCGGGCCATTTTTCTAATCACAGCTGGGGTACTGCGATCGACATTTACTTTGGCACGGAGGTGGTTCCGATGGGCACTAGATTGGCGCATCGCGGTAACTTGCTCCTAGCTCCCTATTTCAATCAACACGGATGGTACTGGGGCGCCGGATTTTCAGGCGACTCCGTCGATAGCATGCATTTTGAATTGGCTGAGGAGACCATTAACAAGATAGCTGACCAAGTAATGTTCGATGCGCAGGCGTTGTCCGTAGCGCCGGCTAACACACCAGCGGCGCCGCTTGGTCTAGCAGGCTTCCAAAGCGATCCTGCCTCAACGCAACTGCTTGGTGATATCGTCCCACTGATAGCCAAGGCAAAGACATTAAACCAGAAGTTCGCAAACGTAACCTTCGCCGGAATCTTAGTCGGCGGCGAGTTAGTCTATCAGAGCGAGCTTCAACTTGACACTGACGGATGGCCCGACGGAAAGACCCAGGGCGATTCGACTTGGCAACCGGACACAACTCTCCAGTACTCAGACGGCACTTATGTCAATGCAAATAGGGTTCCGTATTTTGTGCTGCCTCAGACTTGGTACAGCCAATTCGGAATCAAGACGGGGGATCTTGGCGCTGTTGTCTTCAAGGACAAACTCGCCTTTGCAGTGTTTGCGGATGTTGGTCCCAAAGCTAAGCTGGGAGAAGGCTCGCTCGAATTATTGCGTGAACTTGGCGAGGAGCGTCTACGACCGAACGGCCGGGTGATAAACAGCGGAATGGGGGGCGGTGTAACCACCGTAGTATTTCCAGGCTCCAAGGCGGATGCCGCATACCGCGATGAGGCAAGTCTCCTTAACTACATCGAAAATCGTGGACAGATCTTGTTTTTGCAGCTCGGCGGTTATCTGCCAGCTGAGTTGAAGACGGCGTAGCAATTGTTGTCAGTCACTTGCGGCAGTAACGAGTTCGATTGGGGGAAGAAACAAAATGGCCGACTTAACCGCTGGGGTATTGAACGGAAGTCTGACGGATATCGTAAATCTTGTGGTTGCCGCTGGAGCACTCGGGACGGCGGCCATGGGGCTGGTTGATGCGTCGAAAGCATTGTGGGGCGGGCCGTCAAATTTTGGATTCGGATATGTCACGGATGCCTTAGCGCCGTTTCTTACCCAACTCGACGGAAGTTCGCCTGCATTCGGCAAGGTCCAGATTGTTCAGACCTTGAAAGCTAATTGGTTGAATGGGGTTGCTAAGGCGGATCAAAAGGCAAAGGCTAAGTCGCTTATTCACCTCGGCCTGACGCAAGATAGTGCCCGGGCTTTGGCAAAAGCCGCCGGTGTAGATCCAGCGAAATTGGAATCTCTGGCAAAAAAGACCTCCGCCGGCCAAAACGTCACTCAGGATGAGATAAATGTGCTAGGCCAATTTGATACGGTTCTGAGTGCTGCACTGGATGCGGCCTACGAAAGAGGCGATCAAAAGTATCGAAATGCCGCAAAGTTGCTTGCAATGCTCGTTGCCACGGTTCTTGGCGGCATCGGTGGGCGGATAGCTTTCGGCAGCGATTTCTCAACCGAAAATATAGCGCTTTCCCTCTTAATCGGAGTTAGCGCTACGCCTCTAGCACCGATCGCAAAGGATCTTGCGAGCAGTCTTCAGGCCGCAGTTGCCGCCGTCGGGCCCTTGAAGCGATGAAGCGATCATGACGTATTATCTTAACTTTCGTACGAGAACTGCTGGCGGGCCGGTCAATCCTAATCCACAACTCTATGAGACAACTAGCACTAGCTCGGCGCCGGGGTGGTCGCTCATCCCGCCGACCCTGATTCCGTCGCGAGTTTCGGGAAGGAATGTCCTGTTTGCTACGCATGGTTTCAACGTCACTCAGCCGTCTGGAATAGTCTCACTTGGATTGCTTGATCAATACCTGAAGCTCAGCGCGCCTAACCTGTTGATTGCTGTTTTGTGGCCGGGAGACAGCGTGATCCCTGTTGTGGATTACCCATTCGAGGGGAATGTTGCGATCGATTGCGGTGAGCGCCTGGCGGAATTTTGCAATAGCTACTGTTCGTCGGCACAAAGTCTTTCTTTCGCGTCACATAGTCTCGGCGCGCGCTTAATTCTGCAGGCGATCGCGCTACTCGAACGCAAGGCCCGCTGCGTGTGCCTTGCGGCTGGGGCGGTCAATCGCGATTGCTTGACGGCAGAGTACGCGACCGCAGCCCAGAACGCTGAGAAGATATCGGTCTTAGCTTCGCACGAAGATTACGTTCTGAAGGTTGCATACGATATTGGCGATCCATTCGCCGATTTGCTCCACGATGATCACACCCCTTTTGAAATCGCGCTCGGTTCAGAGGGGCCAGCGACGCCGGCCCCGCCTCAGGTCAGCTCGCCATGGCAGATCAATGACGAAAGTGATTATGGGCACTCCGATTATCTGCCACCGTTTGCACCGAATAAATGGCCGAACGTCGCTGATTTCATAAGGCGCGCCTTCCTCGGCCAACCCCAGACCTGGCCAATATAGTAGAGATGATAAGCGATTGGTGACTTGGTACTGTAGGCTGCGCGATCAGACGAGCATTAGAGATGTGCAAATGTTATCTGCGTCAGCTCCCCAAGCGTCCTCTATGATTTGATACGAGTGAATGAGAGTGCCGTGACCACACAGCAAATGTCAAAGGTTTGGTCAGTCGTAAGCCTGCTTCTCCTGTACTACGCCCTCAACTCGTTTCTCGCGACGCAGGGAGGAAATGCGGTCTTCGGCGCGACCCTAATTATGACGGCTCGAGTCCCCGCCGCTTTCATTGCCATCCCTATATGTTCATTTCTTTTGCTCATGAGCGGTTTGATCGGAATCGAATTCGCGCGCAGAGGTGGCGCCAACTGGGCCGACCGCGTCCCACTCGTCGCCTTCGATCAGATCGATACGACAAAACCGGAAGCAAAGCTCTATCAGGCGGTTGTGCTCACTATGTTATCAATTGTTCCGGCGCTGACTTTAATCCATTTTTGGACGACCATTTGGGGCGCGGAGCTTACCAGCACTGAGCCGGTGAACCCACGTGCTCTGGATGGCGGAATATGGGCTTGGAAGTGGCTCACGAGCTTCAATAATCCAGCTTATGTTTGTACCGAAGTCGTCACTCGACCCGCTGTTGCCTGCAACGGAGGGGCAACCATTCTTCCGGGGCTGGAGCCTACCCTTTTTGCGGCCATAACCTTGGCGGCTTATGGCGTAGGAATAGTGTTTCTCGTTTTTGTCATTCGTGGGCCTGCCTCCAAACGCTCTACCATATAGGGACAATTACGCTGTCGAAAATGCGACAGCGCAACCGTTATGGCAATGCGAGCACCGTTAAGTCAAACATGGGCGGTCGCTCGCCGGCATGGAGGGCTGAACCATGTGCAAAGAAGTTCTCTCCGGTGGATCGGAAGTCGATCCTCCTCCTCCCCCACCCGTCCGCCCGGGCCGATTGAGGGCGGCCCACCCATGAAGGGCCTGAATAACTGCACAATCAAGATGTCGTCTAAGACCGTCACCATGGTTCTTCGGCAGTTTGAACTTCGCCCTTGCAGCAATCTTCGTTAGGCGCGCGTGCGCAATTCGCACCTGTTCGACACCAGCCGAAGTGGTAAGGTCCAAGCAAAAACCCAAATCGATTACCGCGCCTACGACCGCAGGCTTTTTAATCTTTCCTCGTCCACGCGGAGCATTCTTCAGCTCTTCGGCAAACTCTAGCCCCCGACGTGGATTGGTCTCCCAGAAGTAAATCCCGTGGCCGAGCCAATCGTAGGAATTAGTACTGTGTTTAAAATCTTCGCCACCAAGCAGCTTTTCGCCGACCCCAGCGTCACAGCCATGATAGCCCAGTACAAATGATGCAGCGAGCGAATGCAAAGTTATTTGGACCTGTAGTGCTTGGTAAGTTTGCCAGACGCAGTATGAATGCCCAAACCAACAAGTGTTTGGCGAGCCTTTTCTCGAGACTCGGTAGCATCCCTTTCAAAGGTTTTCGCGGCTTTACTGAACCGATCGACCTCTCCACTTGAAGATAGCGCCTTTACAGCGACCCTACGTACTACTGCCGCCTTGCGCGCCTGCGCGGCCTTGTGTGCTTCGGCCGCCGTATTTGGTATCGTTGCCTTAACCATTTTCTCCACCATTGTTCGCGTTTATTTTTTTAGTCACATCGACCCAACTCTGCGTCGACAAACCTCTAACCTTGCAAGCGCTGTTTAAAAACTCGAAGAAACTCACGAGCAAATTTGTCTGACGGTTCTTCATCGCGGCGCATCGCACTACGTATCGCAGCCAGTTGCGGATGACCACGAAGAATTTCTCTGATTACAGACTCCACTTGATTAGCAATCTTTTCGCGGCGCTCCGCGCCTTCGATTGGGTCTACCCTTTTTTCCTCATTCGCCATTTGGTTCTCCTTCCTCCGGTTTAGTGTCAATGTGCCCCGTCCGGTTATCGTAATTTCGAAAAAAATGATGATTGAGTTCTCGGCGGAAATAGTGCTTTCGCTCAATCCATATGAACCCATCGCCCTTAGAGATGACTGCCACATCTATCGGGCCTCCAACCGTCTCAGGGCCGAATGACATTCGCTTTTGAAACGAATTTAAATTCACGAGAGATGCAGCAACATGCGCGAGCTCATCTATTGGCAGACTGATGATTGCTTGACGGATCGGGCCCAGATGTTTCTCGATTCGATGCTTTTCGAGATTACTAACAAAAGTGCTCATAGCACCGGAGCTATGTGGCAGGATTTTCTCCTTCCAGAGAGTTCTCTGTTCCTCCGTCAAATCTGTAATTGCGTCGATGACTACATCGGGAAGACCCACCACGAGGCTCACGACTTCTTCGATCATTCGAATTTCAAAGAGCGGATTTACACCTCGCAAGAATGTATCCACCATTTCCGACTGCGCAAACGGCCTCACTACTGAAGTCGTCGCGCTATCGATTTTTTCAACCTTTGGCTGCCGGTACTTCAATCTATCTAAAAACACCTCGCCAAGTTCAAAAATCTGCATTACAGGAAAGAATTCCGCACGACCAAATCCGGCAATGACCAGCCCGGAAAGAGACTCTGTTAGGATTTCATCTTTCGCGACCACTAAAATCGCGAGATCGCGCAGCGCAGCCGCGGCTTCGGTACCGAGCGCAAGACCGTCGAATACCTTTGTCACGAGATCCGAAATCTCGCCCGAGAACTTGCCGGCGAGCTTAGCCCCAATGTCATTCTCGAAGCACTGAGCATTCGGTTTATTACGCCATTCCTCCAGCACTTTTAATATTTCGATTTTCGCTATCTCAGCGCCTTTTGGTTCTTGTCCATTCTCGTTTTCGAAAATATTCCGAAGAAGCTCCTTACGAATTTCCTTGAATATTCCGCGAAATAAAGTCTCCACAAGTTGAAGATAATATTTGCCTTGGGTGCTCTCGGGAAAAAGATAGGTATTCTTGTCCAGATACTCGATCAGCTTAAGCCCATACTCCTCCAACGTCTCGAATTCCGTGTCCGCCAGTTTTTCACGAAACATCTTGAGGATTGTCTCCCAGGGAATTCCGAGGAGAGAGGCATTGTTGTAAACCATCACACCAACGGGATGATGCTTCGAAAGCATAAAAAGCTTGTTTGCGGAGTTATAGATTTTATTATCGATGCCATCGCTCACGGTAGCAGCGCTATCCGCCGCCAACGCTACCGCCAAGCTATTCATCACGACGACTTCAGATGTCACAGTTCATTCCCTTTGGAGTGTTGGCCAACTGAGAACGCATCAATCCTTCTTGCCCTTAGTCAAAAGGCCAAGACGAAGAAATTTGTTCAGCAGTATTGAAACCTCTTCATCTGAAATCTTTGAGTCTGCTCGAAAGGCCGTCCTTATTTCCAATGGAAGTCTCGATCGGGCACCGATTATAGTTTCGAACAGCCGTCGCCTATCTACGGCATCACTTGGAATAGTGGCAGCTGGTTCCTCCTCATGCGCGACGCGGCGTGAGTTGATTATGGTTGCGACTTTTTTCTCAATATCTCTCGCATCTTTGGTAGAAAGAATATTTCTATCGGTCGCCTTCAGGATCTCAGCCTCAAGTACAGAAATCAGGTTGTCCAGTTTATTAAATGAGCCAAGTCTGTTCATATCCGCTCCTCCCGGATAGCGCGCGAAAGTGTACGTCGAATTCTTCTTTGTGCGGTCGCATACTGTTTCGGCGTAATGGCGGCCGTTCGCTGAATTTCATTCGGCGTCGATCCGTTCGCGAGCCCCGTCAATACGGCGAGCGCCGCATGATCGTCCTCAAACAAGGCTTCTATTTTTGTTAGCACCTCGTGCGCCGATGCTTCGCGCTCTGGATTCTGGTTTTCATCAATGATTCTATCAAAAAAACCTGAATCGTTTTCTCCGGTCGGCGCCAGATCAGTCATTGCGATTTCGCGCTTGGCCGAGCGCTCTCGCCAAAACTCACTAGCGATACTTCGCATCGTACCGCACATGAAAACAATGAACGGAATGGCCTTTGGCCATTTTCGCGAGCCCGAAAGTACCCGATCAATTGCCTCATGCAGGAGATCCTCCCAGTCGAGCCACACCAAGCCTGCCGTCCTAAGACGCGCGAAGTGCTCTAGGCGAATCAAGTCGGCCTTGCTCATTGTTTCCAGCATAGCCGCAGCCTCTTCGGGAGCGGCAGTATCTCGGTCAATATTGGTCACCACGTTCCTTACATAAACAGATGCTCGCGCAAGGAAGCCACGCGGACAGATCCCCAAAAAATAAATTCGAATTTCACGTCCGCGCAGTTCGAGAATGCGCGCATCAGGATGTGCATCTATCACTCATTGATACCACACGGGGAGCTTTCCCATGTCGCCTGAAAACACCGCTGAGCCTCAACCCACTGAACCAAAAGGGGAAAAAGACGCCATCTACAAAGTGCAAATCGACAAGCAGGTTTATGAAACTCGTGATCCCACACCCACGGGGCTTGAGCTCCTAACATTAGCGGGCAAGTTTCCACCGAACCAGTTCGCGCTCTACGAAAAGCCGAAAGGCGGTCCACCCCGGCGAATCGCGCTGGATGAGCGAGTGGACTTGCGGGAACCGGGTATTGAGAGGTTCGTAACCTTGCCGCTTGATCAGACCGAAGGCCTGGGCGCTCGCCGGCAGTTTGTACTTCCTGCCGACGACGCGCAATGGCTGGACTTTTACGGGCTGAGATACGAATTGGTTGCAGAAGGCAACGTCCTCAGAGTCGTCCTATACGATTTTCCCGTGCCCCCTGGATACAACGTTGAGAAAGTTGCCGTGAACGTACGAATTGATGCGGGTTATCCAGATGTTCAGATAGATATGGCCTATTTTTTTCCAGCGCTTGCACATTCCAATGGACGCGTCATTCCGGCAACCTGCCCGGACAACTTTGATGGAAAGACATGGCAGCGCTGGAGCCGCCATCGAACTCCTGCAAATCCGTGGCGCCCGGGTATCGATAATCTTTCGACACACTTCGCACTCATCGAAAGTTGGCTATCTCGTGAGTTGAAAAAGGCTCCGTAATGCCGCCAATCACTTTGACGCTTACTGGCGAGCAGTATCGCATTTTGACGCGTCATCTCTTTCCTGAAGATGGATGTGAAGCGGTTGCTCTTGCGCTTTGTGGTCGTCGAAAAGGCGATGGGCGCCACCGTCTCTTAATGCACCGCATTTTTCTTGTTCCATATGAGGATTGCAGTGTTAGAACACCGGATCAAGTAACTTGGCCAACTCATCTCTTACCGCCGCTGCTTGATGAGGCAGCCAAGCGGGGCTTGGCGTTGGTCAAGATTCACGGACACCGGGGATATGATCGATTTTCTCCGGTCGACGATAAGTCCGACCGCGCTCTCTTTCCATCTGTCTATTCGTGGATTGATGATGGGCAACCGCACGCCAGCGCAATATTACTTGAAAGCGGACGTATGTTTGGCCGCGCCATCGATGATTCTGGTAATTTTCAGAATCTTGAGTGTGTAAGCGTGATCGGTGACGACTTATTATTTTGGTATTCGGAAGATCATAGTCGCACAATCATGCCCGAGTTCGGGGTGCGAATTGCGCAGGCCTTTGGTGAGGGTACATATGAACGGCTTCGCAAACTGCGCATTGCGGTCATCGGGTGCTCTGGAACGGGAAGTGCCGTAATTGAGCAGCTCGCGCGGAATTGCGTTGGATCGCTCGTCCTAGTTGACCCTGATGTTGTGGAAAAGAAAAATCTGAATCGAATATTGAACAGTACCATGGCCGATGCTGTAGCGAAAAGGAGCAAGGTAGAAGTTGCAAAGCAGTCGATCGCAAGTATGGGGCTTGGTACAAAGGTTGAGATATTTGCGGAGAGTCTTTTTAGCGCCCAAGTCGTACGAGCCGTGGCACAATGCGATGTCGTCTTCGGCTGCATGGATACGGTGGACGGCCGCCACCTCCTGAATAAGTTATCGACCTTTTATCTCATCCCCTATTTCGATCTCGGAGTTAGACTTGATGCTGATGGCAAGGGCGGAGTCGAGCAGGTTTGCGGAACAGTCCATTACATACAACCCGGAGGCTCCAGTTTATTTAGTCGAGGCGTGTATACGATGGAGCAAGTTCGATCTGCCGGGCTATTTCGCGCTGATCCCTCAAATTACCGCGCACAAATAAAGGAAGGCTATATCCGCGGGGTTCAGGAAGATCGGCCGGCGGTGATCCAACTCAATTCGCTCATAGCTAGCCTTGCAATCAATGAATTTCTTGCAAGGCTACATCCATATCGCCTCGATCCTAATGGGGATTTTGCCATACACCGCGTTAGCCTCAGTCATAGCATATATGAGCATGAAGCAGATGGGGCGGTATGTTTGACAATGTCTCGGCACGTTGGTCGAGGTGATGTGGAACCATTGCTAGATTGGGCGGAGCTTAGTACTGCACGCGAAGCCGCATGAACAACTGGTTCAACCTCTGGCAACGTGTTCAGAAATGGTTGGGGCTTACCCAAACATTTAAACCGGTTCCTGCGGAAGATATTCCGGACACTCTTGAACCGACGAAATTATATCTTGTGGGAGAAAAGAATGCGCCATGGTCTGCGGCGTTCTTGTGCCCATGCGGTTGTAATTCTCCGATCCATTTGAGTCTTCTTGCTGACGACGATCCAAAGTGGCGGATAACGTTTCATGGTGACGGAACAGTCACGCTACATCCATCAATTTGGCGAATTAAGGGTTGTCGTAGCCACTTTTTTATCCGCAACAATCAAATCAAATGGGCACGAGGCCTGCGGGCTACTCGACGACGGGATTGAAAGTCGAGAAGTGGCCTACTTTCCCCGATATCACTATACCCCCTGTCGGTTACATAGAGAATTGAACCGAAAGAGCCCAACTCAGCGGCCTTTTTCGCCATAGGAGGATTATGCCGAGGGGCTCGTTTCGCAAATTTCGCAGGAAGCTTCCGCTCGTTCGCATAATGACAGGTTACGGAACTTGGCCGCGAATGGCAGCGAACCGTTTGTGCGGTCGCGAAAGACGCGGCTCACATCAGAGCCTGCGAACGGGCAGGGACGACCACCAATCATGGCTGCTCGCGAACGTGATGAACTGTTGCATGCCTTCAGCCGCGGAATCGGGATTCCAATTGAGGCCGATAGAGCGCGAGACCGGAAAGTCCGAAATTGGCACATGGGCGACGCCTTCCATCTCATACAAGGAAGGAATCAAGGCCATTCCGATCCCCGCTGAGACCATGAAGAGAGCGCGCTCGTCCTGGTCGGTACGATAGGCCAGACGCGTCTTCACGCCGCGTTCCGCCAAAAGTTTCGTCGTCTCGTCAAAGGTCTCGCAACAAGTTCTTAGAATAAAGGCCTCGCCATTGAGATCACTCAACTTCACCGCACCTTCCTTCGAAAAACGGTGGTCGTTCGAAACCGCCAGGACGTACGGTTCGCTGAAAAGCTCGATCGTTTTCGAACTCACGGGGCCATTGTCCAAACTCGTCAATACGAGATCAAGCTTGTGGTCGCCCAGCCGCTTGGCCAGTTCAGTCCGCGATCCGTCAAAGACTTCGATCACAAAAACCGGATAGGCGCGGCGGAATGCGCTTAGGAGTTTTGAGATCCTCGCGCTCGACAGCGTCCGCAACACTCCAAGCCTGAGAACCTTCGGCGTTCGGATTTTCTTTAGCTCTAGCTTTACCGAGTTGCACGCCAGCAACACTGAGCGCGCCGTGTTGAGAAACATCTCGCCAGCTTTGGTGAGCACCACCCGTTGATGGCGCCGGTCGAGAAGCTTTGCATCTAGCTCCTGTTCAAGTTTTGCAATGCTCGCGGACAGAGCCGGCTGAGAGACCGCTGCGCGTTGTGCGCCTTTGGTGAAACTTCCCGTCTCGGCCACGGAGACGAAATGCCTGATCTGATGGAGCTCCATAGTATAAGTATAACTTATAGTTGGCATAGGTACAAACGATTTTATTTATTCAGTCACCTTCGCTACTGATTGAAGCGGGTTCTGTAGAGGGCAACTAGCTCGAACAAGGCCGAAATCAACAGAGTGAAGACGCCATGAATTACGTAGTGCCGGCGACATGCGAAGCGCTAATGCGAGAAATCCTCCGCCGGCGTGACAGGTTCGTTTGGCCCGTTACCGCTGGAGTCCTCACTATTTATCTCGCGGCACTGATCACGCTGAGCTACTGGCCAAGCGCGGTCGGCACAAAGGTATGGGGCTCGATCAACGTCGCCTACCTGATCGTACTGGTCCAATTCGTGCTGACGTTTTCCGTTGCGCTCGCCTACACATCGTGGGCGCAGCGCCGTATCGATCCGCTCGCTGGCGAGGCGCTCGCGGTGCTTAAAATCGCGAATAACCAGCTGCCGACCAACGTAAGGGCAGCATAATGGGCACCATTACAGGCGGGCAGTGGCTCACGTCGGTTTTCTTCTTTGCATTCGTCGCATTCAGTCTTGGCCTGACCTATTGGTCGATGCGCCGAGCGAGCAGCGCGAGCGGCTTCTACGTCGCTGGGCGTCGTCTGACGGGTTGGCAAAACGGCCTTGCGATTTCTGGCGACTACATGTCCGCGGCGTCTTTTCTCGGCATCGCCGGCCTTGTTTCGCTCTTCGGATTTGACGGACTTCTCTATTCCTTCGGCTTCATCGTCGGCTGGATCTTCATTCTCTTGCTAATAGCGGAGCCGCTGCGAAATGCGGGAAAATATACGCTGTCGGACATCATGGCCTTCCGACTGCGGGCACGACCGGTCCACGCGGCGGCCGCACTGTCCTCCGTTACGATAGGCCTATTTTATCTTCTCGCTCAGCTTGTGGGGGCGGGGGCAATCGCTTCGCTGCTTCTCCCGGTAGGACCCAGCGTCGCCATCTCGATCGTCGGCGTACTGATGATCGTATACGTCCTGTTCGGCGGCATGGTCGCCACCACCTACGTGCAAATCGTAAAAGCGGTCCTGATTCTGGTCGCAACATGCCTGCTTACGCTGCTAGTCCTGCTCAGTTTCCACTTCAATGTGAGCGAGTTGCTCGGTGCAGCTGCGGCACGTAGTGGGAAGGGAGACCTGTTTCTTCAGCCGGGACTATTTTTCAAAAACAAGCTCGACCTAATTTCTCTGGGGCTCGGCCTGGCCCTCGGCACGGGCGGCCTCCCCCACATCATGATGCGTTTTTACACTGTGTCCGACGCGAAGAACGCCCGAGCATCGGCCAACTGGGTCATTGGTCTGGTCGGCATCTACCTCGTGATGACGACATTGCTCGGCTTCGGAGCGGCGGCCCTCGTCGGCAAGGAAGCGATCACAGCGGCGAACAAGGCTGGCAACAGCGCGGCGCCGTTGCTCGCGCTTCAGCTCGGCGGCGGTGACGGCACGTTGGGCGGCGAGATTCTCGTCGCGTTCGTGTCCGCTGTGACGTTCGCGACGATTTTGGCCGTCGTTGCAGGTCTGATCATAGCCGCAACCTCTAATATCGCTCATGACCTCTATACGCACGTCCTAAGGACTGGCCAGAGCGAGGAAAAGGCCGAGATGAAAGTTGCCCGCATAGCGGCGCTGGTCATAGGACTGACGGCTATCGTGCTGGCTTTGACCGCACAGTCCTTAAACGTCGCCTTCCTGGTGGGGTTGGCGTTTGCGGTAGCCGCAAGCGCAAACTTTCCGGTCATCATCTATTCGCTATTCTGGAGACGATTCAATACAACCGGCGCCATGTGCGCACTTCTTTCGGGTCTCTTCAGTGCGCTCGGTCTGGTCTTGATCGGTCCCGCGGTGATCGGTCCAAAAGGTCTGATGCTCGCCGATTTTGAGCCGATATTTCCGCTGGCTAATCCGGGGATCGTCAGCATTCCGATTGGCTTCCTGGCGGGATGGATCGGAACTCTGGCGTCGGAACGGGAGCACACGAGCGAAAGCCGGTTCGACGAACTGCAAGTCCGTGCCCTGACCGGGTTCGGCGCCGAACCCAGCGCAAAGTCTCACTGACACAGTAGGACAACAGCAAGGAGAAAAGACCATGCCGATCATCACATGCGATATTCGCCTCGGCCGCACAAAGGAGCAGCGAAGCCAACTCGCCATGGGCCTGACCCAGGCGGTGCACGAGATCGCCGGCGTCCCGATCGACTACATATTTCTCGTCATGCGCGAGATGCCCGGCTTCAATTTTGTCGACGCCGGCCAACATGTTCCCGACTACGTGCCTGGACCGGACGGACAAGATCTCGCCGGCCATGAACAGCTTCGAAAGCGCGCAGAGACTAAGTCGGCATCAGCGACATAGCGAAAACAGCATCAACGGGAGAAAGATATGCCATTCATCCAATGCGATCTTGAGGTCGGCCTGAGCGACGAGAAGAAGCGTCAATTGGTCGAGCGTATGACGGAAGTGACCCACAAGGCGATTGGTTCGGCCTACGGCCATATCAACGTCGTTTTGCGGGAGCACGCTAGCGCTAATTTGGGTGAGGCCGGAAAGCCAAACCGGTACCTAATCAGCAAGCAGTCAACTTGAAGAATCTGCTTGGCAGCGTGATCGCACGCCTCACGTTGGGTTGGGTCGCGACCCAAGCATTCGCCCGATGGTGGACAGTCTTAGCGTCGTTATAGCCGAGCGTAGGTCATGGACCAAACACCTCTGCACTCAACCCGCGAGCGTTCCGTAACGTGTCACTACGCGAATCCAAGCCTGGGGCCGCCGCAATCGGAAACGACGAAGGCGCGCCCAACTTGCTAGGAAAGAAATACACATTTCTTAGCAAGTGTCAGCGACGACTGACTCCAAAATTGCACTTTTCAACCGAGCTAGCTCTTCGGTCAACGGATTCTCGAAACATTTCATTGGTCGAGCGACGAGGCGAAGCGGCAAAGTCATGTAAGTAACGAAGGGACCTCGTACAACGCCATGACCCCCGGTACTGCGCTCGCCGCGACACTTGCCCGCCGCAACGTTCATTATGGATGGGTTGTGGTGGGAGTGACTTTCCTCACCCTGCTTGTCACCGCCGCAGCCATGGGTACGCCCGGCGTGCTGATCGTGCCGCTTGAGAAAGAATTTGGTTGGGACAACGCGCAGATTTCTTCGGCGCTGGCGATCCGCATTATGCTGTTCGGATTGTTCGGTCCGTTCGCGGCGGCCTTCATGAACCGCTTTGGCGTGCGCCGCGTCATCATGTTTGCAATGGCGCTGATCGCGGGCGGGCTGCTTGCATCATTGGCGATGACGCAAGTATGGCAGCTCATCCTGTTGTGGGGCATCGTGGTCGGCGTCGGGACCGGACTGACCGCGATGGTTTTGGCGGCGACGGTGGCGACCCGCTGGTTCAACCATCGCCGCGGCGTCGTCATCGGCATGCTGGCGGCGAGCAGTGCGACCGGTCAGCTCGTATTTCTGCCTTTGATCGCCGAACTCACCACCCGCTTGGGCTGGCGCGCGGCGCTCATTTTCCTCGCCGGCATGTTGGCTTTTGTCGCGCTTGTCGCGTCGCTGTTGATGCACGACCGGCCGAGCGATCTCAATCTGCCGCTCTATGGCGAGAGCAAGATCACGCCGCGGCCGGGCGAAGGGGTCGGCCTCGTCTCCTTGTTGATGGCGCCCGTCAATGTGCTCAAGGACGCGGCCCGCGTGCCGATCTTCTGGGTGCTGTTCGGCACGTTCTTCATCTGCGGCGCCAGCACCAATGGACTGATCCAGACCCATTTCATCACGCTATGCCACGACTATGGCTTGCCGGCGGTGACCGCGGCGAGCGTGCTCGCGATGATGGGCATTTTCGACTTCTTCGGCACCATCGGCTCCGGCTGGCTGTCCGACCGTTTCGACAATCGCTGGCTATTGTTCTGGTATTACGGGCTACGCGGGCTTTCGCTGCTCTACCTGCCCTTCACCGATTTCACGTTCTACGGCCTTTCGCTGTTCGCTGTGTTCTACGGTCTCGATTGGATCGCTACCGTGCCGCCGACCCTGAAACTGACGGCCGACCGCTTCGGCCCGGAGAAGGCCGGCATGGTGTTCGGCTGGGTGTTCGCCGGCCATCAGATCGGCGCCGCCAGTGCGGCGTTCGGTGCCGGTCTGGTACGTACGGAATATTCGACTTATCTGCCGGCCTTCTTCGTCGCCGGTGCGCTCTGCCTCATCGCGGCGGCACTTGTTCTAGCAATGCGTAAGCCGTCGGCGCAGGGAATCGGCACGGCCACGCCGGCGCGCGCCTGAAAAGTGCCGCGCTAACCATCTGCCATCGCATAGCAAAGGAGATCATCCCATGCCGCTCGCCAAAATCCACATTGTCGAAGGCCGTTACGACGAGACACGGATCGCGAAAGTTTCCGGCGCAATCCAAGCGGCTTTGATAAACACGCTTCGCGTGCCGCCCGAAGACTTCTATCAACTTATCTTTGAATTTCCGAAAAGGCGCTTTCTCCACACGCCGTCGTTCGTCGGCATGCATTACACCGATGACCTGATCATCCTCGATCTCACTTTCATCGAAGGGCGGTCGAAGGAGACGCGGCTCGCACTCTTGAAAGACGTTAACGCACGAGTCGCCGCGGCGGCCGGCGTCTCGCCGGACGACATGCTTATCACGCTCTACGAAGCTCCTGGCGAGAATTTCTCTTTTGGACAAGGGGAGGCGCAGCGGGCTAACGCCGTGCCGCGCGAACAAAAATCACACGCTTCTTGATTTTTCGATTTCGGCAAGCCCAACGTGGCGGACACGTTTTTTTGTACGAATACCGGCGTCGTCGCCAATCGCGTTGTTTGGGGGGAAACATGAATCAGCCCACGGTGAAACAGGTCGTTCTCGCGTCTCGGCCCAAAGGAATGCCGACACCGGACAACTTTCGCTTGGAAGAGGTGCCGATGCCCGCGATGCCGTCGGGGGGTCTCCTGCTAAAGGTGCTTTATCTGTCACTTGATCCCTATATGCGCGGCCGGATGGACGATCGGAAATCCTATGCAAAACCTGTCGGCATCGGCCAGGTGATGTCGGGCGAGAGCGTGTGCGACGTAATCGCGTCGGATTGTCTGGGCTATGCCGCTGGCGATATCGTGTTAGCGCCGACCGGCTGGCGCACGCATGAGGCGTGGGACGGAGCGGCGTTGCGCAAACTAGATCCGGCAATAGCCCCGATCACAACCGGGCTGGGCGTGCTCGGTATGCCCGGCTTTACGGCCTACGCGGGTCTGAACGTTATCGGCAAGCCGAAGACCGGCGAGACAGTTGTCGTCGCGGCCGCAAGCGGCCCAGTCGGCTCGCTTGTTGGCCAACTCGCCAAGATGGCGGGCGCCCACGCGGTTGGCATCGCCGGTGGTCCCGAAAAGTGCCACTACGTGGTCGACGAGCTGCGCTTCGACGCGGCCATCGACCATCGTACACCCGACTTTGCGCAAAGGCTTGCAGCGGCTTGCCCGCGCGGCATTGACATTTACTTCGAGAATGTCGGCGGCGCCATCTGGCAGGCAGTGTTGCCGCTGCTAAATGGTTTTGCGCGCGTGCCTGTCTGTGGGCTGATTGCCCAGTATAATGTAGCAAGCCAGGCTGCCGGACCCGACCTTCTTCCCGCAACTATGCGCCAGGTGCTGACCAAGAGCCTCACCCTTCGCGGCTTCATCAACTACGAATTCGCCGCGGAGCACTATTCCAGTTTCCTGCGAACCGTCTCGGTCGGAATCGCCGATGGACGAATCCGCTATCGTGAGGACATCACCGACGGAATTGAAAATGCGCCGCCGGCCTTCATCGGCATGCTCGAAGGCCGCAACTTTGGGAAGGCACTCGTGCGCGTCGCGGTCTAAACATTGTGTTCGCCATTCGATGTCCGCTTTACCCCCGAAAGCGGACACGAAGGCTAGCGATAATGATTACAGCTGCCACACTTGTCCGGGCCGCAACGTGCGGAATTGGTCCGGCGGAATTCCGGCAACCTTCAAGGCTTCGGCAAGCGCAATGGGCGGTGCATCGATCGGCTCATCCGTCAGCTGGAACGTTCCGTAATGGTGGCCGAACGCAAATTCAGCGTTGCAATCGATGAATGCCTGGACCGCCTCAACCGGATTCATATGCTGGTCGCGCATGAACCAGCGCGGCTCGTAAGCTCCGATCGGCAAGATGGCAAGCCGCAACGGTCCATAGCGCTGCCGCGCTTCGCGGAAATGCCGGCCGTCACCAAAGGCCGAGTCAGCAACGAAATAGATGCGCCCGCTTGGCGTTTCGATCACGAATGACGCCCATAGCGACATGTTGCGGTCAGATAAGTTGCGAGCCGACCAATGTCGCGCGGGCACGAGCGTTAGCGCCACTCCCGATCCGATATCTACCCGATCGTCCCAGTCGTGGCCCTCCGCCAAGATTGCAGGGTCGTGATTTCGCATGACAGTGTCATTGCCGAGGGGTGCGATAACGCGCGGGTGATACGCGGCCGCGAGCCGCGACAGGGTAGTGACATCGAGATGATCGTAGTGGCCGTGCGATACCAGAACGACATCGATCGGCGGTAAGTCCGCAAATGCGATACCTGGATCGTTGACGCGCTTTGGTCCGACGAAGCGGAATGGGGATGCTCGCTTCGACCATACTGGATCGAGCAGGATGTTGAGCCCTGCGGTCTGGATAAGCCAGCTCGCGTGGCCGACATAGCAAATGCGCCACATCGGGCCCTCGACGCGCGCCGGCGGACGGTCGGAAAAAGGCGACGGCGCCCGCGACGGCCACCTCGCCTTGGGCGCGCGTGAGTGGCGATCGGCAAACCAGCGCAGCAGATCGCGCCGGTTCTTCGGCGGCACGCCGTGCGGGTCGAAAAAACGCTTGCCGTCAAAGTGATCGGAGACTGGGCCATGGTAATAGCGCGACATTTGAGTCGCACCTTAATGAGATAACGTGCTGCGCACAGTTCAATTTTCGAAACGCATAATGGCAATTATGTAACGGGTGGTCGGCCCCGCATCATCGGAAATCAAAAATGCCTATAGAAAATATTGCGGAAGGGCAGACGCAAAAACGCAATCTACGCCGCCCTTCCGCTTGTTCGGTTCAGAACGGAACCCGCTCCGCTTCAACGGTGCAACGCTCCATGCGACGACGCAGCGGCAGAGCGTAATCAAAGCTAACCGCGTGCTGGACTGCGCAGTTGTCCCACATCATCAGGTCGCCGAGACGCCACTTGTGGCGATACACGTTGTCGGGCTTCTGCACCTCTTCAAAAAGCAACTTCAGCAACTCGTCGCTTTCTTCTTTCGGCATATCCAGAATGTGCGTGGTGTAACCCTCGCAAACAAAGATGCACTTCTTGCCGGTTTCCGGATGCGTGCGAATGACGGGATGTATTGCATCTTCGGGGTATTTCTTTTTTTCTTCTTCTGTAAGCTTCGGGCGAAGACCGAATTCCGTTGCTTTCCGATCGAACATGTAACGGTAGCTGTTCGCGGCCTTTTTGCCTTCAAGACGCTTTTTGACCGAGGCCGGAAGCCGCCCGTAGGCTTTGACGTTGCTCGCGAACATGGTGTCGCCGAGACCCGGCCCCGGCAGTTCATGCGCGTAGAGCAGCGAGCACTTGGTCGGCTTGGGCAGATAGCACAGGTCGGTGTGCCAATAGCGTCCGGCGTCCTGGGAGCCGATCGGCTTTCCATCCACCAGAATATTCGAGACGATGTAGAGTTCCGGATAGCCGGGCTTGTTGAAATCGCTGCGAACGTTGACCTGTAGCGCGCCCCACCGGCGGGAAAACGCGATTTGCTGCTCCGGTGTCAATTTCTGGTCCCGGTACGCCAGAACCGAGTATTCGTTGAACGCGTCGCTGACCCGCTTGAAAGCCCTGTCATCAAGAGGCTTCGAAAGGTCAATCCCGATCACGTCGGCGCCCGTACCGGACGGGCTGGGCTTGATCTCAAACGTTTGGGTATCGAGTTCCATGAGCATTGTGCTAACCTCCAGTCGTCCAGTTGTACGGACGACCGGACAGTGAGCCGGCCGCGCGCCCTTGTCAACCGAGAAAATCAGGCCGGCTTCGCTTTCGCCATGCGGCGGTGGAAAAACTCGGATAAATGAGTCACGGAGTCGAAGCTGATGGCGAGCGATCTAGGACTCGAAAAACTGCCGTTCGACGCGAAGGAACCGCGTTACCTAATGTTGGCGCGGGAAATCGTGCGCGAAATCCGCTCTGGCGCTTACCCGGTCGGCGCGTTGTTGCCGGCGGAATCCGAGTTGAGCGTGCGGTTCAAGGTGAGCCGTTTCACGGTCCGAGAAGCCATCCGCAAGTTGACGGAGGCCGGGCTGCTCTCACGCCACCAGGGCGTCGGCACCCGTGTCGAAGCTGCGGAGTCTCAGGCGCGGTACGTGCAATACATCGGCTCGATCGAGGATTTCTGGCAATACGTCGCGGACACGCGCCTGCATGTGCTCAAAAGGACGAAAACGCGCACCCCGCTCGCCAACGTGGATCTTCCTGACCTCGGCGAAGATTGGCCGACCGTCGAGGGCTATCGCTACCGGAAAACCCTGGCGAACCGCATCTGCTGGACCAGGATCTTCATCAATCCGTTTTACAGCGACATCGTGCCGGAAATCGGCACCGGTACCGATCCGATCTACGTGATGATTGAAAAGCGATACAACGAGAAGATCACGGAGGTTCAACAGCAGATTAGCGCCGTGATCCTTTCGCCCGAGATCGCGAAACACGTCAAGGCGAAGCCCGGCACCACGGGCCTGCAAACGCTACGCCGTTATATCGGCAGCAATGGCCGTGTTCTCGAGGTGACCATCAGCATTCATCCGTCCGACCGGTTCCGCTACGACCAGAAGATCCGGCTGGAATACGTCCGCGGGCCGTCACCAGAGTTATCTAGCGTATGATGAAGGGATTGGTTGTGAGTTTCGTCACGACGAGTCCTCCCTCGCGGAACGGCCGATGAAGCGGTTCAGCCGGGTGTTAATCCAAGAGAGCGCCTGGTTCGCTCTGCCATCACGGCCCCGGCTCTCGATGTCATGACTCGTGGCAGCAGGTCTTGGCTGATTTTAATATCAGCGACAGTTAGCCCTTTTTTAGGGTCGTGAATATTTCCGGCCAGTGCAGCGATGCCCAGCATCGTATCAATTTCACATATGTTCGGCACGCCACAGGCTTTCGCCACTTGGGCAAGGTTGGTGACGCGTCCGGTATGTGTCGGCTGTCCGCCGGTCTCACCAAACAGGCTGTTATTGAGGATCGCGATCGTGAGGTTTGGCGGATTTTGCAGCGCAATCGTCGAGAAGCTGCCCATGCCCATCAACATTTCGCCGTCGCCCGTGACGACGAGTACCGGAATGTCCCGCTGGGCGAGTGCAATACCGAGACCCAACATGGCGGCGCCACCCATGGCGCCCCAGAGATAGAAATTCCTGTCGTGATCACCGGCGGCGGCGACGTCGTAGGTAGACGAGCCAAGGCCAGTCACGACCACTAGGTTCTTGCGATCTGCCAGAAGCGTGACGACGACGTGTCTTCGGTCGAGCATCTTACTGTTCCCGGCGCTCAGAATGTTTTTGCGCCGATGAGGCGCTGCGACAGCAAAAGCGCCGTCGGCGTGCCGCCGTCGAACACCATTGCCGCCGCAGCCTTCATGACGCTTTCAACCTCCGGCGGCGCATCCGCCCGCAGGACGCGGATATCCATGAGCTCAAAAACATCTTGCGTCGTGGAGCCCATCGGTACCTGCCAAGGGTTCACTTCTCCCCACTCGCCGCGCATGGCAACAATGGTCAGAAATGGAATTCGGCAGATTCGAATAAGCGAAAGCATGTTTACGCAGTTGCCGACGCCGCTCGACTGCATGAGCAGAACTGAACGCTCGCCACCGATCCAGGCCCCCGCGGCAAGCGCCACGCCTTCTTCCTCAGTGGTCAGGGTTATGGCGCGGATTTTTCCAGTTTGCTGAATTCTGGTTATCAACGACGCATGACCGCCGTCGGGGACAAAGGCGGCCTGACGCACGCCGTAGTTCTCCAGGACCGCGAATATTTCGCTGGGCCAATCCTGGCCGGTGCTCGGTATCCTGGCGGTGCCGCTCATGACATCCCGTGCGTAGGCGATATTGATTGAACGCCACACCGTTCCATCAACGAACCCCTTAACGAAATTCGAAATATGCGATACCTGCTATATGGAAACAGCATCGCTGCAGACATGGACATCAAACAGCTTCGGACGTTCATCCGAGTCGCCGAGGTGGGCTCGTTGAGCCAGGCGTCCGACCGCTTGCGGGTGGCGCAGCCAGCGCTGTCTCGGCAAATAAAGCTGCTCGAGAATGAGATCGGCGTTCCGCTTTTCGTGCGGCACGGACGCGGGATGAAGCTGACGGAGGCCGGCCGGCAGTTACTGGAACACGTCGGCGCGCCGCTGCGCCAACTCGAAAGATCCTTCGATGAGTTGAGGTCGTCGGCGAAACGCATTGAAGGGGGTGTGTCACTCGGGATGACGCCGACGATTAGCTTCATCCTGGCGGGCCGCCTCGCCAAGCGCGTGGCGAACGAGTTGCCCGGCGTGTCGCTACGGATCGTCGAGGGCTATGGTGGCTATCTCGTCGAGTGGCTTCAGCGCAATGAAATTGATGCGGCTGTTTTTTACGGACCCGCCTCCGATCTACATTTTCGAGTAACTGAATTGCTCTATGAGCGGCTCGTGCTGGTCGGGCCGCGCGACTGCGAGCTGGAGATCGACAGACCGGTTTTATTCAAGACCCTTGCCAATCTCCGGCTGGTCTTGCCGAGCAAGCCGCACGGGCTAAGAACGGTCGTCGACAATGCCGCTTACAAAAGCAAGATATCGCTCGACATCCGCTTCGAAGCCGATTCTTTCCTTGTTTTGAAAGATCTGGTGCAAGAAGGACTTGGCTATACGATCTTGCCGACCTCGGCATTTAAGAAGGAACAATTGGAAAGCAGCTTTCGGATTGCGCCCCTAGTTCGGCCGAAAGTCATCCGACATATCGTGACGGCGACAAGACGGGATTACGTTCCCAGCCGAGCCACGCTTGCGGTCGGAAAATTACTGATGGACGAGACCCGTTCCCTCGTGAAAAGTAAGGAATGGGACGCCTTTCTCGCGTCGTCTTGACCGGAGC
>Ga0207031_10013_pt1 | contig 40126 bp, 44 predicted proteins | sample Alteio_BWMinCont_37_FD_153278 | JGI IMG/M metagenome (GOLD analysis project Ga0207031, IMG submission 153278) | Enriched cells from forest soil in Barre Woods Harvard Forest LTER site, Petersham, Massachusetts, United States -... | ecosystem: Environmental > Terrestrial > Soil > Temperate forest >... | reverse complement strand
GGCTACTGGAACCCGCCCGGGCCGGCGGCGGCCAACATCAGTAACAATGGCGCTCACGGCTTCTCGGAAATCTTGTACGCATACTCGAGCGGCGCCGGAAACAACGGCAGCGCCTTTGCCGGAATCAACGCCAACACGCCTTGGTACAACTTAACTATGGGTGTCGACATGCTGGTTGGAAGATTTTTGTTCATCATTCCGGCTCTCGCGATTGCGGGCAGCTTGGCCGCAAAGAAACTTGTCCCGGTAACCAGCGGCACTTTGCCGACGAATGGGTCGCTGTTCGTTATCCTGCTGGTCGGGACCGTCATTATTGTTGGAGCGCTCACCTATTTCCCGGCGCTTTCGTTAGGTCCCATCGTCGAGCATTTCCAAATGCTCAATGGCAAGCTGTTTTAGCGTGATAGGGATAAGGAGCTAGAAATGTCTACTGCCACTGTTCCTCCGGTCGAGCGCAAACCGGTGGTCAAAGAGCAAGAAGCGACGACGCTCATATCGCGCGGTGTCCGAGCGCGCCCCTTGTTCGATCCCGAAATCATGAGGCGCGCCATCCGGGAATCGTTCATCAAGCTCAACCCGGTGCTCGTGGCGAAAAATCCAGTGATGTTCGTCGTGGAAGTGGGAGCGGCCCTGACGACCATATTTGTCGTCAAGGATGCGTTCACCGGCGCTGGCGGCGCCTTGTTCGGCATTCAGATCGCGCTGTGGCTGTGGTTTACGGTGGTGTTCGCCAATTTCGCCGAAGCCATGGCGGAAGCGCGCGGCAAAGCCCAAGCCGATGCCTTGCGCAAGACGAAAACCGACACGATGGCGCGCAGGCTCCTGCCCAATGACAAATTTGAAATGGTGCCTGCATCGAAGCTACGCGCCGGAGACGTCGTCTACTGCGAAGCGGGTTACTTGATCCCCGGCGACGGGGAAGTTATCGAAGGCATCGCCAGCGTGGATGAGTCTGTGATTACCGGCGAGAGTGCGCCGGTCATTCGCGAATCCGGAGGAGACCGCAGTGCCGTAACCGGCGGAACAAAAGTCCTCTCTGACCACATCAAGATCCGTATCACGTCGAATCCGGGCGAAACATTCTTGGACCGCATGATCGCCCTCGTCGAAGGTGCCGTGCGTCAAAAGACGCCTAATGAGATCGCCCTCAACATTTTGATCGCCGGCCTGACACTAATTTTCTTGCTCGCCGTTGCCACGCTGCCACCTTATGCCAAATATGCGATCCAGGCCGTGGGCAGCGGCACCGCGCCTACCGTAGCTGTCTTGGTTTCGCTCCTCGTGTGCTTAATCCCCACAACGATCGGGGGATTGCTTTCCGCGATCGGCATCGCAGGCATGGACCGCGTGATGCAGCACAATGTTTTGGCGATGAGCGGGAAAGCCGTCGAGGCTTCGGGCGACGTCAATACCTTGCTTTTGGATAAGACCGGCACGATTACTTTGGGCAATCGGCAAGCCGTCGAATTCATACCTGTCGACGGCGTCACTCAAAGCGAGCTAGCCGATGCCGCTCAACTCTCGAGCCTGGCTGACGAAACGCCCGAAGGTCGCTCGATCGTCGTGCTGGCGAAGCAGATGTACAACCTGCGCGGCCGGGAAGTGGGCGAGCACGAGGCCAATTTCATTCCGTTTTCTGCTTATACGCGAATGAGCGGCGTGGATCTCGACGGTCGCCGGTTGCGAAAGGGTGCCACGGACGCCATTGCCCGGTTCGTGAAGGAGGCGAGCGGAACTGTTCCTGCCTCACTCTCGGAGATTTCCGATCGCATTTCCAGGAACGGCGGCACTCCTCTCGCCGTCGCCGATGGTTCGAAAATTCTGGGAATCGTGCATCTCAAGGACATCGTTAAAGGCGGAATGCGCGAGCGTCTTGCCTCGCTGCGGGCCATGGGAATCAGTTCCGTGATGATCACGGGAGATAATCCGCTCACTGCGGCGGCAATCGCGCAAGAAGCCGGCGTAGATGACTTCCTCGCTCAGGCCACCCCGAAAGACAAGCTCGAATATATCCGTAAGGAGCAAGCGCAGGGGCGACTCGTGGCGATGACCGGTGACGGCACAAACGATGCTCCGGCGCTGGCTCAAGCCGATGTCGGCGTCGCCATGAATACGGGCACCATGGCGGCCAAGGAAGCCGGCAACATGGTCGACCTCGACAGCAATCCCACCAAGCTGATCGAAATCGTCGCCATTGGTAAGCAGTTGCTGATTACCCGGGGCTCCCTGACCACGTTCTCCATTGCCAACGACGTCGCCAAATATTTCGCCATCATCCCGGCGATGTTTGCTTCGATCTATCCGGAACTGAATAAGCTGAACATCATGGGCTTGCATTCGCCTCAGAGCGCGGTGCTCGCAGCAGTGATTTTCAATGCCCTCATCATCATTGCATTAGTTCCCTTGGCTCTGCGCGGCGTGCAATACAAGCCAGTCAGTGCAGGCCAGATGCTGACGCGCAACCTGCTTGTCTATGGCCTGGGCGGGATCATCGTGCCATTTCCCGGAATTTGGCTGATCGACAAGATCCTAGTCGCGCTGCATCTCGCGTAAAAGGAGTGAGTCATGCTCAAAGAACTTGGACCTGGATTGCGCTTGACGCTTATTTTCACCCTTCTCACCGGCATCATCTATCCCGTGGTGATGACCGGTCTCTCGGAGGTGATTTTCCCGAGGCAGTCGAAGGGCAGCTTGGTCACCGTCAATGGAAAGGTTGTCGGATCGAGCTTGATCGGCCAGCCATTTGCAAAGCCGGAATATTTTCATCCGCGGCCGTCAGCTGCCGGGAACGGATACGACGCGAGTTCTAGCGGCGCCACGAATCTCGGCCCCACAAGCGCCAAGCTCCTGCGCGGCACCACAAAAATGGACGACAAGAAAAATGAAGTTGTCGATTTCGACGGCTTCGCCGATCGTATCGTCCATTACTGCGTCGATAACGACATCCCCTACGAATCGTCGGTGCCCCTTGACCAATTCAAGGATTCGCATGGCGATCTCGATGACGTCAAGCTGATCAAGGCTTTCAATGATGACAAGGCGCCGTTGGTCTTTACGCCGAAGTCGCCCATTCCGCAGGATGCAGTGACCGCTTCGGCTTCAGGCCTCGATCCGCACATCACTCCTGCTAACGCCGAGACGCAAGCTACCCGCGTTGCGAAGGCGCGCGGCGTTTCGGCGGACCAGGTAAAACAGCTACTCACGCAATTCACGGAACGTCCTGATTGGGGCATTTTCGGCGAGCCGCACGTTAACGTCCTCTTGCTGAATGTTGCGCTCGACCAGCACTTTCCTGTTTCCAAATAGAACGCGCCCAGGACCTCGTGTAGATGCCTAATGCCTCAGGGCGGCCGATGCAGCGCGATCTTTGAACTACCGCATCAAACTTTTCGTTTTCGTTCTGTGTGCGCTGGCCATCTTTTTTCTTTTCAACACGGGTTATTCCGCTCTCAACACAATTTCACGCCTAGATCAGGTGGAAGCGGAACGCGATCGGTGGCAACGCCCTGCCGAAGTGTTGCACGCGTTAGACATCAAGCCGGGCGACGTTGTCGTCGATCTCGGATGCGGCTCGGGATATTTTGCCCTGCGGCTATCTCCGCAAGCGGGAAAGAACGGCCGCATCCTGGCGGAGGACATCCGCAGATTGCCGCTGGTATTCCTGTGGTTCAGAACGATTCTGAAGAACGAGCGCAACATCACTGTGATACATGGCGATGTAACTGACCCGCACTTGCCTCCAGAGCGCGTGAATGAGGTGCTCGTTGCGAATACCTACCATGAGCTGACCGACTCACAAGCCATCCTTGCGCACGTGCGGGAATCACTCATGTCCAGCGGCCGGTTGGTCGTTGTCGATCGTGCGCCGAATCCGGCAGATATCGGTGCTTCGCGGCTCGCCGAGCATGAGATTTCAGCCCAGCAGGTCGAAAGGGAACTCCGTCGGGCTCAGTTTGAAATCGTAACTCTGCAAAACAATTTCATCGACAAGGATCCCGATAATGAAAGCTGGTGGCTTATCGTGGCGCGCAAACCGTAATCGAAGTTCCGAATCCCTGGGGAACGAACAGATATGAAAGCCCTCACTGTCTTTGGTTTGATTGCGGTCACGTTGATGCTGTTTTTTTACGCGCTCGAAAAGCGCAGCCGCTGGTATACGCTCGCATTTGCCGCAGCGTGTGTTTTAGGGTCGGTCTACGGATTTCTCCAGGGAGCTTGGCCATTCGGACTCGTGGAGGCCGTATGGTCGCTTGTTGCAATCCGGCGCTGGTGGCTGGCTGCAGAATCTGCACTTTGAGCGGGTGCGCCATTTCCCTCGTGCCGTGCCCTCGATAGAATAGTTCTTAATGGCTACCGATTCTCCGCACCGTCCAAGTCCCGACCAACTGCTCGCGGAAGTCGAACGCGAGGAAGTTCGCAAGCGGCGTGGCCGGCTAAAGGTTTTCCTCGGCTATGCTTCCGGCGTAGGCAAATCCTTCCAAATGCTGGACGAAGGCCGCCGCCGCCATGAGCGAGGCGAGGACGTCGTCGTCTGCGCGCTGCAGCCGGAGTATCCCCCGGAAGTGCAAGCCGTATTGCGACAGCTCGAGATCATTCCGATGTTGAAAATGGGCGCCGACGAGATAATTGATGTGCCGGCCGTAATCGAACGGCACCCTCAGGTTGCGCTCATTGACGGTCTCGCTTATGACAATCCGCCCGGCAGTCCAAACTGTCATCGCTGGCAGGACGTCGAACAGTTGCTCGATGCTGGAATCTCGGTCGTCGCCACCGTAAATCTGCAATATCTGGAGAAACTTCAGGATGAAGTCGAGCGCATCACCGGCAAGCGAGCCTCCTGCACCATTCCGCGTGGTTTTCTGGATCGCAGTTCGGACGAGATCATGGTTGTCGATGCTCCGGCGGTCGATAGCCTCTCGCGGGAAGGGTCCGCCGCGGATAGCGCCACACGGCTCGCCGAGGAACATAAGCTCTCACGGCTTAGGGAGCTTGCGCTGCTCGTCGCCGCAAGCGTTATCGACCGCCAGCTCGAGAGCTACCTGCGATCCCATGGTATGGATTCGTCCTGGGGCGTGCAGGAGCGCATCCTGGTCTGCGTCACGCCGCGCTCGAGCGCTGCGCAAATGCTGGAAAGCGGCCGCCGGAACGCGGACCGCTTCCAGGGCGAATTCTACGTCGTCTATGTGAACCAACCCGCGCTCTCTCAGGAAGATCGAGCGATCCTGGATCAAAATCTCAACTATGCGCGCCAACTGGGCGCGCAAGTGGAGGTTCTCAACGGCCTCGATGCGGCCGAAGCCATCCTGAAATTCGCGCGCGAGAAAGGCATAACTCAGATTTTTATCGGCCACAGCATGCGGCAAGGCGCCTGGCGCCGGCTTTGGAGTAATTTAATCGAACGCATAATTCGCTCCGCGGAGGGGATCGATGTCGTCGTCTACCCCCACCAGCGCTGAGATCCTCAGGGACGCGCAACCCAAGCGCGGTGGCCATCTACGGGTGTTTCTCGGCTATGCACCCGGCGTTGGGAAGACTTTCCGCATGCTCGAGGAAGCGCAGCACCTTAAACGACAGGGCAAGGACATTGTCATCGGTTACTTTGAGCCGCACGGACGTAAGGACACGATTGCCAAAACCGCCGGCTTGGAAATGATCCCGACGAGAAAAATTAATTACCGGGACGTGGCGTTTCAAGAGATGGATACGGATGCGATCATCCGCCGGCATCCCGCCATTTGCGTTGTGGACGAGTTGGCGCACACGAATGTGCCTGGCTCGGAACGCGCCAAGCGTTGGGAAGATGTGCAGGTGCTGCTGGATGCGGGTATCGACGTGATCACGAACATGAATATCCAGCATCTCGAAAGCCTGAACGATCACATCTTCAACATCACCGGCGTTCGGGTCCGCGAAACGGTCCCCGACTGGTTTGTGAAATGTGCCGATGAAGTCGTGATGGTCGACGCGACCACGGGAGCGCTTCTGAACCGGTTGAAAAGAGGAGACATCTACGCGCTGGAAAAAGCGCAGCAGGCGATGGAGAATTTCTTCAAGGAATCGACCCTGGCGGCCCTGCGCGAACTTGCGCTGCGGCAGACCGCGCATGAGGTGGAATGCAGGGAGGAGCCGCCGGGGGGGGCTTTCGACGCTTTCGTCCCCGCCAGGGAAGGAGATCCGTGACCGGATTTTGATTTACGTGACTGCCGATCCTTCCACAGCCATGCTTATCCGCCGCGGCCGCAGAATGGCGGATTACCTGGGGGCGGATTGCTTTGCCGTCTGCGTATCGTCGCATCGCGGCGGCCGCCGTTCGGTGACGCAAGACCTCGAGGGCATACAAAAGCACATGAACTTCGCCAGGAATCTTCACATCGAGAGCCGGACCTTGGAGGGCAGTGACCCTGCCGAGACCATCGTCGATTTTGCCCGCCGCAATCAGGTGACGCAAATACTTGTCGGCCGGCCCAAGAAGCAAAGCCTGTTGAGCCGGCTGCTCTTTACCGATCTGGTTTTGCGAATCGTGCGCAAGGCCAAGGAGACTCGCGTGATTATTGTTGCCGAACGCCGGCGCCAAGTTCAGGCCTCGCCCGTGTAAACGGGGTCACATCCTGCCTCCCCAGTCGATATGCAGAGTTCACGTGGGATCTTGCCCGAAACCTCTCGCTGTGAAACCGAAAGTTGAGATCCTCGCCAGGAGGGCAATTGCGTTTGCCTTGAAAGGGTTGTGGGTGTATATGTTTGCCATCCGGACATTGACACATTGAAATCCAATCGGAACAGCAAAAAACCGCGCCTGTCCCAACCCGCATAAAAAGGAGGGAATAGCCCCATGAAATCCCTAACCTGGTGCCTGTTGGTCCTGTTAACGGCGGCTCCTCTCTTAGCGAAGCCCAAGGTCGATGCGCGCGTGAAAGTGAATGAGGGAATCATCAAGAATCGCGCCGGAGACTCGCTCTCCAAGGGCGGAAGTACACCCGCTAACACGTTCACTGTCACGGTGTGGTTCCTGAATGTAACCATGACGGCTGATGACTCCGAGGCTGTTGCGAAAAACAATGGGCAATGGTGCATCAGAGGAGATGCCACGTTCGATGTGGCGCTCGATTTTAAGGGCGAATATCCGGGCACGTTGGATGGACCGGCGCTCGGGTTAGGCCGGAATGGATGGGAGTTGAAGCGCGTTTAGCTTCGCTGAGGCGGCGCCGCGCTGGCGCTCGTAAACGAAACAAAGCAGGAGGAGGAAATGCCGAGCCGCAGAAATTTCCTGAAGACTTTGGCGGGTGCATCGGCGGGAGCTTTTTTGCTGCCCCACAATGGCGATGGCGCCCCGCAGGCGCAGCAGCCACGCCAGGGCGCGAAGCATGCGCCGGTAACGATTGCCGGGCGGCGGGTGAAAACCATCGACGTGCACTGTCACATTGATGTGCCGGAGGTGGCAGATTTTCTCAAGGGCACGCCTTTGGAACGCGCCGCCAATCGACCCGCACCCACCGGTAGACAGCGCCAGGGCGTCAGCGACTTCCATATTGACTCTCCGCTCGGAGCGGAACGCCTGCAGAAAATGAATGAAATGGGCATAGACGTCCAGGCCGTGAGCATCAATGCGTTTTGGTATTCGGCCGATCGCGATCTGGCCTCGCGGCTGATCGATTTTCAGAATGAAAAACTCGCTGGCATGGTGAAAGCGGCAGAGCCCGGGAGATTTGTGGCCTTCGCTTCCGTGGCACTGCAGTTTCCCGAACTGGCCGCCAAACAATTGGAAGAAGGCGTCAAGCGCTGGGGATTCCGCGGCGCAGCCATCGGAGGCAGCGTTCAGGGTGAAGAACTATCCTCGCCGAAATACGACCCCTTCTGGGCAAAGGCCGAGGAGATGCAAGCCCTGATCTTCATGCATCCGCAGGATAGCGCCATGGGCACCGGTATCTGGAACCGCGTACAGGGAAATGGCGTGCTGGGCAACGTGATAGGCAATCCTCTGGAAACCACGATTTTTCTCTCCCACATGATCATGGAGGGGACGCTCGACCGTTTCCCGAATCTGAAGCTCTGCGCGGCTCACGGCGGCGGCTACCTGCCGTCTTATGCCGATCGCCTGGATCACGGATGCGTGACGTTTCCGGATCAGTGCAACAAGAAGCTGAAGAAAAAGCCGACGGAATACTTGAGACAAATCTATGTGGATTCGCTGGTGTTTTCGCCCGAAGCTCTGCGCCATCTGGTTGCAGTGGTTGGCCCCGACCACATCGGCCTGGGCACCGACTATCCCTATCCGTGGACAGATACGCCGGTGGATCACCTCATGGCCACGCCAGGCCTGAGCGACGCAGAGCGCACGGCCATCCTTGGCGGCACCATGAGCAAACTCCTTCGAATCGGCACTTAGTTCTTCCGATCTAGAGGGTGAAAGCGCGCGTTGTTCAAAGCTGTCGCGCCGAAAAACCGTTGCCGTTTCCGAGCAGGGCGACAGGCATCAGCGCGGCGATCCAGTTTCCGAAAAGACGGGTGGATTCAATGGGTCATCGCAACACAGGCTCAAAATCTAGTAAAAGGAGCCTCAAGAGCTACATTCGACCTCGGGCTTTGATACAGACGGAAAATACTGTCCTGTTTAGGTTTAATTGAGTACAGCTCGGAAAGATCACTTTTCTGCGAGAAGTGTTGTCCGATCAGCCGATTAGCTGGTGTTGCATCGACCGGTTGAGCTGGCAGGAATTTTCGGTAACTGCGATTTAAGCGGAAACCGCCTGTGGGATCATTCGCCAGAACCACACTACCAGAATTACATTGTACGCAATGACTATCGCGAGGCTCACCAGAAACGTAGTGCGCCCCTTACCAAGACCGGCGTATCCCCGCTTCCAGCGATAAGCACATAAGGAGATCAGTATCACAGCCAGTATAGTCAGGATGAGAACCATCACGCTTACTTGACTCGTAGGCCGCTGCCCCCGCATCAGCTTGGAAACCTGGCGCATTGCTCCGCCCAACAAGCCGACCCCATACGCGAGGATCAACCACACGGCAGGAGCCACCATGCCAATCATGTAGGCCCATTTATCTTCGAAATAGAAAAGCATCAGCACAATAGCCAGATAGATCAGCGACTCGTAGAAGTGCAGAAGGAAAAACTCCGGTTCCATCGCGCTAAGGACAAGGAAAGAGACCATCAGTGCGCTCGCAACGGTGGCAATTCCCCGATGGGCTGACATGAGGCACCTCGCGGCGCCTACATTAGGCGCTCAAATGGGCTGAAATCAAGGAGCAAATACGGGCGATGGTTCAAAGGGTGGCCGTCGATGAGCACGAAGGCGTTGTCACGGCGCGAGGCGCAAAATTCCGGTGCGGTCGTTTTCGCACCGCGTAGTTGCCGGAGTAGGGCGGAGGACCGAAGCTCTGAAACAGACACCGCCGTCTAAGCAGACTGATGCGCTTTGAGGAAGGACTGGATTTGGCGCACTGCCAGCGGAATCCGCTCTTTGGGCTCTTTCCAAGGGAAGATGCTCACTTCGGCTTTCGGCGCGAGCATCGCGCACTCCATGGCGACGGCGTAAGGGTGCGCGGGGACGTCGTCCGGCAGGACCAGGACCGGGTTTTGGCAACTACGCACGAAATCGCGTGTCACGGTGAAGACGAAGTCGGGATTGGTTTCGAACATCCTGGTCACAAATTGGTCGGCCGTCTGCATCGTAATCTCGGGTCGCTTAGCGGTCAGCGTCGCACCCCAGGTCGTCCAGAATGCGCCCGGGTACTTACGGTCGCGCATCTCCGGACGCCACCCCACCGGCTGCGCCAGCACAGCCGCGGCAATACGATCGGGGGCGCGCTTCAAGAGACTCCAGATGAAAGGGCCGCCAATGCAGAAGCCCATCACCATGAACTTGTCGATGCCCAGGTGATCCATCAGACCGAGCTGGTCGTCGGCGTAGGAATCCCACGGCCGGTCAACCTCGACAGGGCCGGTGGACTGGCCGGTAGGGGCGTTGCGCAGGTCCGCTGTGATGCAGCGATACTGTCCCTTGAACTTCTCGATGGCGTTGAAGGGCGAGTTGCCGGTGAAGAAGGATATGGTGGAGTTCAATCCCCCGCCGGGAAGCAGCATTAACGGGAAACCGGACCCGGCCTCCTCATAGTAGATACGAACGGGGCCTTTTTCGTAGAACTTGCCAGTTCCTCCTTTGCTCGCCTGCTGAGCAAATGCGCGCGGCAAAGCGGCCGTTGCCGCTGCCGCGGCGCCCGCTGCCAGTACGATGCGTCTGGTTAAACCCATAGTCGGCGTCCTCCTTGATCATTATCGTGGCCGGTTGTGCAACTCCATGCGCCGAAATGATCCGCAGTTCGAAAGATCCTAGCACAGGTTCTCTTGGCGCGGAGGAGCCGTAGCGGCATATGACTGATTTAGCTTATTCACTCGCGGTTGAGCTGGCACGACTTCTCGGGGACTCGATCGAAGAATAAAGTTCTCTACTGTGTACCCATGGATTCTTCAACCACGGATGTTAGTGTTTAAATAGCGTCGCGACGTTATTCGCCATCATCAATATTCCCAGAACAATAACGAAAACCGCGAATGCTTTGCGGAGCTGTTTGCCGCTAAACCTTTCCGACAGCTCCACCCCAAGGTAAGTCGCAACGACCGAAGGCGCTGTCAGTGCGAGCAGAGGTATCCAGGCGAGCTGCAACGAATGAAGACGGCCGAACAAGGCCACAGCGCTGTTAGCTGCAATGACCAGGAGAGAGGTTCCGCACGCGAGCTTCATAGGCATCTCAAGAAACAAAACGAGTGCCGGAACAATCAAGAATCCCCCGCCGATACCCAGAAAGCCAGTTAACAATCCAACCGCTGCGCCACTTGCGATGGCGGGCCGGATGTCATGCTTGTGCGGAGCGTCTTGATGTTTCTCCCCCCTGCGGAGCATCGCAATTCCGGCAATTCCCATAACCATGCCAAAAAGCAGGAGCAAAAGCGGGCCAGAGAGGCGCCGCGAGAAATACGCGGCGAGCAAATTCATTGGCGCGCCGAAGCTGGCAAAGAGCAGCCCATCTTTCCAGTCCACACGCGCTTTACGATTGTGAAGGAGCGCCGCTACAAGAGCAGTGGCTCCCACCAATACGAGCGAAAAGGCAATCGCTGCGTGAGCTTCAATTCCGAGGACGTACACCAAGATCGGCACCGTCAGAATCGAGCCTCCTCCTCCGAGAAGGCCCAGGACCAAGCCCATCACACCGGTCAATAAGGCGGCTATCCACAGATGCAAGCCAAGTGCCCTCCTTCGCACGTAGGACGTCGAGCTTTATACTTCGGGCATCTAGCCCTTACAACTATAAAGCGCAGGAGCAGGGCTGCGATCTGGAAACTCTTTCGCGGACGAAAGAAGTCGGTGTAGATTCAGTTTGCCGCAGAGCTGACGATAGATATTTTGCAGCGAGGCGGACTCTCGATACGAGGTTGACACGCAATTGGAATCTGTTGGTGCGGTGGCAATTCCCAGTCGGAACTCGGCAGCAATCGCCATTCTCGTGGCCGGGGCGTTTTTCATGGAGAACCTGGACGGCACGGTCATCGCCACGGCGTTGCCGCAGATGGGGCGATCCTTCCACGTGAATCCCGTCGATCTCAATATCGGGATGACCGCCTATCTGTTGATGCTGGCGGTTTTCATTCCCATCAGCGGTTGGGTCGCGGATCGCTTTGGAGCACGCACTGTCTTCGTCTCCGCCATCGCCGTCTTTACCGCGTCCTCGATCCTCTGCGGATTGAGCACCGGCTTTTTGCAGTTTACGGCGGCCCGCGTCATCCAAGGTATCGGAGGCGCCATGATGGTTCCCGTAGGGCGGCTGGTGGTGCTACGCACTACCGAGAAACACGATCTGATGCGAGCCATGGTTTACATTACGTGGCCTGGACTCGTGGCTCCCGTAGTGGGACCTCCGGTCGGCGGATTCATCACCACCTATGCTTCGTGGCATTGGATTTTCTTTCTGAATGTGCCGCTCGGAGTGATCGCTATGGCCTTAGCCGCAATGTGGATCACGAATCTGCGGGAGGATCAAGCGGCGAAGCCGTTCGATTGGATCGGCTTCGCCCTGAGCGCGACGGCCTGCGTAAGCTTCATGTACGGCCTGGAATTGATCGGGCGCCAGAACACGCCGTGGCGGATGACTGGACTCTTCCTGGGATGCGGAGCCGCGCTGGGGACACTGGCGGTCGTTCATCTCAGGCGCGCGCCGGCGCCGGTGATCGACCTTTCTTCGCTCAAGATCAAGACCTTTGCAGTCACGCTTGGGGGAGGATCGCTGTTTCGCATGGCGATCAGCGTATCGCCCTTTCTGCTTCCTATGATGTTTCAGGTGGGCTTTGGCTTGGATGCATTCCGGTCCGGTCTTCTGATGCTGGCGCTTTTTGCGGGCAATCTAGGAATGAAAACCGTCACCAGCCCCGTTCTGCGGCGCTATGGATTTCGGTCTGTGTTGATCGCCAATGGGATCCTGACGGCCGTGGGAATTCTTGCTTGTTCCGCGCTCGCGCCACAGACACCCAGGATTTTGATTATTGCCTTGTTGTTTGCTAATGGCTTATTCCGCTCGATGCAGTTTACGAGCTTGAGCACGCTGGCCTTTGCGGACGTTCCGAAATCGCAGTTGGGCTCGGCCACGAGCTTCTTCAGCATGGTTATGCAGATGACCATGGGAATGGGAGTCGCGCTTGGCGCAATCGCGCTACGATTGGCCGCCCTACTGGACGGCCATCGAGGCGCCACTCCCGGCGCGACGGAGTTCCGTATTGCTTTCGCCATGGTTTCCGTATTGGCATTTTTGGCGGTAATTGATTGCTTCAGTCTGGCGCCAGATGCGGGCGCGTTAGTTACCGGACATCGCGTGAGGTATCAGGGAGAACATGTCACGCCGAGTGTCCGATGAGAACCATTTGCTCCACTGAGGTTGCCGGCGGGCGCTAGTGGCAGCCGCGCACTAACACCCGTCAGGCTATTTCTTGTGGCTGGGATCGTCTTTCGGATTGATGTAGTTGAATTGCACAGGTGACATGCCGTGAATCTGGACTACCGTCTCGCCGCTGGCCGCTACGTAATGGTGCATGTCGGGATCGAGATAGGCAAAGCTACCTGCTGAGAAGCTTGCCATCTTGCTGTCATCGAAGTTATCGCCCATCCCAACCTTCAAGGTCCCGGAGATCACCGTTACGTTTTCGCGCTTGGGATGCCAATGCGGCGCGATTCGATATCCGGCAGGCATCTTCAGACGCACCGTGTAGTCTCCGGTAGAGGCAAGAGGATTACCTTCCACGACTGCCAACTGTGCTCCCGGCTCCACAAATGACGGTGCAGGTCCCCAGGGGATGCTATCCGGCGTGAAGATGTTTTTCTCGGAAGAATTGGGGTGTGCAGCAGCCGCGAAGAGGGCGCAGCACACAAGCGCAAACAACGCCAAGCCACCATACAAGTTTCGTCTCATGGTGATGCCTCCATTGCTTTGAACCAACGGTGGGATCATCTCCCGATCATGTAGGCTTTTCAATGCAGAGGGGGTACATTTAGTATATCTTTCGTATATCTTCGCAAATTGCTGAATCTCATAGGATAACCTCTGAAACCGAAAGCTATGCTTCCCGCCAGACCGGCAACTCCCGAAATTGAGCTGGATCTCGGGCGCTACGAACTTCGCCGCAACGGACGAAGGGTAAAGCTCGAGAAAAAGCCTATGGAGCTGCTGATTTTCCTGGTCGGACGGCGAGAACAATTGGTTTCGCGCCAAGACATTGTCTCGAAGCTTTGGCGCTCGGATCTCTTTGTCGACACGGAAACCAGCATCAACAACATTGTGCGAAAAATTCGGACGGCCCTGGGCGATAACTCCTCAAAGCCGCGCTTCTTGGAGACCGTCGTTGGCAAAGGATACCGGTTTATTGGTCCCGTGCGCGTGGTTGATCCACACTTCCCGCAAGCTGCCTACGCGCAAAGTTCTGGAACCAGTTCGGCGGGGACTGTGGAAGATGGGGGCGCCGTGCACGAGCGGCCGTCGCTCGCGGTTCTGCCGCTCTTTCCCGTAGGGAATATTCCTGACAACCGTGACCTCTGCCTGGGCTTTGCGGACGCGTTGATCTCGCGATTGGGCAATTTAGAGAGGATGAATGTACTGCCGACCTCGGCCGTGCTAAATCTGCCTCTCCAAGCGACCACTGCGGAAATCGCTTCGCGTTTGGGGGTCCGCTTTGTGGTCCACGGCGCCATTCAGATATCGAAAGGGCAATCGCGGCTCTCGGTGGAACTGCTTGACACCCATTTGCAAAACCCATGCTTTACGCGGAAGCGCGACCTCCAGATCGAACGCCTCTTCGAAGTGGAGGACGAGATCGCAAGAGACATCGCCAGGGCATTGAACAGACCTCTGCGGACACCGGTGCCAAGGCCGCGGCCACGATATAGCAAGGATCCGCTGGCTTATGCGGAATTCATGCGAGGCTATCGGCTTAGTTCTGCTGGAGATCCCGCGCTTCTTGACGAAGCGGCACAGCGGCTGACCAATGCGATCAGTCGCGATCCCGCTTTTTCGCTTGCTCATGCCATGCTGTCGTTTGTGTGTGCAACCCGCCACTTTGAGGTCGACCCTACGAGCACGTGGTTGGAGAAGGCAGAGTTCCATTGCGGAAAGGCACTCGAGTTGGATCCGGATTTGGCCGAAGGACACGTCGCCAAAGCGTTTCTGTTGTGGGGCCCCTCGAAAAACTTTCAGCATCTCGAGGCGATTACCGAGCTGAAACGCGCGCTCGCCCTGCAAAGGAATCTGCCACACGCTTACAACCGCCTGGGCACCATTCTGGCGCACATCGGACTACTGGACCACGCTCGCGAAATGTATGAGCGAGGACGCCAATTCGATACTCGAAAGGCCGTCAGTCACAGCATCGTGCAGGTTTATGTGTGGAATCGAGAATACGAATTGGCGCGGGAAGAAATTCAAGCTTGGCGAGCCGAGAATCCACGAAATAAATACCCCGTCTATTTCGGTCCGCAACCGGCCATGATGACGGGGGACTGGAAAGAGGCGAAGGCTCTGCTGGATGAGGCGGCGCAGCTCTTGCCCGAGGAACCGCTGATCGTCAGTCTGCAGGGCGTCTTTTACGCTTTAACGGGGAAAGAGGGGCAGGCACTTGAATGCCTGAGCCAGGCGTGCGCAAGCCCAAAGTCTTTTGGACATGCGCACCATACTTACTATCAGATCGCCTGCATCCTTGCACTGCTGGGTCGGCATAAAGTGGCATTTGAATGGCTCGAGCGAAGCGTCAGCACCGGATTCGCTTGCTGGCCGTTCTTTGTGCGAGACCCTTGCCTCCAGAGTCTGCGGAGTCTGCCTGAGTTTGAGGTGCTGGTGAATTCCTTGCAGGCCAAGCACCCTGACCATCTTGGACTGCTATAGCCCCGGACCGGTAGCACCTGTACGAATGTCCGCGATTCGGTGGAGTTACCTGGATCAGGGCTTCCTGCGACGGCCGAGAGAACGGCGTCGACTTAGTTCGAGCCCGACTTCCCGGCTTCGGCGGCGGCTTTGTCTGCGGCGCGGGCGCCGGCGAGAATGCCGCTCATGGCGTAATTCCCCTCATGACACGCGTATTCGTAGATCGGGTCATCGCTCTTCGTCATCGGGACAACTGCCGTCCACGGCCGGGTCCACATCGTCGGATCGTCCACCGTGAATTCGTAGAGGAGCGTGTTCGCGTCGGTGCGCGTGAAGCGCTCGATTAGATGCATATTTGCAGTAGAGCCCGGGAGGCTCGTTTCGCGTCTGAAATTGGTCGTATCGACCACGAGAGTATTCCCCTCCCAGTGGCCAACCGAATCTCCCCTCCATTGGCGAATGATCCTGTGCGGGCGCCCATCCAAAGGGACGATGCGAGCGCTGTGGACCATTTCGTTGAGAATCACCACGTATCCGGGAGTCTGGAGCAGCTGAACATCATTGTTGTAGGCGCCCGGAACCATGGGTGGCCCGGCATTGAGGCCGACGAGGCAACGCTCCTGCAGTGGGCGATCTTCCCACGAATCGGCCGCCGGATGTCCAAGCTGGTCATTGCGCTCCGCAACCGCACGAAGGTCCGCTTCCTTTTGCCCCTCCGGCGTCCAGGGAGGAAGGCGGCCGTCGGGCGGATCCACGATCAAGGACGTGCGCTTTGTCCCCGCGACCTTGTTGCCCCGGTCATACCAAAATTCGTTGTAAGGAACGACTCCGCCCTTCGGATAAAATAACCCTCCCTGCTCAGGATCAATCAGATCGCGATTCTGACGTTGATTCTCTGTCTTTTCATATTTCGCGGCTTCCTCTTCGGTAAAAAACGCCTTCGTTCCCAATTCCTTGGGCCGTTCCAGGGGAGTGATCGTGCGGTAGTCCCACACTCCTTGCAGGTCCGGCTGGCCATCAGGAGTACGGGGCGGAGTCCACGGCTTCGCTGAGGCCGCCGTCTTCGCCGCCGCAGCCTTAGTCGCGGACTCGGTCTGGCCCGCGACATTGCCAGGCGCCAGGAACGCGACCGCGATTACCAATGCCAACACATTCGTTACAGCGAAAAATCGATGGCTCATTCCAAACCTCCTAGAGCCTTCACTCACTTGCCCTTTTGTTTGCGAAGAGGCCCGTACAGAAGCTCTTCGGCGAATTCAACGCACTGATATTCCAGCAACTGCGCTTCCTTTTCGAGATGACGATACAGTGGCATGCGCATCTTCCAGGGCCGTGAAAAGACTTTTGGGTCCTCGATCGTGGCTTCGTAATCGAGGGCGTCCGGGCTGATGGGTGTGTAGCGTTCGACTACATGCAAGGCGTCACTATGGAAATTGCCGGCCCTATCAAACCACGTCTGGTCGTTAAAGCTCGTTACGTCCACGACCAGCGTATCGCCCTCCCAGTGGCCAATCGACCAGCCCATCCATGTGTCGTTGGGACTTTTCAGCTTGCTATTCATGTAGATGGTTCGAGTGGCGCCCGCGAACTCATAGGCCATAAGGATGTGTTGCGGAGTCTGAGCTATCTGAAATGGATACGGCATATACGTCGCGCGCGGCACACCAGGCATATAACACTTGATTTCGGGGTCAGAGGTCAACCAGTGCTCGGAGTTCTCTTTCTTTTTCGCCGCCGCCTCGGGCAGGTACGGGATCTCGTTGCCCTCAACTACGCCTCGTCCTGGGGGAATGCTGAAGGCTGCTCCCAGGGCGACAACCGGACCCATTCGCGCAGCATGGTCCTGGATATCCCAATTCGCTGTGTTGAGAGCCTCCCAAATCCCGTTCAGGTCTGGTTTGCCGTCTGCCGTCCGTGGCGCTTTGTAGCTCTGGGCATGACCCACGTTCGGCATTGCAACGAGCCAGAGCCCCGCTACCCAACTTGCTGTCAGGGTGCATTTGGAGATCGCAGATATTGCGACTCTCAACCAATTTTGCATCTGGGTATCCTCTAACCTGCCTGCCTTCCGGAGTATAGGCTTTTTGACGTTGGTTCCGCAGCTTGAAACAGAGGGATTCCTCGCCGACTGATTCGGGACTCAGCGCGCAAAAAACGTGCGCCACCGTAAGTTCGAAATGGCGAGTCGAAGACGCTGGTCAAAAAAAAGCCCCAGGGCCCCGCAAAAGATGCCGGGGCGCCCTGGGCTACAAACTCCAGCTACGGCTAGTCCTTCCAGGCGGAGTAGTTGGGTTTGGCTACCACAAACGCGGGATTGGCTCCGGCCTTCGGAGCGAATTTCTCCACGCGTCCGTTATCGACCTCGGCCAGGTAGAGGTTTCCATCCTGGTCGACGCTCAGCCCATGAACGCCCCACAGTGCGCCCGGGAAATTTCCCATTGTGCCCCAGGCGTACAGCAGGTGTCCTTGGAGGTCCCACTCGACCATCTTGTTTGTGGTGCGGTCGAACGTCCAGATGGTATTGCCGGAGCCGATGTAGAGGAGGTGCAGGCTCGAGGGGCTGGCGTCCACCTTCCACTCGCGGAGGTACTTGCCGTTTTCGTCGAACACCTGAATGCGGTGATTGTTGCGGTCGTTCACGAAAACCTGGCGGGTCTTCTGATCGATGGCGATCCCGTGTACGTTGCTGAAGTAGCCGGGGCGCGTTTCCACTGGTTCGTTGTCTCCGCCGCCTCGCGGGCCGCCCTTCATGCCCCAATCCATGATGAACTTCCCGTTCTTATCGAATTTGGCCACGCGCGTGCCCGTGTAGCCGTCTGAGACGAAGAAAGTACCGTCGGGCAGCCAATCGATATAGGTGGGCCGATTGAAGTGATTGGCGTCCGCGCCCTCCTTCTCGGGCGTGCCGATGGTCTGCAAGAGCTGCTTGCCGTCGTGGGTGAATTTATAAATGACCTGTATATTGTCGTCTACCACCCAGACGTTCTTGTCCGGATCATAGGGGCTGATATAAACCGAGTGCGGGCGGCGGAAGAGCTTATCCCATTGCTTCCAGGTCTCGATGATGTTGCCCTGGCCATCGACCACAACGAGGCAATTCTCCCAGTTGGCGTCTACACCCATTTTTCGATAGGGCGGGCCCTTGATGCCGATGTCGGGCGCTTTGCCTTCCCAAGCGGTCATCCATTCCGCCATGTTGTTATCTGTCCCACCGGTCCCTGGCGGAGAGGCCGTGGTGGTGTCGCGCCACAAGCCGGCAACCGGGAAGCTGATGCTGGGGCCCACCTCCGGCAACAGCCGCGCTTTGGGCGGCGCCATCTTCGGCAGTTCGCCGCGGAAGAGCATGTAAACGCGATTGGGGCTTTCCGCAAAGACGCCTTCAGCCGCGCCGTAAGTCCACTTTTCATTTCCCGGCAAAGTGCTTACGTCCTTTGGCCAACCCTTCACCACCTCATAGGGTCCGTCGACATCTTCGGCACCCAGTGACCCTGGAAGGGCGGCGAATCCGGCTCCAGGCTTGGCCTGTCCCTCGGCAACGGACGCCCGCCTGTTGGAGATCCAAAAACCGATCCCCGCGCCGATCGCCAATACGACAACTATCAAAGCAAGTTTTCGCATGTCATCCTCCGAAAACCGGAACCTCAAAATCTGTCGAGACTTGAATCCCTAAGATGAAACTTATCTGCGGCCCCGCTTCAGCTTTTGCGCACTAGTGGGCGGGTAGTTACGTCAGCCTGCGAAGTCTACCTCCATTCGCCTTATTGCGACAAATCCTTAAGTAGAGGGCCAAGCGTGACAGGTGGAGCAGACAGTGGGAGCGTTATGCGCTTGATGACAGCCGATGCAGCTGGCCATGACCGTGACACTGGTGTGCTGCGCCATGGCTTCGACTTGACCGACGTCGCCATGGCACATGGTGCACTGCATGCCGGCTTGCAGATGTGCGCGGTGCGTCCAGGTAACGCCGGGAGTCACTTGATAGACGCGTACCCAGGGAATGGGCTGATTCGATTTTGCAAATTCGGCCAACTTCATAATCGCGGGCCGATCGTTTGCGATCGTAGTGTGGCACATCATGCAAGTGCTCGTCGCAGGGAACGTCATCTGATTGCCGGGATCTGGATTCGTGTGGCAGGTCTGGCATCGCACGCCTCGAGACACGTGCAGCTTATGGCTGAACGGAATTGGCTGCTCCGGTGCAGGATGGGGCGCGATGTTGTCCGGGACTTCCTGCTTTGCGGGCTGGCGCTGCTGAGCGCCCTGCTGCGCGCGTGCTGCGAGGCTTAGGAACAGGAACACCAGTGCCACTGCGACTACCAAAGCGGCGAGCGCTTTTCTGTTTTTCACGAACTCACCACTCGCTCGCTAGCCATTTCCGCAGCCACACTACGCATCTTTCTTGCCCGCCTTATTCACTTCTTCAAGACTCGTACCCAAGTCGCTGAGCAGAGCCGCGGCCGCGTTACGTCCCGGAATAGCCGTAATCGAACCGCCGGGAGCTGTACAGGCGCCCGTCTGATACAAACCGGCAATCGGCAGTTTGTAAGGCACAAATTGAGGCAGCCGCCGGTCGCCATGATGCGCGCTGCCGCGCCACATTGCGGGATTCATGCGCTCGATATCGAGCGGGCTTTCGAGGAACTTGCCCAGGATTTTGTCGGGCGTAAGATTGGGCGCGGCGCGAGTGAGACGCGCGAAGACCTTCGCGGCGACTTCCTCCTTGATAACGTCCCAATGCTTCGGACCCTCTTTGAGGGCGTAGGGCATGGTGCCTTCGATTTTAACGGTGTGGTATCCGGCGGGAGCGCGCGTCGGGTCGGCCACCGAGGGGCTGACGATTTGCAGGGGCATATCTTCGACGAAAGGAACGCCGCGCGCATTGCAGTCATTGAGAACGAGCACGCTTTCGGGATGTTCCATGAGCGCCGCTTCGGTGGTGGAGATGGTTTGGCCGCCCCCGAGAGGATACTTGGGCGCTTCCGAAGTGGCGTAATGGAACGAGAACATGGCGTGCTCGGGTTGGAAAATCTCGATATCCCGGTTGAACTCGTCGCCCCAGATCTCGCGCGGCGCCATGTTGATCAGGTGCTTGACGTGGATAGTGGAAACCACCGCCTTCTCGGCTCGGTATTTGCTCCCGTCGACGCATTCGACGCCAGTGCATTTGCCGTTTTCAATGATCAGACTTGCGACCGGCTTGTTCGTCAAAACCACGCCGTTGTGCGCTTCGATGAAACGGCCCAGGGCCACGCTGAACATACCCGAGCCGCCCTTGGCCATAGGCCGCCCGTTGAGTTCGACCATCATTGAAAACGCCTGGCCGCCTGTGCCGATGTCGCCGCCGGGGACTCCACCGAAGTGGCCGGTGGAGAGATTGGCGGCCTGCATGTGTTCGCTTTCGTATAGCGCTTTCACTGCATCGTAACCAGACATCGCGGAAAGGCGCTGGATGAATCCGGCAGGCGCGTCGCTCCTGCGGCCGCCTTCGCCGGCGGCATTGCGCTCGCTATTGCGGAATTCGGGCACAAGCCGGCGGAACGTTTCGGCGTCCTTCTTGGAAATTTTCGCAATCGACTCGCAGGTGCGATCCACATCCTGCCAAACAGTGATGGACGCGCCGTCTAAAAAAGGAATGTGCATAACCGGATCGGGCTCGAGGTATTCCAAGCCATACTCCTGCAGACTGAGTTCGCGGTAAACGGGGCTTCTTACAATATTGCCGTGCACGCTCGAGCAAAGATCTTCTTTGAAGCCAGTCAGGCAGACTTCCTGCGTCTTACAGCCGCCGCCGATCGTCGGACGGCCTTCCAGAACGAGCACTTTGTTGCCCGCTTTTGCCAAATATGCCGCGCAGACCAGGCTGTTGTGCCCGGCGCCCGCGACCACGATGTCAAAGCGGTCCCCCGGCGCCTTGGGCGTCTGCTGACCTATCGCTGGAAGGGACGTCAAGGCAAGCGGCGCGAGCGTCGCGCCCTTTACGAATACTCGCCGACTCATTGGGCTCATTAGATCCTCCGTCTTGCCTGTTCTGGGCCGCTTGGACGGCCTGAATAACTCTCCTGCGTGATTATGACCATGGTGCCACAATCCACTTTTGTTCGGCCCGAGAATCTTTGCTAAAATGCCTCCTCCAATCAGACAGGAGCTTTCATGGCCCAAAGATGCCAGATTTGCGGGAAAGGCCCGCACTACGGAAATGTGATCAGCCACGCCAACAATACGCGGCGCCGGCGTTGGAATCCGAATTTGCGCCGCGTCCGCGCGCTTGTGAACGGCGCGCGCAAGCGGTTACGCGTGTGCACCAGTTGCCTGCGATCGGGCCGCGTGAAGAAGGCCGCTTGATTCGCCGTATCGATTCGGCGAGTAAGGTTGTCACGTGGTAAGAAAAGCATTCGCTGCGACACTTCTTGTTTCCGCGGTGGCCGTCTTCGGTTGCAAACACAGTGACGTTGCGCCCGCACCCGATGTGTGGGCGATTGTCAACGGAGATCAAATCCATCGCCCCGAAGCCGAGAAGTATTACAAAAGCCGGCTGAACCCGCAGGCGCCGACTCCTTCGCAGGAAGAGGCTCTGTCGCTCACGCTGAACGTCCTCGACGAGCTCATCAACAATGACATTCTGATTCAACGCGCCAGGAAACTGGGCCTGGAAGCCACCGATGGCGAGGTCGAAGACAAATTCACGGAGTTCAAGAACCCTTACACAGAAGACGAATTCCAGCGGCAGCTCAAAGACCGTGGTGTGACCCCCAGCGACCTAAAAGATGACCTCCGCCGCCAGCTTACGGTGCAGAAGCTGCTGAACCGCGAAGTGGTGGCGAAAATCTCCATCACGGATCAGGATATTTCCGACTTCTACAATCAGAACCGAGCGCAATTCAACGTGGCCGAGGCGCAATACCGCATCGCGCAGATTCTGGTCACGCCGCACAAAGATCCGCAGCTGCATAATCGGAAGAATGACGACGCCACGACAGATGTGGAAGCTCGCCGCAAATCCGCCGCGCTTCTTCAGCAGCTCGCCAATGGCACTGATTTTACGCAGTTAGCTATGGATTATTCCGAAGATCCGGCCACCGCCTCTTCCGGCGGCGATCTCGGCTACGTTCCAGAGTCTTCCTTGAATCAAAGCGATCCCGCGTTAAAGCGGACCGTGGTCAGTCTCAAGGTGGGCCAGGTCAGCCCGATCATTTCGCTCAAGGATGGTTACCATATTCTGAAATTGATGGCCAAAGAGGCGCCCGGGCAGCGCCAGATCAGCGATCCTCAGGTGCAGCAGTCCATTCGCGATACGCTCCGCAATCGCAAGGAGCAATTGTTGCGCGCCGCGTATATGGCCGAGGCTCGCGATGGAGCCAAAGTCAGCAATTACCTGGCGCAGCAGGTCATCGAATCGAATGGGAAACTGCCGGAAATTCCCAAATTCGCCGGTGCTGCCGGGGTTTCGGCTCCTGCAAGCGCACCCGTTCCTGCAAGCGTGCCCGCTCCCTCAAACGTCCCCGCCGCTTCGCAGCCCTGAATCGCGAAACCGCTCGGCGGTAAATTCAATTGATTGTGACCAGCGCCTCGCCCGCCGCGACGGCTTGCCCTTCGCTGATAAATATGCGCTCGATCGTGCCCGCTTTCGGCGCCCGGATTTCGTTCTGCATCTTCATTGCCTCGATAACCACGAGACCTTGATTGGCTTCAACGGTGTCGCCCGCGTTCACGAGAACGCTTACCACCTTTCCTGGCATCGGTGCGGTGACCTGCTGCTTGCCTTCCGCGCCGAATAACGCCCCACGGCCGCCGCGCCACGCGCGAGGATCGGAAACGATGGCATGGAATTCGCGGCCGGCACAGCGGACCAGAACCCCTTCTGATGCAGGTATGACGATAGCTTCAAATGCGCGCCCATTCACCAGGATCGAATAGGTATTCGGCACCACTTCGATGGCATCAATTTGCGCCCCGTCGTTAGGCACGATAGTAAATTGATTCGGGCCGCAGGGTTGGATTTCGAGCTGCCGGGTTAGCGTTCCAATACGCACATCGAATTTCATTTACGATGTCCCGGACGCCGAGTTCGTCGCGTACGTGCAGTTAGTGAAATTGTTGGGCAGGAGGATGTCATCGTCAGCGATCGGGTGTGCGCGAGATCTGCTCGCGTCGTCCGTCATCACGCCAACGGGAGACGGACGGGGCCGGTTGTTCGTTCGCAGATTTCGTTTGGCAGACATGCCAGAGAGCGGCAGCAATCATCGCAACTTTGATCTCCAGCGCTTCGCTTGGACTGTCGGCGTCCGATACGGGCGCGGGCAAAAGAGAGGCAAGGCGCTCATCGAGCCATCTTGTGTGAATCGCACCTTTCTGGAATTCGGGGTTGGCGAGAATTTTTTCAAACAGGAGAGTATTGGTGCGGATTCCGGTGATCTGGAATTCTGAGAGAGCCCGCTGGAGACGGGCTATCACTTCCGTGCGGCTGCCGCCCGAGGCGATCAATTTTGCAAGTAACGGATCGTAATCGCCGGGCACGGTCCAGCCGGAATAGACGCCTTCGTCCAGGCGAATGCCCGGACCATGCGGAGGCCGCCAGGAGATGATTTTCCCCGGGGAGGGGAAGAAGTGGTTCTCCGGATCTTCCGCATAGATGCGGCATTCCATGGCATGCCCGTGCAAAGTCACATCCTGCTGTTTAATAGGCAGTTGCTCACCCGCGGCCGCGCGCAGTTGAAGTTCGACGAGATCCAAACCCGTGACTGCCTCTGTTACCGGATGCTCGACCTGCAAGCGCGTATTTACTTCAAGAAAATAAAAATTGCGATTCGCATCCACCAGGAACTCAACTGTCCCCGCGTTGGTATAGCCCGCCTCGCGCGCCAGGCGAACCGCAGCCTCGCCCATCGCTCGGCGCAATTCCGGCGTCATAAATGGCGATGGCGCTTCTTCGATCACCTTCTGGTGCCGCCGCTGCACCGAACATTCGCGCTCGCCAAGGTAAACGACGTTTCCATGTGCGTCGGCGAAGATTTGCATCTCGATATGCCGGGGGCGGTCGAGATATTTCTCGATGTAAACACGCTCATCGCCAAAGGCATTGAGCGCTTCGGAAGCTGCATCGCGCCACGCCGAGGCGAGTTCATGGGCGCCAGCCACCACGCGCATGCCCTTGCCGCCGCCTCCCGCAACGGCTTTGAGCAATACGGGGTACCCGATCTCATCGGCAATGCGGCGCCCTGCTTCGAGCTGCGGGATTGGTTCGCGAACGCCGGGAACCATCGGCACACCGGCGCGAAAAGCAAGTTCGCGCGCGGCCGTCTTTGCCCCAAGACGCTCCATCGCCTCGGCCGGCGGCCCGACAAAGGCGATGCCTGCATTGGCGCATGCGCGTGGCAGTTCGGGATTTTCCGCGAGGAAACCGTACCCGGGATGAAGCGCGTCGCATCCGGATCGCAGCGCGATATCCATGAGCTTGTCGATGCGCAAATAGCTTTCGCGCGAAGGCGCCGGCCCGATCGCGTAGGCTTCGTCGGCCATGCGCACGTGCAGCGCGCCGCGATCGACGTCGCTGTAAACGGCTACACCCGCGACACCGAGATCGCGGCAAGCGCGCAAAATGCGCACCGCAATTTCCCCGCGATTAGCAATGAGCAGCTTTTTGAACATGATCCGGCAGCCGAACGAGCGTGCATTCTAGCACTACAGCAGCAGTTCACTCAGGCATGGGAATGCGCAGATCGCGGCAAATCTTACGGGTGAGATAGTCGTTGATCTCACTGTGACGCCGAACGGTCGACGTTACCCCTTCAAGTGGGTTGTGGAAGACGGAGTGCCGGGAACCTTCACGAATGAGGATGCAGCCGGAAGCAGCGAGATGCCGGAGCAAATCGCGCCGCTTCATACTTGGTTTTCAGACTTCCACTGAAACCACTTCGCGGCGGGCGCCTGCCGATGATTTTGAAAGAAGGCGATTTTGTTCCAAAATCAGCTGGAGAGCTTCCTTTAGATTCCGGCGCGCTTCCGCCAGGGTTTTACCCTGCGTGTTGACGCCCGGGATTTCTTCTACCCAAGCGACATACCATCGCCCTTTTTTTTCGATCACGGCAGTGAATTCGCGTGTCATCACAGGGATTTTAGCACGCCCGCTGAAACTGGGCTGACCCGCTGACCGCGCGGGTTTTCTAGATGGCATGCACAAACTGATATGTTCCCCAGGCAATCAGGAGGACGCCGGCGATGCGACCAACAAGCAATCCCTGTCGCCACAGCTTCTCCAACAGCACGAACACTGCAATGGCCGCTACCCAGAGGAGGTTCATTACTCCGGCGACGAACAGGAGCGCCATTAGAGCCCAGCAACAACCGACGCAGAACAGTCCGTGAAGCAAACCCATGCGCAACGCTCCTGCGGGCCCTTCCCGCCAGTGCTCAGTTAGAAAGCTCAGAGGCGAGCGGCAGTGGGCGAGACATGCGTTCTTCATGGGCAGCAACTGATAGACGCCCGCAAGGATGAGAATGGCAGCGGTCAACATGCCCGATTTGGCCACCATAGCGGCTGAGAGCAACGCCGCTCGATGAAGCGCGATTTGTCCCGAGGCTGCGGCCAAGCTGAAGAGAGTCCAGGCCAGTAAATAGGCGCTGACAAACAACACGCTGTTCAGGCGCGTGTGACGGTCGTCTCGGCGACGATATACTCCGAGGATCAATAAAATGAGGGGTGCGGCTGAGGGGAGCATCATCCCTACCATCATCACCGCCCACATTACAAAGAGCGCAACCAGTTCGCGCGGCCATGACTGCATCTCCGCCATCCCCATGGCGGCGTGCATCTCGGCTTCGCTCAGCATGCTCCGCATCCCAGCGCTTTCGGTTACGAGATAAATCCACGAGAGCGCAATGACCGCAAGCAGCCCGAACGCGACGATAAGCCGATCCTGGCGGATCATACGTTCGAGGGAAGACGTATCCGAGACGCCTGCACTGTTCATGAGATTATGCTTGGTTGGTCCAGTTCACTTCTGCGGCGGCAGCGTAGCGGTTCGGCCATTCCAGCCGGAAGTCACCATGTTCGGCGCGCATCGTCTCTGTAGTCGCCATGTTCCCGTCATTCCAGAAAAAGCCGCCCTTTGGATAAACGATATGAACTTCCTTCTCCTGACCTGAAACCGGGTCGCGCAGTGGAGTGAACTTCATTTCCACCGCGCCAGGTATGCGCAATTCCGATCGCACGCCATTCAGGCGCATCTGGATGGGTTTTCGGATCGGCCCCTCAAACCGCTCGATGGTTCCGGCCAGCGCCTCCCACGGCATTCCACCGATTTTGCCCGACAGAATCGTAGTAAACGCGTCCACCTGCTCCTGGCTCGCTTTATCGTCCACGAACAGGATGACGTGCCCGTGCCCTTCGTGAATGGCTTTCGGATATTTGAATGCGACCACGGCACGAAGGCCATTCAAGGAGATCTTTCCGAATCGGCCATCCTTTACTTGGAAACCGATGATGGCTTCACATTTACCTTCGTTGGGATAACCGCCGAACTGGCAGTTGCAGCCGTGCTGGCAGTTGCACGCTTCGATGCTATCCGCTTTGACGCGGAAAGGCGTCTTGCCATCATTCACTTTCGCGGGTGTCTTCTTCACTTTTGTTTTTGCAGGCATTTACCACCTCCGACTGAGAGAAGATTGCGAGCGATGATATCCAGCCGTTCTGCAGTTCGTCAATTGATGTTGTGTTTGAACTAAAGGGGAATATTTCCGTGTTTCTTCTTCGGGTTTGTGTCGCGTTTGTTTTCGAGTGCGCGCAAGGCGGTGATTAGCCGCGTGCGCGTCTCGTGCGGTTCAATCACTGCGTCGATATAGCCGCGCTCCGCAGCGATATAAGGATTAGCGAAGCGTGCGCGAAACTCCGCGATCTTTTGCTCGCGCAGACGTTCGCGTTCCGGCTCCGGCGCGCTTTCGATCTCTCGTTTGTAGACGATGTTCACCGCACCTTCGGGGCCCATTACGGCGATTTCCGCGGCTGGCCAGGCGAAATTCGCGTCGGTGCGAATGTGCTTGCTGGCCATGACGCAATACGCACCGCCATAGGCCTTTCGTGTGATTACCGTCAGTTTGGGCACAGTAGCCTCGGCAAACGCAAACAGCAGCTTGGCGCCGTGGCGGATGATGCCGCCAAATTCCTGCTGAGTGCCAGGAAGAAAGCCGGGTACGTCTTCGAATGTGATCAGCGGGATATTGAACGCATCGCAGAAGCGCACGAAACGCGCGCCCTTTACCGAGGCGTTGATATCGAGGACCCCGGAGAGCACCGCCGGCTGATTCGCGACGATACCCACCGGCCGACCGCCGAGGCGCGCAAAGCCAATCACCAGATTTTTCGCGAAGTGTTCCTGAACTTCAAAAAAATAATGATCGTCCACGACGGCGTGAATGACCTCTTTAATGTCGTAGGGGACGCGCGCATCGGCCGGAACGAGTTCATCGAGGGACGCATCGGCCCGCTCGGCAGGATCATTGCAAGTGCGCCGCGGCGGATCGTCCAGATTATTCGATGGCAAAAAGCTAAGCAGCTCGCGAATCATGGCCAGGCAATCGGCATCATCCCGAGCCGCGAAATGCGCCACGCCGCTTGTGGCGTTGTGCGTCATGGCGCCGCCCAGTTCGTGCTTGGAGACCTCCTCGTGCGTGACCGTCTTGATTACGTCGGGGCCCGTGACGAACATGTACGAGGTTTCGGCGGTCATGAAAATGAAATCCGTAATCGCCGGAGAATAAACCGCACCCCCCGCGCAAGGCCCCAAAATGGCGCTGATCTGCGGAATCACGCCGCTGGCCAGAGTATTGCGAAGAAAAATATCGGCATAGCCTGCCAGCGACATCACTCCTTCTTGAATACGCGCCCCGCCGGAATCGTTGAGCCCAATCACCGGAGCGCCTGCGCGCATGGCCAAGTCCATCACCTTGCAAATTTTCGAGGCGTTCGCCTCTGACAAGGATCCCCCGAAGACGGTGAAATCCTGCGCAAAAACATAAACCAGCCTGCCGTCGATACGGCCGTAGCCGGTCACGAATCCGTCGCCGAGCGGCCGCTGCTGCTCCATGCCAAAGTCCACACAGCGATGCGTGACGAATTTGTCCAGTTCTTCGAAGGTGCCTTCATCCAGCAGCAGGTCGATACGTTCTCGCGCCGCCAGTTTCCCTGCTTTGTGTTCGCGCTCGCGCCTCGCGACGCCTCCCCCCTCTTCCGCAGTCGCGCTGCGGCGGCGCAGTTCCTCTATTTTCCAGTTTGTTTTAGCTTTCGTAGCCATCCGGCCCTCGCCGTAGGATTCTAACCTAGCAGCGTCTAACTGTGGTGTTTGGCGGTAGTAGCGGCTTAGCGGCGGGGCGCGCTGTCTTTGCCGAAGATCAGCACGGCGAGATGCGTGACGATGTAGATCGTTCCGACGAGCCACAGCATTCCGGTGAGCAATTCTGCCACCGTGGCCAGCGCCTGTATCGCGGGATTAGTCATTCGTGAAATGCTGATGCTGGCGCCCACGAGAACAATCACCGATCCCAGCATAAGCGTCACCGCAAGAGCGGCTACAATCACCAGGGCGGCCCATTTCTTCAGGTCCGCTTCTTCCGCCCACTTTTTCACGAATGGTCAGCGCAAGCCGGACCAGTCGTCCGCAATGAGGATGGAATTACTGGGATTGGAGGGATCGTACTTGATACTGGCGGGAAGTCCGGTGATGATGCGCTCCATCCCAGCGCGCCCTTCCAGGCTGGTAATGTCCTGCGCCGTTTCGTAGCTCACGCCGGAAATCGAATAGCTGTAGCAAACCATCTTGCGGCGGCCGTCGACCTCTTTAGTGCTTTTGCGTCGGGCCTTGTCCTCGGCGACCTCCACCAGATCCGTGATCTGCCCTTCGACGATGCGCCCGATTTGATTCAGGTAAGCGCGCCTCTGCCGCTCGATCTCGTCGGGGTCGGGCGACCGCCCCAACAATTTAGAGAGAAAAGCGCCCCCCACCACGGCCAAGCTAGCCGCGTTAAGCGCCCAGATCTGCCAATTTAAGTGCGTGTGGCTCAACGGCCGGCTTTGCGAACGGTAGGTTCGACGATATTCCCGAGCACCGCGCGCGCCTTCTCCCAATCCTTGAGGAAGCCCTGGAGCCCTTTATCCGTCAGCGGGTGCTGGAATAGTTGCTGGAAAACCTTGAAAGGCATGGTGCCGATATGCGCGCCCATTTTCGCCGCTTCTACGACGTGTATCGGATGACGCAAGCTGGCAGCAAGCACCTGCGTGGTGAAGTTGTAGGCGCGATAAATCTCCAGAATTTCCCGCAGGAGCGTCAGCCCATTTTCAGAGATATCGTCGAGCCGGCCAACAAACGGGCTTACGAAATACGCGCCCACTTTGGCTACAAGCAGCGCTTGCGACGCGGAAAAGCACAGCGTCACATTCACGCGAATGCCTTCCTTCGAAAGAATGCTCAGAGCGCGGACCCCATCCGGGATCATGGGTATTTTTACAACGACGTTGGGGTGCCAGCTGGCGATTTCCCGGGCCTCCCGCAAAATGTTGTCGGTATCTGTGGAAACGACTTCCGCGTTTACCACGCCGCCTTTCAGGATTTCGCAAATTTCCAGTATATGCTCGCGAAACGGCCGATTCTCTTTGGCTACCAGGGTGGGGTTTGTGGTGACGCCGTCCACCACGCCCAGGGAAACGCCTTGCCGAATCTCATCCAGGCTTGCCGTATCCAGAAAAATTTTCATGGGTGCAAACTCCGTCCTAGCATGCCTTCATCTTTTTGATGTCTCAATTTTTGCGCGGTTCCGCGCCTCATGCAACTGCGGGATTGCCAGCGTGTTCCGGCCCGATAACCTTGGCGCTCGCAAGCTTATTGCAGGTGATCAGTGCGCTCGCCGCACGGGCACTGCGGGTCCATAACACAAACCTAGTACCAGCTGTGCGACCCAGAGCAGGGCTGAAGCCAAGCCCAGGATGATGGCGCCCAGCATAAAAAAGTGGAAGGTCCCCATGCGTGCTGCAAGGCGCGGAAAGGGAATCTGCAAAATGGCATAGACCAACGTCACGATGGACCACGCTATAAGGCCGGAGGCGAAAACGTGCGAGGGATGCTTCCGGAATCGGCAGACCGGCACAAGCATGAAAACGACGGCCAACGTTCCAGCCGCGATATTCCGCAGCATTGCCAGGTGATCAAGTGAGGGAAGACGATTGGCGATGAGCAGCCAGGCGATTGCCACTCCCGACAAGCCCGCACCCACCACCACACCGAGCCATAATTCGGTTCGGGATACTCGACGAAGGTGCGCAGCTTGCGGCTGAGGGGGCATGGATCCTCGCCTTGTTAGGCTGTTGAGAGCTATGGCCCAGGGACTTGAGCTTCTACTGGCGAGCTGAGAGGGCTTTCATTTCCGGATTGGTCAACCGCTCCCACTCGATAGGAATAACTCTTCCCAGGCACGACGGAGATATCACGGAATGTCGGAACAAGCAAGAGTTCACTATTTAGTTTCCGCCCCGGCATCTCCGGATTTTCGCTTCGGTAAACACTGTAGCCGGCCAAATCCGATTCCGTGTTGATTGTCCAGGTCAATTCTACAGATACAGGGGCTTCCTTCGTAGTTGCCACGGTGACAGCTTCCAGGTCGCGCGGAGCCGCCGGCGGGAATATGTCCTTGGCTGTTAGAACCGCCGGATTGGAATTGGCCGATTCGATGGTCGCGGAGCCAAACTGCTCGACCGCGCGAACCCCATACCAATAGGCATGCCCGAATTGAAAGCTCATATCGCGGTACTCGGTAGCTGTCGTTTGCGCAAGCAATTCCTCCGGCGCGATCAGCTTCGCCTGCGAAGGATTGATAACCGCGGCCTCCGCAGTTGTAGGATCCACTTCTGCGCGATAGACGTGGAATCCCGCCGGCTGGGCGCCACCGGCTTCGGCCTGTGCTTGCGCAGCGCTCCAGTCAAGCACCAGAGCCGTTTCCGTAAGTGTGACGCGCAGGCCCTGAACTGTCGCGGGAGGCGGATAAACTCGCGCGGTAACCGCATTGGAATCGGCTGAGGCCTTTCCCCGAGATACACGAGTCCGAACGGTATAAGTAAGGTCGGTGCCGCTCTCCGCGGACAGGTCGATCGCGTTCAGTTTGTCGGGAAACTCGATGCGGCCGGTTCTCCGGTACTGCTCGATCATCTCGGAAGGAATCGTATCGACGAGCCGCGCAGTACTTTTATCCTTCGAGCGGGATTTTGCGGCGGGGGCCGCGGTTTGTGGCGTATTCCGATAGACCTCGACCGACGGAATGTCCATAAGAGGTTGCAGGTCGGTTGAAGTCGTGGGGAGCGTGAAATTCAGGATCATCGTGTCGCCGACTTGTCGTGCGCTCAAATCGCCCACGGGCACCGGTACGGTGGGGTGACGTGGGATGGGAGTGTTGGGGGAACCGCAGCCGAATACGAAAGCGCTGACGATGATTGTTAGCGCGGTTTTATAAACGGGCATGGGCCAAACGGGGCGTACGGCCGAGCATCCTACAGGAGATTCCGATTTTCGGGCCGGCCACGCGACTGCTCCGCCCTGCTTTGGCGGCTCGAAAAGCGTCACCGGTGCGGGAATTAGAGAATATAGCGGCTCAAGTCCTGATTCTTGGCGATCTCGGCAAGCTGTTTGGCCACGTAAGCGGCGTCGATCTTCACGTTTTTCTTCTTCAGCTCGGGAGCTTCAAACGAGATTTCGTCAAGCACGCGCTCGAGAATGGTATGCAGACGCCGCGCGCCGATGTTTTCGGTCTGCTCGTTGACCATTACGGCGAAGCGCGCCAGGCCGGCGATGGCATCGTCGCTGAAGGCAAGCTTGACCCCCTCGGTTTCCAGCAGGGCGATGTACTGCTTGATCAGCGCGTTCTTTGGCTCGGTCAAGATCCTCACGAAATCTTCCTCGGTGAGCGCACTGAGCTCCACACGCAATGGAAGCCGCCCTTGCAGCTCGGGAATCAGATCCGAAGGCTTGGTGATGTGAAACGCGCCGGCAGCGATGAACAAAATATGGTCGGTGCGCACCATGCCGTAACGCGTGTTGACAGTCGTGCCCTCCACGATCGGTAGGATGTCTCGCTGCACGCCTTCGCGCGATACGTCCGGTCCGTGACCGGTTTCACGCCCCGCAATCTTATCGATCTCGTCGATGAAGATGATGCCCATTTGCTCGGCGCGCTCCGTGGCGATGCGCGTGACGTGATCCATATCGATCAGCTTGCTTTCTTCTTCCTGGATCAGATAATCGAACGCCTCCGACACGGTCATTTTTCTCTTTTTCTTTTGCTGGCCGAAAAAGCCCGAGAGCATGTCTTTGACGTTGATATCCATCTCCTCGATGCCCTGATTGGAGACGATTTCAAACGCGGGCATGGAGCGCTCGCGCACCTCGACCTCGACCATGCGCTGATCGAGCTTGCCTTCGCGAAGCTGCGTGCGCAGCTTGTCGCGCGTGCGGTCCATTTCGCGTCGCGTGCTTTCCGCCGCCGAGTGCCCGGCGTCAGGCGAGGGAGGCGAAGGCGGCAGCAGTAGATCGAGCAGTCTTTCTTCGGCGGCCTGTTCCGCGCGTTCCGCAACTTCGTCGAGTTTTTCCTCGCGGACCATGTCGATCGCGGTCTCGACCAGGTCGCGAATCATGGATTCCACGTCGCGGCCCACGTAGCCGACCTCGGTGTACTTGGAAGCTTCCACCTTCACAAACGGGCAGCCGGCCAGACGCGCCAGCCGGCGGGCAATTTCCGTTTTCCCCACCCCCGTGGGGCCGATCATCAAAATATTCTTGGGAAGAACTTCCTCGGCCATCTCCGGCGGCAGCTTCTGCCGTCGTACTCGGTTGCGCAACGCAATAGCCACGGAGCGCTTCGCCGCCGCCTGGCCGACGATGTACTTGTCGAGTTCGGCGACAATTTCGCGCGGCGTCAGCTCGTCGAACGACGGCGGCGTTTCCGGTTCTGTTTGCCGCTGTTCCCCGGGCAAGTAGATCACCATATCCTTGTTTCCCGATTGTTTCACAATTCTTCTACAGTGAAGTTGTTATTCGTATAGATGCAGATCTCGCTGGCGATGCGCATGGATTCTTGGGCGATCTCCTTGGCTCCCAGTTTGCTGTGCTTGGCCAGAGCGCGCGCTGCCGACAGGGCGAACGGCCCGCCCGAGCCAATAGCGCACATTCCGTCATCCGGCTCGATGACGTCGCCGTCCCCGGAAAGCACAAACGTGCCCTTGGCATCGGCGACCACGAGCAGCGCCTCGAGATGGCGAAGAGCGCGGTCTTTGCGCCACTCTTTGGCCAATTCTACCGACGACTTTGCCAGATTCCCGTGATGTTCCTGCAACTTTCCCTCGAATCGCTCGAAAAGCGACAGGGCATCAGCGGTCGACCCGGCAAATCCCGCCAGCACTTTATCATTGAACAGGCGGCGAATCTTCCGTGCGGAATGTTTCATCACTTGTTGCCCCATAGTCACTTGGCCGTCTCCGGCCATCACTACTTTATTATCGCGGCGCACGCACAAAACTGTAGTGCCGTGCATCCGCACGCGCGATTCCTCTGTTGGCATCCGCCAATTATACCGCGTGCCGGAACAGCGCGCCGCCAACCTATTTCTTCTTCTTTTTGCCGCGCTCCTGGCCGAAGCGCTCGTCCAGCGAAGCCCGCGTAAAAAGGTTCGCTGGGAGATCGACGTTGTACGCGCAAGTTTCCCAAAACACCTGGTAGACCTGGCGGCCATTCAGGAAGCGGGACTCACGAAAGGCCGTCTGAATGCCGTCGATAGCATGATAGGTCGTGTAATACGTGCTGCGCTCTGTTTTCTCGCCGGTCTTCGGGTCCCGGCCCAGCAGAACGGAACGAATCGGCAAATGATCGTTGCGGCCCACCGCGATGCGCAGCGTACGTCCCTGGTCGCCGATCTCGACCCAATCCGCCTCTTTCAAATCCACTACGTCCCTGCCTCCGTAGCGAAAAAAGAGGCCGCTTTCATTCAGTCGATTGCGCAGCACGTTGCCCATTTGCATCCTGAGCTGCTCTTGATAATCGGCGATATCTTCTGCCGGGAGCTCGGAAACGCCGCCGCGGTCGAGACTCCAACCCTTGTCTCCGGCGTAAACGTTGACGATTATGGCCTTTGGATCGTACTCCATCCGCCACTTGTCTGGCATTTCGCGGTATTCGCGCGCTTCGATATAACCGCCAATCTCCCCGGAATGCTGGAATTGCGCGTACCGGCCGGTGCATTCTGAGTTATGCACGTTCAAGTATGCTGCGCCGCCTAACCCATCGATCGCTTGCTGCAGGATGGCCTTTGCTTTGGCGGCACTCGCGGCGGGCATCAATTCGTCGGGGTTTTGCGCGCGCCCGGCCGAAACGAAAAGGAAAATCACCAAACCGGCGAGAATCGCCGAGAGTTCAAGCGCGAGTTTGCTCGATTTTATCTGCACAGTACCGCTCCGCCATTTATATTGAGCACTTCTCCCGTCACGAAGGTTGCCAGGTCGGAAGCTAAAAATAGAATCGGCCCCGCAATCTCCGCCGCCGTGCCCACTCGGCCCAATGGAATTGCCGAAGTAGCGAACTTTGCCCCTGCCTTGGTTGCCAGCACCGTGCGTGACATATCCGTATCCACCCAGCCCGGCGCGACACAATTCACCAGAATGCCGTAGCGCGCCAGTTCTGTTGCCAGGGACTTGACGAAGCTGATCACCGCGCCTTTAGTCGCCGCATAGTGCGAATGAAAGGCTTCGCCACGTTGGCCCGCGGTCGAGCTAACCACGATAATTCGGCCGCTCTTCTGCGTGATCATCTGCGCCACGGCATAGTGCGCCACTCCGTATGCGCTCTTCAGGTTAACGCGAATCATCTCATCCCAGTCGTGCTCGTCCAGCGTTTCAATGGGAGCATCTTCGACATTCCAGACGCCTGCGTTCACTACGACAATGTCGAGGCGCCCCAGCATTCGCACGGCATAAGAAACGAGCTTTTTCGCTTCCGCCAGGCGGCCGAGCTCGGCTTTAAGCGATTCGATGCGCGTACCGTGCTTGCGCGCCTCCAATTCGACTTGCCGCGCGGCTTCGCGATTTCGATGAAAATTGAAGACTAGATCAGCGCCCGCTTCGGCGAAAAGCTTCACCGTAGCGGCCCCGATTCCTCGTGAGCCCCCGGTAACCAGTGCAGCCTTACCCGCCAATGAGATCATCGAGAGGACTTGCGCCGCCCGACGCGACGGCGCGCCTGCCCAGAGCGCGATTTCGGCGTTTTCCGTTCGCCGTTCGCTTCTTTCACCAGCCGCCGAAAGAGCGCCGCGGCGAAAGGCTCGCCCGGCATGCGCTCGGGATGCCATTGCACGCCGAGAACCCAGCCTGGCCCGGCGGTCCACTCCAGCGCCTCAATGACGCCGTCAGGCGTCCGCGCAGCGACGCGTAAGCCACGTCCCGGCTTGTCCACGGATTGATGATGCGAGCTGTTTACCCTCGCGCTCGAACCGCCCGCCAGTTCGGCGAGTTGTCCGCTCTTGATACGAATAGAATGCAGCGCCTCATCTCGACCGGCGCCGCCATCGTGGTCCACGGCGTTTCGTATTCCGCTGGGAATGTCTTGCACGAGAGTCCCATGCAGGTGAACATTCAGAAGCTGCGTGCCATAGCAGATTGCCAACACAGGCTTGCCACTCACGAGGGCGTGATCCAGCAGCCCGTCATCGGTATGCTCCCGTCGCTTATCAGGATGCGAATTTTGCGGGTGGCCTGTGCCGCCAAAACGTCGCGGCTCGACGTCGGCGGGACTGCCGGGCAGAACGAACCCGTCGAGCGACTCCGCCGTCTGCTTCAGTTTTGCTGGTGGAAGTGAAAGTGAAATTTCAACCGGGTCGCCGCCCGCTTCGCGTACGGCCCGCAAATACTTCTCGAAAGCGCTGCGGCGCCCCTGCAGCTCCTCAATGGTAGTCCGCCAAGGCACTCCGATCCGCGGCCGATGATTTTTCTTAACTGGCACGGCAGCGTATCGTAGCATCCGGCCGGAACGACGGGCAAACTCGGCCCAAAGTCGATTAGGGGGTCAGAGCTTTAGCTCTTACAGTTCAGAACGCTGGTCTCCCAGGGCTTTAGCCCCTGAAGCCCACCTTATTTCGCGGCCGCCGCGGCAAGCTTGACCCCAAACAACCGCTGGCATATAACCTGCCTAAGGATTCGCTTCTGGAGGAATTCATGCGAAGCACGTTCTTCTCGGCCCTGGCCCTTGCGTCTGCACTCTTCGTCGCGTCGCCCGTGGTAGCGCACCACGGATTCAGCGTTGAATTTGACGACAGCAAACCGGTCACGCTCACCGGAACGGTCACCAAGATGGAATTCATGAATCCGCACATCTATTTCTATCTCGACGTTAAAGACGCTAGCGGGAAGGTAGTGAACTGGGCCTTCGAGGGCAGCCCTCCGAATATTCTTTACCGGCAAGGCTGGCGCAAAGACACCGTCAAGCCGGGCGACGTGGTTACGGCCAAGGGCTTTCGTGCCCGGGACGGGGCGCATCTGGTTGCCTGCAACACCATTACGTTTCAAGACGGCCGGCAACTCTCGATGGGTAATGGAAACGTCAAGGGTTACGGAAAGAACTAAGTCGCCAAGAACTAAAATGGGATGGACCGGCATGACTCAATCTTCTCGCGCGCCGCGCTTCATTATGGCTGCACTTATAGCCTTGCCGTTTCTTACCGCGTGTTCCGGAGGGACGTCGGGCCATACGCAAGCCTCCGCTCCGCCGGATCTGAATGGCGTCTGGTCGGCGCCTTTCACTCCGGATATTTCCAAGCCGCTGGGCCATCAGCCTCCGTTTACGCCCTATGCCGCCGATCTCTTTAAGAAAGAAGACGAAATCGACGATCCTCTTACGCAGTGTTTGCCCATCGGGCCGGCGCGAGGAATCCAGGCCGGTCTAATGCCTTTCCAGATCGTTCAGACGCCCACAACGCTGGCGATCCTCTTTGAGAATCAGCGCACCTTTCGCATCATTAACACCGACGGACGCATCCATCCGAAGGACCTGGATCAGACCTGGTTTGGCGATTCCATCGGCCACTGGGAAGGCGACACTCTTATCGTCGATACGGTCGGGCTCAACGACCGAACCTGGCTCGATACCGCCGGCCATCAGCACAGCGATCAACTGCATCTGGTTGAGCGCTTTCAGAAGATCGATAACGACAACATCAAGTGGACGGTCACCTTCGAGGACCCCAAGTTTTATACCGAGCCCTGGTCCGTCACGTTGCCCATTAAGCGCCAGAACACCGAGATCATGTCCTACTCCTGCGAGGAAAACGAAAAGGACCGCGTCCACCTCAAGCGCACGAATACGAAAAAGTAGAATTTAGGACTCAAAGCCACTCACCGAGCCTGTCATTCATCAGATTCGACGGAACCTAAGGTATCTGCCGGTATATCTCATTCGCCCTTTTGCAATTACGTTCTCGATTTCACTAGCCAGGACGCAAGGGCATACACGCTAATAAACGCGACCGTGCCGTACCAAAAGGCTGTCCTACCAAGAAGCCAAAGAACGACTCCAAGGAGAACGTCTGCGCCGGCTGCAATTCTTATATCTTCCATTATGAAGAGCACGGCGAACAGCAGAACCATGGCCAGCGTGATTGCAATCATCGCCCTCTCCGTTTGTCCGCTCAGCCTTAGATCATAACAGTTATCCGCGTGCCCTTAGAGGACCCACCCAGCAGTAAAACTCACAGGAGAAGTACCATAATGAAGAAAACCAAACCCGTAGCGCTCAGAGGAAGCCCCCACTGAACGCGCCCCGGCACCTTCTACCTCCTATTGAAGTTTGCACGTAAATGCATCGTCTTCGAGGCGTTCGCAACTCCAGAGTCTCTGGCGCTCGGTGTTATTTACGCCCCAGAACTTCACCGTGAGATCGTGAGTTTCGGACGTGTGATCACACTCCAGCGCGACTATTTGTTGAACTGGCTTCATTGCGAAGCTTTTACAGTTCTTGTATTCACCCACAATCCAGGTGCTCGATTTCACCGCCACGGTCATGACTTTAGTGTGCGGAATCCAGCCGGATTCGTCTATACCGGAGTAGATTTCAGGACCTCCCCAGATCAGGGTCACGAGCGTGATCGCCGCCACAATCAGGCTCACGATATTAGAATCTGGCCGTTTGTATTTTTGCGGAGGGCGACCAAGGGGAGGTGTATCTGGTTTCGGACCGTATGTCATGGATTGGCGCGGATTTTACCATGCTCATTATTAAGCTGATAATTTGCGCCGGAACCTTGCTTTTGAACGGTACAACATCACCTCAGGCGACGATATCCGTGATGCGTTGATTAAAGTCGGACAGTACGAGAAAATGTAAGTCGAAGCCGCCCGCAAAAGTGCCTGATGATTGTGGCGCTATCGTCTAGGGGTTAGGACGCGAGGTTCTCAACCTCGAAACCCGGGTTCGATTCCCGGTAGCGCTACCAATAAGGCCCCAAGTGCCTTTTTCATGCCGCCCTGATAGTGGGCTGCGCATATACCCGCTGCCAGCGTTTCCATACGATACGCAGAGCCGCCGCCACTGGGATGGAAAGATATATCCCGATGACCCCACCTATTTCAGCGCCTACCAGAACAGCGAAAATGACGGCCAAAGGATGTAGTTCAAGCTTGCGGCCCATGAGCCGCGGCGTTGTCACGTAATCCTGGAGAAGCCGCCACACGCCCAGGAACGCGGCCACGATTAGGACATGATGGTAATTCGCCAGGAACGCGACACCCAGAATCGCTGCAGCCCCGACCAGCGGCCCGACCACGGGAATGAACTCTAGCACGCCAGCCACTGCACCGACGGCAGCGGCGTAGGGCACGCGAAGAAGCGACAGCACACCAATATAGGCCGCAAGTGATAGCCCGGCGAGCACAAGCTGCGTCCGTATGTAGTGCGCCAGCATCTCGTCCAGATCGTCGGTGATCCCGGTAAGGAATCGCTTTTGCGGCGCGCGTTCTACCATATCCAGAAGCCGCTCGGTAACTTTGCGACCATCTTTGAGAAAGAAAACGGCGAGGATCGGAATCAATACGATCCAGATCACGTTTTGAAAGAAGATGGCTACCCGAGCCCCCACAGAGCCTACCAGACTCAAAATGTAATTACTGTGATTTGCAAGAAACTGCTGTACTCGGATTTGAGTGCCATCGCTCCAGCCGCGCTTTGATCCAATCTCTTGTGCGATTTGGCCCGAACTCAGTTTCTGGAATAGGCCGGGCAATGCTCCCGTAAGGCTCCGTGTTTGATCGGTGATCCGTAAACCCAGCAATAGGAACACAAGCCCAATCGCTGCGCACAAAACTACATAAACCTCCAGAATCGCAAGGCCGCGTGAACCTCTCGATAGGGAAGTCCAGCGTTGGAATCGTGATACCAACGGTTCCAATAGGTACGCAAAGAAGATGCTCAGCAGAAAAATGACTAGGATTCGGCTGGCAGCATAGATGAAAGCTCCAGCAGCCGCAAATACCAAAATTGTGAGCAGAACCGAAGCTGTACGCTTGTCAAGTATGGGCATTAAACCACTCGACGCTAGGGTGCGCCAGGGCCATGTAACCATCAGATGATCCGAGGCCGCTTTTAGTGCCTTAAGGTGGACGGAGTGTCCTTGATCTCTCTCCCAAGCCGAAATCCGGGTTCGAATCCCG
>Ga0207031_10021_pt1 | contig 40224 bp, 37 predicted proteins | sample Alteio_BWMinCont_37_FD_153278 | JGI IMG/M metagenome (GOLD analysis project Ga0207031, IMG submission 153278) | Enriched cells from forest soil in Barre Woods Harvard Forest LTER site, Petersham, Massachusetts, United States -... | ecosystem: Environmental > Terrestrial > Soil > Temperate forest >... | reverse complement strand
CATTCACTGCCTTTTTTCTGCTTTTTGCAGTCCTGTCACTCGCCTCGGCGCAGCGAGCGTTCACCAAAAACACCCTTTTGACAAACCGCATTGGACCTTCCGGCGGAGAATTGTTCATTGCCAACGGGGACGGAAGCGGGGAGCGCAAGCTCAACTCCGGCGGCAACATGGATTACGACGCAATGTTTTCCTCCGGTGGCAAATGGATCATCTTTACCTCCGAGCGCAATGGCGCTGCAAATATTTACCGAATTCACCCGGACGGCTCCGGAATCGAGCGGCTGACCGACGACGATGGATTTGATGATCAGGCGTCGCTTTCGCCGGACGACAATCAACTGGCCTTCGTCTCTACGCGTGGCAGCGGAACCGACAACATCTGGATCCTCGATATCAAAACCCGAAAGACGCGCAATCTTACGGGCGTGCCGGCTCTGCAGGCGCCTGCGGGCAAAATGGACGGCTTTTTCAGGCCTTCCTGGTCGCCAGACGGCAAATGGATCGCTTTTTCCTCCGACAAGGGAACGGACTTCAAAAGACACAAATTTCCCGAGCCTGGATTCGAACACATCCAAGCGGCAAGCATCTATGTGATTCAACCGGATGGCACGGGTCTGCGCAAACTGACGCCAGAAGGCGAAATGGCGGGTTCGCCGAAATGGTCGGCCGACGGCAAGCAACTGGTCTTTTACGACATGGACGCCGAATACACCTTTGCAGCGCGCCTGTTTGGGCAACCCACATCACAGATCGTTTCCGTCGACGTCGCCACGGGCGGCCGGACCGAGCGCACCTCCGGTCCCGGCCTGAAAGTATCGCCCCAGTTCTTGAGTGCCGATCGAATCGGCTATCTCATAAAAGGACCCGGACAAAAGGGAGAGTTGGCCTTTACGAGCGGAGAGCCTGGATCTGACGCGCCGGCTCCAGGCCCAGCTCCAGGCCCAGCTCCAGGAGTGATACGCAATCCTGCATGGTCGCCCGACGGCAAGCAACTGGTCTATGAGAAGTTCGCCTACGATTCGAAGCAGAACCAGCCGCTCTCCGCCAAGGATCAGACGTTCGACCTCCATTTCTCGGGCGAATTCCCGGCGGTTTCGAGCACCGGTAAATTGGCCCTCAGCCCCTTCGGGGATGTCGGCGCCCTCAGAATCGTCCCCTTCGATAAGATTGCAGTTTACGTCAGCGATCTGGATGGCACGAACCGGAAGCTGCTCTTTCAGCAGGACGGGGGAGGAGCTTTCTCGCCCTCGTGGTCGCCGGATGGACAGTGGATTGTTTTCGGATACGGGGCGGTTTTCAACGCCCGCGAAAGCAATCCCTCGCAACTGATCATGATCCGCCCGGACGGTTCCGAAAAGCGTCAACTCACCAACGGCCCCCTCAATAGCGGCTTCCCGAGCTGGTCGCCGGATGGGAAGCGCATCGTGTATCGCGTGTGGGCGAAGGAAGAGCGGAGCCTCCAAATCCTAAACGTGGAAGACGGTAAGAGCACGCAGCTCACCTCGGGAAATGACAACTTCCCCTCGTGGTCGCCTCAAGGTGACCGCATCGCCTTCACACGTGAAACAGGTGGCGCAAACTCTTACGACATCTTCACCGTCCGGCCGGATGGCACCGACCTCAAGCAATTGACGCATGCCCCCGGAAACGATGCTCACAATGCATGGTCACCCGACGGCAAGTACATCGTGTTCAGCAGCGCGCGCTTGGGCTTTCGCGATGAAGCTCCGCTCTATGACGGGAGTCCACAGCCCTATGCGGAGCTTTTCGTGATGAATGCGGACGGCTCGAACCAGCGGCCCATCACCAGCGATAAGTGGGAAGAGGGAACGCCCGCCTGGGTGCCGGTGATAACCACGCATCAAAGCAAGAAATAAGATTTCGCCGTTCGTACGGCACTTGCGAGCCCTGATCTCACGGAATCGTGATGACGCCGGTCCGCAACCTCTCCAGGCAAAACAAAAGGGGCGAGGTTAGAATCACTCGCCCCTGCTTGATAGACAAACACTGACTCATTTCACATGTTTCAATGTCGAGTTACCTGCCTGCTGCTGCCGTTCTCGGTTTTACCGGCGCGTCAGCGGGTCCGCCGCTTATCTCTTTTTCCGCTTTGAGCCAATCCTCGACATCCGTTCCGTTTTGCCCCCCGCGCTGAACATAAATCTCATACGCTCGGCGAGCGATTCCATCCTTTACTTCTTGACGTTCCAACACTGGTAACCTCCTTAGTTGTGGGGGCCGCGGCACCGGCCCTTCGCAACATGATATTCACTTACTTGCCGTTTCCTGTGACGTTGATCTTGACTTGCTTGGCCTTAGACTCCTCACGCTTGGCCATGCGCACGGTCAGGGCCCCGTTGCGATACTCGGCGCGAATGCCATCGGTCTTTACCGTGTTCGGCAGCGAGAAGCTCCGCATGAACGAACCATAAGCGCGTTCAATTCGAAGATAGTTGTCCTCGTTGACGTCCTTCTCGAACTTCCGCTCTCCGCGGATGGTCAACGTATTGTTCTCGACGCGAACGTCAATGTCCTTCTCTTGAAGATCGGGCAGGTCGGCCTTTACGACCAGCTCGCTCTCTGTTTCGTATATATCTACAGCCGGCGCCCAGGTCGCAAGTTCAGCCTGACCGGACCGGCCGCGAGTCAATGTGTCTTCAAACAAACGATTGACCTGATCCTGCAAAGATGTCCCACCCCGGGGCGGTTCCCAACGCGTAATCGTGTTCATGTTGTTGTACCTCCTAAATGCATCTGTCAATTGGACTGTCACCACAGTAGGCGTTTAACTCAGGCAAGTCAAGCATTATGCAGTGCAGTGTAATGTATTTAACTTAGCACGGTTAATCACACCGGCTCCGGGTTAGGATCTACACTCCGAGAGGGGAATTTATCAGGAAGCTGGCCCGAAAAGGCCCCGTCCTAATAAGCGCGCGGGAGGGCGCCTTATTCCCGAACGGCGCGCAAAAGCCCAATATGTGCGCAACGGAACAGACACCCATCTTCGCGTGCTCTAGCATGGCGTCTGTGCCAAAGCTAAGACGAAAACTAACACGAAAAGAAAAAGGGAGAGTTTTTATGCGATTGCCAATGAATTTAAAGCAGTGTGTTTGGATTCTAGCAGTGGTCCTGAGTATGGGTATCGCCGGAGGTTCGCTACGTGCTGCGGTGCCTCCGTCACCGCAGGAACAAGGTCGTGAGCAGGACTATTCGAAAAACAAGAAGTACCAGCAAGGCTTGCGCGAAGGCCAGAATGACAGTAAGCGTAACCTTGACCACTCCAAGAAGAGGAGTTTCAAAAAAGACGAAGATCAAAGAGCTTACGAGTCAGGCTACCAGCAAGGGCACCAGGTCGATCAACATCGATAAGAGCCAGCGAGAGCTCATCGTGCTCTATGGCACGTAGTCCGGCTTCTCCGGCGGTGTTGATCACCGCCGGGGGCAGGCCAATCACTGGGCTCATTGGCGGCTTGGCGGAAAGATGATCGCTCGTAGCTTTCAGCTTCCCCCATGCCCGCCCTTACTTGAGGATGAGTTTCAACGTGCCGAAGGTACTCTTCTTGGTCTTCAATCAATCCAGAGCTGCGGGGAGACGAATCGCACGGTCCCTCGCTTTATCAGCTTCTGAATCGCTTCATCCCGTCTCACGTATTTCCTTGCCACAGATTGAAGGTGTTTGCTATGCAACTCCGGACTGGTTACGAACTAATTTACAACTTTCCGCAACCCACGCCGATCATTCTGGTCGTGAATATCCACGATTCACGGGCCTCTGACATGGTCGTCCCCGATAACCTCTTTGCCGAGCCATCCCTTCCGATCATCGGCTACCATGACACTTTCGGAAACCGGTGCAACCGCCTCCTTGCGCCTGCGGGCCGTGTCCGCCTGACGTCCGACGCCGTCATAAGCGATAACGGCCAGGCAGATGAGATTGTGCCCTCCGCCGGGCAGCACTCCGTGCAGGATTTGCCCGAAGAAGCGCTTGTGTTCCTGTTGGGCAGCCGCTACTGTGAGACCGATTTGCTGTCTCAGACGGCCTGGCAACTCTTCAGCGGCACGGCTCCAGGGTACGCGCGTGTGCAGGCAATCTGCGACTACGTTCATAACCATATTGCCTTCAACTACCAGAATGCCAGCGCCACTCGAAGCGCCGCGGAGGCTTTCAACGAACGGACCGGCGTCTGTCGCGACTACGCGCATCTCGCCATCACCTTTTGCCGCTGCATGAATATTCCGGCGCGCTACTGCACCGGCTATCTGAGCGATGTCGGAACTCCGCCGCCATTCGCCGTGGGCGATTTCGCGGCATGGTTCGAAGCTTGGATCGGCGGCCGCTGGCATATATTCGACCCGCGCAACAATGTGCCGCGCATGGGCCGCGTCCTGATGGCGAGGGGCCGCGATGCGTGCGACGTCGCAATCGCCACCACGTTCGGACCCAACACGCTGGAGAGCTTCAGAGTCTGGACCGATGAGATTCCCGATGGCGCGGTTCTGAGGACAGCCGGCTAATGTCGTTTCTGACAGTGCGCCACTCCACGATCTACCGTTACCGCGAGCCCGTCGGCCTCGGCGAACATCGCATGCTGTTCCGCCCGCGTGAAAGTCACGACCTGCGGTTGATCCGGACGAGCCTGGTCATCTCGCCGGAACCCGCTAATTTGCGCTGGCTGCACGATCCGTTCGATAACTCTGTTGCCGTCGCCACTTTTGAGGGGACCACAACTGAACTCCTCTTCGAAAGCACCGTGACGCTGGAACATTTTGAGACCCCCATGCCGGAGTATCCGCTGGAGCATTACGCGCGGACGTATCCTTTCCGCTATTCCGACGAGGACTTCCCTAATCTCGTGCGCGCCCTGGCTCGTCACTATCAGGGCGAGAACGTGCTCCAATGGGCATTGCAGTTTCTTGATCGGTCGGAAACCACTGACACCATCAAAATACTTCGCGCCATGACCTGCGGCATTCGCGACCAGTTCACCTACACCCGCCGCATCGAGAAAGGCGTGCAGACTCCTGAGGAGACATTGCGGAAACGGCAGGGCAGTTGCCGGGATTTCGCCGTCCTGATGATGGAGGCTTGCAGGTCGCTCGGTATCGCGGCGCGGTTTGTCAGCGGTTACATCTTCGTGCCCAACGGTTCTGGCCACTCAGGCGGCGCCACACATGCATGGATGCAGGCCTATCTGCCCGGCGCCGGCTGGATCGACTTCGACCCCACCAACAGCATTATCGGAAACCGTAATCTCATTCGCGTCGCCGTCGCGTGGGACCCCTGTAACGTCCTGCCCTTATGGGGCACCTACGAGGGTTCCCGTGCAGCCTTCCTCGGCATGGACGTCACAGTGAAAGTAACCGAAGCGGATGGATGACGACCTGACGCGCCTCGAATTCTTCGCCTACAGGGATCCGACCACTTCGTCTTCATTCTGCCAACTTCTCGGTTTGCCGGCGCGTGTGAGAGGCACAAGGCAGTGGTCGACGCCATCAGATGCCGGCGTACCACGCGTACCCACCTTCTGGCGCCGACGAGCCCAAGCCCTTGCCGAAACGTTTAAGGCTATCGGTTACGGTAAGGCTGGTGATGTACTTGACGTTCTTGTAGCCGAGTTGCCGGGGAACGCGCAGGCGAAGAGGTCCGCCGAACGGAACGGGAAGCTCGCTGCCATTCATGCCGAGGGTCAAAAGAGTTTGAGGGTGCAAGGCATCAGACATATCGATGCTGTCCCACCAGTCCGGCTGGATTGAACGGTAGACAACATATCGGGCCTGGGGAAGAGCGCCCACTAGGTTAAGTACGTGAGCGAGCGGAACGCCACTCCATTCGGCGATATAAGACCAGCCCTCTTCGCACGCAATGAACGTGATCTGGGCGCTTTGGGGGAAGCTCTCGAGCTCTGCAAGCGAGAGCGACATCGGCCGCGCCACCATGCCATCGACGGCGAGACGCCATTCCACAAACGCTGCGTCCCGAAGGCGCTGGAACTCTATCCCCAGGGGATCGACTTCGTTTGCGAATGGATCTTTCGAAATCTCGCTGCGAGCGAACTCGCGCGCTATGGAATGGCGGCTCAATAATCGCTGGGCAGCATAAGTCAGAGTTTCGCCCGGGCCGTAAAGAACGCCCGCATCGGGAGGGATGAATCCATAACGCTCGGCGAGATTCGCGGCGATTGCGAGTCCTGTCGCGCCTGCGGCGCCCACCAGGCCGGCGGTGATTAGTCTACGCCTTGAAATCTTATTCATAGTCGCTCCGCAGGTTTGGGCAGGCGATCGATGATCATGGCGCCCACCCGGTTCCGGAATCCGGCAAGATAAACCATAACAACGTGAACCAAAAGAAACAGCACGAGGAATATGGATACGAAGAAATGGATGGTGCGGGCCGATTGCCGGCCGCCCAAAACCGTGACCAACGCCGGGAACATACCTTCGATGGCTGGGGACATGGCCAGACCCGTCCAGATCACCAATGGGAAGAGGACGAAAATCACGAGCAGATAGGTCAAGCGCTGTAGGACGTTATACGACCCGGCTTCGTCGTCACTCGGCCGTCCGAAGCGCAAGTGCCGTGCGATGTTGTTTGCGAGCATCGTCGGGGAGAGGTCAGAGGGAGCGGGAAGCAGATTCTGCCGGAAATGCCCCCTGGAGAATCCGAAGGCTACATAAAGTAAGCCAGTCAGTACTGCAACCCAGGCAGCCTCGAAATGAAGATAGCGGCTCCAGCCGTTTTGGTCAGGAAGCACGTAGCCGTAGCCAGTAGGGACCGTATCTCTGGAGGATGGAATCGGCAGCGTGAATAAGGGACGTGTGTTTACGTTGCCGATTTCACCCCAATAAAAACGCGGGTGAGAGATGAGAATCTCCACTCCCGTGAGGAGCAGCGCCAGGAAGGATAACGTAATGAGCCAGTGCGTAACGCGAACGACGGCAGGGTGCCGCGGATGGAATATTTCGGGCATCTGCGACTTTGTCACCCCATTTTAACCATTGAGCGCCTGCCGTGCACCGAAAAACGAAACGACAGGGGACGCGAGCCCGGTTTCTGTATAAACAGTATCGGCTCACAATTTGTTTGCCAGCCAAACAGCCAAGCCCATCGTAGTAAGCATCGTCGAGACAATCAGCGTCCAAATCCAGAAATGCTTCCGGCGACTCCGTTCCGAGTCACTAAACTTCTCGGACAGGTCTGCTGGTAGATAGTGCGGCGAAAGGACGTCATCCTCATCGATTGGCATTATGGGCTCGTTTCTCATGGCTTCACGACCTTTACCTCAACGTTCCAGCGCCGGCATTCTTGACTCCTCACGTCACTAGAGCAATGGACGAGGACATAATTGCGTCATTACTCCCTCTTAATAGCTAACTCATCGAAAAAACAAGGTTTCCTGGCCAGCAATCCGAGCGTCAATAAACCGTGTCCGTCGGTCAGAGAGGGGGACTTCTCCGGACCTATAGTTACCGAGTCTTGGTGGGGAAGAACTTCCGAAGTCGAGACGCTATGGCCATTTGCCGCTATTACTGCCTGTCATCTGCCATCATTTTGCTAATAAACATAAAGGCGTCAAGGTAGAGCTCGTCAGAATTACCATTGAGAGGAGAAGGATCGATGGAGATATCGCCAGATCTTACCCCTTTTTCACGCCGTATCGCTGCGAGCACTTGGCCAGTCTGCCCGTCAAACAAATACTGTTGAAAATAATCGTCTCCTTTGGCTAGATCGGCGTTCGAGACGGTCAGCTGAACGTAGCAACGATTCGTTTTCGGCTCGTAGTGCGACAGTTGATCTTTCTTCAGCGCCTCGCCGATAACGGTATTCTTCAAAATCTTCTCGCCGAGCTCAGCGCACTTCGATCTCAAATTAAAAACCTCGGTAGCAGTCGGGCTGCGAAACGAGGGTACATCCGCAGGTGGAAGGGGCGCGGACGGCTTTTGACAGCCAGAAAAGAAGAGAAGCACTGAAAGGGCAAAGAGTCTCATAACTACCAACAGACGCCTACTGCTGTTCCAAGGTAGGAGTCATCGGCTAGTTGCTTCAGCATGAAGTCTGCGACATCGCCCCTTGCGATTCGAGCCGTCCACAAGAAGCTGCCAATGCGGCGCCCGTAGCGATAGGTGCCCCGCATTTTGGCGTTCGTCAACACGGCGGGCCGCACGATTACCCACTCCAAGTTGCTGGCCGCGATCAAGCGTTCCTGCCGTGTCTTGTCCCAGTAATATAAAGGCAGAATGCAGGGAATGACAAACAGCGAGTAGTAAAGGCCCATGCGCCCGACGCTGTCTCCGATGCCTAGAGAAGTCTCGCACACGAATCGACGTACACCGTGAGTCGCCATTGCGCTCACGATGTTGCGAGTGCCGTCTGACAGGATACGAGTCGGGACAAAAAACCGCTTGTGGCCGAGAGCAGAGATCACCGCATCCTGCCCGCGCACTGCCTTCTCCACGGTGGAACGATCCAGCACATCGCCCTGCACCACCGTTAAGTGCGGATCTTCGACCGAGAGTTTCCCGGGAGTGCGAACAACGGCTGTCACTGCGTACCCCCGTTTCAACGCTTGGGCCAGGAGTTGACGGCCAGTTCCGCCTGTCGCGCCTACGATCAACACCCGAGTCAGCGGTCTTCCAGGTGGCATAGCCGAGATTTTGACCACGGATCGGAGCCCACCGCGCGCCAAGCCAACAGCGAGTCCAACCGCGTAGACTATGAAGAGAAGCAGGAGCGTCACTGGCGTCCTCCAGGGCCACTCAACCCCTGTTTAACCGGCTCGCGAAACGGTTGCGACACGAAGCCTTGAGAAGCGCTCTGGTGCGGCGCGCATGGGTTCTGATCAACGAGTCAATTAAGATATCAGCAGCGAAACTTGGTTTCGCCCGAGTGACGCGTACTCAGAAGTGAGCCTCGGGCCTGAGAAATGGCAATCTCGGAATGCCTAACCCAGAGAGGCGGGAGCACTCCGTGTTTCCGCCTCTCGTTGAGCAGTGAAACTTACTTCCCGTTGGGTGAGACGACGACGAGCGCGCTCAGTTTTGTCCGGCCTCCGTGCGCCAGGTAGACAGTTCCGTCTTTGGCGGCTGTCGCGTTGCGAGCTCCTTCTTGGGTGGGCACCTGCACGACGATGGTCAGGTGACCCTTATCGTCCGCGCGGGCGATGGTGAGTTTAGCCACATTGGCAGCGCCCACATACAGCAGGTGCGTGGCGGGCTCATAGTGAATGTCATCGACGCCATCGCCGGTGTCGACCTTCGAAAGAATGGCGCCGTCGTGCCCGACGTCCATTACCTCCGCAAGCGTATCGCAAGCGATAAACAAGTGGCCGGCCTTCGCGTCCAACCCCAGGCCGTGAGGACCTCCTTTGCCGCACGATGGATTCCAGGTGGCCACCGTTTTATGAGTCTTCAAATCAATGGCCAGCGACTTGTCCAGATCTTCCATGTTGGTATAGAAGCGGCCGCGCACAGGGTCCACGGCATACCCCTCGGGATTGCCATCAAAGGTAAGCTTCGCCTTTTCCTCCAGCGTCTTGGCGTCGAGTATGCGGATGCCTTTCTCGCCGGGAGTAGTTACCCAAACTTCCTTCGTGGGCGCGACATATGCAACCCCGTCGGGCACGGAGTCGAGGTGGCCGCAGGCGCCACGCATCAAAGTGTGAGAGTCGAAGGCGCAGACGCTCGAGTCTCCACGGTTGCCGATGTAGACAACGCCTTCACCGATGCTGACGGCGGTAGGACCGAATGTGCGTTTGCCATTACGGCCCTCCACCTCCTTGGTTTGAAAGCCGGGAATTTGTCGTACTTTACCGGTGGCGGCATCTACGACGTCGACGGCGCCCGTATTTCCTCCCGGCACCCAGACGGAGTTGGTGCCTGGGTCATAAGCGATGTAATCCATGGAAACATCGCCTGCATTGTTGTCGGGAAGCGCCAGGGTTCGAACGCCGGAACTCGCGCTATCGTGCGAGCCGCCCTTGTGTGACTCAGTTTGGGCAAGCACAGTTGAAGCCCATACGACTCCCAGTAAAATCGTTCCAAGCAAAAACGCCCATCGTTTCATAAATGCTCCTTTACACGTTACGAGGACTACCTTTTTTGATTCCGCAAACTGCGGGGAACATACATCCGACTAATCTCCAGTTCGCCCTACTCTTCATGCGCTAGTTTGTTTCCGTTCGGCCCAACTTGAACTTCGGAATGCTTCGACCCATTCTTCACGTCTGCTTCATAAGCAACGATCTTACCCGCTTTCGTCAGAGACTCCACTCCGGTAATCGTCCCGCTGCCTGCTGCTTTTGTAAGGCCGGCTTTGACTTCCGGTGGCAATGAATCCATTGCCACTTCCTCTTCCACTTCGACGATCTTGCCGTCCTTATCCATCGAGATATCTTTACCGTGCCCGCTGACCGTCAATGCGACTTCGTAGAGTGTCTTGCCTCCTTCGACTTCGGTTGAGAAGCCTTTGATCGTGGCGCCCTGGCTTTCTGCAGCGACCGTTTTCTCAACGGCAGGAGGCAAATCTTCTCTCCTGATCTTTTTCTCTTGTGCTTGCGTAATTGTCAGGACAGCCAATCCCGAGATAAGTGACAGCACGGCGAGCCGTGCTCCAATATTGGTCATGGAACGATCCCTATTAGTTGACCCAAAAGTTCGGGTCCGCTGAGATCAGGCTGTGCCGATTCGTATTAAGAACCGCTTAAGGCGTCGATGCGGTAATACCGGGCGTTAGCCTTGTCGCTGTTGAATTTGCCATGCGACATTCAAACCTGCCTCAGCCAGAATCAATAAGCTGTAACCAAGTGTGAAAGCACCCACGAGGTACACTCCCGGATTGCCAAAGTTCGGCAGTTTGCAAGGGCTCGGGCCGTGGAGCCGGTATGTCAGAAATAGGAGGCCGAAACTTAAGACCGCCCCAATCCAACCGACAGGAAAGAGCAAACCAATATCGCTTGTCGGGATTTTAGGAAACCGGAGCCAGTTTCCGGAAACCCGACTTCGAAAGGGATCCTGGAGCTACAGCTCTCTTCAGGAATGCAAGATCAGGCGGGCAGTTGCTCTTGCTCGGGGGTATCGACCGGACCGGCCTCTTTAGGCCGCGATGCGAATTTCAGTTTTAACGCCCCCGCGGCCACCTGCAAAATCGCTCCTTGATTCTCGAAGAGAACCCGCGCCCACTGCCGCCATCTCATTTGCGGGAAATAAATTCCCCGGAAGGCCAGACGGGAGCACAAGTGGATGATCTGGTCCTTAAGGGATTTTGTTTCCAGCCATTTCATGGCGGAAGCCATCGCCGCAGGGGAGTAGGACGCTTTCCAGGCCCGCAGGACCTCGGCTTCGGCTTCGGCGGCGGAAAGCCCCAGGGGCGAGTGGGCCATGACGAAGGGCTTGAAGTCCAGCCAGTGTTTGGGGCGGGTCAAACGCCCGGCGGCCGCAAGCTTGTCGTAAAGCGGCGTGGCCGGATAGGGGGTGAGGAGACCGAAGACGGGCAGGCCCGGCGGCCAGGAACGGATCTGTTCGAGGGTCCGCTCCGCAACGCCCGGGTGGTCGCCGTCCATGCCGAAAATGAAGGAGGTGATGGCGTACAGGTTGTGCCGCGCGAGCCGTTCCAAGACGGCCGCATATTCAGCGGGCTTGTTGAAGTCTTTGGCCACGCTCTTTAGATTTTCGGGATCGATCGATTCCAAGCCCATGAAAATCCATATTCCACCGCTTTGGGCGATGAGAGAAACCAACTCCTCGTCGCGCAGCAGATTCATGCTGATCTGCGCGATCCAGGGAACCTGGGCGTCCCGGGCAATGATTTCCCGGAGAAGCGATTTCGTGCGCCGCAGGTTGATAGCGAAGTTGTCGTCGATGAAGAAGACGGCTATTTTCCCCTTTTTGCGCTTCTCAAGGGACTTCAGCGCTAAAAGCTCATTGACCACACTTTGGTTAGTGCGGAAGCGAATGGAGTCGCCGAAGAAGCCGGTCACGGTGCAAAACTCGCAGCCATAAGGACAGCCACGGCCGGACTCGATGGGAATCAGATGAAAGCTTTGCCAGGTCATGCCCAGGGCGTTGCAGATGCGGCGGGCGAGCTTGGGAAAGTGAGCGATCATATCGAACTGATCGAGGTCCATACGCTCCCAGGGAATCTCCGGGTAGCGGTCGAGCGACGGCTTTTGTTCCTGACCGAAAGCGTCTACGGGTGCGTAGATTTCCTGGAGGGCGCCGCGCTCTGCGTCAGCAACGATCCGCGGCCAGGTTTCATCGGCCTCCCCGATGGCGATGGCGTCGGCATGACGAGCCCCGCCATCGCGTCCTAGCGCTTCGTCGGGCATCTCGGTAACGTGCGGACCTCCCATCACCACGGGAACACCCGCAGCACGCAAGGCATCCGCCACCCGGTAGGCTTTGGCGGCCATGCGGGTCATCGCGCCGATGCCTACTAGGCCGATTTGATTTTCCCGCGCGTACTCGACGAGTTGCTGCTCGTTCATCCGGCGCGCGTTGCCGTCGAGTAAGAATACCTGGTGTTCGGATGGTGTGAGCGACCTCAGCAGGAACATCCAGAGGTGCGGCATGAAGTTGTTCGTAACTTCGTTATCTGGGTTATAAAGTAGGATATTAATATTGCCCCGCCATTCCCCGCGCCGAGATTGTCTCTTTCGGGATAGCCATTGTACCTCTGACTCTTTCGGGACAGCCATTGTACCTCTGGCGCGAGGTGCAGCCAGGTCCATTCATGCCGACACGGACGAAACGCCCATTCTCGGCCAGGCTTATACAGAGGTTAATCTATCGGTGGTCTTATTAAGTAATGCTTAACTCCGGACGTTAATCAGGCTCGACTCGTCTGCGCAATGCCACTTGTAATTACCCGACGATAGTGTAATTTCCGTCTGTCTCACCCACGAAGGAGATCACACCCCCATGCCCACAATGTTGGCAACAATGTCGAAGACTGGCCGGTTCGCGAGAATAACGTGCCTCGCCCTTCTGTTCGCCATCGTATGCGCGGTGGGCGCTGCCGTGCTCGCCCAATCGAATGGGACGCCGAATGCGATCGCGATCACTTTGACCGGGCAGTCGATGATACGGTCGGATCTCCGCGTGACCGCGCCGGCGGCGGTGCCGGTGATTCAAGGAATGCTTAAGGGCGACGTCATCTTCACGAACCTGGAGTCGGCGGTCGCCGAAAAAGGCGAGACGGTCCAAGAGGGCAGGGGATTTCTGACTCCGCCTGAAGCGCTCGATGCGCTAAAGACTTTCGGTTTTAACTTGGTGGCGTTATCCGGCAATCACGCATTCGATCTGAAAGTGACGGGCATTCAGAACACGCTCCGTGAGGCGGCCAAGCGGAACATCGTTCATGCCGGAACGGGAAACAACCTGGCCGAAGCTGCAGCGCCGGATTATCTGCACACGCCCAAAGGCACCATTGCGCTGATCGCCAGCGCGTCAGGCCTGATTGCTCCTGGAGGAAGCGCCACGGCAGACCGCCCCGGCGTGAATGAGTTGCGCGTGGAAGCCGGCGACAAAGAAAACGAGGCCACCAACGACTTGCCCGGCGCGCCCCCGAACACCCCGAATCCGGAAGATGCGCGGCGCATCCTTGAAAGTATTCGTGATGCCCGCCAGCACGCTGACGTGGTGATCGTGTACCAACATAATCACGTGTTCGCAAATCATTCGTTCGCGACGATTTTCACCGAAGGAATGCCGGAGCGGCTGGCCCCGAACGATTGGCTGAAAAAGTGGACGCACGAGGAAATCGACGCGGGCGCGGACATCATCGTGATGCACGGCGCGCCTCTATTGCACGGCGTGGAGATTTATCACGGACGGCCCATCTTCTACGACCTGGGCAATTTTATCTACAACGCGCCGCCGACGTTGACCTACATTGACGAACCCATGAGCTGGGAGAGTGTGGTCGCGACCGTCGAGTTTCAGGGCCCGTCTCAGGCCCAAGTCCCTCAAGTCCATTTCGCTTCGGCCGATCGCCTTGAATGTTATCGGCGAGGGCCAGCCCGATGTTCACAGCGAGTACACCAATAACCAGTTCCTCGATACGCGCGGCTTGCCCGCGCCGGCCACTGGTTCGAGAGCGGGTTACATACTCCAGCGTCTGGCCGACGAGTCAAAGCCCTTTGGCACCAGGGTCGAAGTAAAAGGCGAAACGGCGGAAATCAAGCTGAAAGCCGGAAGCTAACGCTGCTATTCCTTGCATGGCATTACGAACATATTGATAGACATACAATTTCGGTCGCGGAACCTGGCGAATTAATCCCAAATTAGTTCCTATTTTGGATAGTTTCTTTCCCATCTGACCGAGTAGGCCTAGCTAGATGTTTAGCGGAACCTCTTTAGAATCTGATGGATGAATACCGCAGCCGTCGGATTTTATGGAACAAGGAGTGCGAGAAGCAAGGTTGGTATCTAAGCGACGCGCCGTCAGCAGCCCAGTTCAAGTTGAGATACTCATTTGTCCGTTCCGGCCTGCTCGATGGGTTTAGCTCGAACTGATCCGGGGCATGAGAGGCTTCACGGAGCCTCGAGCAACCAAGATATGAGCCAAGGAATGCCGACCTTAGCAGAATCCCTCCATGAGCTAATACAGTATCGGGATCTTCTCTACATGTTCACGTGGCGGGACATCAAAGCCCGGTATAAACAATCGATGATGGGCTTTTTTTGGGCGATTCTCATGCCCTTGCTGATCGTCGGGGCGGGAGTGCTGGTTCGTATTGCCTTCCTCATGACCTCAGGGAACCATATTAACTTCAGCGATCTTTCCAGTATCGCTTTGAAGTCACTTCCGTGGGCATTTTTCGTGAGTGCAATAAAATTCGGCACTCAAAGCATGCTTAGCAACACTAATCTCGTTACGAAGATTTATTTCCCGCGGGAAGTTCTTCCGCTCGCTGCCGTGCTCGCGAGTCTTTTCGACACGGCCATTGCATCGTCCGTGGTCATTGTGTTGCTGATCGTCGGTCGGGTGGGCGTCACAATATATTTACTCTGGGTACCCCTCATTATTGGCTTGATCATCCTTTTCACCGCGGCGCTGACGATGTTCCTCTCCTGCGCGAATGTATTCTTCCGAGATGTCAAGTACCTTGTGGATGTCCTGCTCACGTTCGGAATATTCTTTACGCCAGTGTTTTACGAAGCCCGAATGATGGGCAAATGGGCACCGTTACTGCTGCTCAATCCCCTGGGTTCGCTACTCGAGGCCTTAAATAACACGATCGTCCGACACGAAGCTCCTTCGCTGCCTTGGCTTGTTTATGCCGCCTCGTGGTCTATTCTAGGCCTGCTTGCGGCCTGGAGTATTTTCGACCGCGCGGAAAGCTCGTTTGCGGAGAGCATCTAGCAACCGAATATGAGCGAAATTGCAATCGAATTCGACGGCGTATGGAAGAAGTTCAAGAAGGGAGAAATTCATGATTCCCTTCGCGACCTAATTCCCGCGCTCACGAGAGTAGCATTTTCCAGAAATGGACATGGAGAACTCCATGAACGCGAGTTCTGGGCGCTTCGCGACATTAGCTTCCAGATTCGACGCGGTGAGGCTTGGGGAATCGTCGGCCCTAATGGCGCTGGCAAAAGTACGATTCTGAAGTTACTAAGCAAGATCCTCAGAGCGAACAAGGGCGCTGTCAATATTCATGGCAAGGTGAGCGGTCTGATTGAAGTCGGAGCGGGATTTCATCCCGACCTTACTGGCAGGGAAAACGTTTATTTGAACGGCTGCATTTTGGGGATGAAACGCCAGGAAGTTGCTCGTAAATTCGATGAGATTGTCGAGTTCGCGGGAGTCGGCGATTTCATCGATACGCCTGTAAAGAGGTACTCCTCGGGCATGTACGCGCGACTAGGCTTCGCTGTGGCCGCTCACGTCGATCCCGATATATTGCTGGTGGACGAAGTCCTAAGCGTCGGTGACATGCAGTTCCAGGAGAAATGTTTAGATCGCATGCGCGAGGTGGTAGAGGAAGGCACTACCGTGATCTTTGTGTCCCATAACCTCCAGGCAGTACAAACCCTATGTGAGCAAACCCTACTCCTGAAGACTGGCACCGTATCCACGATCGGCCCGACTGCCAAAGTCCTCAACGGGTACCTATGCGAGCCCTCAGCGGGCGCCAGTTCATTTCCAACGCTAATTGAGGACATCTCGCTGCAGGACATTGACGGTCTTCCCAAAGCAGACTTCTCGCCTGGAGAGAAGGCACGACTCAACTTCACGGTCCACCCGAGTGAGCAACTCAAGGATTGCCAGCTTGGACTTCTCGTCCACCGCGCTACCGACGGCCTCGCCATATGCGACTATAATCTCCCACTTTCGCAAGTTGCGGCACCGACATCGACTGCTATTGCCACCTCCTTCGTCGCGCAGATCACCATGAACCTTCTAAGGGGCGCCTATGTAGTATCGCTGCACATCTATCATGTGCCGACGGCCCGATACATCGCCAGGGCGCACAAAGTAACTAACTTTTTCGTCGAAGAGGCAGTCAGTTGGCAGGGCGTAGCGCACCTAGAGCCGAGTCTTTCTTTGCGACAGGAACTGATCACTCAGGTATCTCGAAAACATGATCAGCGTTATCGTTTGCACTTATAACCGCGCATCGAGCCTCAGAAAAACCCTCGAGAGCTTAGGGCAGATGCTGGTGCCTCCCGACCTCACTTGGGAACTCATCGTGGTCGACAACAATTCGACAGATGACACTCGCGTGGTTGTAGGGGATTTCACCCGGACCTCGGGTTTGAACGTCCGATACGTATTCGAGCCTAAACAAGGCCTCAGTCATGCTCGGAATGCTGGTGTCGCGAACAGTCCAGGTGAGATCGTTGCGTTTATCGATGACGATGTCCTCATACTTCAACAATGGTTGCGGGAGCTGGCGCGTACGTTCGCGCAATTTGATTGCATAGGTGTGGCCGGAAGGATTATTCCGGTGTGGGATGGGGTAATGAAGCCAGATTGGCTGGCCACCGCCGGACCCTATTTCTTGCATGGCCCTATCCCAGACTTTGATTACGGTGACGAAGCCAAAGAGATTAGATTGCTGCCCGTTGGCGCCAACATGGCGTTCAGGAAGTCAGCATTTGAGAAATACGGGCTCTTTCGACCTGAGATGGGTCCGGGTGGTTCTCTGGGAACACTAGTTGGGGACGATTTTGACTTTGGCCAGAGGCTACTCCGCGCCGGAGAGAGACTTGTCTATTCACCCCAAGCAGTCGTGTTTCATCCAGCAGTGGAAAAAAGAATTACGAAGGGCTACTACCTCCATTTTTATTACGATTTGGGCAGAATGGACATTCGACTCGAGGGTTGGCCCTCGGACGCGGTGCTTTATTTCGGTGTTCCCCGCTATATGTTTCGCATGCTTGCCCAAAAGAGCAGGACGTGGTTATTTGCCTTCGGTGGGCGAAGACGCTTTTATTTCAAAGCACAAGTGTACCGCTTGATCGGCCAAATGACAGAGGCCTACATTTTAAGTACTTTGGATTCTCAACATGCACAGAACGCTTAACAAGGCGGATGAGGGGAGCTATGCAAAAGGATCGAACAAGCGATCGGGAGAGCAATGTCAGCGTAAGCGTAATCATCCCGGCGTATAACTGTCCGGAATATGTTCCCGCAGCCCTAGAGTCGGTCTTCACTCAGACTTTCACGGACTTTGAAGTCATTCTTATTAATGACGATTCGCCCCAAACCGAAAGGCTGGAGTATTTCGTTGCCCCTTATCGGGACCGGATTGTATATCTGAAACAGGAGAATCGCGGTCCCGCCGGAGCGCGCAATACGGGAATTGGTGCCGCCCGAGGGAAGTATGTGGCATTTCTAGATAGTGACGATTGCTGGCCGCCCGAATATCTCGCCGCCCAGATGAAGTTATTCGAGGAAAATCCGAGTCTAGACCTCGTCTATGCAGACGCTGTTTTGTTCGGTGATATTCGTTTGCATCGCAAAACGTTCATCAGTGTTTCGAATCCACGCTTGACAAGTTTTGAGGATTTGGTGGTACAAGGCTGTCAAATTATTCCTTCAGCAACAGTAGTAAGAAAGCAAGTGATTATCGAAGCTGGTCTCTTTGATGAAGACTTGCGTGGTCCGGAAGACTACGACCTGTGGTTACGGTTATTGCACCGGGGGGCAAGGATTGCTTATCAGCCGACGGTGTCGGCCCTGCGCCGTGTCCACGCTGATGCTTTGACTAAGGATACTAAGAAGATGTTGGAAGATGAGGAACGCGTTCTGAGCAAGCTGAACAGGACGCTTCAGCTTTCGGACGAAGCACGGTCTCTACTTCTTAGTCGTCACATCCCCATTAAAGCTGATGTTTGCCTTGAAAAAGGTAAGCGGTGTCTTTTTTCTGGCGAGAGCTGGCAGGCGCGGGAATATTTGGAAAGTGCGTATACGCTCTTCTGTCAGGAGAATTCGCTACCCATTGTGTTGTCCAACCGTTACGTTCCGGCTTTGCACCGAGCGGCCAAGCTTCGAGTGCTGCTTTGGGGGCTGCGGACCGTCCCACGCGTGACGACTTTCGGGGCACGAATGTGGGAAAACTCTTTGTTGGCATTACAGGCTCTGAAGGCCCGATCCCATAAATAAAGCTCGACACCGGTTAGGCGAAGGTTGGCCCGGTATCGGGAGTAATCAGATTTTGGTGCTGATTTGCCGGCCTTTCCCGCTGATCGTGGCAGAAGCGCCTTTTACCATTCTGCTGCGGAATTAACCACTCGCTGAGCCTTGGCACCTGACGCTCCCATGAACGTTCATGGGCTATTGAAATCGCCAAGGATGAATCGTAACGATCCGTGCCCGCCAATAGCTCTTGGATCCGGTTGGCAAAATCAGCTGGGTTGCTTGCGACTCGGACGGCCGCTCCGTAGGCCTGCACGTCCGACACGCCCGTGCTTACCACAGGAACACCGCAGGCGAAGTAGTCCATCACTTTCAGCAAATCGTTGCCGCGAGTAGAGGTGTTGTCGCGGTGCGGAACGATGGCGACGTCAAATCCTCGAATGACTTCGCCCAGATCGTCATTCGGCACCGGATCGAGGACTCGAACATTCGGATAAGAGCGCAGGTATTGCGCGAGAGGCAGGCTATCGCAGTAACCATAGAACAAAAATGTGCAGTGGGGCAACCTGCTAAATGCAACATCGAGTAAGGCTCTGTCGATTCGGTCTTCTGTGATGCTGCCTATGAAACCAATATAGGTCGCTCCGGGTTTTTTCGGATACCACGGGGCTAACTTGAAATTAGGCTGCGTGCGCTGCAAGGTTTCGAACGTAGTGCAATTGCGAAAAATTCTCTTATTCGGATGTTCAATGAGATCGTAAACGTGTTGATTGACACAAAGTACGCTGTCAGCAATTCGAAGGGTACGCTCCAGGCGTTGACGTGCCACGCCGGGATCCGAGTGTTCGAGTGTTGTCATGTCGTCGGAGCTGTCGAACACCACATGATCCGCACCTTCAGCAAGCACCTCCGCCAACGCGCACTCCAGCGGGCTGATGGTGTTGATCCAGAGCAAGTAGGGTTCGTCAAAGGACTTGCGAATTCGCCGTGCGAGCAAAGACGCGCTAGCCCTTGCGACCGCTACCGACCGGTATGAGAACGGCAGACCAGTCAGTGGCTGTAATACCGTAACGCTTTTGCGCCCTACCCTGTGCTTCGCAATGTCAGTCACTTCGGGAGTGGCAAAGTAGTCGGCCAGCCGATCCCGGCACACCTTGATCTTGTTAATGTAAACGCCAGAATTCAGCGCGCCAGAACTCTTCAGTAGATATGTAAACATCGCCAGGTTGCGTTTCATCCTACCCGGCAGCCACCATATATTTGAAATGTTGACCAGTATCATGTCGAGGTTGCAGTGAAAGGGCTAATGGGCTCTCTGCTTCGTGCCTAAGTCGAGGAGGTAGTGGCTGCTAACAAAGCAACTACTGAAGTCGGCACCCTCTGGGTTTCCGTCTGTAGAATCTGGCTAGACCTGTGTCCGTTGCCATCCTTCCTATCGCATTTACCTCTCCATAGATCGCAAAACTTGCAGAGCGGATGCGATTGGATCTATCTGATTCTAAATTAGCTCTGTTGACGAGCAGCCCTCAACTTCAGGCGCGAAATGGAAGTAATTCGGCAAAATGGGAAGGAATTTGGACAAGTGCGCCTAGTCCAATGGCGCGTTCGGGAGGTATGCTTGCCGTTACCTTACTACTCGACCTGTTTGCCCGCTTCGTTGGTCCTCTTCTTCATGACATATTCAGGCCGTAACTGGAAAAAGTTTGGGTCGCGCGGTAATAGCCTGAACATCGAGCCAGGGCCGAGAGCCGAGATCCTTATACTCACCTACGGCTGTTTACTGGGGACTTCATCAAGATGACACTTTCCGAGCTACGCAGTTCGATCGACGTCACCGCTTCTGCTGTTGTGCCATCGGCTTTAAGAGGATAGTAAGCACCGCCTAGAGGGATAGGCCTCGAATACGTATCCAATTCAACATCTTTTGTCCGGTATTGCCGATCACGATAGAGCACTATGGCTTTGGTAAAATCCCTGCGGTGAAGACTCGCACAATTTCCATTTCCGCTGTTGTCGCAATCGTTGGCCCGTTCGCCCCTGCAAGATAGTCCAGAAATGCAATCCGGCGAACCGCCTGTCTTATAGGGCATTGTCCGCGTCCCAGCGTTATATCCATTAGGATCGGGCGTACCGATGTCCACTCCCAACGCTGGAAACCATGTCGCCCAGGCATATACCGTCGACGCTGGGGGAGGGTTTGCCAATTGCGATTGGTGCTGCAACTTTATGCACCGGGCAGGAGTTCCGGAGGGATGGGAGTTGTAAATCCTATCTATGGTGGTGAAAATCTTGCCGCTGATCGTCCCCAAGACTGTGTCTCCGTTTGCACCGATCAATAAACCTGCCTCGGTGCCGTTATTAAGAGCGGTGTTGAGACAATCGCCGGCGCTTGCCAGGGAGATCTTCTTGGGGTTGCTAGTCGTATCGCTGCTCAAGTCTGCCGTAATCGTAGTGCCTGGTGCGTAGGTCCAGACTTCATCGGTTAGAGCATAAAAGAATCCCGCGCCTTGAGTGTGGTAACTGATCCCCGCGTTTCTGTTCCAACCCATGTAGTGCTGGGCCAAGCAGTTCATCGGGCCACGATTACCTCGATCCCAATAGTGCCAAGTGGTGATCGTACTGTCCTGTCCCGGAGGCAGATATGAAGTGGTGCTTTCGTAGCACAAAAAGTAGGCTTTAGCATTGTTGGCGTTACCATTCGCTGGGAGCACCGCATCGTAAGTAAGTTGGTGATAAGTATTGTCAACGAGAAGGGACCCGCCCGAGCCTCCAGGAAGCGCCCAACTGCTATACAGCGCGCTTTCCTCGTAACACCAATTAAGGTAGTAGCAATTTGAATCGTGGGTCGTGTTTCCCCCCAGCGAAAAATTCGAGCCGTAAGCTGCGTGCATATCGCTCTGTAAGGTCGACGTCAGCGCCTGGCGAGCAATTAACCAGGCAGACTGCGTTGGCACTTCCGTGTGCGGCATCACACCAGGGATGGGGAAGTTCGTTAAATCGTCTAACATCACTCCTTCGGGGGAGCCGTTACCCAGCGTTTCGAGCCATGTCGCGATTGTCAACTTGCCAGACTGCGTATCGATAGGATTTAACCAGATGTAGTTTGCCGCCCAACCATCCGTCGCTCGGCTTTGCCAACGAAAATGAGCGGTCGAAGCCGCTGGCGGATTCGCGTTATATGCCAGTCGGGTGCCGGCATTGATGATGCATGAGGATCCGTTCGGTGTATTTCTTGGGCAGGCAGGTTGCGTGCCATCCCACCCTCGTCCGTTGGTGCCGCTGGCGGTAGTAGCGATGTTGTCCCCCTTGAGCGTCGAATACACTGGAGAGCTTGATTGACGGCTAACCACAACGCGTACCCAGTACTTCGTTTTTGATCCGTTTACCGATGTCTGTGCCCAATCTGAAGGGGGATACCAATAGACTTCGCCAGTAACAGTAAGGCCAGAAGTTCCGTCCGATCGCGTTTTGAGTGTGGACCACGCGCCATTCCAATACTGATAAGTTACCGAGCCTCCAACACGCGCGGTGGAGATCACAAAATTCATTTGGTCGAACGGTTCCATGAATCCTACGTAGAGCATGTTTGAGATAGTGACTGAGCCTCCGTCATAGCTCGATACGCTGACATCCGTATAGGTTTTGTGGTCATAAGTCAGGACTCCATTGACGGCGTTCGCGACATTGTCAAATGCGCGGTCGAAGGAATCGAACTGATCCATGTGGGACCACGCGAAGGAATAACCAAGGTCAACGTCTCCATGTAGGAACATATTCTCCAGTACCCAGCCATTTCTGGTCGCCAGGGTCTGCATCGCATATGCTTGGTAGGGCCGGACCGTAGAGGCTTCGATATAAAGCGTGCAGTAAAAATGTCCATTCGGCATGGGACATGCTGAGTAGCTAACGTCATAATCGAAACTCTTGCCCATCCAATTCTCAATGTCGGCCTGGAGCTCTCGGGGTTCTAGATTTACAGCGCCGTAGATAGCGCTCATGGAAGAGATGTTGGGATTGTGCCGAGTATGAGGTGGAACCTGAGTGAAGGCCACCCTGGCCAAACACAGAACGAAAATCAGGGCTGACGAAATCTTCCGCATGCTATCTTGAGACCGCCTCTGAGAATACTAAGTAATTAATGCCGATCTGAAGGTGTTGGCGCTAACTTTGATGACCTCAAATGAGCAACCACGCTACGGATATTCCGTGGCGACTATCGATTCGCAACATGCAATCCCTCGGTCTAAGCGTCGTAGCGACCGCGTAACAGCCATCCTCTCCTGAAACGGGCACTCCTTGATAAGTCCCTAGGGACAGTTACCTAGCCGGAACCTTAACTGTCCCCTCGTCCAGTATTTGTTTCCTTCCCCATTGATTCTAATGGCGTTGAGGCTAAATGACATGGGGAAGTTCCTCGGGCTTCAGCTCGATTCAAGGCTCTTATCGATTCCGGCTGTCCTTATGCTCCTGCTGCACACCAATGGCTGTGCAGGTTTAGCATCGAAATCCGGTGGTCTGACGACGTCAACCGCACCGACAAGTTCGGCTGCCCCAACAAGTTCAGTCGCTCCTTATACAGGCCACTTCTCGCATATCTCACTGTATTTTCCGAATTGGAACATCGCCAACGTTCAACCTACGTCGTTGCAGAGTCAGATCATGCAATTTGTAGCCGACCGCTTCGACATCATCTCCGGAGGCAGCCTCGATCCTAGGTCCTGGAACGCCTACACAGCATGGGCGGTCTACATCGAACACGCCGCGGAGTACGTTACATCTTGGGAAGGCTACATGCACGAAGCGTCAACTCTCGGTTTCAGTGATCCCGAGGGAATCGCCCTTCACTCGAACATAGACTACGCAGCCCCCGGAAGCGTTAACTGGCTCTATACAGATGGTTTTGATGTGTTCGACCAGCCGGGCAACGGAGGCGTAGGGTCGTACACGAGTTTTCGGAACGGAGTTTTCCTAGTTGACTCGGGCAACAATTATACCGATAAATCAGTGGCCGCTTATGACCGCAATTCGTCTGATGTTGCGATCAATAATGTCATCCTGATTGGGTATAGCGAGAAGTTCGATGAAATAAATTTTCTGCTAGCTACTCCCGCCTCCGGGTGCTCAGTGCAATGGTTATACTGGAACGGCGTGTCATATGTGTCTTTGACACTTACGAGCGACGGCACCTCTGGCCTTGCACAGACGGGACGTATCAACTTTGCTCCGCCTACCACCTGGCGTGTAAAGTCGGAAAACGGCTCGGCAACCAAGTACTGGGTGAAAGGCACCGTGAGTGGATGCAGCACATTACCGGTTGCCTCACGTATTTATGGAGCATCGTGGTATCGGGTTGCATTGGCTAATAACCGTGTTCTTGGCGGCGATGCACCATTCGGGGCCGTTCACGTCGAACTGGCCGTTCCTGCTTCTGGTTTAACTGTTACTTGGCAATACTGGAATGGAGCATGGCAGCCGCTAAATCTCGCCAGCGATGCCACCAACGGTCTAACTCAGAGCGGCCAAATCACCTTTACTCCCCCGCCCGACTGGATTCCATCGTCCCCTTCCAACGCGGATGCCAATAAGTATTATCTCAGGGTTCAGCTGTCTGGCACCGGAGTTACGCCCGTTGCCTCAACCGTGAAGGATGACCTGTATTGGAATCTTTACGCGGACTCGTTTACAGACCTAGGCTATCTCGCAAGCGACCCACACGCCTCCAACGGTTACAACCCCATTCCTCCAGTCGGATCTTCGGCCCGATGGAGATATCAGAGTAGAGTGACCGGAACGTGGGCACATGACATGATTTTTGGCAACCCAAGCTCTGTTCAGAACGGAAACTATGCTTGGGGCGAAATCAATATCTACCTAATCCAGCAGGCCAAACTGACAAATAACTACGACGGAGTGCTATTTGACAGTGGAGGAGATGCGCCCGCGTTTGTTCAGCAAGCCAATCTCGATGTCCGGCAAGATCAGACATGGTCACAACTCGAGAACACCCTGTATGATTTTGAGCGCACCACGCTACACAACCTCTATTCCAGTCCTGGATTTGCGGTAGGTTCAAATGCCAGCAATTATTCCTTCAGCGTCCACGGCGATTGGGTCGGCAATGAAAACGCCTACTTTTCGTTTGTGGGTCCACCCCAATACAGTGCGAATGGTGACTGGAGTTTTGATGGCTACCTCGCGGTCAACAATCCACAAGGGACTAAGGCCTACGGGATGTGTATGGATCAAGTACGGCAATTGACCCCTGGTTTCGTTACAAATTCGTGGTTTTATTGGGATCAAGGCAATAGAACTCCAATTTTGTGCTTAGCACAGTATTACATCGGAGCAAACCAAAACACCGGGTTTAGCTATAACACAGACGGATTCTTTTACGTTGACTCGGATGATTACTATTATTACTCGGCCCCTGCGCAAACCACCGGTTCGGTCGCCTTAGGATCGGGGGCCACATTCAACGTTGCTGCCGGCATTCCGGCCGGCTGGACCAGTGGAACTATTCGTCTGGGGGACCCTTCGGCGACCAGTGGCGACAAGTTCTCCGTTTCAGTGAGCGGAAACACGTTGTCCACTTCTGCAACCATTTATAACAGTTACCCTGCAGGCACAAATGTCTACTTCGTTCTCCATAGCCACCAATCGACAGATCCCATGCCGACGGTATCCAATGTCGACCACTGGGGATTCTGGTTCCCCGCAATGGGGGTAAATGTAGGCGCACCAGCGGGGAGCCGCAATGAGCATTGGTTGACAGGTCCCTACATCAGCGGCCAGCCGAACGCTGCCACTACATGCCAACATTCTTCCTATGTGTGCCCGGATATCCTGCGCCGCGATTACGCGAATGCAATCATGCTGGCCCGACCTAATATTGGTGTAGCCAGAGGGATGATCGAGACAGAGCTCATAACTCCGTCGCAAGTATTCTGTATCCAGGACGGGTCGGCTCCACCATGCGCTTCCACCACACTTTACTACCCATTGCGAGCGGATGGCCGCACGGGTGCAGGCGTCACGTCTTTTCAGTTGCAGGCCGGCGAAGGCGCGATACTGATGAAGAATCCAACACCATAACAGATCAACCGGGAAGCCGCGCTACTTCGCCCGTTCCGCCGCGCGCGTCAGAGAAGTGAGACCGCGTTGAGTCACGCGACTTTCGCCTTCATTGCCTTTGCGGCGACCAGTTTCAGAGCCGGTGGCTCCGGGTAGCAGCCACTCATTGCCTGCGGCAAGCAAATCGCTGATCAGTCCGGGCGCAACACCGTTTGCGAGGACCGCCAGCTTGGCGGACAGGCCAATGACAACCTCGTTCTCCCCGTTTTGACACGCTCGGACGACCTGTCTTGCGGCTCGCTCTGCACTTATGGATGCCCCGGGCAGCGAGTCGGTGATAGTGAACCAGGCGTATTCTTTTTCGTGATCGCCCCTGAAATCGGCATTCCGCGGGCTGCCTGTTCTCATCAGGTTAGGAACTACAGTGGTCACCCAGATTTCATCCTTGGCTAATTCCGTTCGCAGCCCTTCGCTGAAACCCACTAGTGCGAACTTGCTGGCCGTGTACGCCAAAAGGTGCGGGAAAGCCACTTTGCCACCAATCGACGTGATATTTACGATCCTCCCCTGGTGACGCTTTCTCATGCTCGGCAAAACTCCCAAAGTGGTGTGCACGGCGCCCCAGAAATTGATGCGCATGACTTCCTGGTAGTCTTCGATCGTCATCTGTTCCATCGGACCGACAAGGATGGTTCCCGCGTTATTGACCAGCACATCTACATGGCCAAACTTATTCTCGACGGACGCCAGCATGGTTTGGACCTGAGCGCGATCCGAGACATCGCATAGCGTGGAGAAGAAGTGGTCTCCGCGAGAGGCGAATTCGTCGCGCACATGACGAAGGTCCTCTTCGTCGCGTGCGCAAATGGCGACGCGCGCACCATTCGCGGCAAATTCTCTGGCGAGCACGAGCCCCAGGCCACGCGAGCCGCCGGTGATCAATACGATCTTGCCATTCAGGTCCCAGTATCGTGAATGCTGCAAAATCGCCTTAGCCAAAGCACAGCCAACAACAAATCCCGACCAGCCCAAAGCTTTCATGAGTTTTCCCGCCACAAGCATCCTCCTGATTGACTTCCCCATTTGTTTGATTACGCCAGCGGGGAATGGGCGCGTGGAATTAGAGGTTTGCGTCAGGTCATTGTCGCGCCATTGACTGGCAGGAAACTATTAATGCGGACCTGGTTGCCCGTCGCAGGCGCAGGGTGTACAGTCAAATTACCCCTTTAATTTGACTTCCGCGTCTCCCTTCCTGCGCGCGCGAGGCATCGTGACAATAAGACTGCGGGTGTGGTGGGTCACATGGCCCATGCTGTTCCTTTTCTCGTTGTACTTTACGATTCCCCTATTTTCACAGCAGCAGACCGGAAAGAACCTGGCTCAGGCGAGCCTCGAAGATTTGCTGAACATTCAGGTCACATCGGTTTCAAAAAAAGAGCAGAAACTTTCGCAAACGCCTGCGGCGGTTTTTGTGATCACGCAGGAAGATATCCGCCGCTCAGGAGCAACAAACATTCCCGATCTCCTGCGTATGGTCCCGGGGTTGGATGTAGCCCAGATCAACGCGAATACGTGGGCCATATCGGCACGCGGTTTCAATTTACAGTTCGCCAACAAATTGTTGGTTTTGGTGGATGGCCGAGCCGTCTATACCCCGCTTTTCGGCGGGGTTTATTGGGACACGGTGGACGTGCCGCTGGAGGACATCGAGCAAATCGAGGTGATCCGCGGTCCGGGCGGGACAGTGTGGGGCGCAAATGCAGTGAATGGCGTGATCAACATTATTACGAAGAGCGCAGCAGAGACCCAGGGTGGCCTGATAACCGCCGGTGGTGGCTCCCAGGCAGAAGGATTCGGAACCGTGCAGTACGGCGGAAAACTCAAGGGAGACAGCAGCTATCGAGTCTTCGCGAAGTACCTCAACAATAACCATTTCCCTGATTTGAATGGGCAGGACGGGGAAGATGATTGGCATTTGCTGCACGGGGGTTTTCGGGCGGATACAACACTCTCTCCCAGGGATTCCCTGATAACTGAGGGGGACATTTATAACGGGAAGGAAGGCGCGATCTTCGTTCATTCCATTCTCTCTCCTCCTCAGAACATAAATGTACTGGGCTTCGCGATATTGTCGGGAGGAAATGTAATGACTCGCTGGAGTCACACTTTTTCAAACCGGCTCGACATCTCACTGCAGTTTTATTTCGACAGATCTGATCGAGACGCCCCGCAATTAGATGAGTTCCGCGACACCTTTGATTTCGATTTTCAGAACCACATCAACCTGGGTGCCCGTCAGGATCTAATTTGGGGCGTAGGATATCGCCATACTGCGGACCAAACCGATCCCACGATTGACCAGGCCTTTCTGCCAGCCAACTTTGCGGGCCAACTGTTCAACGTATTCATACAAGATCAAATAACACTGAAGCCCGAACGCGTGGCCTTGTACGTGGGATCGAAATTCGCGAACGACTATTTTACTGGTTTCGACCTGGAGCCGAGCGCCCGTTTGGCTTGGACTCCAAGTAATCGCCGCACGTTCTGGGCCGCCATTTCACGCGCCAACCGCACTCCCACCCGAAGAGACGTGGGCCTGGACGCTTCGCTCGCGGTATTGCCCGGGCCTGCTGAAGTCGCCTTGCTCGGCAACCCGAACATGAAGTCTGAACACGTCATAGCATATGAACTGGGTTATCGAGAGGAGCCCACGGACCACCTTTCTCTCGATGTCGCGGCGTTTTTCAATACCTATCAGGGGCTGGAGAGTTTAGAGCCGGCTCCCTCGTTTGTCGATGCGAACTCCGTTCCACCCCTTCTCGTTCACCCCATCGTGCTGGGCAACGAAATGCGCGGGACCACGCAGGGATTGGAGGCCTCTCTAAATTGGAAAGTAACGCATCGGTGGACTCTCAGCCCCGGCTATTCGTTTCTAAAAATGAATCTGCATACGGATGCCACCAGTCTGGATACCTTAAGTGTAGCCAATACGGAAGGTTCGAGCCCGAACCATCAGGCTCAGCTCCGGTCACACGTTGAACTGCCCCGGGGCTTTAGCTGGGACGCAAATGCCTATTTTGTCGATAGTCTGCCCGTGCAGCCCGAACCCTCCTATACGCGGCTGGATACGCAGTTGGGGTGGAGGCTTGCGGAACGAATCGATCTGAATCTGGTGGGACAAAACCTTCTGCACGACCACCATGCAGAGTTCAACGATTTTGAGCAGAGCGTCAATTCATCACTGGTCAAGCGCAGCGTCTATGCCAAGATCACTTGGCAATTTTGATTGAGCAGCCAGTGGAGGCAGCGTTTGCTTGCGCAATCATCTTCTTCAGTTGAGGATGGATCGGCTGCACTAACTTAAAAAATACAGCAGTAGACACCTTCACGCGGACGTTTTGGCGGTGCCGAATAAAGTCAACGACACTGCGCCTACTAGCATGGCGCCGAGCAGTACGGTCGGTCGGAAGCCCAGCCAGCTCATCGTTGCGCCGGCGGGAAAATCTCCCAGGGGCCGAACGCACATAATTAGCAGGGTATTCAGGCTCATGGCACGCCCTCGCATCTCGAGCGGAACACGCATCTGAAGCAGTGTAATGGTGGTCGCGCCCGCCACATTTTGCGCTGCTCCGAGAACAAACAGGGCGGGAAGCGAAACGCGCAAGTTCCCACTCCAGCCAAACGCCGCGAGAGCTACGGTCCAGAGCAGAATTGACCCAAACACGAGCCGTCCTTTGTGGGTCGTGTCTGACAGTGATGCCAAAATCAACGCACCTACCACCGTGCCGGCGCCAATGGATGAAAACAAAAGGCCGAGTTGCGTCGGTCCGACGTGCAGAATTTGTTTGGCAAACACTGGCAACGCCAACGATGCGGAGGGCCCAAAAAACAGCAGCGCTGCGTATGCCGGGACGACCGTAGGCAGCACGGCATCGCGCCTTACGTATTGGAGCGCCTCGCGCACGGAATCCAGTAATCGTCCGCTCCGCCTGGGAACGTTTTCTGCTTTCGGTATACGCAAAAATAGAAGCGCCGCAAGCACTGCCAGGAAGCTCGCCGCATTCAAAAAGAAATTTCCGGAATAGCCGATTTTGCTCAGGCTCAACCCTGCCAGAGCAGGTCCCAGAATCGAAGCGCCATTGAACACGGCAGATTGCAGCGAGACAGCATTCATCAGGTGCTCTTTTGGGACCAAAGAGGTGACCAGCGCGTTACGCGCCGGCTGGTCAAAGCTCAATGTAGAGCTGCTCGCAAAAGCCAATAAGAGGATCATCCATAAGCGGATCAGCCCGGTCAGCGTCAGAACGCCGAGCAGAACGGCAAATACGATCAACAGGCACTGCGTTACCAGCAGGAGACGCCTTCTATCGAAACGATCAGCAAAGCTGCCGCCGATTGCGGCAAACAGTAGGAATGTCAGAGCCTGCGTCAGGGAAACGATCCCTAATGCTATTGCCGAGCCATGTGTCAGGTCGAGGACGAGCAGGCTCAGGGCAACAATCTGCATCCAGGTGCCGACCGCGGATACGGCTAACCCTGTCCATAGCAGCCGAAAATCACGATATTGGAGCGCCCGAAACGTGCGCAGAGTCGAGCCGCTCTCCGCTTCCAGGGGAGGAACGACCCCTTCCGTTTTGGTGCTTGATCGCATTGCGTTCGGCCTGCTATTATATGCGGCAGTAGCAACTGGCTACTATCAAGGGTGACCTATGGAATGGGAAACTCCGCAAGTTGAAGAAATTTGCCTTAGCTGCGAAATCAACTCTTACAGCAACGGTGAGTTGTCCTAAATCGTCGATCGCACGGCTGTAACGTTCATCGTAGCTTCTGAAGTCATCGCCACGCGGTTATAGTCTGTTGCCCTCGCAATGCGAGTAAAGATACTCGGCAGCGCGGCAGGCGGTGGCTTTCCGCAGTGGAATTGTGCCTGTACAAACTGTCATCGGATGCGCGATGGCAGTTTCCCTGGTTCTTCCCGTACACAAACTCAGCTTGCTTGGAGCGCAGTTCCGGGTCAGTGGAGTCTCCTTAACGCCTCTCCCGATCTTCGCACGCAAATTGAATCAACCTCCGATCTTTGGCCACGGGACGGAGGGCGCGAATCGCCCATTCGTGACGTAGTTCTCCCGAGCGCTGAACTGGATCAAGTCCTGGGCCTGTTACTTCTTCGGGAATTTCATTCCTTTCGCGTGCATGCCACGCCCTCGGTTCGCAAAATCCTCACCGAGGACAACAGCTTGTTTGGCGTTTTGGCACGCTTCACCGGTCAGGTGTGCTGGCAGGATATTCTGCTCGATCGGCCCTTTTCCGTCGGAGGAGCGCGCTTGGAAGCCCTGACGCTTTCCGGTTCCTTTCCGGGTTTTGTAAGTGCATCAAGACAGTCGGAATTGAATCCCCATGATGCCGTGATCGGCTTTCTGATTTCGCCGGACTCACGGGCAAGTTCAAGCGCGAATTCCAATGAGAGAACGCTGGCCTTCCTCCCCGGGGTCGCTTGCGTCTCTGATACTTTGCTCGGAACCCTGGAGAATTGCGATATCCTGCTTTTTGACGGGACCTTCTGGAGCGACGAGGAACCTTTGCGCATTCCAGGCATAACGCGTACGGCGCGACAAATGGGGCACCTGCCGCTTTCAGGTCCTGGAGGCAGTCTGGAACGTCTTGCATCTCTGCGCCGGCCACGCAAGATTTTTATTCACATCAACAACACCAATCAGATCCTGGACGAAGAGAGCTGCGAATACCGCACGGTTCGCGAAGCCGGCTGGGAAGTGGCGCACGACGGCATGGAGCTAACACCGTGACAACAGTTGCCGAGCAAAAGTATGCCGCTCCGGTAGGACTGGAAGTCCGCCTGCGCGCCATCGGCCCGGAGCGATACCACCATCGCCATCCTTTCCATCAACTGATGCACGAAGGCAGGCTTACCCGCGCGCAGCTACAGGCCTGGGCGCTCAACCGTTACTACTATCAGAGCATCATTCCTATCAAGGACGCGATCATCCTTTCACGAACGGATGACGCCGCCTTTCGCCGTGCGTGGCGCAAACGGATCATCGATCATGATGGCGATGGCACTCACCCAGGGGGCATCGAGAAGTGGATTGCTTTGGCGGAGGCAACAGGCCTCAAGCGCGAGCAGGTCACTTCTTTGCGTGGAATTCTGCCGGGTGTCTATTACGCAGTGAATGGGTATCTGGATCTGGTCTCCAAGCGCAGTTTTCTCGAAGCGGTAGCGTCTTCACTCACCGAACTATTCTCCCGGGATTTAATCGCTCTTCGAATCGATCGGGTGCGCGAGCATTATCCGTGGCTGAGCGGCGGGCTGGCCTATTTCGACGCGCGGCTTACGCAAGCGCCGGAGGATGCTCAGTTCGCTCTTAACTGGGTGCTCGAGCACGCACGCACGGAAGCGGAGCAAGAGCTCGCGCTCAAAGCTCTGCGCGCCAAGTGCGATATTTTGTGGGCGCAGCTCGACGCGCTTTACTTCGCGTACGTCGCCCCAGGCTGGCCGCCTCCTGGAGCTTTCCAGCCTTCGGTCGAAGCCGTGCCGAAATGAATGTGTCCGAACTGAATCGTGTGCCGCGGCTTGCGCCGGGATGCAGATTGAATGCGGCCGGAAGTCCGGAAGATTTGCTGCTGGTTCCCGAAGGTGCGCTGCGGCTGAAAGGACCGGCACGCACGATCGTCGAGCTTTGCAACGGCGAGCGCACCTTATCGGAGATCGTCGCGGAACTGCAGCGGCACTATCCTTCCACGGAACCGGCTAGAATTGAGACAGAGGCTGTGGCACTCCTGTCGCGACTGCGCGACAGAGGCGCCCTTGAATACCTATGAAGTACCCGCTCCGGGCACTCATCGCTGAGGTCACTCATCGCTGCCCGCTACATTGCGTCTACTGTTCGAACCCGCTCGAGATGCAGCGCCACTCAGACGAACTGTCGACAGCTGACTGGCTGTCAATTTTCCAGCAAGCCAGCGAAATGGGCGTCCTGCAGCTGCACCTCACAGGCGGCGAGCCTCTAGTGCGGTCCGATCTCACCGAACTTATAGGCGGAGCTCGCGCGGCGCAACTCTATTCGAATCTGATTACCTCCGGAGTTGGTCTTGACGAAGGCAGACTCGACAAACTCATCGAAGCCGGCCTCGATCACATACAACTAAGTTTTCAGGATAGTGAGGAAGCGCCGGCAAATGAGTTTTCCGGCACTCGCAGCCACGCGCTCAAACTGCGTATCGCCCAGATGATTCGCGAGCGGCACATCGCGTTTACAGTGAATATGGTGGTACACCGGCGCAATCTCGATCGCCTGAAAGAGATGATTGCCTTCGCCGAACAAACCGGCGCGCAAAAACTGGAAATCGCCAATGTGCAGTACTACGGCTGGGCGCTGCGCAATCGCGACGCACTATTGCCCACGCGGCAGCAGCTAGATCAATCCATCGAAATCGTCGAAGCCGCCCGCGAGCGGCTCAAAGGCAAGTTGCGCATCGATTTTGTTTTCCCCGACTACTATTCGAAGTACCCAAAGCCGTGCATGAACGGCTGGGGACATCAGCAGATGCTCATCGATCCTGCGGGCCGCGTGCTGCCTTGCCATGCCGCTGCGGTAATTCCCGGCCTTGACCTGCCGAGCACCTGTGAGCACGGGTTGCAGTGGATTTGGGAGGACTCGCCGGCATTTAACCGCTTCCGCGACGAAAGCTGGATGCCGGAGCCCTGCCGAAGCTGCGACCGCCGCACGCGCGACTTTGGTGGCTGCCGCTGTCAGGCCTTCCTGCTTGCGGGCGATGCCGCGGCCACCGACCCGGTTTGCATACTCGCGCCGCAGCACGCGCTGGTAGAAGAAATACTCCAGCGCGTCAATGTCAGCGGTGATCGAGAGTGGGTCTACCGAATCGATCCAAGCTGATCGATGCGCACCAGATAAACTTAGCCAGCAGTCTGCTCCTCTGCGGATCTATTTTTGTATCGGCACGAGGGCCGCTCCCGCCGGCCTCCACTTGCCGTTTTCCTTCGCGAACATCCGCAACACGCGGACTTCAATCTCGCTGATCTTGCCGTCGGCGCTTTGACGCTTGAGGCGCGTATGGTCCGTAGCCAGCGCAAAATTTCCGTAGACAGCCATCAGCTTGAAATCATCGGGGTAGGGGCCGACTCCGGGCGACGGATGCGCTGCGCGCTGCGCGGCAATCATCTGTGCCTTCGTTTGAACCTGGCCTTCCGGCGATATCTCGAAAAATTGGCTCGTCCAGTATTGGTTGCGGAATTCGATGCATTCCTTGTAGTCCTTGTGATATGGACCGGCGCCGGAGCTGCACAGCCACTGCTGGTTGGCATCCCACAGCTCTTTCTCCAGCGCGGCGCGCCCTTCACCCTTACTGGTCGGCACCTTTTTCGCAGGTTCCTGGCCTGGGGCGAGCGACGAAATCGCTAAGAGCACTCCGAGAAACGACGCACGAGCCGCGAAACTAGCTTTCATGAATGACCTCCTCGAATGGCGCTTCCACCACGTTGAAAAGAGAGCGTCGAACCGCGTTGAATACAAAGCGTCCCTTATTTCGTTTGGCTGCCGACCACGCGATTGTATTCTGCCGTCTCGGCCGGCGAACAGATCATCTCCCGCACATCGAAATCGTCGCCCAGCAACTTGAATGGGAATTTGTCCAGCGCAACCCACGGCTTTGTGTACATCTTCGGATCTTCGATGGTCACAGTGAGCTCCAGGTGATCGTGGTCCACGCGATGAAAACGTTCTTCTATTCGAAGATCGCTGCTGTGAGGGCGCCCGGCTTTGTCTACCCAGGTCCGTTCATCCGTGCCAGTCGTGTTAACAACGAACGTCGTGTCGTCTACCCACTTGCCGACCGAATATCCGAACCACCGCGGCTCGGGATCTTTCGGAAATTCCCGGCCATCCGTCCAGATCACGCGCCAGATCTTGTTGAACTCATAGAGCATCACCATTTTCGAGGGCGTCTGCAGGATTTGTGTCTGGCGAAGCTCGTACAGATCTTCCCGCGGCATGCCTTGAGGGTTACAGAAGAAAACCGGATCGTCGATGTCCGCAGGCAGCACTTCTCGATTGCCATTTCCGGGTTTCGAGTGGCCCATCAGTTCGAGGCCGAGCGGCGTATACGGAGGCTCATGCTTGCCATCGGCGGGCATCGCCTTCGAGCCTGTCCCCTGAATGCCATCGCTGGGACCGTTAGCTGGCTCCCAAGTTCCGGAAATGTCGTGACGCGGAGCCGGCCCAGGCTGCGCTTTGGTGGAACTCGCTACCGGCCGGTCCCAGCCATCGGGAGCATGAGGCGTCGTCGTCTGCGCGTGCGCGGATAGCACGCCCAAAATCGTGAGAGTGAAGAGCGCAAGCGCTGAAATCGTCCGCCTCACCATGCGTTTTGACATAGGGCCTCCCTAAAAGGTCTAAAATCGTGGGCCGATTGTGCGCCACTATACCGTGATTGGGTGAGACGATGATACTCGCAGTTTCGTTCGAAGCTAGCGATGCGCACCGAAAAATCATTTCGGAGACGCTCGACAACATTGCTGATATTCGGTATCTCACCGATTTGAAAGCCGCCGAGCGCCACGACATTTTAAGCCGCACAGACGTTTTACTAGCAAGGAATACAGCCAAGGAGCTTCGGCCAGAAGAATTACCTCTGCTTCGCAACACGAGGCTGATTCAATTTTTGAGCGCCGGTATCGACTACATTCCCCTTAATAACTTGCCTCCAGAAATACCTTTGGCCGGCAATGGCGGTGCTTATGCGCAGCAAATGGCGGAGCATGCGCTTGCCATGGCGCTCGCCGCCGCGAAGCGCCTTCTCATTGAGCATCAGAATCTTTCGCGCGGTCAGTTCAACCAGTTCACTCCCAACAAGATCCTTGCGGGGAAAATCTGCGGATTTTTCGGTTTCGGCGGTTATGGGGTTGCGACGGCCCGGCTGATGCGTTGCCTGGGAATGCGTATCCACGCGATCAACCGTCGCGGAGCGGCGGACGAACCGGTGGACTGGATCGGCCGGCCTGATCGGCTTCAGGAATTGATGGCGGCTTCGGATGTGTTGGTTATCAGTGCTCCGCTCACGCGGGCTACGCAAGGCGTGATCGGCGAAAGGGAACTATCGCTAATGAAAGATGACGCCATTCTGGTTAATCTCGCGCGCGGTGAAATCATCGATGAGGTTGCGCTTTACGACCACCTGAAAGCCAAGCCTCAGTTCACCGCATGCATTGACGCATGGTGGATTGAGCCCGTGCGTCACGGTGAGTTCCGCATGAATCGGCCTTTCACGGAGTTGCCGAACGTAATCGGCTCTCCGCACAATTCCGCGTCGGTTGCGAATGCGTTCGAAGTCGCCTTACGCCACGCGGTCGCCAATTGCCGGCGTGCTCTAATGGGCGAAAAGCCTTTGCATCTGATCACGCCTGAGGAAAGGATGAGCTGAAGCCATCAGCCGAATTGGCGCCCCTTTGCAGCGTGCGTGCCCCTGTGCTGCAGCGCAAAATCCATTGACCAGGCTCCCTGAACACCACCATAATCCGGCGCACATAGCACGTCAGAACTCGAGGAGGTTCCTATGGGCGATAAATTAACACGGCGGGAAATGGTTGCGCGCACTGCTTGGGTCGGTGCTGCGTCCGTGTTGGCTGGAGCCGGCGGTCTTGAGGTTCTCTTGGGCCAGGCGGGGCAGCGTGTGGATGAATCATCCAGCCGAATGGGCTGGCCAGCCGTAACGCCGCTTCCCCCGGTGAACGACAAATATCCTCTGATGCCGACATGGAAAACCGATCTGCGACAACTGGCGCCCAATGTTTACGTTTATCAGCAGCAGGGAGGCACAGGTTTTCCCAACGCCGGGATCTCTAATGCCGGTCTGTTTGTCGGAGAGGATTGGTCAGTGGCGTTGGATGCTCTTGGCTTTCCGGTGCAGACCAAAGCCTTTCTGGCTGCGGCAAAGAAGACCACGGGCGGCAAACCCATCGCCCAGCTGATCAACACGCACCACCACGGCGACCATGTGGCCGGCAACCAATTCTTCCTGCCGGCGCAAATTCTGAGCCACCCTTACTGCCGCCAGGAAGTCTTGAAGGCTGTGCCCGCCACTCCAAAGTCATGGCCCAAACAAGAAGGCGTGGCCGATGGAACCGAAGTGCGCAAGCTCACGCCGCCTAGCATCACCTTCGAAGACAACCTCACCTACAACATCGGCGGCAACGTCGTGGAATTCCACTTCGCCGGTCCGGCGCACACCTGGGGAGACATCACGGCCTATTTGCCGCAGCACAAGATCCTTTTCGCTGGCGACTTGGCTTTTTTCCATCTTGTACCCTATGCCCACAATGGCTACATCACCAAATGGCTGGAGTCCGTAGACAAAATCATGAAGATGGACGTGGACACGATTGTGCCTGGCCACGGCCCCGTCGGCGGCAAGAAAGATTTGGCGGAGATGGCCGAATATTTCCGCTTCCTAAAGGTCGAGGCGAAGAAGCGCTATGACGCCGGTATGACCGCCGGCGCAGCTGCGGCCGATATCAAGATGGGCAAGTTCGACAATTGGATGGGGCCGGAACGAATCGTGATGAATACCGTCCGCCTTTACGATGAATTCAAGGGCACGCTGACGCCGGATATCGATAACGAGAGCACCAAGCGCGCTATCGCAGAGTACGATTCGATCAAAGCCAAAAAGCAGTCAACGTGAGAGGCGAAAGGAGGCGCGTATGGAAACTATCATTTCCAATCTTGTGACACGCTTCGAGAAAGGAACGCTCACGCGGCGAGAATTAATCCAGGGATTGGCGATGCTTAGCGCGGCGGGCGGCACGGCTGTCGCCGGACTTCAAGAATCCGGTTTCAAAGGCGTAAAAATCGATCACGTCAGCATTCAGGTCAACAACTTGCAGCGTTCCATTGATTTCTACCAGAAGCTTTTCGGTTTTACTGTGGTGAGCGAAGACAAAAACAACGAAATCGTGCGCCTTGGAATCGCCAAGACTCTGGTTTCTCTTCACCACAAGAGTCCTACTGGTATCGTGGACCACTTCGCGATTGGCGTGGACCATTTCGATAAGGAATCGGTCACGCGCGAATTGAAGTTGCACGGGGCGAGCCCCGAAGAGAACGTGGATGCGGGTTTTCACGTCAAGGATCCGGAAGGGCTCAACGTGCAGATTGTTCAGGGTTGACCGGCGGACTAGGTTGCTGGTCACAAGCTGAACCAAGAGGCAGAAATCCAATGTCACCGCACAAGACGTTTCTCCGCAAGCGCATTGCGTCTGCCTTGATTCTTGCCGTCGCGCTGCTGGTAGCGAGCAGCGCAGTAAGGCAGTCAGCCCAGGCGAAAGGTGCCGCGCAAACTACGCATCATGCCCCCGCGCCGGAATCGCTCAGACTCTACATCTTTGACTGCGGCAAACTAAAGATTGCAGATACGACGGTGTACGGGTTCACGCCCAGCCAACTCGCCGCGGCCGAAATGGCCGTGCCCTGCTTTTTGATTGCGCATCCGAAAGGCACTCTCATGTGGGAGACGGGCGTGATACCGGATGGCGCCCTTAGTCCGGGGAAGAGTGTGACCAAGCCCGCTCCTGCCAGCGTAAACCCGTCCGTGGCTACCGTGACCAGGTCCTTGAAAACGCAATTGGCTGAAGTCGGATACGCGCCGGCAGATATTACTTACCTGGCGCTTTCGCATTGCCATTGGGACCACACTGCCAACGCCAACGATTTCGCCGGCGCCACGTGGCTCGTGCGGCAGCAAGAACGCGACGCCATGTTTGCTCGACCGCCCGCGTTTGCGCGCTGCCTCACCCCGGAAACCTTCAGCGCGCTCCAGAAAAGCAAGACCCTGATCCTCAAGGATGATGAGTACGACGTTTTCGGTGACGGGACGGTGATCCTTAAGTCCGCTCCGGGACACACGCCCGGGCATCAGGTTCTCTTTTTGAAATTGCCTAAGACGGGACCGATCGTGCTTTCTGGCGACCTCTATCACTACCCTGAGGAACGCGCGCAACACCAGGTGCCCAAAACGGACTTCAACCGCGAACAAACCGGCGCCAGCCGCGCTTCGATTGAAGCTTTCCTGAAGAAGACTGGCGCCCAACTGTGGATCCAGCACGATCTCACAGCGAATGCCAAACTCAAGAAAGCGCCCGCCTATTACGACTGAGCCAAAATCACGCTGATAAGTAGGGCCGTAAGCACTTTACCGGCGCACTAACGGACCATCGTTAGCTTGGCGAAACGCCACACACAGGCGGGGGTCATTTTTTTTCTTCTCCGATTTTTGGATGAGTTCGCGTGCCTTCTGCTCATCCAGCGGGACTCCCTTGCCATATGTGTACAGGTAGCCAAGGGCCGCCACCGCCGTGGGACATCCCACGTCGGCGGCCTCGCCGATCCAATGCGCGGCGTCTTCATCGCTTCGCCCTACGCCTGCGCCGCGAAGGTAAAGCATTCCTAAATTGAATTGCGCCCGAGCGAAGCCAGACACGGCAGCTCGTAGATACCACTTAGCGGCTTCAGCAGGGTTTTCGGGGCCGGTGCTGCCGATTTCGTACAAGTATCCGAGGTTGGTTTGAGCTTCCGGATCACCTCGGTCGGCGGCTATTCGGTACCAATGCATTGCCTCTTCGATATTTTTGTCCACGCCTTGCCCGAATTCGAACGCGATTCCGAGCTGAAGCTGAGCCCGAGTGTCTCCCGAGACTGCTTTCCTGCTTAATTCGGCTATATCTCCATTGGTTTTTGGCATGATCGCTGAACTGGGGCTTTGCGCGATTGCGCAAACCGGCAGCAACGCCACGAACGCCAGGAGAATCTTTGCCTTCCCCATGCTAGCCCTCGTTAAGTTGTTGGCCCTGGTGCTAGTCCCAAAGGCGCGAGCGGTGAGCGGAAAGCCTCGGCTCGCGCGTCCCTGTGATTGCACCTTCTCACGAAGTGTGCATCGATGGAGCACGCTGTTTTTGGGCACGTGTCTTAAAAGTGCCCTCACGTGTGCGTGAGGCTCTGCGAGCGCCATTCCTCGTGAGCGGTCACCTGCTCATGCGATGCCGCACTTTCTCCTGTTAGTCGATAAATTTCCGCATTACTAGCTTCTCCGGGACCGAACTCGGGGTTTTATGGAAACAATGTCGTTGCGCAGGCAACTACTCAGCGGGACTGAGAGACAGAAAGGTGATCGACGGGCAGTTCTGGTGGGGTGTTCTGCGAAACCAGCCGCTTAGTTGGCGTGAACCTCGAACTTATCTCTCGCCTCCCACGTCCCGGCGGTTGGATCCGCAAGCCGGAACATGGTCCCGCGCAAGGTTTGTCCGTCCAGCACGAATTTTACGTAGTGGTAATTCGGGAAATCGGGAGCCTGAAAGAGATCGAGTGGGGTACGGTCCAGCGGGTGGGGCGCAGCACCCCCGCCGCCGGACACAAGATAGAGCACTCCATCTTGCATGAACCGTTGGTAGTTGTGAATGTGACCCGCAGCGACGATGAATCTAGCTCTGCTGGTCGCCGCGCAGGTTTTCAGAAGTTGCGTCAAAGCGATCTCATTGGGCCGTGGAT
>Ga0207031_10017_pt1 | contig 41735 bp, 32 predicted proteins | sample Alteio_BWMinCont_37_FD_153278 | JGI IMG/M metagenome (GOLD analysis project Ga0207031, IMG submission 153278) | Enriched cells from forest soil in Barre Woods Harvard Forest LTER site, Petersham, Massachusetts, United States -... | ecosystem: Environmental > Terrestrial > Soil > Temperate forest >... | reverse complement strand
AGCCACGGCCCGTAGACGAGCACCTCTTTGGCCTTCAAGGTTCACTTCAGGAAAACCGAACTTCTTTCGAACATACTCCTGCCGGAATACCCAGTCTGCCAGCAATCCATTGACAGCGGCAACGACGAATGAAACGGCATAAACGCCGCCGATGTCCGCGATCTGGATCAGTTGAAGAACGGAGTGTTGGGTGTAGCCGAGGAAGTACCAGCCGAAGCCAATCATCTGGTAATATCCCAGTGGTTTCAGGAATGGGAAACCAGTGGGGAAGTGCATTCGGAAGTATTCGAGAGCGACCCAGACCACGGGTACGCTCACCGCGAGAGGAACACTGAGGCGATCGAAGCGGCGAATTAAATCGAGACCCACTACCCAGAATATCGGCAGGACAAGGCTAAGCCCGGCCCAGGAGAGATACATCATGGGATGGGCAACGCGGACCCAGTTTGTCGCCAGAGCAAAGAAGGTGAACGCACCGAGATAGGCAGCGAAATACCTTCGCCGCCGGGAGAGTGGAGCACGGACGAGCGTCAGCCACGGGACGAGCGCGAAAAAGCCGATCGATCCGAGATCGAGTGGAAAGAAAGCTGCCCAGAGGAGCAGTGCGGATAGCACGGGCGGCAGGAACGCGCGAAGCATGAAAGGAGTCCTTCCAGGAAGACTGGTGGCACAATTGAGGATACGTTACGGAAGTGAGAACCGTAAAGAGGAGTTGGGCCGGTGCTATCTCAAGATTAAGAATTCGAAGAAATGCTGACTGGAAGATCGCAGGCACGCTTAGGTGCAAAAAAGTCTTCAGAAGATATATACCCTAAACACAGATCGACACACATACAATTCCCGATGCGGCTGTTTTCTCACTCCGCCAAAAGTGGTCTTGGCGGAGTGGAAAAACACTTTCACTTGGCAATATAGCTGCGATGCACGATAGTGTTGTCCTTGCGATCTCTCGCTTCGAGTAAAACCGTCTTGTCATTCTCGGTCGATACAACCAGGACACGCGAGGTCTTGGTTGTATCTTTCTTGGAAGTGCCAGTTACTGCCGGATCAGCTTGCTGTGGTTGGGAACCGACGGTCGGATAGCGCATTTGTTGAGCTGTCGCGGTGCTGGGAATTATCTCTTTCTCTTTCCCCTCGCCCGCATCGGCCAGGAATTTCGCGACATCCTTATCAGTCGGAAGCGTGAAGGTTTTCTCGGCTTTGAATTCTGACAGAGCATCGACAGCCGCGCCGAAAATCAGTTTCGGCCACAGTTTCAGGAAAAGGGAATGCGAGCCATAAAGCTCGGCACCTTCGACCTTGCCATTGATGACGATGACAAAGCCGATGGCATCGGCATTATCCGCTGCGACTTTCGTCAGTTCCTTCAAGTAGGCATCGACTTTGGCAAGGACATCTTTGTCTTCGAGTGTGAGTTGATAACTCGACGGTGACTGGGCGTTTGACACAGGTTTTCCAACGTTCTCCGTCAGTTTCCTCTGCGCTTCTTGCACCTTGGCCCAAACTTCGTTTTGGTTGCGGCTGGCATTTAAGGCGAGTTTGAGGGCCTTGTTACCTGCCTGGTTTGTCGATCCGCCGAATTCGGCTGTGCTTTCGCTGCCCCGCTTCGTCCAGCGACCGTTTTCGCAACAGAATGAACCGATCGGCAATTTCCCGGACTTCGGCGGGACGACCATGTCGCAGGCAATGAGTCGGTCCTGTTTTCCACCTTTAACGATATCGCCTGACTGCACGAAAACATCCGCATCATCCGAGATGTTTTCGATCGCCAATTGGTTCACATTTGATGTTTCATGAACGATTAACTTCTTCTTTTGGATCGCCTCGTCAAGTGTCATCAGCTTTCGGTCGCTTGGAAGAGTGTCCTTCCCGTGAAGCAAGAACACCGACAAATTGCTTTGAGTGAATGGACCCGAAATTCTTTGCATCGGTTCCTTGGCCGCAAGCGGCAGGCCGAACAACACGAGCGATGCAAACACGATTGGGGCGCGCCGGAACATACGTCTTCTCCTTGAGTGAAGTGACCAGACGCAAAAACCAGCCAGACGAAATGATCTCAAGTATTCACCACCATCAATAGTAACCGAAGAAGAAGCAGAAATGGGCAAATACTTGTGTAACAAGTTAATCGTATCCGGCGTTGGCGGAAACTCCGATTATTTCTACATCCGGAAACCGGAGTCGAGCTCTGGATGTCGTAAAATCTTTAACGTCACAAAAGGCAATTAGAAGAGAACTCTAAGATGACTTTTTCTCGCCGCGACTTCCTCGCCTCCACCGCACTGGCTGGAACAGCAGGATCACTACTTCCACGATCCAAAGCCGATTCGCCGCGGAGCCGGCCGCCCAAGCGTCAGAAACCGCCCGCGAAAACTGTCGCCGTAGTCAGCTCGGTCTGGTGGTATCTCTCGCATACTTACCATATTGCAGGCAGAGTTCTCGATGGCTACATGGTGGGCGATGAGCATCACTTCCCGGAATTCGGCATCGCCAGCGCCTATGTTGAACAGGTGAAGGCGAGCGACATGAGTCGCGATCTCGCCAAGGAGCATGGTTTCCGCGTTTCCACGACTATCGAAGATGCGCTCACTCTTGGCACCGGCAAGCTGGCAGTGGATGGTGTGCTCCTGATCGCAGAGCACGGCGACTATCCCTACAACGCCAAAGCTCAAAAACTCTACCCGCGTTACGACTACTTCAAGAAGATCGTGGAGGTATTCCGCACTTCTGGTCGCTCGGTTCCGGTCTTCTGCGACAAGCACCTGAGTTACGACCGAAACAAAGCCTTCGAAATGGTTGAAACTGCGAAGAAGATGGGCTTCCCGCTCATGGCCGGCTCAAGCCTACCAGTAACCTGGCGGCGTCCGGAACTCGAGTTCAAGCTCGGAACCAAGATCAACGAAGCGCTGGTGGCATCCCGCGGCGAACTGGAAATCTACGGCATTCACGATCTCGAAACCTTGCAGTGCATGGTCGAGCGGCGATTCACCAACACGGATGGCAAACCTGCCGATCAGGGAGTGAAAGCCGTGACCTGTCTCCAGGGCGATGCTGTTTGGAAAGCCGGAGATGATGGATTGTGGTCGTGGGAATTGCTGGAACATGCCCTGGGGCGAAGCCCATCCCGCAATGCGGGCGATATCCGTTCTAACTGTCGGCGCTTTCCTCGACCGACTGCCTGGGGGAATTTTGTGAAAGGGCCGATTGCCTTCCTGATCGAGTATCTCGATGGCTGCAAGGGAACCGTGTTGCAACTCGATGGCCACGTTGCCGACGACACTTTCGCCGCCAAGGTTGAAGGCGAAGCCAAACCGTCATCGTGTTTGTTCTATCTTCCACCGCCTCCAGGTGCTGCCTTCCTGGAAGCCCTGACCTCGCAGGTCGACAAGTTCCTGGCAACCGGTAAACCGCCCTACCCGGTCGAGCGCACTCTTCTTACTAGCGGCATTCTGGACTGGGTTCTGGAATCCCGAGTGCAAAACTCGAAGAGACTGGAGACGCCTGATCTCGATATCCGCTATGCACCACCAACCGACAGCGGTTTCATGCGCGGGGATTACGTGAAACCGGTTAAGTGATGTTTCCAGTTTGAGGTTGCCCCCTGCCGATAATATGCTCTAATAGACGTAACTGCCTGCCGTCCCCCCTTTTGCCTACCTTACTCCTCTTCTGAGGATTCTTTCCGGTGAATACAACTGTCCCGCACCGGCACTCTATTGGCATTAATCGCCGCGAGATGCTCCAAGTTGGCTATACTGGGTTGCTGGGAGTCGGTCTCAGTTCGCTGACACGCGCCAATGCCAAGGATCAAACTTCGCTCTCTAACCGGAAAAAACCGAAATCGCTGATTATCGTTTTTCTGACGGGTGCCGCTAGCCACCTGGAACTCTTTGACCCCAAGCCGGACGCTCCTTCCGGAGTCCGCGGCGAGTTTACTTCAATCAACACCAAGACACCCGGCTTACTTGCGAGTGAAGTGCTTCCCAAGCTGGCGGCACGGTCGGACAAGTTCGCGGTGGTGCGGTCGCTCTCGCACCGCGAGAACAACCACCTCGTTGCCACTCACCACGTATTGACCGGAAACCAACAGCCAGGAGCATTCTTCGACAAGATCGCCTCACGGGACGATTACCCGAACTATGCGGGTGGCCTGAGCTATTTCCGAAATCCACCCGAAGGCACGCCCTGCGGCGTTAACCTGCCGACTTATCTGATGGAAGGACCACTTCTGTGGCCGGGTCAGTATGCCGGATTCTTAGGGCCTCGCCACGACATCATGCAGATCACTTCTGACCCGAGCAAGCCGAATTTCAAAGTCGATAACCTGCGGCCCGCGCCTGGCATTGAAATTGACCAGATGAAGGACCGGATGAGCCTTCTTAATGCTGTCAACTCACAACAACGCTGGCTTTCTGAATCTGCCGAGACACGGAAGCTTTCCGATCAGCAACATCAAGCTCTTGCAGTTTTGACATCCGGGAAAGTTGCCCGGGCCTTTGAGATCGACAGAGAGCCCGCGATGATCCGCGATAAGTACGGACGCCATGCCTTCGGGCAGTCGATATTGATGGCTCGTCGCTTGATCGAGGCCGGTGTTCCTGTCGTGCAAGCCAACATGGGTCGAGTGCAGAACTGGGATACGCATGGAAACGGCTTCAAGCGGATGAAGAATGAACTGGTGCCGCCGGTCGATTCAGGCGTATCCGCTCTCCTGGATGACCTGACCGACCGAGGAATGCTCGAAGATACACTGGTGATGATGGTGGGTGAATTTGGCCGCGAGCCGAAAGTGAACAAGGACGCGGGACGAGAGCACTGGGCATCGTGCTTCTGCGGGCTGTTCGCGGGTGCCGGCGTTCGCGGCGGCCAGGTTATCGGCAAGTCGGACAAGAACGGCGGCTACCCTTCAACCAACCCATATTCGCCGGACGACATTGGAGCCACGGTCTATTCCGCCCTGGGCATCGACCCACACGCGGAAGTTCGGGACCGGCTCAATCGGCCTGTGCAGCTCAATCGCGGCCGTGTCATTCAGTCGCTCTTCGATGGCAAGAGCGACTGATTGAGGCTTCGTTTTTCAAAATGCCGGATTCTCCACTTCATCCCCGTTCGCCACTGGCTCGGCTGTTAGCAGCACCGGGCCAGTTCGATTTTTTCCAGGCGGTTCGTCTACTGGAGCGGCTCGGGCTTGCGAATGGCAGCGTCGCGGTTGGCGGGGATACAGCACCTGAGCAGGAAGCCGTTCATCTCCAAGTTTCCCCCAGCTTGCGCTTCGCGGAAGCTCCTGTTTCAAAAGTCGTCCCTGGCTCAGCTGATGCGCCACCACAAGCTTGGGCCACATTTGGCGGTCTCACGGGACCAGACGGTATTCTTCCACAACACTATACTGCACTGCTTCTGGCACGTCAGCGAGTCAAGGACAACACACTCCGCGATTGGCTCGATCTCTTCCACCACCGCATCCTGTCGCTGTTCACTCGGGCTTGGGAGAAAAACCGCTGGCCGGCCGCGGTCGATCGGCTCCTGGCCGAGAACTCATCTCAGGATCGCGGGCTGGCAAAGAAAGATTGGGACGATCCCTGCACAACCGCCAGTTTCTCACTGGCAGGTTTTGGCACGCCGAAACTTCGCGGTCGGCTTGGTGTACCCGATGACGCGGCTGTCTATTACGCGGGTTTTCTGTCGCGCCAGCCGCGAACGGCGACGGGACTGGAACAGATGGTGCAGGATTACTTCGATTGGCCGGTGGCAATTCAACAGTTATGCGGGCAATGGCTCTATCTCGACGAGGAAAACAAGGCCGGCATGCCAATAGGGATGCAGCCCGGGAGAAATACCTGCCTGGGTCGGGATGTGGTGATTGGCCGCCGGGTCTGGGATGTTCAAGGAAAGGTTCGAATTATTATCGGACCCGTGGATTCTGCCGCGTTCCGGAGCCTTCTTCCCTCCGGCGATTCTCGACCTCCCTTAAACTCGCTGGTTCGCCTGTATCTGGGATTGGAGCTGGATGCCGAGATCCAGGTGATATTGGCTCCGGAAGCCGTTCCCTGGGCAGCCTTGGAATACGATGAGGTCAAGGGGCCGCGTTTGGGCTGGAATGCCTGGGTCCGGACACACAACTTCGGCCAGCCTGTGGGGGATTTGCGGTTTGAGGTGGCGTGAGAGCCAAGCATGTCTTGCCATCACATCGGGTGATTTAGTAATCTGTCCATTCCTTTTTCGGGCCTGTTGCTGGTTCGAGGGATTTCGGTGAAACTCTAACCCTTTGCGATCGGTACAATAGTGACGGCTACCCTTCCCAAAAGTCAGAAGGGAATTGCTTTCTTGTTTGTTGCGGACAATGTGCCGCGGCCGAGTTTCCTCCTCGAACTGCCAGGAATTCTTGGCCACTTTTCCATCATTCCTGGATGAAAGGAACGTATTCCATGACCCAACTGCATCGTCTCGTGCTCGGGTCCGCACTGGTCGTCGGCCTGTCCGCCATGACTGGGAGGGCGGCCGAGCCGGATCGACTGCTCCCTGCTTCCTCGGACTCCGTGTTGCAGGTCAATGTCCGTCAGATTCTCGACGCGGATATCACCAAGAAGTATGCCCTCGAGCAACTCAAGCAATTACTCGAAGGCAACGACGCCAAGAAGATACTCACGGAGTTGGGGCTTAACCCTCTCAAAGATATCGACCAGGTCGTGATGGGTTCGAGCGGAGCCAATAAAGACGATATGAAGCTCCTAATTATTGTGCACGGTAAATTCAATGTGGACAAAGTCACGAGGGCTGCTGAAGCACAAACCAAGCGCGACCCCGATAAACTTTCCAAAGTGGTCGAAGGCAACACGACCATGTACAAGACCACGATCGACAATCTCGATAAAGACCTTTATGCATCGATCCTGGATGAAAACACCATCGTCGTGGCGTCCGAGAAGAAAATGGTAATTACCGCCGCCAAAACCAACAGCGGCAACGAGCCCGCCAACATCAAGGGAGAGCTGGCCAGCCTGATCCGGAAGATCGATGGCAAGGCCTCGATCTATGCGGCATCGATCGTCAAGGGGAAGCTCGATGAAGTGAAAATCCCCGGCGGCGGACAACTCCCGATCGACTTGTCCGCATTCCAGGAACTATTACCGAAAATCGAAACGCTCTCGTTCGTTGTGCAGGTCAAGTCGGACGTGAGCATCGAAATAACGGTGGGCATGAAGAACGACACTGCTGCCAATGATTTCCAGACCGCATTCGACGAATTCATGAAACAAGTCAAGCCTTTGATTCAAATCGCTGGAGCGGCCGAGCCACGTGCCAAGCCCGTGATTGATATCATCGGCACGATCAAGAGTTCGACGAAGAACAAGGACGTAGTCATTGTGGGCAAAGTTACCGGGGCCAACATCGGTAAAATGGTCAACCCGGACGACTGATAGACGCTGGAAGCTGTGGATTTATTGAGGCGTTGTCTTCGCTGTAATTGCGGTGGCAACGCCTCCGCTGTTTCTGGGTACGTTGATGGAGTGCGCTGTGCGATGGTAAAACAACCCTGATGACTCCCGGCTCGCGCGCTGGTATGCTCCAATCCATGAAGACTATCATTCGCGCGTTCGTTTTCTTCATGTCTTTTGCCGCCGTTGCGCGTGCGGCTGACCCCACGCCCGGAATACCCTTGGACACGACTTTCCTCAAGCAGTACGCCGAGACTCGAGGCTTCACTCTCGGCCGGCCTCAGAAGCCCAAGATCAGCCCCGATGGCAAAACCGTTCTGTTTTTGCGGGCCGATCCCAAAGCCCCCAAGCTCAAGCTGTTCGAGTTCGATGTGAGCACTGCTCAAACGAAGGAATTGCTCTCACCCGAGACATTGCTCAAAGGTGCCGATGAGAACCTGACACCCGAGGAGAAGGCTCGCCGGGAGCGGATGCGTGTGAGTGTGGGTGGGTTCACCGACTACCACCTCGATCCGGAAGGCAAAAATATCCTCGTGATGCTTTCGGGCAAGCTGTATGTATTCGACCGCATGACCAGCAAGGCGACCGAACTCAAGACCGGGAGCGGAACGGTTGTCGACCCCAAGTGGTCGCCGGACGGCAAGAAGATTGCCTATGTGCGCGGCTTCGATGTGGCGGTTTACGAGCTTGCCACCGGTAAAGAAGCAATGGTTACGAGTGGCGGAACGCTCGTGAAGACTCATGGCCTCGCCGAGTTCGTGGCCCAGGAAGAAATGGGCCGCTTCAGCGGCTACTGGTGGAGCCCGGACTCGAAGTTCATCGCCTACGAAGAAGCCGACCACGCGGGCGTCGAGACGTGGTACGTCGCCGATCCCTTCAAGCCGGAACAGAAGCCAGCCGAGCAGTATTACCCGCGACCGGGGAAGAAGAATGTGGCGGTGAAGCTGGGGGTGGTGCTGGTGGAGGGGGGCGAGACGGTGTGGATGAAGTGGCCAACGACCACTGGCTATCGAGTAATGAAGTACGAGTATCTCACACAAGTGATATGGGATAAGTTTGGCCCCCTCACTGTGCAATTGGAGACCCGAGAGCAAGATGCTGTTTCCGCATTCAGTGTGGATCATCGGTCAGGGAGTACCAAGTGGCTTCTCGACATAAAAGCATTCGATCATTGGGTGAATTTGAAACAACTCTATTTGAAATGGGCAAAAGATGGTCGGCTCGGCGTGACTGTAGGTAATTCGAGATCAACCTCTGTCGATGGCAACGATGCGGAACGGAAACGAGATTTCCGGCTGGATGGTTGGTCGGGTCAATTCGATAGCCTCGTGCACTTTGACCCGGAGAATCTCACCACTGTATATACTTCAACGTTTCTCCCAACAGAGATGCATTTGTTTCGAGCCGAAGGGGAACCACCAGGTTTTCAGAGAAGGAACGCTCCATCTATCACTCAAGGACGAGGGATTTACACAGCCGTTGGCGACGGCAAACTAATCTGCCTCACGAAAACAACTCCCGAGGAAATGCCGACTACGAAAGTTCTCACGGCAGATGGAAATGTTATTGGTGAATTGCCATCGACGTCTGTAACTCCGGAGTTCAAACCAAACGTCGAGTTCGTGCCAAAACATCTCACCGACGGGACCACTTCTCTTCAGGTATCACAGGGAGACGGCCTCTTTTTCTCTGCAATTGTTCGTCCTCAGAACTTCGATCCTAAGAAAAAATATCCAGTGATCGTTGACGTCTACGGAGGTCCAGGTCACATCCATGTTCCCGCTGCCATGCGCAACTGGCTGATTCCACAATGGCTCGCGGACCAGGGGTTCATTGTGGTGGCCATAGACAACCGGGGTACACCAGGGCGTGGCGACGAATGGGAGAAAGCTATCTATAAAAAGTTCGGTACGGTGCCCATCGACGATCAGGTAAAAGGCTTGCACGCCCTCTGCGACAAGTTCCCGGAACTGGATCGCGATCGCGTCGGCATCGTGGGCTGGTCGTTTGGAGGCTATAACGCTGCGAATGGCGTGTTGCGGAGGCCCGATGTTTTCAAGGCAGCAATTGCCGGCGCTCCTGTCACCGACTGGGAAGACTACGACTCGCACTACACCGAACGCTATATGGGCCTATTGCCCGAATCGAAGGCGGCCTACGAGGAGGCTTCACTGATTCCGTTGGCGAAAGATCTCAAACGGCCGTTGATGCTCGTTCACGGCACGGCGGACGACAACGTCTACTACCGTCACACGCTCAAGTTATCGAATGCCTTGTTCCGGGCTGGAAAAGATTTCGAGACCGTGGCATTGCCTGGCATCACGCACATGTACTCGGCCGATCCCACGGTGATGGAACGATTGTGGGTGAAGAACGCTGAATTCTTCAAGAAGCATTTGGGGGAGCCGAAGTGAAATGTCTTCCTTGGCTGAGGTGTACTCATCCTTTGAATCAACGCGGTGAATGATTTTACACCAAGTTCCAGTTGAAAGATCCCGGAGGGATCTCAGCCATTAGCCGGTGGTTGAGCGCAGCGATACCACCGGACAGGGAAACAATAACATCCGACCCTGGAAGGGTCGCAGCCATTACCTCCAAGCTTTCTGCGACCCTTCCAGGGTCGGATTATTCACGCAAACCAAACCGGTGGTATCGCTGCGCTCAACCACCGGCTAATGGCTTTGACCCCTTCCGGGGTCAAAAATCGCTCTTGGTATTGCCCGAGAGTGACCTACTTTCGGCATCCAATATGACCTCATCTCTCGCTATCTCCAGCCTGTTCCTCGCTCTCTGCACACATCAATGCGCTCTTGATCACCACTCCCCCCTGGGTTTCGAGTTCGAATCGAAGCACATGGGGACCATCTTTCGCATTGTCTCGTATGCCGATAACGCCGAGAACGCCAAGAAAGCCGCCGATGCGGCGTTCGCGCGCGTAGCCGAACTCGATGGGATCATGAGCGATTACAAACAGACCAGCGAACTGATGCAACTCTGCAAGAAGTTTGCAACTGAGGTCGGGGAGCCGGTGAAGGTAAGCGACGACCTCTTCTACGTGTTGCAAAAAGCCGAGGAGATGTCGAAAAAGTCGGATGGAACGTTCGATATCACGGTCGGTCCTGTGGTGCAACTTTGGCGTCTGGCTCGCCGCACGCAAGAACTCCCGGATCCCAAGGAATTTGCCGCGGCACGAACCAAAGTGGGCTATCAAAAGGTGAAGCTCGATGTTGCCAGGAAAACGGTGCAGCTCACGACACCCGGAATGCAGCTCGATCTCGGTGGGATCGCCAAGGGTTATGCCGCCGATGAAGCGTTGAAGTTGCTCAAGGAGAAGTTTGGCATCTCGCAGGCCTTGGTTGGAGCTTATGGCGACATAGCCTGCGGCGATCCGCCGCCCGGCAAGGAAGCATGGAGCGTGGAAATCGCTCCCATTGCAAAAAGTCAGAAGGTGCGCACATTGAGTCTTGCCAATGCAGCCGTTTCGACCTCAGGCGACCTGGAGCAATTCGTGGTGATCAATGGAGTGCGGTATTCCCACATTGTCGATCCCAAAACCGGGCTGGGACTGACAGGCCAACGTAGCGTGACTGTTGTAGCACCCAAGGGGATTACAGCCGATAGCATGACCAAGGCTGTGAGCATACTTCCAACCGAGCAAGCGTTGAAATTGGTTGAAGATACTCCGGGCGCGGCAGCTTACATCGTAATCCTCGACAAGGACGAAAAGCCTGTGGTTACTGCTTCGAATCGATTTTCGGACTATGAGACGAAGAGGAAGGATTAGTCTGGATCAAATCACGTGTGCAGGTCAATGAGTGATCTCTTTACTCCGAAGGAGTTATGTATCAAAGCCCAGGGTTGGCGAGGCCTGGCGAGCCTACCCTGGGTGGGTGAACAAATTATCCATCTCGCTCGTCGTGGCGTGCAAGCCCGTGCACGGGCTTGCACGCCACGACGAGCGAAAAATCTTTTTTTGACCGCTATCCCAGGGTAGCTCGCAAAGCCTCGCAACCCTGGGCTTTGATGTTTAACGCTTTCAGCGTAAAAAGACATTTATCTTCCAGATCGGCACTGCTTCCGATTCGCTCGCCAAGAAAAATTGGAGCCTCTCCCATGACAACAGATCGTCGCGATTTTCTCGCCGCTGCTGGTGTTGCCGCCAGCGGATTGCTGGTTGAATCCTCCCGTGGCTTTGCCAGTAACGATACCCTGCAAATTGGGTTGATCGGAGTTGGCGGGCGTTGCAAGCATCTCCTCAAGTCTTTCCCTGGGCTTCCCAACGTCAAGATCACCGCGGTTTGCGATGTGTGGGAGCAGAACCTGGCCGAAGCGGCAAAGCTAGCAGACCCCAAGGCATTCAAGACCGGTAAGCACGAGGAACTGCTGGCCCGCAAGGATGTCGATGCCGTGCTAATCGCGTCTCCGGATCACTGGCACGTGCCTCTCACCGTGGATGCCTGTAATGCCGGCAAAGATGTGTACGTTGAGAAGCCGTTAACGCACGATCTCTCGGAAGGCAAGGCCGCGATCGCGGCTCAAAATGAGAACAAGCGAATAGTGCAGGTTGGCACGCAGCAACGGAGCATGACGCACATCATCAGGGCTTACGATCTGCTGAAGGCCGGCACCATCGGCAAGGTCCACAAGGTTCATTGCACCTGGAACCGGAACGCTGCCAGGGCTCAACGCTACAAGGACGCGATGGATCCCAAGAGCGTGGATTGGAAGCGGTTCCTCGGTTCGGCCAAGCCGCAGGAGTTCGATGCCTACAGGTTCCGCCAGTGGCGGTGGTTCTGGGATTTCGGCGGCGGTATTTTCACCGATCTGATGGTGCACTGGATCGATGTCGTGCACTGGTTCCTCGACCTCGATCACCCAACCACGGCCGCCAGTGCGGGCGATTGGTATTCGGCCAAGGATGTCTGGGAGACTCCCGACACCGTGCAGACCCTGCTTCGCTATCCCGAAAAGGAAGTGCAGGTCTATTTCGAGGGGACGTTCAGCAACAACCGCAATGGCGCGATGGTCGAATTCATGGGGACGGAAGGAACACTGTATATCGATCGCGGACGTTATGAGGTGATCCCGGATCGCGGCAAGAAGTCTCCGCAACCGAGCGAATTGGTGCTGGGCACCGGGCAGAAAGGACTCGATTTCTACGACAAGCCCGATGGCGAGTTGTTGCACCTCTTGAACTGGGTGGAGTGCGTCAGGACACGCAAGAAGCCAGCCTGTCCAGTGGAAGCCGGTGTGAGTGCCGCCTCCGCGGCACATATGGCGAACATGTCATTGCGGAGCGGTCAGATTGCTGGAAGACTTTTGAAGGATTGATGTGGCCCGTCTTCAATCCAAAAGCGACAGCCTCGGTATATAGCGCAAATTCAAAGTTGCCTTGGCCTTCAAGGTCTGGCCTCCTTCAACGTAGACGCGAAGCAGGCTGACCTGTTTGTCCTCGGTTCCGAAGAGCCTGGCAAACTCGGTGGCCTCTTTCTCGGTTCCAACTGCGGCAATGAGTTTGTGAAAACTGTTCGCATTCGCAGACACTTCCAGCACCGGCGCAGGTCCTGTTTTTGATGCAACCGCGGTTTTCATCACTGCGAGACTGTCCGGGCCGAAAGTCACAAAAGCCGCGTCTTTGGCGAATGCGACATAGGCAAGAGGCTTCTCGCCAAATAGCTTGCTCATATCGAGATGTAGTTCCTCGTGTACTGCTCGCGCAATTGGGACTTTGTGGATGCTGATACCGGCAGCCTTCACCACATCAAATTCGAATTCCTTCTCAAATTCGCCTGCTTTCGCTGTCTGACGGAGTGTTTTCTCAATCGCCGCAGTGTCCGCCATCGACACCGCCATGGCCAGCGTAAACTTTCCATTTTTGTCCGGTCCAACCAGAGCGAAAGAGATGTCCATATCGCCTTTCTTGATCGACTCAGTCAGCGCCTTGACGACCTCTTCCACCAGTGGTTGAAATTGCTCGGGTAGATTGGTGGACTTGAGGCCTGCTTCCATTGCTCCCGGCACTGTCGCAATGATCTCCCGCAGTTCCTTGGCGAAAAGCGGTAGGTTGGCGGAAACTGCAATCGCGGCGTGCGCATGCGTGAGCCCGGAGAAGCGATGTGTTGTAGCCGCCCTGGCAGCGATATCCTTGGCAAGCATTGAGCCGGCTTTGGGTATGAGTGTCAATTCGGTCAAAGTGTCGCCGGTATTTGCCTCCCAACTGAACTGAACTCGAACTTCTTCAACCTCCTTGATGCCGGTTTCGGCGTATCGCCGTAGTAGTTTCGGCCCTTGGTCGAAGAACGTTTGCACCATCTTCTGCACTTCCGGCGGTCCACCCATACCGGCGAAAGCACCGATCCCGATTACCGCCATATCCATCGTTGCGAGCCATTCCTTGAGTAACTTTTCGGGAAATTGACCGGGAAAGAGTTTGACGGTGAATAGTGATTGATCGGCATCGCTGAAGAGGTTCTCGATCGGCAAGCGGTTTTTGGCGTCGCCGACATCATCGCCGTTCAAGCCGATATAAGCCCAGCCATCCACGATTTGCATAAAGGAATCGTTGGGTAGAAAATCCAGTCCTCGAACCCTCAACATGTACAGGCCTTTTTTGTCTTTCACGGCGCTGGCTTCCATCTTCATACTCTTCAGGAAACCGATTATCTCTTTCTCCCCATTGATAGGGACAAGTAAGATCGGGTTGGTATCCTCGAACCTTTCCTTCACGACCGTATAAGCTGCGATGGGGCGGTTGATATCGACACCTTCGAAGCCGTTCTCTCCAAGCTGCTCCTTGAGCTTGTCGTCGAACGCCATCACCAGGTTGTCGCCCGCCGATGGTCCACCAACCTGGCGGATCATTTCCCGATATTCACTTAATAGCCGCGAGATTGGCTTGGCCGTGATAATTACGGTTGGTTTGGGCGTCTGCGCGAGAACGGGCAGGGCAGGCAAGCAGATCGCACCAATCGCAATTACGATACGCATGAACATAATGTGAACTCCTGTATCGATAGCGTTTTCAAGATTATTGTACTTGGAACCGGCTGGCTGTGCTGCAAGGGGATTTACTTCTCCAGATCCCGATTTGCTCGTTCGATATCGCGCATAAACATGAGACGCGGGAAGAATCTGAGGTCAGTTCTATAAGTCACTTTCAGTTCCTTACCACCTTCAACGGTTATCGACATTGCAGATGAGAGTTTGTCTTCCTTGCCGAGTACTGTTTCAATCCAGTTATTTGAGGGGTCGTTGGGGTTTGCTTTGCGAAACAATTTACTCACACGAGCAGGATTCGCCACGAGTTCGAGAACTGGAGATTCAGCAGCTTTCACCGCGAGTGCATCTTTCATGACTCCTACTGAGTCGGGACCGAAGACGAGGAATACTCCTCCAGGAGCGAACGCGAAAGCAAGCTGGCAGTCATCGCCCCCAAATACCGTCGAGAGATCCCAGAAGATTAGCTGTTTCATTTTCCAGGTATGAATGCTGACCTTCCCGGCCTTGGCAACGTCCCACTTGAACTTCTCCTGTTCGTTGGCGGGAGCATTTTTCTCAACGAAGGTCTTGAGCTCTTTTTCCAGTGCGGCGGTGTCCTCGAAAGCGAGCGCTCCAACGGCAGTGTACCAGCCGTTCTTGTCCGGCCCGCGCAGTCCTCCGACGATATCGAATTGCCCGGTTTTCACAGTCCGGATGAGTCCTTTGAAGATCTCCTCAATTATGGGTTTGCCATCCGGTGGTCCATTCCGCGTCATTTCCTTCTGACCAAAGTCCAGTCCAGCCGCCGTCGCCGCCCGGATTTCCTCCTCGAACAACGGGAGCCGGCACTTGAAGCCAGCGATGGTGTCCGGCGTGGCGATGAGACCACCGAATTTATTCCCGGTGGGCTTGCGGTCGGCGATGATCTTGGACAACTCCGATCCCGGCTTGCCGTTGAGCGTGGCCTCAACAACCAGATTTGCAGTTGGAATATCAACGCTAATTCGGGCCGCCATTTCATCGGCTCCGCCGGCGAGCTTCACATAGCGGGCAACCAGTTTCTCCACTTCGGGCATGATTGCCTTTAACAATGGCTCATCTCCACCCCCAAAGGGCAAACCCGCAAGAATGGTTTTCTTCACTTCCTCCAGGAGTGCCGGCAGTGCCAGCTTGACTGGCAGTGGAATTCGATCGAAGTAAATGCGACCCGCAATGAGCCCTCTCTCGGTTGGGATGTAGATATTCTGCATGGGAATGAGAGATTTCGGCTCCAGCGCTGGGGCCGGTTTGGCACCATAGGCGATGTAGGCGTATTGATTCGAAAAGCGCAAGAGTGCCTTGTAGCGTGGATCGAGCGGTGGTAATTCGTATACATCTTTCTCTTTTCCCGCGAGTTTGGGTTTCTGATGGTTGGCTCGCTCGCAGAGATCGAGAAATTCCTTTTCGCCGGAGATGGGCAGAGCAACGACGGCCGTGATTTCTTCGGGCTTGGGCGCGAGGAGCACATAACCAAAGATTGGCCGGCCGATATCGAAGCCTTCAAAGCCTTTTTCCCCTAACTTCTCCTGGATATTCTTGTTAAAGGCTTTCACGCCTTTTTCGCCGGCAACTAATTCGACAGATGCCCGGACATGATCGAGGACCTGGCCAAACGGATGCGACTGGAAAACGATGGGCGGATCGGCTGCCATGGTAATTCCGCCACCCAGGAGCAAAGTGGCGAGAGCCAAAACTTCAATTCGCATGGGCACTCTCCGAATAGTTGGAAGAAGTGATACCGACCAGCATACGGCCTTCTGTGCTGGTTGCAACCATAAGCCCGGCGGCTAAAAAAGTAGTAGCCACACTCCATGTGTCTAACGCATCATTCGGAGGATCCGCCCGTGCACGACCGCGCTGTCGCTTTTTTCAAAGGACTACAGGATCGCATTTGTGCCGGTCTTGAAGAGGCCGATGATGGAAGCACATTCCGAACCGATTCCTGGGAACGGCCGGGTGGCGGCGGTGGCCGCACGCGCGTCATAGAAAACGGGAATGTATTTGAGAAAACCGGAGTGAACTTTTCGGAAGTGTTTGGCGAGTTCAGTCCCGAGTTTGCCAAGCAGATTCCCGGCGATGGAGCCAGTTTCACGGCCACGGGGATTTCACTGGTTATCCACCCGCGCAGCCCCCTCATACCGACTGTCCACGCTAACTTTCGCTTTCTCACCCACGGCTCGAAAGCCTGGTTTGGCGGAGGAGCAGACCTGACGCCATATTATCCGTTCAAGGAAGATGTGGTTCACTTCCACAGTGTCTGGAAGGGGATTTGCGACAAACACACATCACTAGTCAGTTATGCCAAGATGAAGAAAGAGTGCGATGACTACTTCTTTCTGAAGCACCGTAACGAATCTCGCGGCGTTGGCGGCATCTTTTTCGACTACATGGATGCCACTGACGCCATGTTCGATTTCGTTCGAGATGCGGGCGATGCTTTTGCGAAAGCCTATCTACCAATCGTGGAGCGAAGAAAAGGACTTGCTTATACACCGGAACAGCGGTTCTTTCAGGAGTATCGCCGCGGGAGGTATGTGGAGTTCAACCTGGTCTACGACCGCGGCACCGTCTTCGGTCTGAAAACCGATGGCCGCACCGAAAGCATTCTGATGAGCCTGCCACCGGTGGTGAGGTATGTGTATGACTACAAGCCCGCACCGGGATCGCGTGAGGCGGAGTTGACGGAGTATTGGCTGAAACCGAGGGATTGGGTGGGGGAATAAGGCTGGTCATTGAGTGGTTGCCTTGATCAACATGGGGCAGACGATTATATATATTTATTATTAATAAAATATAATCGCAATTATGCTTTTTTGCAAAACGAAGCCAAATCATTAAAACGGAATACAAGGTATGAGATGCATTGATCTTACACTCACGAGTTTAGATTAATCGCTGTTAGAATGGATGAAGAGTGGCACTTTAGTTCGTCACCAGCAACTCATAACTCAAGGTAGCCTCACACTCTGCTAAAGCTGGGCTTCGGCCTGTTTACATTCTCCACATTCGGTTCGACCACCTCTTCAACCACACTTTCTGTCTCAAATGACGCTCCCGGATCTGGATGCTTCAACTTCACGATAAACGTTGCCATTCTTGCCAATCCCTCCCTCAAACGCCCATCATCGGCAGCAAAACTAATGCGGATGTGTCCTTCCCCACCTGGACCAAAGGCACAACCTGGGCCAACCTGCACCTGTTGCTCACGGAACAGACGAGCAGCAAGAGTTCGACCATCAAGACCCAGTCCCGCCACGGGCACCCAGACGAAGAAACCACCCCTGGGTCGATCGGGTTCCAGGCCTATACTCTTGAGTCGATCAATCGCGTAGTCCCGCTTGCCGCGGATGCGATCGAGCATGGTTGTGAACGCGTTATCCGGCTCAGAAAGAACGCGAGCTGCGGCCTGCTGGCAGACCGCTGGCACAAAAGGCGCGTTGAGATTGGCCATCATTCCACATGCCCGAATCAAGTGGCGAGGACCCGCCAGCCAGCCGACTCGCAACGACCCAAGACCGAACTCCTGAGTCATCGAGCCAGCCGTAATGATGCGTCGATCCGCTCCCGCCAACATTCCAAACGATTTGCCGCGATCGGTGTAATGGAACCGGCCAAACGATTCATCCGCATAGATCAACACATCGTATGCCGCGGCGATCCAGGCGATGTAATCGAGATCCTCATCGGTGAAGCAACCGCCAGACGGGTTTCCGGGGTGGGAAATCACCAGCAGTTTTGCGCCTCGCATGGCCTTCTCGAAGGCTGCGTTCATGAAGCGACAACGCCCATCTTCTGTCCAGGTTGTCAACCACCGCAATTTCGCTCGGCGCGACTTGGCACCCAACGAGAACAAAGGCGAACAGGGATCGAAGAGAACGACTCGATCGCCCGGATTAATCAGCGTTTCCATCGCCGCGGTGTATGCCCCTGTGGCACCGTGAGTGACCAGGATGTCTGTTTCCGGGCTTACGGTGCGGCCATCCACCCGCAAATACCTTGCGGCTATCGCTCGCCGCAGTTCCGGCAATCCTCGCGGTGATGATGCTCCGCGGCAATCGGACGTGAAGCGACCGATGCTCAAGCCGGATTCGACCCGAATTGCGGGCTGGTTGAGGTCGATGATGTCCGGCCCGGCGGGATCCGGAACGAACGCCGGGTCGAGTAGCTCTTCCACGGGTGCGGACAGGACGCGGTCGGAATAGTAACGCAGGAACTTCGTGCCGCCGTCGGTGAGCCTGCGGGCTCGCGTTGTGAAACGTGCCAGGCGAGTGCGTACGAGCAGCTTTGTGAGCCAGAATGGGATTCCCACGCTCAGCCTCCATACCGGATGCGGTGTATTCGACCGCAGATTGTGCCAGAGAACGGGGCAACGTGTAAAGACCGGCTGAGCGTAGAATGTCTTTGTAGTCGAGGCTTTGCGAGCCCCAGCATTTTTGACTGTCGTCGTACAGGTGGGGCTCGGTCGCAAAGCCTCCCTCGACCCACCCTGCAAGAGATTCCCGATGCCCCCTCCCCGCATCACCATCCGAAACCTTTACTCCGACCTTGCAGCCTCGATTCTGCATTTTCAAAACGACACCTCGGCCGTTGAGGAAAGCCGCAATCGGATCGAGGCTTCACTCTCGGATGGCCAGACCCATTACGGCATCAATACCGGTTTTGGGGCGCTGGCCAACAAGCGAGTCGCAGATCATCAACTGGGACAACTTCAGAGGAACCTCCTGCTCAGTCATGCGGTCGGAGTTGGTCAACCGGTATTGCCGGAAATCACTCGGCTGATGCTGCGTTTGAAGATTCACGGGCTTGGGCTCGGGTATTCGGGTGTCTCCCTCCCGACTTTCAAACGCCTTCTCGATTTCGATCGATTGAAACTGCTCCCGGTGGTTCCAAGTCGTGGGAGCGTGGGTGCCTCAGGCGACTTGGCTCCACTGGCACACTTGAGCTTGCCGTTGATCGGACTTGGTGAATTCTGGAATGATCACTCCACGGCCGGCCTGCCGGCACTGGATGTCCTCCAGGATTATGACCTCACTCCCATCGAACTTGCCGCCAAGGATGGTCTGGCTCTCATCAACGGCACTCAACTGATGGCAGCTTATGGGGCCTACGTGCTGGAGAATTGCGTTCGCCTTGTCGATCTTTTCGACTTGGCAGCAGGAATGTCTCTGGAAGCCTTACAAGGAACCATCAAACCGTTCGACCAGCGGATATTTGACATACGGCCTCACCCCGGCCATGGCGTGGTCGCGGCTAGTGTCAGGAAATTGCTGGAGGAAAGCGAGATACTTGAATCGCACCGAAACTGTGGGAAGGTTCAAGACCCATATTGCTTACGCTGTGTACCGCAGGTCCACGGTGCCAGCCGGGATGCTCTTGCCTATGCCACGACAGTGCTGGAAACCGAAATGAACGGTGTGACCGACAATCCGCTCGTGTTCGAGAATGGCGATATCGTAAGCGGCGGCAACTTCCACGGCCAGCCGTTGGCCCTGGCCCTCGACTTCTCCGCTATTGCTCTTGCGGAGTTCGCCAGCATTTCCGAAAGGCGTACTTACTTGCTCCTCGAAGGGCACGACGGTTTGCCGCGTCTCCTGATGCGCGAAACAGGGCTCAATTCCGGCTTCATGATCCCCCAGTACACAGCCGCGGCCCTGGTGAGCGAGAACAAAGTGTTGTGCCATCCCGCCAGCGTCGATTCGATACCGACCAGTCTCGGGCAAGAGGATCATGTCAGCATGGGGAGTATCTCGGCGGTAAAATTGTTGCAAGTTTTCGAGAACGTCGAGACGGTGCTGGCCATCGAAATCCTCACCGCGGCACAAGCTCTCGATTACCGCTTGCCCTTGAGGCCAGGTCGTGGAATCGAGGCCGCCCATCGACTGGTGCGAGAGAGAATACCGCATCGCGAAGCAGACTATCTATTCCAGGAAGATCTGGCGAAGGCTTTCGCTCTGATTCGGGGAAGGGAGTTGTTGGAAGCGGCTGGGATGGAATAATCTAAACAAGAACGCCCCTCGGAGTTACCAGGGGCGTTTGAAGTTTGCTTCTACAATCTTATGCGCTCTTCTTGCCTTGCTTTTTCTCGCCGAGCTTGCGTTCGCCGCGAACTACTTCCGCGGTGATGATGTGCTTGCCCTTGTGTTCCATTTCGGGCAGATCGTACATAACATCCAACATCACATCTTCCACAATCGCCCGCAGTCCGCGTGCCCCCGTGTCTCGGGCCTTCGCCAAACGTGCGATTTCCTTGAGTGCCGCAGTCTCGAACTCCACTTCCGACCCTTCCATCTCGAAGAGCTTCTGATATTGCCGCACCAGGGCATTCTTCGGTTCGGTGAGGATGCGCATCATGGCCTCCTCATCGAGCGGGTCGAGCGGCGCCAGCACCGGCAAGCGGCCAACGAACTCTGGAATCATGCCGAATTCGATCAGGTCGTCAGCGGTAACCTGGTTCAGTAATTCTCCCAGCGTTCGATCGCGTTGCTCTTCGGCCACGGCTCCAAAACCGATGCTCTTTCGGCCGAGCCGGCGGCTAATGATATCCTCCAGGCCGACGAAAGTGCCGCCGCAGATGAAGAGAATGTTCGAAGTATCAACCTGGATGTACTGCTGTTCCGGATGCTTGCGGCCGCCCTGGGGAGGAACATTCGAGACCGTGCCTTCCAGCATTTTGAGCAGTGCTTGCTGGACACCTTCGCCGGAAACATCGCGCGTGATCGACACGTTCTGGCTGGTCTTGGCGATCTTGTCGATTTCATCGATATAGATGATGCCGCGTTGGGCCGCCTCGATGTCGAAATCCGCTGCGTGGAGCAGCTTCAAGAGTAGGTTCTCGACATCCTCGCCCACGTAACCGGCTTCCGTCAGGGTGGTGGCGTCGCCAATGGCGAAGGGAACATCGAGAATCTTGGCGAGCGTGCGTGCGAGGAGTGTTTTGCCGCTACCGGTGGGGCCGATGAACAGGATATTGCTCTTTTCAATCTCCACATCGCGTGCGCTGCCGATACTGAGACGTTTGTAGTGGTTGTGAACGGCCACCGACAAAACTTTTTTCGCCCGTTGCTGCCCGATCACGTAGGCATCGAGCTTTTCCTTGATCGACCGTGGCGATGGGATATTTGCGGATGCTGCCTTTGGACCGCCCCGTCGCTTCTTTTCTTGGTCGATGATCGACTGGCATAGTTCGATGCATTCGCCGCAGATATAGACATCGCCTGGCCCTTCCACAAGAGGACCGACATCGCGATGTGAGCGGCGACAGAACGAACAATAGGCGTTTCGATTCCTGCCGGCCGTGCCGGGCGGTTTTCGTCCGCCAGAGTCGCCGGAATTTCGATCCGAAGCCATTGGGCTCCCCGTTCTGACACGAGTGTCGGGTGGCAGTTATATTGTTGTCGAACTGTCAGGCAATTCGCCGGTTTCCATCCGGGTTGGAAGTCGCCCGACTTCAAGCTAATCATACAGTCCGAGTCGAGTCGTTCATCAGGTGTTCCGCAAAACAGGTGCAACCCGGACGTTCCTATGGCCCATCCCTGCGGATTCTACACGCGGGGATGAATGGGGAACTCAAGCCGGTGAGGACGGGTTCGCGGGCTTCCCGGCATCAGGCGGTGGAGTCGGTTGATCCGGACCCGGCAAGGAGTTTGGATTGACCGGCACCGTATTGGGTATTGCTTGTTGGCTCAACGGCATTGCATCCGTAGCGGGCACTGGAACAGGTGCCTTGACTCGCAGAGCAACCCGATCGCGGAGTTTTGCGTATTCCTCGGCCGTGATCTCACCGCGTTCGAACATTCTCCGGAAATCCGTTAGTTCTCGCGAACTATCGACAACTTGACTGGAGGATTTCTTGCGCCAGCGGTCCGCCAGGTAAACCAGTAGCGCGCCAGCCAGCAAAGCGAGTGCGAGGCCAGCCGTACCCCAAATCACGTCGGGGCTGCGGAACGGATCGCCTCTGCTGACCTGTGCGAATAACGAAAAACCCGACATGCTATCGCTCTCCCGATCAGCTCCATTTCGTTAGTAATTCCTCGACAAGAAAAAATGCATGCGAATCACCATAACCATTACGAATGCATTATTTTAGAGAAAACGCACTGCGTGCGCTCGATTCTTTGCTTACAGTATAATAGAACGCTTACACATCCTACCTCAGTAAAAGCCCTAATCTTCCCTTACTTCGCGCAGTTTACCCCATCGCCACCGAGATGGAAAGACCCAGGATTCCAACAATTTGAGGAGGTTCTGGCTACGTTTCTGAAAGGAGAAGACTCGAAGGGACAAATGCGAGTTCTTTGTAAGGCAATATTGCGTCTCTCCAAAACGAGTTGTAGACCGATGTCTACAGGAACTGTATGGTCTGGGGGGTACCTGCAGCAGCTAACAGCCAGTGGCGGCCTGCCTGGTGGATTCGAAAATCATCTCACCCATCAAACCGGCCTCAATCCTCATTTCTATTCATGATTCCCTTGACCATTGCAATCAGCCCAAGAACAAACAAAACGGGAGGATAGAAGAAGATCCAATCATTCATTAGCCCGACAATGAACCAGATCACCGCACCCACCATGGCTGCCAAACCACCCAGTACTCCGGCATTCAGAATGCCGTGTTCCATTCTAAAATGGCCGTCCTTCTCGACCTTTTTGCCCTTCTTCAATGGCTTTTTCTTTTTCCGGGGACGATCCTCTTCGTCGTCATCATCCTCTTCGTCGTCATCAGCTCTCCTCTTCTTCCAGGGTTTTTCATCGTCCTCTTCATCTCGTCTCCGCTTCTTTTTGGTTCGTTCGCCTTCGTCCTCATCATCCTCATCGTCATCTCGTCTTTTCTTTCTGGGACGTTCGTCCTCCTCATCGTCACTCATTTGCCGCCTACGAGACTGGTTTTCCTCCTGGGCGACTACCGCACGAACGCGAGTGGGTGGAGGGGGAGATGGCTGCAAATCAGTTTCTTCCACTACTTCGAAACCGGGATCAGCCTTCGGAACAGTGGAAACGGCATTGCATGCGGGGCATTTCACGCGCTTGCCCGCAAGATCATCGGCCACACGGAGAGATTTCCCACAGGTGCAAGTCCAGGTGAGGGGCATGAGGTAGGCCTCTACTGGTGAAGACTCAAATTGATGGTTTCACAATCCGAGATTATTTGTACTCATCCGATGAGAGTCCGGCTGAAGAATATCGAGTTCTACTAACGAAAATCCCAAAATCTGATCCACTACCCGGCAACCACGAACACGAACGCCTTTTGTATCGCGACAGTGATCGAGAATCGCGGCATTGTCACACCCAGCATCTTGCAGTGTATCGGCCAGACTCGGCATCGCGGAGAAATCGCAAGAGTCTTCACCCCAGCTCGTTTTTCTTCACATCGCCTCCCACAACTGTAACCACTGCTCGCCCAGTCACCTTCCAGCTATCGAATGGCGTGTTGCGACTCTTGGATTTGGTCACGCTCTTATCAATTGCCCATTTTGCCTGGGGGTCTATCACAGTCACATCGGCTGGACGGCCAGGTTGGAGTGTACCGCGGTCGATGCCCAGCACTTTGGCCGGGTTCACCGTCATCTTGGCCAGCATTTGCGGCCAGCTCAAATGCCCGGGTTCGATCAGGTGCGTCACACACAAAGGCAGAAATGTTTCCAGCCCGACAATACCGTTTGGGGCCTGATCCAGTTCGCGTTCTTTCTTTTCCGGAGCGTGGGGAGCGTGATCGGTTGCCAGGACTGAAAGCGTGCCATCCTTGAGACCGGCGAGGATGGCATCCACATCCTTCTGCGTCCGCAATGGCGGCGACATTTTGTAATTGCTGTCGAATGTGCGCAGACACTCGTCGGTGAGCAGGAAATGGTGCGGACAGGCTTCCCCAGAAACGCGTATACCCTTGGCTATCCCCTGCCGTATCAAGTCCACTCCACCTGCCGTTGAGACGTGCAGAATGTGGACCCGTCCACCCGTGAGTTCCGCCAGCACGATGTCGCGATAAATCATGATGTCCTCGGCCACCGCGGGCATGCCGCGGAGGCCAAGTTGCATGCTCACGAACCCCTCGTTCATCACGCCCCCTTGAGTGAGCTCGAGAATCTCGGCGTGGACCAACACAGTCCTGTTGAGCATCTTGCAGTATTCGAGTGCTCGCCGCATGATCTCCGCGGAATAGACGGGAGCGCCGTCATCGGTGAACGCCACGGCTCCCCCTTCCACCAGTCCACCCAGTTCGGCCAGTTCTTTGCCCTCGCGGTTCTTGGTCACGGATCCGATGGGAAATACGTTGCAAAAGCCTGCTCGTTGCGCTTGATGAATGACAAACTCCGCCGCTGCGCGGGTATCCAGTGCGGGTTCGGTATTTGGCATGCAAGCGACAGAAGTGACGCCTCCGGCCACGGCAGCCGCAGTGCCGGTATGGATTGTCTCATCCTCCTCACGTCCCGGTTCGCGCAAGTGGACGTGCATGTCGATGAGGCCGGGCGAGATAATCATGCCGGTGCAGTCGATGGTGCGGCTGGCGACCAACCCAGGCTGTATGCCTGTCTCAACAATTTTTCCATTTGCCAGCCACAGATCGGCGATAGTGTCCAGATTGCGTGAAGGATCGATCAAGCGTCCGTTTCGGAGCAGCAGAGGGGGAGTCATGTTCGTCTCGTGCATCAAGTTGCGGATCGTTAAGTCAAGTGTGGGGTCTCGATGGTAATCTGTCTTCGACTCAACGAGCTGTCGGATACTGGTTACAAAAAAACGCCAAGTAGCCGCACCCCCTGCGACCACTTGGCGTTACAAATCTGCTACTGATATCACTCAACAGATCGACGCATCCGCAAGCGGGCCAGCAAGCCCATGCGATGCGGTGTCGATGGCATGGTCTCTACCATTGGCATCATGGGTGCACCAGTCACAACCGGAGCGCCCGTGACACCAGGTGTAGCGCTGGAAACACCGCTCGTCTTCGTTGTTGGCGCTGTCATTGGCATGGGAGCGGGGACCGCGCTGCCAGGTGTGGTTGGCGTCATCGGAGCCGTGTAGGCTGCGCTCGTGGGCAGCATTGGGCTTGTATTCCGCGCCCGCAGACGGGCGAAAAATCCCATCCGCCGCGGAGTGGTGGTCATTGTATTTGTCACCATGGGAGTAGGAACTGTGCTGCTGACCACAGGAGCGGTGGGGGCTGTGCCGGGTGGCGGTGTATCCGCTGACCCTGTGGCTGAAAACAGGAATCCGATCGTTGCAGCAAACAAAAACCGTTTCATCGATGCTTCCTCCTGAAACACGCTGACCTCTGGCCGTCCATTCAGCCAGGCTAGTCAGGTGGACTCAAACTAACGATTATGCACAGATGAGGGATTAGTCTACACATTTCATGATTTTTTTTCGTGATCCATTAAGATTTTGGTTCTCGATAGGCGCATCAATTCCTACCACGCGCGCAGCTCTAAGGGATTGGATAGAACGAACTCGATACGTTCATTGTGTGAATCCTTTCGAGTCGATGGGCTTATCTCAAAACTCCATACCGCGGAGCGAGCGCGCTCCAGCTCGCATCGGTAGTACCACCGCCAAAATACCCAGTACGAGGCCAAATGGCATTCCCGCAAAGACCCAGGGACTGATTTGTCCATCGTTCATTTTTTTCGTCAACTGCGCTGTATGAAATGGAACCGCCATCAACCCTATCACCAAAACAATGAATCCCAGACCTGTCACCATGTTCACCGTGCCCGAAAAACCGACCACAATCTTCGATGGGTCTGTCTCCCTGAAGTTCGGCATGTAGGCGCCGAGGCCGACATTGATCGCGCTCAACCCGAGAGCGATGATAGTTGCGATAACGGCATGAAGCAGTAGGCCCTCCCAGGGTACTCCGATCAGGAGATCACTCACCAGTATCAAACCATCTGCGATGATCAACGATCCGGTCGCGGCAAAGGCAAACTTCCCGCGTAAGAGTTGGTCGCGGCTGATGGGCGTTAGCCCCAGGATCCAGAACTTGCGCCCTTCCAGGCTGATCAACGGAAAGATGAATCGGCTCAGTCCAGCACATAACAGGATGGCGGTTCCGCATAGGTTCACAAGACTGATGGCATATTTGTCCATGACGGCCAGATCGGCCGCGTAGTATTGCCGAAAGTTGCTGGCGCCGAAGAGCATCAAGAGGCCAAAGATGATGAGCAACGCCCACTGAGTGGGGTCGCGCCTGAAGGTGCGGAAGTCCTTGACTACCAAAACGCGAGTCCGCGGATCGAGATAGTACACCAGTGATTCCATCAGGCGATCGAGCCGGCTGGCTTTGTAGATCTTCTTCCCGCGCCCGCTGCCGGCCAGACGGTTATAGGCGGAGCGATACACCCTTTTCGCCAACCATGTCGCCATCACGAACAGCACGAGACCATTGCTCCAAACCAGGGCCAGCGGAACAAGCGACCCGACAATCTCTCCGCGAGCCGCGGCCATCACTCCGCGGGACATCCAATGACTGGGAGTCAGGCCGCTGCGAAACAAATCGAACTGACCGATCAGGTCGCTCAAGTCCCTTCCGTTCGAGGCTATTGACTGGTTGAGCCCAATCCCAACCTTGTAAAGCCAGATCGCGCCCACAGCCATGACCACCAATCCAACGAAAATGAAGAACTGGCGTCGATTCTGAGGCATATAGCGCACGAGCAATAAGCAGAATCCGGCAGAGATCGATCCCGGCAGAAGGACAAAACCCAGGAGGTAAGCCGGAAGCAGGGCATAGAAATACCACGGCACTCCGGAAACCAGGCCATAGGCCAGAAAGATTGGAATGCCGAGCACCACAAACCCCCAGGAGCTGAACGCAATCGCACCCTGAAACTTGGTGGCAAAGATGTGGTCCGCGCGAGCGGGAGAGCAAAGAAGAAAACGGGTTTCCGGGCTAGTGAACAGGCTGGCATAAAGGATGATGCCGGTCGAAAACAGCAACATTGACCCCAGCGTGAAGAAGAGCAAATCGAAGAGGGCTTCAACGATCGCGCCTTTGAATGGAATCTTGTTCTTCTCGAGTTGGTCGAAAAGGTAGATACCGACTCCAAAGGTGAACGCCGCCACGATAAGGCAAGTTGCAAACGTTCCAAAGAGCCTCGTCCGACTGCTTTGCAAGGCTAATCGCAAACCGTTCCGGAAGAGGGCGATCCGCAGACGACGGAAAACCAATCCCTGGTCCGCGGTTATGGGAATCTCAATGCCCATGAGCCACTCCAGTCCAACAATCGACCGATTTACTTCACGCCCCAACTGTTTCGTTCTCGACCTCTTCCGTGATCTTGAGGAAGAGCTCTTCCAGGTTGCCGTCGCTCGAAGCCTGTTTCTGCAGGTCTTTCATGGTGCCGCAGCCCAGAAGCCGGCCGCGATCGATGATGCCGATGCGATCGGCCAGTTCCTGGGCAATATCGAGCGTGTGCGTGCTGAGAAAGATCGTCATGCCGTCATCGGCCAGTTGGCGCAATAGAGTCTTGAGCTCGCGGATGCTCTTGGGATCGAGCCCTACGGTCGGTTCATCCGCGATCAGCAATTTCGGATCGTGAACGAGAGCCGCGGCGAAGACGGTCCGCTGACGCATGCCATGCGAGTAGCGTTCCGTGAGGTCATCCACGAACTCTTCCAGGTGGAACAGGTCGATCGCCCATTCAATCTTCTCTTCCGCCTTGCTCGTGGGCATCGCATAAAGATCGGCAGTGAATTTAAGGAACTCTCGACCAGTCAGTTTATCGTAAAGGAACGGCTGGTCCGGGACGTAGCTGATGAGCGCTCGCGCTGAATCACCTTCAGACTGTAAATCGAAGCCGCCAACATGGACCGTGCCCGAGGAGGGAAAGAGGAGACCGCAAAGCATCTTGATCGTGGTGGTTTTCCCGGCTCCGTTTGGTCCAAGAAAGGCGAACAATTCTCCCTTGGGAACTTGCAGCGACAAGTTCTGAACCGCAACTTTCGGCCCATAAAGCTTGCTAACATTGCGTATATCAATCATCACCTCATCCTCTTGGAGATTCCGGTGTGGGTTTCCATTGAAATTAATTCCGATTATTATCCCGGATGATCGACAAGTGTTCGCCTCTCAGGAATGCTTCTTGCTTGAACACCCTGCCATCCGATACCCGCACCCATGTCCGAGCCACCGGCTGATCCTGCCGGTATTCGATGACCCAACAGGAAATAATCTGCCCGTACCACTCCAGTTCTTGGGGATCTGGCAGCACCACTGCCAAGACCTGTTCACGCTTGGACTCGGGCAACTTGACTCCGGCTTTTTGCAGTGTCTTGAATAATTCGATCTTTTCCAAAGTCTTGAAAAGGGTCTTGAAGATGGCATCCTCGAGCGGATTACTCATCTGAACGTACCAGCTATGACCTGGCTTCAGGTTAGTGAGACGATTGAGAGGCTGAAGAGGGTTTAATGGCTGTCCTTTGGGAACGGGAACCGGATCGAGCTTCTCCGTTAGCTTTCCGAACTGTGCTTCGATGATACATTCCGAGTGCAATTGTCCATCAATCACAGTTCCTTCAACTTGGGCTTTGATATTGCTTGAAAAGCCAAGTGATTCTCCTTTGATCTCACCTTTCACCATCTGCTTCCGGAGATCCCCACCGCGCGTGATTGTGTCTTTCGTTTGTAGGTTCGGGATTTCACATTTGAAAGAGCTGATTTCCAATTCCAGCCTTGAGTAATCGCAGATGAATTCGAAAGTGTCGTCTTCCTTGTTGTATTTCAGTTCCGATGTCAACCTGCCAACTTCCTTATCGCCGCGGTAAATCCCCCAGCGCACATCGACGTTGTGGGCGGCTTCATCCACCAGATCGATGGCGATTGTGGGCTGAGAAGATGCAAAGAGCCGGGGCCACAAGTCGCGATGGGCCACATATCCAGCGGTGAGAAACCAAAAGAGCGCAATCAGAGCGATGGTGCGTTTCGATTGCATGCGATCATCCAAACCGAGAACCGGCAGATATGCGGGGATTCACCCCGTTGATATTGGGACGCCAGCCGGTAGTCGTCATTTCACAACAGACTCGGTGAATGGGGAATGAGAAAGCCTGATTAATGGGCTGGAGAGTGTGGAGGCCAAGTTTTACTCTAATGGAGAATTAAAGCAGGCCGATCATTGATTCTCTTCTTATTGGGGAAGATGCCGTCTCTCTGAATATTCTTGATAGAGAACACTACCAAACCTTCTGCTTCTGCGCCGATTTTAGCATCTCGGCGGCTTCCTTACGGGTGGTTTCGGAGCGCGATTCGCCTCGGAGCATCAAGGCCAGTTCCTCAATCCGGGCTTCTTCAGTCGTAAGAGGTGTAATCGTCGTTGCAGTGCGTTTGCTCGTGGCTGTTTTCCGGATCGTCCACTGATAGGCCGCGTAACTGGCCACTTGCGGCAGATGCGTTACACACAACACCTGATGCGATTTCCCAAGCATTGATAGCTTCTGCCCCAAAACATCCCCAAGCCGGCCGCCCACGTTAGCATCAATCTCATCGAACACCACCAGCGTGCGAACCGGGTCGTGTGCTGCCAGCACCGTTTTGATCGCCAGCATCGTGCGCGACATCTCACCACCACTCGCGATCTTGCGCAATGGTCGAGCTGGTTCCCCCGGATTGGCCATGAGCATGAGCTCCAGTTCATCGATGCCGGATTCTGGAATATCGCCAGCCAGGGGGTCAACGGGCAGGGGGATTACTTCGATCGCTGCATCGAGCTTGGCTTTGGGCATATTAAGATCGACAAGATGCTTCTGGGCATCACTGGCGAGGCGCTTGGCCACCTTCCCGCGCGCTTTGCTGAGCGCAATTGCTGCCTCCTTCATCGTGGCGTAGGCTTTGCCCAGCTCGCCATCGATTCCTGCCAGATCATCTTCTTGCTGCTGAAGTGCAGTTTCCTTGGCATCGAGAGTATTTCGGTAAGAAATCAGTTCATCGGGATTCTTGCCGTAACGCGATTGAAGTTTTTTGAGCAGGGCGATCCGCTTTTCAACAGCTTCCAGACGTTCCGGGTTAGCCTCGAATCGCTCGGAGAGATCGCGACAGGTTTCAGCCAGGTCTTGTAGTTCGGGCCGTATGGCCTCCAGCCGCTGGCTCACTTCCTGTAGCATGGGATCGAGTGCGGACCAGCGGTTCGCTTCCTTGAGGAGTCGCCCCAGCACTTCATCGACCGCCCCCTCATCGTCGGCAAGTCGTGCTGCCACCGTACCGGTGAACTGGGCCAGGCTCTGGGCGTGGATGAGTGTTTCCCGTTCCTTTGCCAACGTGGGAAGCTCGCCCGGTTGAATCCTGGCGTTATCAAGTTCTTCGCGCTCGAATCTCACCAGGGAAAGCTCTCGTTGTCGGGTTTGGCGGGCTTCGGAGAGCTCCCGGTGCTTTCGCCGCAGCTCTCGGACTCGCTTGGCACAGCTTTCGTATTTCTTTCGCTGATCGGCGAGACGGCCGAAGGCATCCAGTAGTTCGAGTTGATAGGCCGGCTGAAGCAGAGAGTAACTTTCCCGTTGACCGTGGACATCGACCAGCATTTCGCCGATGCGCTTGAGAGTGTTCACCGCGACCGGCACTTCGTTGACGAGAGCGGAACTGCGGCCGGACCGCGACAGCCGGCGAGTGAGGATGAGGTCGTCTTCTTCTATGGGAGATTGCAGGATCTCCGCGGCCAGGGCTCGCTGTTCCGGGTGGGTGAGATCGAAGCGTCCTGTAACACGGAGTTCATCGGCACCAGTGCGAATCAGGTCCGCATTGCCGCGCTCCCCTAGAAGCAAACCCAGTGCGCCGAGCAGAAGTGATTTCCCTGCTCCGGTTTCACCGGTCCAGGCGCAAAAGCCCGGCTGCAGTTCGACCCGCACGTCTTCAATCAAGGCGAGATTTTGAACGGCCAGTTCGCGGAGCATTGGGGTTGGTGGTGGGTGTATGGTGGAGGGTGAAGGGTATTCGAGATACGTTTCGCTTCTCAAAAGTTTCTTGCCCAACACCCATCACACTCCACCCTTCCCCGGATCAATCACTCCGCGAGCTCATGAAGATCCGCAGGATATACCAGAACAAGAGCGCCACGGAAGCGAACAGCTCCAGGCTCGCGGCCACGTGTTGATTGGTACTGTAGTGGTGGATGATATTCGACGTGTCGTAAATGATGAATCCCGCTGCCAGGGCTACCATGGCGAACGCGAAGACCAAACCCAGGCTGAACCCACCAATTACTGCCGCGAACACCAAACCCAATGCCAGGAAGGAAAGCACCCAGAGGATCGGGCCAAGGAAGGAAAAATCCTTTCCGGAAATGAACACCGCTGCCGTGAGTCCGCCAAAGACTCCAAGCGTCAGGATACCGGCTTGTAGCGGCAGATGATGGCCGGGGAACTTCCACTCTGCAATCGTTATAAGTGGCAGGAAAATCACCACTTCGAGTAGGACATAGATCGCCAGCCCGGCATACTGAACTGCGGGCGCCGAGCGCGAGCGGGCCATGATTTGAGCCGCGTAGCCGCCAACCACAAACAGCAGCATCAGGCCAAGCCATGCTCCTCTGTAGGCGATTATCGTTTGCAGGAAAGTTTGGCCAAACCCGGCACTGATTAATGCAGCCTCAATCCCTACAAACGACGCGATCGCCAGCGCAAGGTGCGCATAAGTGCGGCGAATGAACGCCACACGGGCGCTCACCGGAGCGGCAGCCACGATTTCTTCGCGGTGATAACCGTCAACTAGGTAACTCATTTTGATATTTGCCTTTCTGCCGCACGGGCAGGAGAAATGAACCCACGGCTATAAACTAATCTATGCAATATGGCTGACCAAGGGCAATACAGGTTGGCTTTATGCTCGGTTTTGTATTCTACCTCCCCGCCCAGACCTGCGCCAACTCAATTACCACTCTTACCGCAGCCTCCATCTCCTCCAGGCAGGTCCACTCCAGCGGTGAATGAGGATTGTGCTCGCCAGTTGAGAGGTTTGGAGTTGGTAAGCCCTTTTCTGTCAACATTGCGCCATCGGTGCCCCCCCGGATGATCCGGAACTTCGGTTCCAGACCTGCCCGTCGAGTGGCTTCCTCGGCATACTTCACCGCTCGTGGTTCCTTGGCGATTCCATCGCGCATATTGCGATACTGTTTGCGAATTGCCACCTCAACCTTTGATCCCGGATATTCCCGCTCCACTTGCTTGGCAATTTCTCTCAAAATATCTGCTTGCACTGCCAGTTGGGGAGTGTCGAAATCGCGCAGTAAAAAGCCGATCTTCACCTCGCCCGTTCCGCCCTCGATGGTGAGTGGGTGCAAGAAACCTTCCCGGCCGCTCGTGGTCTCCGGACTCATCATTCGCTTCGGCAGCCGCTCCAGGAACATCCCCGCCAATCGCACGGCATTAATCATCCGCCCTTTGGCAATCGATGGATGGATGTTCACACCGGTGACAATGACGGTTGCCGCATCCGCCGAGAAGGTCTCATCCTCAATCTCTCCACTCGCCATGCCATCGAGCGTATAAGCCACCACGGCTCCGACTTGGGCCGGTTCCAGGTGCTTCACCCCAAAGCCGATTTCTTCATCGCATGTGAACACGACTCGAACGGGGCCATGAGGGATCTGCGGATTCTCCATGAGTATCCGTGTGGCTTCCATGATGACCGATAACCCGGCCTTGTCATCCGCGCCAAGCAATGTGGTTCCATCGGTGGTAATAACAGTTTTGCCGATTACGGCGTTCAGATCCGGGTTATCGCTTACCTTAATGATCTTGGCTGGGTCTTTGGGGAGAACAATATCCCCGCCCGCGTAATTGCGAATGACCTGCGGTTTGACGTCCTTCCCCGAGTTCTCGGGATTGGTATCGACATGGGAGTTGAAGGCGATGGTTGGTGCACCTGCGGCGTTACCCGGTACCGTACCAAAGACCAGACCGTGTTCGTTCTGAACGGCATCGGCGATGCCCATTGTCAGGAGTTCATCGCGGAGCATCTTGCCGAGAACGAGTTGCCCGGGCGAACTCGGGTAGGTAGTCGATTTCTCGTCCGCCTTGGTGTCAATTCGGACATAGCGGAGGAAGCGATCGAGGAGCGTATGAGTTCTGAAGGCCATCAAAGGTTCCTTTTGTGTTTGAAAAAACAAGAAGTTGCCCGCTCCGTTTGGTTGATACAAGTTGAAGTCCCTCGGAACGAGCGCTCAGCCAAACTATTTTGTCGCAGGGCACGACATTTTGATTTTCGCCGTTTTTCAGGCTCTTTTCGCTGTTTTGACCTCAAAAAATGTCGCTTTTTGTCGCTTTTTCGAGGTGAATTTTTTTGAGTCTCCTTGTCATGTGAGTCGAATATCGCGACCCACGGATTTGGACATCTTCTCGCATTCGTCTTTTCATAAGATATTGGGACTGGCACCGCTGAGGTCCTGGCGTCACTGCTATGGTAACTAGCGTATAGTATACATATTATCATTACCGAATTACTGAATACAAGCTCGATCTATCCACTTCGCTGGCTGATCATGCCTTTTTCTTCTTTACCACCTTTTTCTTCACTCCGATCTTCGGGCATACACCGGACAGGGCACAGCTTTCACAGCGCGGATTGCGAGCAAAGCAGACATTGCGGCCATGCAGAATCAATTCATGACTAAAACTGGTCCACTCGGACTGGGGAACAATTTCCATCAGTGCAAACTCGACCTTTACCGGGTCGTGAAGTTTCGTCAGACCGAGCCGGCGAGAAAGCCTGCCCACGTGCGTATCGACGGTGATGCCGGGTGTCTGAAACGCATTGCCGAGAATGACGTTCGCAGTCTTGCGGCCAATGCCGGGAAGCGCCACGAGTTCTTCGAGCGTGCCTGGAACCTTCCCTCCATGTTTCTCCACAATAGTTTGGCAACAGGCTCGGATATTCTTCGCCTTGTTCCGAAAGAAACCGGTTGACTTGATGTATTGTTCGAGCCCTTCCGGATCACTATTGGCAAAATCGGCGGCTGTTTTGTAGCGGGCAAAGAGGGCCGGAGTGACAATGTTCACACGTACATCAGTGCATTGGGCCGACAAAATGGTGGCGATCATAAGTTGAAGCGGATTCTGAAAATGCAGCGCGCAAACGGCATCGGGATAGAGTGTCTTGAGTGTCGCGCTGATTTTCTCGACTCTGTCACGAAGTGGAAGTAGTTTCGGTTTTGAGGGAGTTGGCATACCGAGATTCTCCTGTGACGACCCGCCAGTCCCGCTTGTTACCAAGACTTGCTAATCTGAATTACAACACTCAAAGAGTGAAGTCGAGTACTTATTCCGGAGTTCCCATGTCTCGCGAGATAGTCCACGTTGGCCGCAAGATCAGGGTTGCCGTGGATACGACCACGGCTCCAGACGGCAAAACGATCAAACGCGATGCAATTCTGCACCCCGGCGCTGTGGTGATCCTCCCAGTTCTCGATCGGGACCACGTTGTGTTGCTCCGCAATCATCGCTTTGTGATCGGTGAAACTCTCTGGGAAGTTCCAGCCGGGACCGTGGAGCCGGACGAACCATTACAGGCTTGTGCCGAGCGAGAACTGGCCGAAGAGACTGGCTATATAGCATCGAAATGGCGGAGTCTCGGTTATCTTTACGCTTCACCCGGCGTGATGGATGAAAAGCTGCACCTCTTCATTGCCGAAGAACTGATTCCCGGCAAAGCGACTCCCGAACCGGATGAGCAATTGCATCCGGTCACGGTGCGATTTGAGGAGGCAATGAGGATGTGCTTGGCGGGCGAAATCAAGGATGCGAAGACGATTACCTCGCTGCTCTTGTGGGAGAAACTGCGGGATAAGGCTCTGTCATAATCAGAAAGATATTGATCCGCAGATTTCGCAGATTACACAGATTATAAAACAGAAGATGATTTTCATTCTTTCTCTTAATCTGTGTAATCTGCGAAATCTGCGGATAACTCTCTTATCAATGCGATACCTTGTCCGCCGCGGGCATGACTGCCTGGTAGTCGCGGGCGATCCGTTCCATGTAGTTCGTCAGCAACTGCTCCACGCGTCCTGGATTATCGGCGACCACCACCAACCCAATGTGATTTTTGAGATTCAGCCGATACACGATTTCGGGATCGTTGAATTCGCCGGTATCGGGGGTTTCCTGCCGGGCCAGTGAAATGACAACACCGCCGTAACGCTGTTTCAATACTGGCAGGCTGTATTCATTCGTTCCGCGGCTGCATTCGAGCCTGGCCCATTCGGCCCAAAGATTCACTCCTGTCGCATGTTCCACCATCTCGGCCGTGTTCGCACCGCCAACCCGCGCGCTCGTCTCGATGAAGTACAACTGGCCATCGGAATGAGCTTTCATGAACTCAGTATGGGAAGCTCCCCATCCAAGCCCGAAACCCTCAACTACCGAGGCGTTGACTTGCCGCAAGGCCGCCACCTCGAGACGGTCTCGGGCCATTGTGCGCGTCGCGTAAATCCCACCACCTTGATAGACATCGAGCAAAGGTCGCCAGTAGGCGTTTACCTCGGTAAAGATTGCAGTGTTATTGGCGGTCAGTGAATCGACGTGAAACAGATCGCCGGGCACCATCTGTTCGATGAGGTGGAACGATTGCTCATCGCCGAGTTCATCGATTCGCCGCCAGATATCGTCGGCGTTGTGGATCTTTCGGATACCCGCCGCGGATGCCTCGGAGCGCGGTTTTATCAACCACGGACCGGGAACGCGGGTTAGGAAAGCACGCACGGCATCGTGATTGAATATGGGGCAGAAATCCGGAATGCGGATATCGAGTTCGCGGGCTCGCATCCGCATCGCAAGCTTGTCGCGAAAGAAGCGGACGATTGTGTCGCCGTGGCCGGTGTTGGTCATGCGGAAGTGTTCGCGGAGGAACGCTCCGATTTCGATATCGAAGTCATCGAGGGCCACGATCCGATCGATCTTGCGCGTTCGCATCAGATAAGCGACGACGTTGATCAGTGGTCTTCGATCGTGAAAATTGCTCACCGCAAAGACATCGTCGCAGGCGTGGCGAGCCCACTCCTCCTGGAGAGCGGACTCGATGGTGAGCAGGTAGACGGTGTTGCCATCGGCCTTGCACTGCTCCAGAAACCGGTTGCCTTTGAAATAGCTGGCAAGGCAAAGGAAGGTCATGTTCTCGGGGGTTGGTTTTGGGAAGTTGTGAATGGGAAAATGAGGTGTAACAAATGCGTGAAATTATTCAATCCATTTGGGAGAGCGAATCATCGAGACAGGTTGCAAACGTTGGGCCGAAACAGGAATTACTCTATCCGCGGCTATTCAGAAATGAACAGACTCAGCAGATTTACTTTCTGCTGGGCTTGGCGTTTTGCCGTCTCCAACATCGCTTATTCTTTCAGAATTAGCTGAAACGGCCTCAGATCTGGAACGCGTTCTAACCACACCGATAACGATCATACACGCGCCCACGACTTGAGAAAGATAACCCGGAACGTGTGAAGGCTCGAGGTCGGCCGCTTGTTGAAGTGCTTCGTTGTGCCGCCAATGATCGGTGTAGTTTTGTTGTGTCGTTTTTAACCGATCCATTGCCTTGTGATAATTCTCTTGAAACGTGGTTTGGTTCCGCGAAAACGATCCCAAGATGAGCGGCAAAACCACCAAGATCGAACCGGTAGCAATCAGTATGATTACATAAGTCTGTTTCATGGTTGCCTTCGGTTATCGTTTACTTATGAGTCATTATTCTACAAACCTTTCACCGCACCCGTTCGAACATCACCGCACATTTCCCGCGTGCAACCTCACGCCACTGCGGGTTGCTCAAGAGGTAACGTTCAATGGAGGGCTTTTCTTTTTCGGGCGGATTGGTTCTTACTAGTGCCCGGTCGAAGTGATATTTCGCGGCCCAGCCTTCAAAGATGCGGCCTAACTCAGCAGGTGGCAGGCCAAGGGTCTCGGCATAGAGTTTGATCCAGTCGTCCCCGTAAAGCTCGCAGCGGTCATCCATGAATATCTTCAGACTGGGCGCATGATAGATCAGGTAACCCCCGAGATTGGCATCGTTGAAAACGTGTGTCCCTGATGGTACATGAGCGACATATTCCCCGACAGGTCCGTTCAAATCAACCGGCACGAAATCGGGATCAAAGCGCACCCAGCCATAGCCCACGAGAGTCGCGGGGGTGTGAGTAATGTCCAGGCACAAGGCGGCGAGAACCGCCAAAGCTGGTATCGCGAATGGAGCAACCATTGCCCGCGGCGAATAGTCCGGAGAACGAGCTAGCGAGCCATCGCCATACTTTACCAATAGGCGATGCCAGACCGTGTGCGGCCATAGATCGACCATTGCAACCGCGGCAGTGATAGCAAAGAGAGGTCCCTGCCTGATGCCTTTGAAACTCAACACAAACCACACCAGTGGAATGAGCCAGCTCACATGAGGCGTGCGTGGAAGAGTTCCCAAAAGCAGAATCAGGTAGAACACTCCAAGCCCGATGATCGCCAGGCCAAGCGGTTCCGTGGGGTTTAGCGGCATGTGTTCGTGAACGACCGCAGGCAATACTTTTGAGGCAACAATCCTCTGCCAGATCCGGATCATCTCCATCCCATGCGGGTTGATGAAAGGCGTCAGTCCGCAAGCAACAACGATCCCACCGAGAAGAACAGCGGTTCGCCACGAGCGGATCGGCGTTAAGCTATCGTTTGATTGAGGATTGACATTTGAAGAAGAACTCACTGGACTTTCGCTGTCTATTCCAGACTTCATCATTCGAGATTTCAGGAACAGAACTCCCCAGCCCGCGACAGCCAGGCCAAGAGTCATGGTGCCTCCCAGAACGCCGCCGTGGAGGTTGGTCCAGAGGATGTAGAGCGGGATCAGTCCAACCAATCGCCATACCGTGCATCGACCGCGTTCGTAGTCGACGATCGAGATCATCGTCCAGCCCAGAAAAACGATTGTGAACATGTGTGGACGAACAAAGTAGTGGAATGCTCCCACGAAAAGGCAGACTCCAACCATCAGTCCGGCCAGGATTGGTCCCATCCCGGCCTGCATGGCCCTGCGGAAAATGATCGTATAAAGTGCGGCCACAAACGTGGCGAAGGCCAGCAACATGGCATCGAACCCACCGATGCGGTGAGTAACAGCCATAAGCACTTCCGCGCCCCATTGCTGCGGAACCCAGGTGCGGCCTTCAAAGGTGTAGCTGAACGGGTCGGTCTGCGGCATCCCCTGGTTGAGGATGATCTCGCCGACCTTGATGTGCCAAAGCGAACCGGGGTCGTAGAATCCGCGTTCCCGGAACGCGAACAGCAGAACCAGCCAAAGTGCCAGAAAAAACAACGTTTCCGGCCGGAAAAGCCGCTTCACATAGACCTCCTCAGCCGGATTGCAATTCCCGGTCAAGCAAGTCTAGAACAAGAATTCTGTTCAGAGCAGAATTTGCGAATCACCCCCCGAACAACCTTGTGAACCACGTGCGTGTGGGTGGTTTTGGTGCAGGGATATCCACCGGTTTCCCCTGAAAGATTGCCTGTCCCCACTCGCAGCCGATGCGTTCCGCGGCGGCTTGACCCACCCATTTCACGAGTTGCTCAAAGCCCGCAGCCATTTCTGGACGACGCCGATCAATACCGTGTCCATCCGAACCGAGTAAGTGGATCAGACCGCAGGTTGCCCATCGCTTCAACGATTTCTCCGTGACAGAGTCCCACGGTTCTGCAAGAGAACGGGCCGTTACCTGGATCAAACACCCGGCTGCGATCCAGCGCGCCGTGAGACCGGGATCGTGCAGTAACTCGCTGTAGCGCTCCGCATGGGCGATGATGAGCCGCACTCCAAATGGTCGGAATGCCTCGGCTACAGGGAGCACGTTGAGACAGACACCGTGCGGCATTTCCACCAACAGCCATTTGTTGCGATTCCCAACTGTGAGGAGTTTCCCTGCCTGCCAATCTTCAAAAGTGGTGTGGGAAAGCATCACTTCCCCAGTGGGATAGACCGAGAGCGGGATGCCATTTGCGTTCAAGCCTTCAATTAGTTTCGTTGCCGAGTTACGGAGGTGATCCGCGGTATTTTGCGGGTAACCCTCATTCTGGTGTGCCAGGGCAGTGGCATGAGAGACACCTTCGCTTAACAACATACGGCACATTGCCAGTGCAACATCGGCAGTTGGCGGCCCATCATCGAGGCCAGCCAGGAGATGAACGTGTGTGTCGGCGAGGGAAATCATGTAAGAATTGGAATTTGAAGAGTGTTGAAGGGTAGCACCTTAAATCAATTCAGCAATGGATTTAGAACATCAAGACAAAGCTTTTTATCGCGGAAAGGACGAATCTCATAGCCCAGTTTGCATTGAAAAACTCGTCTGGCAATTTTCGCTGGCTTTCCCTATTACCCCCAACCCGCAGAACCCAACCCAAGTGATTGGGGCCGCGCTATTTTCAGGAGAAGGCATGAGACACTCCCGGTTTCCGCTCGCGGCGATCATTGTTGCTCTGCTTTCGGCATCAAGTTATGCCCAGCCTGCCATCCCGTTTGACGATGCAGGGTTACACGCTATACAGTTCATCGATCAATCTGAAGGCTGGGCGGTCGGAGACGATGGTGCGATCTGGCATTCCATCGATGGCGGAGCAAACTGGGAACGCCAGAAAACGGGGACACGTGCCAGCCTGCGGAGCGTGCACTTCCTGACTCCCTATACCGGGTGGGCGGTTGGAGGGATTGAAACCGCCAATGGCGGCGGTTCCGTGGGCGTCATGCTTCGAACCACCGATGGCGGCATTCGTTGGGATCAAGTCGGCACAAATGCGATGCCGGGGCTCCACACAGTTCGATTCTTCGATGAGAAGAACGGCTTTATGTGCGGGGATGGCAGTCCCGCGTTTCCCTCCGGCATGTTCATCACCAATGATGGAGGCCACAGCTGGCGGCAAACGACGGGCGCGAAGCTAACATCGTGTCGCGCTGCCAGCTTCTTTGCCGGTTCAAACACTGGCATTGTAGCTGGTGCCTGGTCGCGGCTTGGCACCATCTCAATGGATGGAACCTACCACGAATCCGATTTTGACCCTCTTACTGGTCGTACGATTCATGCAGTAAGCACCACTGCGGCTCGAACGGGTACCAGCCCGCATGCTTATGCTGTAGGCGATGGTGGAGCTGTGCTCGTCAGTTCCGATCGAGGTAAATCCTGGGGATTTGCAAACCTCGGACTAGCGCCCGAAGTTCTTGCCGTGTGCGATTTCCGTTGCGTTGGTTCGGTTGGATCTCATGTCTGGGTTGCGGGCAAGCCAGGTGGCTTCGCACTTCACAGTTCGGACCTCGGCAAAACTTGGGAAGTGCAGAAAACCGAGCTTCCGATACCGATCAGTGGCATGCAATTCCTGACGGAGCAGGTGGGCTGGATGGTCGGCGAACTGGGGAGCATCTTTTGTACTGTCGATGGCGGGAAAACCTGGAAGATTCAGCACGCTGGCGGGCAACGGGCCGCGGTCCTTTGCCTGCACGCTTCGCACCGTTCAACGCCGCTGGACGTTGTCTCACTCCTGGGGCATACCGATGGTTACCTGTGTGCTTCTATGGCAATGATGTCCGCGGATCCCGTCACTGCCGATCCGAAACGCGCAGGCGATGCCGCCAGGCTGAGCCAGGCCATGCGGTTGTCGGGTGGCGCCAGTGGAGATGTCGGTTGGTCCTTCCCAGTGGCGGCGCATGCCGCCGGATTGCCGCCGCGCGATCTATTGGCTTCCTGGGAACGTATGCACGGTGGAAAAGCGCCGGAACAGTTGCTTCGGCAAGCCGTATTGGCGATCCGCATGTGGCAACCAGAGGTCATTATTACCGATGCCATCGCCACGGATGCCGCCCCGGGCGATGTGCTTGTGATGCACGCCACGAAAGAGGCTTTCAGGCAAGCGGCCGATCCGAACAGCTTCTCCGAGCAACTGACGACACTCGGACTCAAACCCTGGAGCGCGAAAAAACTCTACGCCATGTCAGCCCAACCACAAAGCGCCCAGGTTCGGCTCGATCAAAGCATCTTTTCCACGGCACTCGGCGACTCTCCGCGCGATTTCACGGAACAGGCGACGCGCATTCTCGCCGATGATTCCGCCGTGCTCGATCGTCGCAGTTTCGTCCTGCTCGCACATCGCCTTCAGGATGCCGACAAACATGCCAACTTGATGGATGGAATTGATCTCGCTCGGGGCGGCGTAGCTCGCCGGTCCGAGGAGGCCATTGCTTTCGATGTCAACGCGGTCGAGGAAAAGAAGAGAGCAACGCAAACCCGGAGACAATTGGAAGCACTGGCTGGAATTAAGGATCCCGAGTTGGCAGGACCCGAGAAGATGCTTGGCA
>Ga0207031_10014_pt1 | contig 43593 bp, 37 predicted proteins | sample Alteio_BWMinCont_37_FD_153278 | JGI IMG/M metagenome (GOLD analysis project Ga0207031, IMG submission 153278) | Enriched cells from forest soil in Barre Woods Harvard Forest LTER site, Petersham, Massachusetts, United States -... | ecosystem: Environmental > Terrestrial > Soil > Temperate forest >... | reverse complement strand
CGTTCTTGCAGTCCTCACAACAAAATTTTTTGTTTGAGCTATAACTCTGGAGGCTCACGTGCTCCGTAGAACACTCATTGCTTTCACAGCAGCGGCCGCTCTCGGCTGCCTACCGATGGCGACAACTGCGTTAGCGGCCCATGCTCACGATGGCGGTAAGAGCGGACACGTGGCTGGCCACGGCGGCGGCGGTCATTATGCCCGAGCCAGCGGAGGTCATTATGCGCGAGGCGGCGGCGGGTACTACGGTGGCGGATACTATGGTGGGCCCATCTACGACAGCTGCGCGGGCTACGGTTATGGTTCGGCTTATAGCTACGGTGGATGCCGTGGCTATGGCGTTCCCATCGTCGGCCAAGTGATTAATGGCGTGTTGGGTGGCTACGGCCCCTATTGAAAGCGGCGGGCGATAGAATGGCGGCCGCTTTCCGGATTGGAATTGCAGCCGCTCGCCCGCTGCTGATCGTAGACCGCGACAGTTCGCCATCGGCACTACCTCATGTCCGCTTTGCGTCATAAGACGCCGCGGCGCCGTCCCGAAAGCGGAAATTCGAAGCGGCAATCGAGTTGTCCGCTATGGGCGATTCGCAGACATCAATTTTCAATTCGGCCCGCCAGACGATGCTTTGGGTCAAAAGAGGGCATGGCGCGAGCTATTTTTTTCGGCGCCGTTTGCCGAAGGCCGCGGCTACTTCCTTTTTCTTTATGCGCGCCGCCGGGTTGCCGCGTTGACCAAGATTCTGCTCCTCGGTGCCGTCACCCATCATGCCGGGATGAACAATTTTAGCTCTCTTCTCGGCCTTTTTACGGGCTGGTGTTTTCTTCTTCACGTAAAATACTCCGTGCGAGGTGTTGATGACGCCGTGCAAAAAGAAGGCGACTTCCAGTGCCAACTAGACAGTCTATGAGGCGTGAAGACTGTGCAGAATTGCTCAATTCGAGAGGGCGCGGATTCATTCTACGATGTCCGCTTCACCCCCGAAAGCGTCCTATCGCGCCGTGCCCGTAGCTGTCAGGTTAGGGCAGGTCCGGCGATCGACAGATTAATCGGAGAAAGTTGGTTTGTAGTTCGGACCACTGCGCACCTTCATTTCTCATCCCGTACAGAGCGTGCACAGCTTGTTATCGTGGGTGGATTTATGGGTAATAACGTTTCCCACTGATCTCAACGGCCGACAAGTCCTTCAGGCATGCGGGCCGAGAATGCTAAGCGGCACTTGCCCACCGCCAATTCCAAGTGAGCTATTCTATACGGATATTGAAAATCGTCAGGCTCAAAGTAACAGATGCCGGGGCCCCCTGTCCCCCCGACAGCCTCACGCGCCCGTGCGTACAAGAGATCCCCGGCTGTGTTCCCAGAAAAAATAGCTGGGGTCTTTGGTTCTTGGCCATCCTGATATTTGGGTTACCGTTGGAACTGGGTCGGCGCTTGCTGACTTAGTGATGTTGGTAACGAGTCTTCTGCAACCGCAGTCTTCAGGCCACCATGAACGCCACAAGCACGCCGGCAACGTACACGGCCGAACAGGTCAAAGAGATCATCGACCGCATTACAATTTTGCGGACGCGCTGGCTTGGCGCTGGGCAAACCCAACTTGCATCGCGGCGAGGTGGCCTCGGCCCCGGTACTGACATCGGCTCTGTGTCACCGGGGGGCGCTGCCTAGCTTGGAACCTTCCACAGAAACAAAGCGTGGCGACGACGTGCTCACTAAGCGTCAGCAACAAGTCGTCGCTTTGGTCTGCCGGGGTCATCCGAATAAGCTTGTAGCGCGCAGTCTGGATCTGGCCGTAGGCACGGTGAAAGTTCATCTACACACAATTTTCCAGAAACTCGATGTTGGAAGTAGGACTGCGTTGATGTTGAAATTGTCGAACGATAGAGCGTCTCGCGGTGCCCGCTTATGACCCAAAGCAGACATTCGGCCACCCGACTTTCGGTCAATCGATGTGACAATACTGCCTCGTTGTTTCCCGGGCAGCCGACGCTGCAAGAGACAGGCCGATGGGCGGTCGCCGTCATTGGCGCAAAAGCCGAGGCACGCATCACACTGACCTACCCGGTGCTCGACAGTAGCCGCGAGGTGGCATTCCTGGTGACAGGAAAAGAAAAGCGGGGCGTTGTCGCGCGCGCCCAAGCGGGAGATCGGACGCTTCCCGCAGCCCTGGTTCACCCAGTCGGGCTTCTCCACTGGTTTACGGATCGCGCCGCTGCACCAGAACGAGAGAATTGATGTTCGTGCAAACCCCGTCGACGGAAGACGCTTCATCGCCCTGTCCCAGGGTAGTGATCGTGATGGGCGTTTCGGGATGCGGGAAGTCGACCGTCGGGGCGCTCCTTGCTCTGCGCCTGCGATGGGAATTCGAGGACGCCGATTGGTTCCATCCCGCTGCCAACGTCGACAAGATGCACAGCGGCATTCCGCTGACCGACGACGATCGATGGCCATGGCTGGACGCAGTCGCCGCCTGGATCGATAAGACGCGTTGTTCGGGTGGACATGATGTCATCGCATGTTCCGCGCTGAAGCGCCGCTACCGCGATGTTCTTATCGGTGATCGTGCAAACGTCCGTCTGGTCTACCTCAAGGGTGACGAGACGCTGATCGCGCGCCGTATTGCCACCCGTCATGAGCATTTCATGCCGCTAGGGTTACTTCACAGCCAATTCGAAGCGCTGGAGGAACCAGGCCTGGACGAAAATCCGATCATCGTCTCGATCGAGCCGCAACCGCGCGAGATCGTCGCGCAAATCTTGTCAGCGCTGAACATGATCGAACGCGCTCAGTCGCCCAAGCAAATATCTCCGCGATCGTCTGTTCGTAGCGTGTGAACGAACCCCGGTTTGTCCTGGCTCGGCGTCAGCTTCGAAGCAGCTCGGAACCGGTACGCAAACAATCCCATCAGCCTGCTCGGTGCAGGTTCTCCCCTCACAAGAAGACGAGCAGATCGCTCACCATACCCGGGCATTGTTCCCATGGGGCGTTTCCGCATAGCCGCGGCGAAAGGCCGTTACTGTGCAGCTCGTGTGCGGTTTCTCTTCGACGGTTTGGTTTCAGGCATCAGCAACCAAAGGAGAAGCACGGCAGTCAGGGCCACTGCCGCGATGCCCAGAAATCCCGCCGCGCGGCCCAGGCTTCCCGCCAAGAGGCCTGAAAGTGTAGTGCTGAGCGCAGCGCCAACCCCGGACATTGTCCCGACGAACCCCTGCGCTAGATTGAACCGGCCGGTACCCGCTGTGAGGTCGGCGACGATCAGCGCCGTGAGCACGCCCAGTACAGTTCCGCTGACGCCGTCGAGTACCTGAGCGGCGATGAGAATCGTTGGATTGGTGGTCCAGGCGAAGACCAGCGCACGGATCGGCAAGGCCCCGAATCCGACGAGCAGCAGCGGCCGGCGGCCCCACGTGTTTGCCCGGCGTCCCGCCCACGGCGCCATGATCACCACGATCACCTGGGGGACCATGATCAGTGCTGAGACGATGAGCGAAGAGAAATCTTCCCTGCCGTAGGCGAGTGCCTCGCCGGCGAGTGGTAGCATCGATGCGTTGGCCATCTGAAACAAGAACTCGCAGCCGGCAAATATGAGCAGGCCACGGTTCTTCCAAACGGTCCGGCGCGGGGCGCTCGGCCCTTGGTGATCTGACAGGCCTGAGGCCCGGTCGAAACGGATGTCGGAAGGCCGGATACGGGCGAGAGCAGCGAGCAGCGGAAGCACCATCGCAGCGGCGGCGAAGAATATCGCGCGATACGACAGAAAATAGGCGATGAGGCCCATGAAACCCGCCGCCACCACCCCTCCCGTCGAGGCGAAGCGCTGATTACGTCCGAGTCGTTCGGCAAGTACGCCGTGGCCGACCAAGCCAAGGCTAATGGCAGCGATCGCCAGCCCCAGGACGCCGCCTGTGATCCCTTGGAGCACCAGAGCGACCAACACCAGTGGGAAGCTCGGCCAAACTGCAATGATCAGTGCGCCCGCTGCAACCATGGCAGCACCCAGCGCGACCGCTATTTGCTTCGATCGGATGGCGTCGAGAAATGCACCCCCGGGTAGTTGACTCAGCAATCCGGCGAACCCACCGGCCGTCAGCACAAAGCCGATGTTCTGTTGGGTCCAATTTTGTTCGGCTAGAAATGCGGCGACGTAGGGACCGAAGCCCGACAATGCTCCAGCGAGAAACAGGTTGACGCCGTCGAGACCGCGCAAGCTGGTATCAGGTGGCGATGGTTCAGTTGCATCCGCTGCATTCGCGGAATTCGCAGTGACGACCATTGCGCTCGACTCCGCCGTCGACTTTCTATCCAGCACCACGCGGCTCAGCGATGGACCAGCACTGGGATCTTGCAATGGGTGAGGGCCTTGATTGTCTCGCCGCCGAGGACGATTGCGGAAATGCCGTGACGACCGTGCGAGGCCATGACGATCAGATTGCAACCTTTTGAGCCCGCGGTAGCAATGATCGTTTGGTAGGGATACTCATGCTCGACCTGGACCGTCTCGCATTCGACACCGGCTCCTTGCGCTGCGGCGGCGACGGCGCCAAGAGTTCTGTCGGCGTGCTCCTGCATGCGTGTTTCGTACTGAGCCGGCGTGTCCTCGATCATCTGCGTGTCGGTGGTCAACGTACGAAAAGGCGGCAACACTGTCAGCACGGTGACTTTTGCGCCGATGCGTTTGGCCAACGCCATGCCGGGCTCGACGGCTTTGCCGGCGAGTTCAGAGCCATCCGTCTATTAGAATGTTGGTATACACCATCTTCTCCCTAGCCCATAGGGTAAGACTGCCACAAGCCTACACATCCAATCTCCAGCGTTCTGGGTTGTAAATTGCAGCGGCTGCTGGTGTCGCAGCTTCCCACATGTGCACTTTTGCTCAGACCCGGTCCCGCGGAGAGCCTAATTTTGTATTTCCGCGCAGGATTGGTTCGATCGCTTCGCCAAACAGTTCATATACAGCGTCGGCCGCCACGGCCACTTTCCGAGCGTAACGCTGCAATGAACGCGGCAATGCCGCCGCACAGGAGAGAATCTTCATGAATTCAGATGCGGCCCGAGAACGGGCGGAAAAAAACTTCAAAAAGGAAGAGCGGGCGCAGGACGGTCGAAGAGCGATGATCGAATATGAATTTCAAGCCCTAGCCACTCGCGAAAAAATCGTTCGTTTGAAGGAACTTAGATTGGCTAAGGAAGCACAGGCGCGATCGATAATAGCTCTTTGATTTCTGAACTTCGTAGCCTGGATCCCGGATGTTCTATTCTTTCGTGACGTCGTTCGGTCCGTGTACGCTCGCGGGCTTCAAGGTGATTACCGACGAGATCGCTTCAGCCGCTGCCGCGAATCCATAGCCGAACGAGAGAATGTCCGCTAAGGCCACAAGCAGACATTCGGTCGGTATGAAGACGTCGCAGATTGCATTCTCCTCACCCATATCCGATGCAAGATAACTTTCGGTGTGGTCAACTCTATACGTCAAATAACTATGATGATTTGGAACTTAACCCTCATGCTGCCAGGAACAATACTTTGACGACGCCGTTACCTTAGAGCCCAACAAACAGCGAGGAGACGGCAATGGATAAAGATCGAATCAAGGGTTCTGCAGAGCAGGCCAAGGGCGCCTTGAAAGAAACGGTCGGTAAGGTCCTCGGCGACAAGAAGCTAGAAACGGAAGGCAAGACCGAAAAGGTTGCAGGCAAGGTGCAAAACGCAGTCGGCGGATTGAGGGATGCGGTACGCGGAAAATAAGCCGCCCCTATCAACGGAGACTTCCCATGGAATTGATCCTGATTATCGTTGTATTAGTCCTGCTGTTTGGTGGTGGTGGCGGATACTTTGGTCGCAGCCGAGGGTATTGGTGATAGAACGCGTTCTACTCTCAATGAGCAGGGACGCCGAGGTCGCGGCTAGCGAAACGAATTTAGTACTCAATATCGCTATCCTTTGCTCCGTGGGCTAATTCTCGCGGACGCGACGGAGGGAACCCTGCCGCCGGTGGACCCACGCCGCAGCTACTTGCCGGCGCGAATGACGTGATCGAAAAAGGCGTCGCAATGTACGCTCAGCGGTCGCCGCAACGTTCAGAGTGAGCAATTGTGCTTAGACTTCGCGCACTAACTAACTGAAGCCTTCCCGTCAACTTCTCAAACGAGGTTCGTCAATCATGTCGAGCAATATGCCGCCCGTTCCTCCAGGCGACCGGAGCAACAAAGGTCCCGCCAATTCAGGCAGAATGGACAAGCAGATCGACCCCGAGATTGCGGAGAATAGGTCAGTGAAACAGTCTGAAAAGCATCACAACGCGGCGGAAGTGGGCGATACGGCAAATATAAAACAGAACACAACCAATAAAGGATTCTTCCGAGGACGCCGAATGGGTTAACCCATTCTCGCAATCCATGGAGAAGGGCAAGAGTGGCATAAAGCCGAAGCATTTGGGGAACTGGCCGCTCGTCTGGATGGTGCGGATTGGTTACGCGTCACGTGGAATAGTCTTCCTCATCGTCGGCGGCTTTGCACTATTGGCCGCCGATGGTCTTGGTGTGCATCCGGAGGGCGTGCGCGTCGCATTGGAACTCGCGTTTCGACAGCCGCTCGGAGGCTATTTTTTGTGGCTGTTTGCCGCCGGATTGACGTGCTTCGCGGGCTGGCGTTTGCTCCAATCCGTGTTCGACGCCGACCGGCATGGCGGCGACCTTTATGGATTGGGGCGCCGCAGCGTCCTCGGCGGGAGCGGCTTGTTCTATCTCGCGCTCGCTGCGGCGACCGTGCGTATCACTGTTGAAGAGCGGCGCGTGAGCGAGGATCGGTCGGCGCGAGAATGGACCGCATGGATAATGGCGCCGCCCCTCGGACGCGGTTTGATTGCACTGATTGCAGCCGGATTTACTGCCGTTGCGCTTGGACTTGCGATCCCGTCGACGTCTACGTGGCGCTGCAAATCGTGCTGATCCTTGAGGGTGTCGAATGCCGACGGAAATAGAGGGGCCCCGCCACATGCGCTGCAACGGGGCCCGCAGAGGTTCATTCATCTAGGGAATTGGGCATCGCGAGAATACCGCGGACGCATAGTGGACCAATGACTTTCTTGTTGGCACACCCTGATTAATTGCCAGGCAAGCGATGCCCGCTGGCCGCGCCCAAAAGTTCCGTGGATAATTGCCGACCTGTTCAATTCTGCACAGTCGCGCCATGCGAACGGGCCCACGATTCATAGAGTCGTCAGGGAGTACGTTTCATGTTGGATGACTTCGAACGTGTCATGTGTCGTGAGTGCGGCGGTTCAATGCGTTGCGTAAAATCGGAGCCCGGTGTTTCAGAATTTGAGTGCGAGGGCACCGAGTGCAATCACAAGGTCGCGTTCACCTGGCCTCAAGTCGAGCGGCAAGCGGAAAGAATGATTATTGCCGGTGTGGCCGACGCGTTTCTGTGCTGACGAAGCACCGACGCGATTTTTAGATTCCGCGAAGTCGTGTGAGCACCGGGCAATCGATGCCGGCCCGCGCCCTTTATTGTTCGTCAAGCACCCGCCGCGCGTGTTGTCGGCGATGCTCGTCTTTGACTGCCAAGTTCGGCCACGTCCAGCTTCGTAAAGAGCTTATCTGCTGCGCGAAGGTCTTGAATAATTAGAAACTCAATTGCGAACCCGTCAGAGAATAGGCGCACGACGCTGCATGGGGGACTGAGACGCGCCTGGCATTTGTGACTTGAGCCTGACGATTTTCAATAACTGTACAAAATAGCTCACTCTCAATCGTCGGTGGATAAGTGGAGCGACAGCTTACCTATAGCCATGGCCGAAAGGCTGGGGCTTTTTGTTTGGAGTGAGTCGGAATTCACGTCTAGGGATGCTTGGTCAATTTTATACAGACGCCCCTCCATTGCCGGCGCACCATGGAGACAAGTCGGGATAAAAATGTACGGAGGCTCCAATGTCACTCTTGAGCGAACCTCAAAGAACGTATGACTCTTCAATGCTAGTGAACTGTTGGCACTGTGATGTGCCGATGAAGATCAAAACGATTGAGCCAGCAACGTCGTCACCCGGGCTTGACGAAATCGTTTACGGCTGTCCGACCTGCACCGCCGAAAGAAAGCAGACCGTTATGAGAACGGACACCGGGCTTTACCGATCGCATACGCCGTAGTCTTCGCGACAGTTATCCACCGCCTATTCCAAGTGAGCTATTCTATACAGATATAGAAAATCGTCAGGCTCAAATTCACAAATGCCCGGCGTCCCCTGTCCCCCCCGACAGTCTCACGCGCCCGTGCGTGTATGAGCGTGCGTACAAAGGCCCCGGATGCGGCCGCACCACTGCCGGGGTCTTTTTCATGAGGGGCCTATTTGAGAGCTGATGAGACCGCCGAAAACGTGGTCTTGAGGTGGGTGCCGAGGCCCGTAATTACCGGGGTAATTGCGAGCGCAATTCCCGCAGCGATTAGGCCATATCCGATGGCTGTAGCACCCGCCGCATCAGGGACTTGTAACGTAAGCCCGCTAAAGCATCCGTAAAATCGGGCAAGCTAATGAGGACGATAGGTTAGGGAACTTGGAAGACTTGGCTCGGAATTGGAAGTCGGCGAACATCCCGGCCGCCTAATCATGAGGTGTTCAGCCGAGGTAGCGTCCTTCGCCCGCTGCTGATCGTTGATTGCGGGTGCGTCTGATCAATTTCCGATACGGCACGCGCGGTATTGCGATCAAACTCGGCCCGGGTAGCCGATGAGCGATCGCTCGACGCGGCGGAGGTCCGTACAACGTGACCGTTGTGCTACAGGGTAACTAGAACAAACCCCATGATCGCAATTGCCGCAATGATGGCTAAACTGATGAACAGCTGAGCCGTTGGAGGCGGGATTTTGTTTTGTGTGTAAGTCATGCGATTCAGCGTTCGGCGCTGCGATGAGTTGCAAGACAGGCGGACATCTTCCCGGACTGCGTTGAACGCGAGCATTCCTGTCCGTTAGCGGTCGGGTGCCGGGGCCGTCACCACGTCCAGTGCGACCGGCGCCAAGCCCGAAAAGTCGAGTTGATGCGCGGCAGCCGGCGAAAGATCGATAATCCGACCTTTGCTGAATGGTCCACGATCGTTGATGCGTACTATGACTGTTTGTCGGTTTGTCAAATTGGTAACGCGAACAAGTGTTCCGAAAGGCAGCGAGCGATGCGCCGCTGTGAGCTTTGTTGACGAAAATGATTCCCCGCTAGCCGTCTTCCCCTTCGAGTACGAGTAAACAGAAGCGAGGGATTGACCTTTAGCGATTGCGGGTTGACTGAAAACGAATAAACAGCCGAGCGTCGGCCAAAGTATTGTTCTGTTCATGCACGGATCCCGATGGAAGCTCTTGCTTAATGAGTGTTAACGGGCGCCACGGCAAAATGTTCCGACTTTTGCTAGTGGGGGGCACTCAGAAACGGCAGCAAAGCTCAGGTTTTCGTTCGATTGCCTGATGCTAAATTGTCTGCATGAGGTTGATGCGGCGCTGGCTTTAGCCAACCTGTGGTGATTGATTTGCGGGCGCCTGCTCTTGCATTGCCGCCATTCACTGGCGGTTATCAGATGAACTTATCGCCAGCATCTCTTTGCTTTTGTCGTTCTTCGACAAGCAGTGCGAGTATTCGCTGTCGCTCTGATTCGTCGGTCACTCGATTTAGAAGACGCCAGTAGCGCTCAACATTTTGGCGTCGGATGAACTGACCCATGTCGGACTCCGTTCATAATGCCCTCGCTTATACGCTGTCTAAGTCGGAGCAGGCGGTCTGAGCAATTTTGAACATTCGGACCCGATGCCCGGGTTTACCCCTCATGTCCGCTTTGAGTCATTAGCTGCCGGGGCGGTCCCATTTTTTTTATGTCTGCTTTTGTCCCAAGAGCGGACATTGATCGGCGGCTCTTGCGCGCCGAGGCTCAGGGTAAGACGCTGGGCCGTCCATGCCGCGAGCTCCTCGCTGGCAGTTCGCAAGCTGCGAAAGCAGCGGCTCGCGATGTCTACTTACGACCCAAAGTGGATATAGTCAGTTGTGTGGTGCGTCATCGATATAGACTCCAGTTTCAGTGACGGCACCAGCTGATGTGGTCAATTCGATACAGACTCGCCCGACGCAGAGTTGGAAGACTAACAAACGGAATTCTACTTTCAGGCGGCCGTGACTGGGAGCCCAGAAGTCCTCCCGCCTGCATGGAAAAGGAGCGCGATATGAGCGCTGTCACCATTCCGTTACCCAGTCCTCACCACACCGGCTTTGAGCCGGAAATGTTGGACATTCTTGCCGCGGCCTTTGAAAACGCATGGGAAACCATCGCAAAGTACGGCAGTATGTTTGCGAAGCCCCGCTATGCTGGTGCGGCACGCGAAATTGTTGCCAGACGCATCATCGACCTGGCCAAACGCGGCGAAAGAGATCGCTACCGCTTGTGCGATGACGCCGTGGCCTATCTCGCCAGCTCCTATAAGGACGACTCAAAGGAAACATTGGGCCAAATGGTCGAGACGCTCATTGTGGCACCGCAGGGCGCTTTCATGCGTTAGGCTCTCGCGCCGTAATTTTCATCTCCGCGACCAGCTCGACAGGCTCTCAAGGGCATGCGCGGCGACTGGAATGGGATCGTTCAACCGAGTTTGTAACCGGAGATTCGAAAGATGCACATGTCAGGCGAAAGTCTTTTGGTGATACTCCTGGTAGGCCTCGTTGCCGGATGGCTAGCAGGTCAGATCGTGCAGGGCACTGGGTTTGGGATGATCGGCGATCTCATAATCGGGATCATAGGGGCCTTCATTGGCGATTGGCTGCTGCCTCAGCTCGGCATCCATCTTGGCGTCGGCGTTATCGGAGCGATCATCAACGCGACGATCGGTGCAGTCCTCCTCCTGCTCATTATGAGGCTCGTTCGCGGCAGCGGCGGCTTTGGTGGTGGTTGGAGTTGGGGCAGGCGTTGGTGAAAGTGCGGACGGTACGCTGAGCGTCGTAGCTCGCATCCGGGATCTCGGCTTTTTAACGTTTCTAACGGAGGCCGCCTCATTTAGCGGCGTTGGTTGCCAACCACGTGGTGCTACGAGATGTGGGCGATACGCCAGCACAACGCCGCGGTGAAGAACGAAATTACGGCGATCACACCGAAGTGCCGGAATTTTTGTCGAGCGGACGAACTCTGAATTTCAGTCACTTCGGAGCTGTTTCAAAACAATTTTGTTTCTGGAACGTGCTCATATAAGAAGTTGGGCAATGTTCAAACTATCGGACAATGGACTCCTTCGCTGCGCCTTTGGCGCCACTGCTGTTTGTCGAACTTTGCAAGGCGGTCACCTTCGGCCTGAAAGGTTGCAGCGATAGTTGCGCGCGTATTTGTTAGTGAGGATGGGTGATCAGTTCCGAGCAGATGATCCCAATAGCTGAAAAAGTAGACAGCTAGAGAAATAGCCAAATCGACGGCGGGGGATGAAGCTGAGAGGCTTTTGCGGGTGGTGGCTCATAAATTTCAACGTTTCGAGCGACGAATGTTCCTGTCAGAAAGATAATGGGTGTGTGGGTTTGACCACATTGCAAAACGTGTCACCCCGGCAGATGAACGAGCGCGAAGCTTTTTATTAAGTCTGGACTTAGCGGAACACCGGCTTGCCAAGCGGGTTAGTATGCTGACATTGCGGGGATATTATCGATCCGATGGATTTTGTGGCGCCCTTGCCGGTCTCCGATCTGCGGAATCGCGCGATCTTGCTCGACATCGATGGGACCATCCTCAATCTTGCGCCGTCACCGCAGCAAGTCTGGGTGCCGCCGGGATTGCGGCAAACGCTCGCTCGGCTCACGGAGCTGACCGGTGGCGCGTTGGCTCTGGTCAGCGGTAGATCGCTCCACGACATCGATCTGATTTTTTCTCCCTTGCGACTCGCCGCTATAGGGGGCCATGGTGCCGAAACGCGCCCGACCGCGGACGGCAAGTCGCAAACCTGTGTGGGTCCGCTGAGCGCCACTTTGAGGCGCAAGCTCGCGAGCGTTGCTGAACTTGGGCCGGGCATCCTCGTCGAAGACAAGGGTTATTCACTCGCTCTGCACTATCGGCTCGCACCGGAAAAGGGTAGAGCACTGCGAGCGGCGGTCGACGAGGTCTGCGCCAGCGCGCCAGAAGGAACAATCGAGATTCTGTTGGGCAAGCTTGTGGTGGAAATCAAGGCCGCCTGCACGAGCAAGGCCAACGCGGTGTGCGAATTGATGAAATATCCGCCATTCGCGAACCGCAATCCTATTTTCATCGGCGACGATATAACGGACATTCCAGTGTTCGGCATCATTTCGCGATTCGGCGGTGTGGCCTATTCCGTCGGGCAGACTATCGCCAACGCTGGCGGCCGTTTCGACAAGCCCGAAGATGTACGTTCATGGCTGGCGCGCATCGTGGCCGACTGCGAGGGCTGAATGATCGATCACGGCCTTGATCTCGCCGTCATCGGGAACGGCCGCACGGCGGCATTGGTTGATCCATGTTCGCGGATCGTCTGGTGGTGCTATCCGCGGTTCGACGGTGATCCGATCTTCTGCCGGCTACTGTCGGGAAAGGAAGAGAAGGGATTCTCCGATGTCGTACTCGATGACACGGTGGAATTCCATTCAGAATATGTGCGCAATACGGCGATGGTATCCACCGTGCTCACCGACCGGCACGGCGCCAAGGTGCGAATTACCGATTGTGTCCCGCGTTTTCGTCAATTCGGCCGGGTGTTTCGGCCGCCGCAACTTTATCGGATTATCGAGCCGGTCGCCGGTTTGCCGCGTATCACCATTCGGATGCGGCCGGCATGCGATTACGGCAAGCCACTGCTGAATCGGTCGTTGGGCAGCAACCATATTCGTTATTCTAACGACAGCACCGTAATTCGCCTAACGACGGATGCGCCGCTTTCGCTGATAGACAACGAGGCGCCTTTTGTACTCATCCGTCCGCTGCATCTCGTGTTCGGTCCGGACGAGCCATTCACCGGCGATCTTGAGAAAACGTGCCGCGATTTCGTCGAACGCACGCACGATTATTGGATGGAATGGGTGCGCCGGCTATCGATCTCCTACGATTGGCAGGAGGCCATCATCCGCGCCGCCATCACGCTCAAGCTGAGCAACTTTGACGAGACCGGCGCAATCATCGCCGCGCACACCACGTCGATACCGGAGGCGCCGTCCAGCGGCCGCACCTGGGATTATCGCTATTGCTGGCTGCGCGACGCCTATTTCGTCGTCCAGGCGCTCAATCGCATCGGCGCTACGCGCACTATGGAGGAGTTCATCTCGTTCACGCTGTCGATCGCATCCAAGCCCGGGCAGGAGCTGCGACCAGTCTATAGCGTGGTGCCGACTACGCCGATCAAGGAGCGCGTCGCGCCCGATCTTGAGGGCTATCGCGGCGACGGCCCGGTGCGGATCGGCAATGCCGCGGTTGATCAGGTACAGCACGACGCCTACGGCAGCGTCATCCTCGCCGCCATGCCGATGTTCTTCGATCGCCGCCTGCCGCGGCCGGGCGACGAGAGCCTGTTTCATCTGCTCGAATCGCTCGGTACCCGCGCGGCCGCAAAGGCGTTCGAGCCCGATGCAGGCATCTGGGAGTACCGCGGACGCCAGCGTGTCCATACCCATTCGGCCGCGATGTGCTGGGCCGGTTGTCAGCGGCTTGCCGCGATCGCAGCGCGGCTTGGGCTGGAGGACCGCGCCAAACATTGGAATTCGATTGCGGACCCGATCCATGCCGCGTTGCTCGACCGCGCCTGGAACCAAAAGCGTGGCGCTTTCACCGCAGCGTTTGGCTCGGACGATCTCGACGCCAGCGTCCTTTTGCTCGCCGATCTCGGCGTTGTCGAGGTGGACGATCCACGCTTTATATCGACGGTCACCACCATGGAGCGCGAACTCGTGCGCGAGAAACATGTCATGCGCTATGCCAGCGAGGACGATTTTGGCGTGCCGGTGACTGCGTTCCTGATCTGCCGGTTCTGGCTGATCGATGCTTTATGGTCGCTGGGCCGGCGCGAGGCGGCCCGCGATCTGTTCACAGATGCGCTCCAGCATCGCAATCGTTACGGTCTCCTCTCCGAGGACGTCGATCCGCAGACCGGCGCGCTGTGGGGCAATTTCCCGCAGACCTATTCGATGGCCGGACTGATACTCTCCGCGATGCGATTGTCGCGTAGCTGGGAGGACCGCTACTGGCGCGGCTGATGCCTCACTCCGCCACCGTTGCGACATCTTCAACTGGCGCGTCTTGGTCCTGGACGCGTTGCTCGACCGGTTTCTTTGCACTCGTCAAATTATAGGCGCTGTTAATGAGGGCGAGATGCGAGAAGGCCTGCGGGAAATTGCCGACGAGGCGGTTTAGGCTCGGGTCGTATTGTTCGCTCAACAGGCCGACCTCGTTGCGCAGACTGATGAGCCGCTGGAACAGCCGCTCGGCGTCGTCGAAGCGCTCCTGCAGCGTATAGACGTCGACCAGCCAGAAGCTGGACGCGAGAAAAGCGCCTTCACCGGGCGGCAGGGCATCCTCGACTTCCTCGGTGCTGTAACGCATGACGAAGCCGTCGCGGACAAGGCGGCGCTCGATGAACGCGATGGTTTTTTCCACGCGCGAATCGGAGACTGGCAGGAATCCGACGCAGGGTATAAGCAACAGGCTGGCGTCGACCTGGTCAGAGCCATAGGCCTGGACGAACGTCCCCAGCTTCTCGTCAAAGCCGCGTTCGCAAACGTCATCGCGAATTTCGTCGCGCACCCCGCGCCAGTCATCGAGCGGACCTTCGAGCCCGAACATTTCCGCGCTCTTGATGGCGCGATCGAATGCGACCCAGGCCATGACTTTGGAATAGGTGAAATGCTGCGGCGGGCCGCGCATTTCCCAAATGCCCTGGTCCGGCTCACGCCAGATCTTTTTGAGATGTTTGGCAATCTCGAGCTGCAAGGCCCATCCGGAGTCGTTCGACGTCAACCCGCCGCACCGCGCCTGATGATACGTGTCCATGATCTCGCCGAAAACGTCGAGCTGGAGCTGGACGTGCGCCGCGTTGCCGATACGCACCGGTGCCGATTTCTCATAGCCCGGCAGCCAGTCGGCGACCCATTCGGTGAGTCGCCGTTCGCCGGCGATGCCGTACATGATCTGTAGCTGGTCGGGGTTGCCGGCGACCGCGCGCAGCAGCCACTCGCGCCAAGCCAGTGCCTCCTCGTAATAGCCGGCGTGCATAGCGCCAATCAGCGTCAGGGTAGCGTCTCGCAACCAGCAATAGCGATAATCCCAATTGCGCTCACCGCCAAGCCGCTCAGGCAGCGACGTGGTGGGGGCGGCGACCATGCCGCCGGTCGGCGCGTAGGTGAGCGCTTTAAGCGTGATGACCGACCGCTTCACCGCCTCGGTCCAGCGGCCGGCGGACCGGCATTTTTCCGACCATTCGCACCAATATGTTTCGGTCTCCACGAGCGCGTCCGTCGCGTCAATTGCCTGTGGCATTGGCAGATGAGACGGCGAATAGGTCATTACGAACGGCACAGTCTCACCACGGCTTACAATGAACTCGCCGACCGTTGTCATGTTTTTGCCACTGACATGCACCGGAGTGTGCAGCACCACCATGTCCGGCCCGGCAATGGCGCGCAACGAGCCGGTCTCGACGCGTGTCACCCAAGGCACCACGGCGCCGTACCCGAAGCGCAGAATGAGCTCGGTCCGCATTTTTAGCGTGCCGTGTGTGCCGATCACAAATCGTACGATCGTCGAATGCTGCGCGCGGACCGGCATGAAATCGACCAGTGTCGCCGCGCCGTCTCTGGTCTCGAAATGCGTCTCGAGCACTAGCGTGTTCGAGCGGTAGCGGCGGGTGATTTTCGCCGCTTCGCATGGGGCGACAAGCCAGCGGCCGTTCTCCGGCGAGCCGAGCAGCGCGGCAAAGCACGCCTCCGAATCAAAGCGCGGCCAGCACAGCCAGTCGATCGATCCGTCGCGCGCGACTAGCGCGGCGCTCTCGCAGTCGCCGATCAGCGCGTAGTCTTCAATGCGCGAGGGCATGGCGGCAGCCTTGCATCAGTTAAAATCGATGACGACTTTGATATCGTCAGGGTGTTGCGCGAGTGATTGCGTCCATCGTTTGGCCGGCACACGGCGCGTAATCAGCCGGGCGACCCAATTTTTATCTGCGCGCTGTAATGTGGCGACGGCGTCCTCGTAGTGCCTGCGATTGGCATTGACGCTGCCAAACACGGTGTCGTTGTTCAGCACCATGGTGCGGTTGACGCGGCCGATGTCAACATTGAGCGCATGATCTGGCGCGGAGATTCCGACCAAACAGACGATGCCGCCGGATGCGGTGCGGCCGAGCGCGTCGCGCACCGCGCTCGGCGCTCCGGTACACTCCATCAGAATATCAGGCCTGAATGAATCGAGGTCGGCAAGTTCGCCGAGGTGAAACGTGCCGCCGATGCCGCGCACGATCTCTCTTTTGGCGAGACTGTCATGATGGTCGAGTACATGCACCTCAAGTCCGCGCTGCGCGCCGATCAAGGCAGCGAGGAGACCGATCGGACCGGCGCCGGTAACCAGCAGTGCCTTCGGCGCGAAGCCGCGCGAACGGTGGCCGATGCGCTCGATGTGATCCCACGCTTTGGCGACGACGCTAGTCGGTTCGACCAAGACACCGTTCAAGCCAAGCGATGGATCGAGCTTGACCAGAAATTCTGGCTCGACGCGGAAAAAATCCGATCCGTAACCGTTTCGCTCCTTGATGCCGCGCTCGGTATAGCGGCCGTTGCGGCACATATCCCATTCGCCGACCGCACAGCAGGAGCATGGCACCGGATCCGGGCGGCGCACGATGCCGACTACGAGATCGCCGGGTTCGAAGCCGGAGCTGGCCGGGGCCTCCTGCACCTTGCCGAGCGACTCATGTCCGATCACCAAGCGCTTCTGGCCAGGCGGGGCCGAGCCGTAAGACCCGGAAACGATTTCGCGGTCTGTGCCGCATACTCCGAGCGCAAGCAGGCGCACCAGCACCGCGCCGTCCGAAAACGGTGGCTCTGGGACATTCTCCACGCGCGCTGAATTGGCAATGCCGGGCGCAACAGTGAGAGCGCGCATTATTCAGGTCCGCGATTATTGTTGCGCAATCAAAAATGAGCGGGCGTGCGCAGCCCATGCACCCCAAGGCAATCAACGCTGCAAGGCGAAAAAAGTTCCCGTCTGGAACCAAGCGGGCGGCAGCAAGACATGGAACAAAAAGTGCTCAAGAATGTTGTTGGATCGCCGCGTTGGAGGACCGCACGTGAGTGTCATTGTCGTCTCTAACCGTGTCTCGCGGGCAAAAACTGATGGGCCTGTTACAGGCGGACTGGCGGCGGCGCTGCTTCCGATGGTCAGAGATTCGGGTGCGATCTGGGTCGGGTCGAGCGGTCAAGCCGGGGACGCCACAGGAGATCCTTTCGCCAGGATCGAGGCGCTTGGCACCGGAGAGCTCGCAACGGTCAATTTGCCGCCGATGCATTATCGTAACTACTACGAGGGCTTCGCCAATTCGGTGCTTTGGCCGGCTGTGCATACGCGGCCCGATCTCATTCGTGGCGGGGCGGACGACTATGCCTCCTATCGCGAAGTCAACGCTTTCATGGCCCGAGCGTTATTGCGCTTTAACGGGCCGGATGCGGTCTTCTGGATCCAAGATTACCACTTTCTGACATTGGGCGCGGAATTGCGCCGGCTCGACGTCAGCTGTCCGCTCGGGTTTTTCCTGCACACGCCGTGGGCGGATCGCCGAACTATGGCCGCCGTGCCGCATCATGTCGATCTCGTCGAGGCGATGCTTGCTTTTGATCTCATCGGCTTTCAAACCGTCGACGACCGGCAAAATTTTGAGGACTATCTCCAGTCCGAACTCGGCTTGAGCGTCGTCGATGGGACGGTCGCGTCAGAATGGGGCCTGACCCAACTCGCGACCTTCCCGATCGGTATCGATTTCGAGGAATTCAGCAGGCGCGCGACGAAAGCTGCCGGTCTCCCGGAAGTCGCCCGTCTCCGCGCAAGTCTGCAAAGCGCCAGGCTCGCTCTTGGCGTCGATCGCCTGGATTATTCCAAAGGCATCACCAACAGGATGAGTGCATTCGACCGCATGCTTGAGATGGAGCCTTCCTTGAAGCGCGCGGTGTCGCTGTTGCAGGTGGCGGTCCCGTCGCGCGGAAACATCCGGGCCTATCGAGAGTTAAAGACCGAGCTATCCACTCTCGTCGGCGAGATCAACGGTCGACACGGCGAAGCCGACTGGACGCCGATCCGATATCTCAACAAGGGCTTTTCACAACTCACGCTCGCCGGCTTCTATCGCGTGGCGAATGTCGGTCTTGTCACGCCGCTGCATGACGGCATGAATCTCGTCGCTAAGGAATACGTGGCTGCGCAAAACCCATTCGACCCGGGCGTTCTGGTGCTATCTTCATTCGCTGGTGCGGCGAAACAGCTCGACGCCGCGCTGATGGTTAATCCTCACGACATCGACGCTATGGCGCGGCAGACGGCAGTAGCTCTCGCCATGGGTCTCGAGGAGCGGCGAGAACGTTGGCAGTCCATGGTGTCCAAACTCAAGACTTCGTCGGTTCAGCGTTGGTTCGCCGATTTTCTGCGCATGCTCTCGGCGGTGCGGCGAACGCCGTTACGGGCGGCGACGAGACCGATCGTGCTCGACCTCGCCAGCTGGCGTAAATCGGCACGGGGCGCGTGACACGGGCGCGCATGCCACGACCCGTTTGGCGTGTGAATGACTAAGCCGCATGGATTGCAAGGCGATTTATCTCGCGCCGCATGAGGTGCGGGTAGAGCCCGTAACCGGAAAGATCGGACATTGCGTGTTTTCGGCTCCACTCGTGAATACTGATGGTCTTCCCACACGCCTCACTCCGGAAGACAGCGCCCATAATTGAACGACAGCAGCTCGTCATGTTCCCGTGTTTTTCCCCATCATGCTGCGGACCCGCAACTGTGACGGCCGCAGGCTCTTTGACTTGTCTGAACTCTTTTTGGCGCGCGCAGATCCACCGCGTGCCACCGGCCATCCGATGTTTTGGTGCATTCATGGCTACACGGCAGCACCGTAAAAGTTCCATTGGCTACCGAAAATATGTTTCCCTGCCTAAATTGAAATATTTGCCGAGTTTCACGTTGTCGGTAGTCGCCGGGTGTGGAACTTCAACATAAAAGGGTCTGTTCGATGCACATCGCACAAATTGCGCCGTTGACCGAGGCTGTCCCGCCCAAACTTTATGGCGGCACGGAACGGGTTATATCCTGGCTGACGGAGGAGTTGATTGCACTTGGTCACGAGGTGACGCTCTTTGCCAGCGGCGATTCGGTGACGGCGGCCCGGCTCGAAGCGGTGTGGCCACGGGCATTGCGACTCGACGGTGCGGTGCGCGATCCCAACGCTTTGCACATGATGATGTTGGAGCGCGTCTATCAGCGATCAGGCGACTTCGACATGTTGCATAGCCACCTCGACTATTATCCGTTCTCGCTGTTGTCACGCCAATCGACGCCGTTTGTCACCACCTTGCATGGCCGGCTCGATTTGCCCGAACACCAGCCGGTGTTCGATATATTTTCGGCGGTGCCGGTGGTGTCGATCTCCAATTCGCAGCGCCGCCCGCAACCGCAGGCCAACTGGGTGCGCACAGTTCACCACGGCTTGCCGGCAAATCTGCTGCAGCCGAAGCCCGTCACGCCGAGTTATTTCGCCTTCCTCGGCCGGATCGCTCCGGAGAAAGGCATCGACCGCGCGATTCTTATCGCGCAACATTGCGGCGTGCCGCTGAAGGTTGCGGCGAAAGTCGACAGGATAGACCAGGACTATTTTGACGAGAAAATCGAGCCGATGATGAAGTCGGGTAATGTCGAATTCATCGGCGAGATCAACGATAAAGATAAATCCGAGTTCTTGAGCGGCGCGATCGCGCTCCTGGTTCCGATCGATTGGCCAGAGCCGTTTGGCCTGGTCATGATCGAGGCCATGGCCTGCGGCACGCCCATCATCGCGTTCAATCGCGGGTCGGTGCCTGAAATCATCGATGACGGTCTGACCGGATTCATCGTCGAGGACATCAATGGCGCCGTGGGCGCCGTCGACCGCCTCGGACAATTGTCCAGCATCAAGGTCCGCCGTCGGTTCGAAGAGAGGTTCACCGCGCGCCGCATGGCGCAGGATTATCTGAGCGTTTACCGCAGCCTGTCGGACAGCCGTGCGCCGCACCTGCGGCTCGTCGGCACCGACGCGCTGGCGCTGTAGGAATTCTCCTACGGCTTCGCCTCCTCCTCCTCAGGCCGCGTTTGGAAAAGCCCGACGATTACGAAGAAAAAACGATCGAAACCCGAATATCGCCCCTGATGCGGGGCGTATCGAGCGAAACGGTATCTCCATGACGGCGCACCCGAAGATCGACGCTGGACGACGACAGCCGCAGATCACGCAGCGTCACTTCGTCCAAAAATTCCGGCAGACGCGGATTGCGCAGTCGGATTTCACCCTTGAACGGGTCGAATTCGAGACCGAGCGAAGCTTCGAGCAGGGTGAACGGGGTTGCGCTCGCCCAGGCCTGCGGCGAGCAGGCGACCGGATAGAGCGTGGGGCCCTGGCCGCGCTGGCGTTGGAAACCGCAGAACAATTCCGGCAAACGCCGGTGATCCATATAAGTGGCGGCGTTGAACAGCCCACCGAACAGGGTTTCGATCGAGCGCTTGCAATCGTAGCGCGTCAGACCGAGCGCAATTAGGGCGTTATCGTGCGGCCAGACCGAGCCATTGTGATACGACATAGGGTTAAACCGCGCTTCCTCTTTGGCTACGGTACGGATGCCCCAGCCGGTAAAGAAGCTTGGCCGCAGCAATTCATTGGCGACGCGGACGGCACGATCGGCGGCGGCAATGCCGGTAAACAGCACCTGACCGGCGTTCGATGTGCGCACCTGGCAGGGGTTCTTCGCACCATCGAGCGCGAGCGCGTAGCTATCAATCTGCGGGCACCAAAACGCGGCTTCGAAACGCTCAGCGAGAAGGCTTGCTTCGGCATCGAGAATTTTCGCCGCGACGTCGCGCCCGAGCCGTCGCGCACAACGCGCCGCCATCCGTTTGGCGGCATAGACGTATCCTTGCACTTCGACCAGCGCTATCGCCCCTTCGGCGAGGCGGCCGTCGGCGTGGAAGATCGCGTCATGTGAATCCTTCCAGCCCTGATTGGTGAGACCTTGCTCGCTGGCACGCTGGTATTCGACAAAGCCATCGTGGTCCGGATCGCCCGGACCGTCGATCCACGCCAACGCCGCTTCGATCGCTGGCCATAATTCGATGATTGTTTCGATGTCGCCGGTGCGTTCGCAATAGAGTCCAGCGAGCAGGACGAAGAGCGGCGTTGCATCGACGCTGCCGTAATAAAGACCGAACGGCACTTCGCGCAGCGCCGCCATCTCGCCGCCGCGCATTTCATGCAGAATCTTTCCTGGCTGCGCATCGGCGAGCGGGTCGGTCATCTTAGCCTGATAGGCGGCCAATCGGCGTAACACACCGCGCGCCACTTCGGGACTCCACCACAGCATCTGTAGAGCGGTGATGAGGCCGTCGCGACCGAATGTCGTCGAGTACCAGGGAATGCCGGCATAGGGATAACGGCCTTGCGGCGTATCTGTCATCAGCATTTCAAGATCGGCGGCTGAGCGGCACAATATCTCGTTGAAACGTTCGTTCGACGTGACGACGGATGTGCGCTCGCTGGTTACCTCGCGCATTTCACGGCGTGACGCGAGGAGGCTGCGCAAAAACGGCGCCGGCAACGAGTCTGTTCGATCGCAACTTATGCTTAGAAAGATCGGCCGCCTCTCGCCGGGCGCCAAATGCAGATTGTAGATGGCGGCGCAGACCGTGAGTTCGTCCGGCGGTGGGTCGAAGTTCAGCGCGGTGCGCCGCATCTTCGCGTCCAGCCCTTGATAAGCCAACATCACCCGGTCGTCGCCATGAAGCTTTGCCGTCGCGGTGCCGCGGCGTTCCCGATGTGCGCCACGGACTTCGAACAGGTCGGCAAAATCATTATCGAACAGGATCGAGAGCTGCAGGTCGATGGCGTGATCGCCATAATTGCGTACGCCGAGCCGTTGATAGGCCGTGCCGCGCCATAAGAAGATCGTGCGCAGAACATGGACTCTGTCCTTCTCGAGCACGATGTGCTGGCCATCCATCAGATCCGGATTGGTCAGATCGACGGAAAATGCCGAATTATCATCGCGCAGATTGGAGCCGAGCAGGAGCGGGGGCGTCCCGTTCACCAGCAATTCCAGGCGTGACAGATGTCGCGTGTCCTCATGGAACAAACCGGCGGAATCAGCGGACGAAGTGCTGATGTCGCCGCGGCTGTCCAGGACAACGAAGGTGTCGCCATATTTAAGCGCGCGTGGGGGTCGGGCGGGTTCCGAGGCGGTGATGGTGAACGCTTCGGGGGGGGGCGTCGTGAAGCGGCTGCAGGGCAATCTTCTCAGCAGTCTTCGGGGACATCATCTTTCGCTTAGCTGTGACCCGCCGGTTTTGGCTTCGCGGGTCACGGTTTGGGCGCTGTCGCCATTGACATCGACAACGCGCGTTTCACTCGAGCCGACGGTAACTATATGGTTGTCCACAATGGCGTATTCGAGGAGTGTCGGCGAATAAATCTAAGGAACGAGGTCGTCTTTGGGTACAGGGTGTGCAGAGTAATTTTGTCTGTTCGGCCCAGGCCAAATTTTTGGAAATGGCCGCATACGTCGGCAGCCCGGAATCGCGTCGCGAAAAGATCGGGTTACTGGGGTCGGAAGTTAGAGTCCTGGCGTTCCATCCAATCGGCTTCGCCTTAGCAAGCAATCGCCAGTTATGGCTGTTTCAGCAAAGCTGCGGCTCCCAGCAATGCCGGCAATGGTCGCACAACGACGTATGTTGGAATTTTGGCAAGATAGTCTTGGAAACGTCCCTTCGCCTCAAACCGCGAGCGAAATTCGGATTGCGCGAAGAAGGTGACCAAACCGGGGACGATGCCGCCCGCCACGTAAACGCCGCCGCGGGCGCCAAGCGTTAGTGCAAGATTGCCGGCGACAGTCCCCAGCATGGCACAGAACATCGCCGTTGCTTGGCGTGTGCGTTGATCCTCATCCCAGATGTGCGGGCTAGTGATCTGAACGGGAGTAAATGGCGCCGCCCGTTCGTCAGACAATTTGCAGAGAGCGCTATATAAGTTCACGAGGCCAGGTCCGGACAGCAGACGTTCTGCTGAAACGTGATCATAGCGCTTGCGCATGAGGTCTAAAACGGCGCTCTCCTGAGCGCTGGCAGGCGCCATGGTTACGTGTCCACCTTCGCTCGGGATGGGCAACGCTCCTCCAGGAGTCGAAATCAAGGTGCTCACCCCTAGTCCGCTGCCCGGTCCAATGAGGCCAATGGGAGCATCACCAACTGGCGAGCCGGCACCGATCTGAATTCGATCGCTGACCCCAAGGTGTGGGATGGCGAGCGCGTTGGCGGCAAAGTCATTGATCACGCGAAGTCGCTTAAGGCCAAGGTGCTGACGCACGGCTTCGATTGAAAAAGTCCATGCGTGGTTGGTGAAGATTACTTGGTCGTCCAGAGCGGGTGACGCGACCGCCAGTACGGCCTGTTCGGGTCTCGCCGACTCTTCTGACAAATACTTATCAATTGCATCCGGAAGAGATGTGTAGTCGCTCAATGCATACGATCGAATAGCGGTGGGATGGCCATCGGCGCGGACGAGCGCAAAGCGCGCATTTGTCGCGCCGATGTCTCCGATCAAACCTACTTCCGGCAAACTCACACTGAACTCCGGAATAAGAACTTGTGCCAATAGAAGACATCATAGGACGCATATTAAGCAGGGTGGCGCAGTGGTAGCTAAACTAGGCGGTAAATCACTTCTTTTCTAGCAGCAGCGTGCCTTCCTTGCGGACCAGCGGCTGGATCGCGGCGGCGAGTTTTGCTAGGAGCCACGGCAGGTAAATCTGCAAAGTGACGTGGTCATCCGCGACATCTACGGTGCCGCTCGCTGCTTGACCGAGGGCGATCACACGAAACTGCAGTTGATCGCCAGTCCAAATTTCTTCCTGGACGGCGAAAATATGGGCATAATTTGTGCGAACAGTACCCAAGCCCGACTTTAGGCGGCGTACCGCTTCGTCTTTTCCTAGGCGATGTGGAATCGAAACGATTAGCGGCTTTGCCACGACGTCTCCAAATACACCTCAAAACGAATATAGTATTGACTGCTCGCAAGTTGAACATATTCGGCAGCGGGACAATCAAGACCGCGCGCCCATTACTACCTTGGCTTAGGCATCGTGATCGAATGCGCCGCGTCTGGTCTTCTGATCCGAATTGCTCGCCTTTCGTTAGTTATTCCAGTTGTTCGTAATAGTCGTGGTCGTTGTGGTCGCAAGTTTTCTTGGCGTGCATCTCTGACGTGCTTCTTCGCCGAGGAGATGAGCCACGGCAACCGCTGACGAACCGCGATCAAATACACAACTTTTTGCGGCCCCCGGAACGGAAGTGTACGTATGCGTCGCGTCATCGTCTCGGGTTAGAAGCCTCGGCCGACAAAGCCCCTTAGGCGTGGGCAGAAACACCGTTTTTGGTGAAACTTTCCGGGGGGTTACCGCGCTCATAACCGCTTGCTCGAGAGTTCCAGTCTTCCCGATCGTGCACGTACCGCAAAACGTATCCACGGACGTCTATGTACTCACTGGCTTCGGTATCGGGCAGTGACAGCTGCACAAGCTTTGGCGGCGGTTAGGCAAGATGCCCGATTATAGTTCCCCTGGGTCACAGGCCCTGGTCTATGGTGCAAAAGTGCGCTCCCAGCGTGAGGAGTATCGCCGGCCCGGGTTGCCAATGTTGTTACACCGGCGGTGCGGAATAGATGCGGATTGACTTTCACGCCCACCGTCATCCTCACTGTTTCAGCAATTAGTTCGCCCAGTGACGCGTAGCTCATCGGCTTGCCGTTCATCGCCATCCAAAGAGTATTACTGCTTCTATTACCTCGCGCCAGAATGGGCCGATAGATCTCCAGATAGCGTTTGATCGCGTTTGTGAGCTCTTCCGGCGCAACCAAATTTTTTGTTTATTATCGACAACTTAAATAAAATAACACGAACCCGCGCGGCGTTCCGCGCTATCGCTCCGGCTTGCCCGTAGGGAGTGCCTTAAGGGGATCGACGACGACGACGTCCATGGGTGCGAAATCGCGCTCGTTGCGGGAGAGAATTGTCAGGTCATGCTGGCGAGCAGTTGCGGCGATGGCAATGTCGGCAAATCCCGGAGAGTGGCCGCGACCACGCGCCAAGTCTGACAAGGCGCCGGCGATCTCGGCCGTCGCGCCGTCGAACGGCAACACGCGATCGGCATAGAGGTGCAGCAGCGTTTGCAGCCACGCCGAGAGGTCGGCGGCCTTTCGTTTTGCACCTTCGCGCTTGGCATTGGCGATGCCGTCGGCAATCTCCGCAATCGTGACGGCCGACAGGAACAGATTGGCCGAATGCGCATCCATCCACGCGGCGAGTTCGGCGCGCTTTACGGCTGCAGTGGGCGCGGTAGCTGAAATGACGTTGGTATCGACCAGATAGCGCGTCACAGGCCGGCGTCGCGGATCGGCGCCCTATTGCGCTCCGGCACATCGTCTGACGCGAGCGGCATCGCCATCAGAAGCCGGCCGAAGGACGGTACGCGAGATAAGCGTTCCCAATCGGCGACACCCAGGACAACTGCTTCCGGCTTGCCATGCCGGGTGATGACGGACGGTTTGCCACGGGTTGCCCGGTCCACCACCGCCGACAAGTTCGCTTTGGCATCCTTCAATTGAATCTTACGCATTGTCATTCGTGTATATGACCACAGTAGTCATATACACGATAATGCGGTGCGCGGCAAGGGACCGGACTGCTACGGCCCAGCCGAATAGACGTGATTGAGCGCGGCGAGCACGATGAGAAGAACAAGGCCGACGCCGAGGCTCCAGGCGATCAGCTTTTTTTCGATCGGCAGCAGCGGTTCCGCGGTCGCGGTGCGCAGTTCGTTGCGATAGTCGGATTGCGTATACGGGTTCGACATGGCGGTTTCCCTTTTCAGTTCGAGGATGAATTCGTCGAAGAACCAGTCCTGGTGAATCATGGTTTGCCCTCTCAACTCGCGAGCGGCGGCGTGACGCCGTTGAAGAAGATCCACGAGATCAAAAGTCCGACCCAGATCACGAAGCCAAACAGGCTGACGAAATAGACCGCGGCAAGCTTGCCGAAGCCCTCCTGCCACAGCGCCTTGAAGTTCGAGAGCACGCCGATCGAGAAGAAGGTCAGGATGAAGAAGATGACGCGGAACGTGTTAGCTTCACCGATCGCCGCCGGCACGTTCTTGGCGACGTCGGCCGGCGTGCCAAGCGCGAGATAAAGCCCGACGATGAAGGTAATCAGAAAGCCGATGATGAATTTTGGAAAGCGCTGCCAGATTTCCTTGAGCTTCGCCTTCTCGGCATCCGGCGTCACGTTGATGTAGTTGGTCCAGATATAACCGAGCACGAAGGCCCAGACGCCGATGAAGATGTCGATGAACACCTTGACCGTCGCGGCGGTACCGAGAATCCAGCCCGGCTGATAGTGCACGCCCTCGGCGGCATTCTTGGCGAGGATGAGCGATTCAGTGATGGCCCCGGACGCCACCGCGGCGCCGTCGGTCTTCACCGCGAGTCCCATCCAGGCACCGGCGACCAGCGGCTCATGCGCGAGGAAGGTCTGCGCCACGAACGGCAGGATCAACACTTCGACGACGGCAAAGACCAGAACCAGCGACGACACCAGCGCCGGCACTATCGGCCTTGCGCGGATGGCGCCGCCGATGGCGATCGATGCCGATACGCCGCAGATCGAAATGCCGGCCGCGAGCGGCGCCGACCATTCGCGCGAGAAGCCGAACCATTTACGGGCGATGAAATAAACCACCGCCCAATAGATCAGGTAGGCTTCGACGATGGCGGCGACGCCGCGCAGCAGGATCGAACTGGCGAAACCGAGCTTGCCCGCCGCGGTGACGGCGAAAAAGCCGCCGAGAATGACGATGGCGACTTTGATGTAAAGCTCGGGCCGCACCGCGTCTTTGATCGCTTCGGCAAAGCGCGGCAGGAAATTGGCGATGGCGAGCCCGGCGGCAAGCGCGAAGATATAGGCGCCCTCATTGGTCAGCCGCAGCGACCAGGAGACGCCGAATTTCTGCTGGTCCGCGGGCGTGACGGCGGCGAAGTTCGCATAGTTCCCGGCGATCCAGCTCGCATAGGCGATCCAGAACACGGCGGTGAACGCAAGAGCGAACCTTTTGACGTCGCTGCCAAGTGCGGCCGCACCGGCGCTGAGCAAAACGGTCAGCGCCGCATAGGTCGCGACAAGCGCGCCGATGCCGCCAAGTGAGGCGTAGCCTTTCGACGCCGGGCCGAGCGCTTGGCTGAAATTCGACCAGACCGAGGTGTTGACCACCCAGCCAATCAGATCAACGTGGATGAGCGCGGCCAGCGCCAGAACGAAGATCGCAAGACCGAGGATAACGGCGAGCCAATCTTCGCTGATGCGTGCGGGTTCAGCGGCGCTGCGCGGCGGCAAATCCTTGGCGCCGATATCGGCGACATAAGCATTGGACATAGTGATCCCTTCGCCGGCTCGTGCCGGCGCTCCAATTTCAATCGATGAGAGGTTCGAACGTGACCGTCAGGCGTGATAGGCGCGCGGTCAACGAAGTCGGATACAGAATCCTGGCGTCATTGGTTCATCTCCATGGTTAGGGAACCCACGGAGATGCTTCCTTACGCATCCGTGGCGCTTTAGCGTTTTTTCGCGGCGCAAGCTGCTCCTCAAATCCCGCGACCCGATCAAACATGGCCGGATGATCGATGTCACCATCGCCCGGTTGAAAGTCAATGCGACCAACAAAAATAAGAGAATCTTGTTTGAATGGCGAAGTCTTGGGCGAAGGAAATCGCTACCGGGCAGGGCCATAAAGAAAGACTATTTTGTCCTGATCCGGGACGTTTGGAGGCTTGCGCTCCGGCCCGGGCGAGGCTGTCCATCTGCGCGCTGCACGAGCTGAACATGCCGCGTATTTGCGGTTCCCTTTAATGCCGATGCTATCGTAGAGGTCACCAACTGCGGCACGGCGGATGGAGAAGACTGTGAGTGACCTCATTCGTTTTCGCTACAACACCATGATGGCGGAGAGTCCAAACGGCGAATGGGCATGGCGAGTGATTCTTGAGCGAGGATCGGGCTTTAAAGAGGTCATGGTTGAGCGTTTGATCGTCAATGTCCCATCCTTCAGCAAGGAAGATGAAATGCCGGTCGTGGGCCGCAAATATCATATGGCTTGCTACGGCCGACTCCAGTTGGAAGATGGCGTGGGGATAATCGACACGCCGAATTAGCTCCTCCGGAAATTTCGAAAGGTCTTCGATTCGATCAATAGCGTCGTCCGGTGGCGCCTGCGCTCAATGGGGGCGCGCCGCGTCGGACGAGCGCGCCGGCCGCTCAAAACCCCGCGCATCCATTGCGTAAATCAGGGTTGCTGCACTGCACCGAAATTAATTCGGGTGGCTATCGGGGGTTGCGGCCTTTAGCCACGCGACCCAAAACGGCATGTGACGGACTCGTGAATTGGCGAAAGATATTCTAAAAAGCGGGCCGGTACCAAATAAAAGCCTCTAGGGGACGAACGCTCATGACGATTGCTTCGACAACAGCCGCATCGCGCGCGGCGGCAACTTCAAACGTACGCTGGGGCTATCTCGCAATCTGCATCATCTGCATGGTGATGATCGCGAACCTCCAATACGGATGGACGCTGTTCGTCAATCCGATCAACAAGGCGAATGGCTGGTCGATCGCTTCGATCCAGTTCGCGTTCGCGATTTTCATCGCGCTTGAGACTTGGCTCACCCCGATCGAGGGTTGGATTGTCGACGTGCTCGGCCCGGCGCGCGGTCCCAAGCTCATGATCGCCTTCGGCGGCCTCATGGTCGGCATCGGCTGGGTCATCAACGCCTACGCCACATCGCTGGGGATGCTCTACCTCGGCGCAGTGATCTCGGGCATCGGCGGCGGCGCCGTCTACGCGACCAGCGTCGGCATGGCGGTCAAATGGTTCCCCGACCGGCGCGGACTGGCAGTCGGACTGACCGCGGCGGGCTACGGCGCCGGCGCGGCGCTCACCGTCATTCCGATCCAGTATGTGATCGCGAACTACGATTACAACACGGCCTTCCTCTGGTTCGGTATCGTCCAGGGCGCCATCGTCTTCGCGCTGGCCATGCTGCTGCGCGGTCCGGAACCGGGCGAAATGGCCGGCGCGCCGGCGCCGAAAGTGGCGCAGGCGATGAAGAGCTCCTCGCCGCGTGAAGTGCTGATATCGCCGGTATTCTGGCTGCTCTACATCATGTTCGTGATGGTGTCGGCATCGGGCTTGATGGCGACCGCGCAGATCGCGCCGATCGCGGCCGATTTCAACGTCGGCAACCAGATCGTGTTCTGGGGCGCGACCACGCTGACGGCGGCTCTGATCATCGACAACCTCGCCAACGGCGCGGCACGTCCGCTGTTCGGATGGATTTCAGACAATATCGGGCGCGAAGCCACGATGGCGATCGCTTTCGGGCTTGGCGGCGTTTCGTATTGGCTCCTGGGCGAGGCCGGCACCGCGCCTTGGGCCTTTGTGCTGTTCGCCGCGCTCATCTTCCTGACCTGGGGCGAAATCTTCAGCCTGTTCCCGTCGACCTGCACCGATACGTTCGGGCCGAAATTCGCCACGGTGAATTTGAGCCTGCTCTACACCGCCAAAGGCACCTCGGCCTTCCTGGTGCCGGTCGCCAATTTGATCAAGGCGTCGACCGGCTCCTGGCACATGGTGTTCGCGGTCACCGCGCTGATGAATTTCATCGTCGTGGGGCTGGCGCTCTTCGTGCTCAAGCCGATGCGCGCCAGGGCGATGAAGCAAACCTGATCGGCCGTCATATCGCCGCCGGGAGTACCGGGCGCGGGAGCAATCCCGCGCCCGAATTGTTGCAGAGTCAAAGTGCGAGCGTCACGTTGCAGATGGACGGCTCTTCGCGATTGACGCCGATCTGAAATCCCAGCGTCCTGCACATACCGAGCATCGCGGTGTTTTCGCGCAGAACTTGCCCCTCGATGTTGCGTAGGCCTTCGGCGCGGCCGTAGGCGACGATCATCTGCATCAATTCCCAACCGAGCCCATGGCTCTTGATGTCGGAGCGGACGATGACGGCGAATTCGCCGGAATCGCCGCGGGTCCGATGCAGGCGCGCGACGCCGAGCATCTCGCCGCTGGTCTCGTCGAGCGCGATGAAGGCCATGACCTTGGCGTAGTCGATATGCGTGAAGTGCGAATAGAACGCGGCGCTGCGGTCTTTCACCGGGCCGAAGAAGCGCAGCCGCAAATCGTCCGCCGTCTCGGCGGCGAAGAAATGGCCGTAAAGCGCTTCGTCCTCCGGCCGGATCGGGCGTGCGAAAACCGCCGTTCCATCCGGCAGCGTCAGGTGCCGTTCCCATTTCTTCGGGTAGGGGGCCATTGCGGGGATGCTGATTTAAGGCGCCGGTTCATTCGAGCCGAAAATGCGGCATTTCGGCTCTGGCATAATGTATTACAGTGCGCTATGGGTCTGCCCCGAAGCGCGGCCATAAGACCGCGCCCGGTAAGGGTTGTAGGCGTCAGCCAAGGGTTTTGAGCGTCTTTAATGTCTTCCGGCGTACACCGATTTTCCGACACTGGCAGCGCCGCCGCCACCATCGAGCGGCCGCGGCTGCAACCGATCGACACCGGCTTCAGCTTCAAGAACAAGGCTTACGCGGCGCTCAAAAGCGTCATCGTCGGCATGGACGTGTACGGCGGCCGCGCCGAAATTCGGCTCGACGAGCGCAGCCTCGCCAGCGATTTCGGCATCAGCCGCACGCCGGTGCGCGAGGCCATGGCGCAGCTCGAGCGCGAAGGCTTTGTCCGCACCGTGCCACGGCGCGGCGTCTATGTGGTGCGCAAGACCAAGCGTGAAGTGATCGAGATGATCACCGCCTGGGCGGCGCTCGAAAGCATGGCGGCGCGGCTTGTCACCGAGAATGCCAGCAGCGACGAGATCGCTTCCTTGCGCGAAATGTTCGCGACCTTCGAGAACGGGGCGGTGCGCGCGCATCTCGACGAATATTCCGAAGTGAATATCGAATTCCACCAGGCGCTGATCCGCTTAAGCCGCAACACCATGCTGGCGCAGCTCGCAGAAAACCTGTTCACCCATATGCGGATGATCCGGCGCAAGACCATCGGCGAGAAGGACCGCGCCGACCGCTCGATCCGCGATCACATGCATATCATCGAAGCTTTGGAAGCGCGCGACACCGTGCGCGCCGAGACCTTGGTGCGCGATCATGCGCTTGGTCTTGCCGAGCACGTCGAAGAATACGCGGACTATCTGGACTGAATTCCGAAGGAGACCGTCATGGCCGATGCAGCAGTGAAACTTGAAGCCACGAGCGCCGAACCGGAGCGTGAGCTGACCGACGGCTTTCATCTCGTCATCGATGCGTTCAAGCTTAACGGGCTGACCACGATCTACGGCGTGCCCGGTATTCCGATCACGGATTTTGGCCGCATGGCGCAGGCGTCGGGCATTCGCGTCCTGTCGTTTCGGCATGAGCAGAATGCCGGCTATGCCGCCTCGATCGCGGGCTTCCTGACCAAAAAGCCGGGCGTATGTCTGACCGTGTCGGCGCCGGGTTTCCTCAACGGCCTCACTGCGCTGGCGCATGCCACCACCAATTGTTTCCCGATGATCCTGATCTCGGGCTCTTCGGAGCGCGAGGTCGTCGATTTGCAGCAGGGTGACTATGAGGAGATGGACCAGCTCGCCGTAGCCAAGCCGTTGTGCAAGGCGGCGTTCCGCGTGCTGCAAGCCGCCGATATCGGCATTGCCGTGGCGCGTGCGGTTCGCGCGGCAGTGTCCGGCCGTCCGGGCGGCGTCTATCTCGATCTGCCAGCGAAGCTCTTCTCGCAGGTGATGGACGCGGAAGCCGGCCGCAAGTCGCTGGTCAAGGTCATCGACCCGGCCCCGGCGCAAATTCCAGCTCCGGGTGCGATCAAACGCGCGCTCGACGTGCTCAAGAGCGCCAAGCGTCCGCTGATCATCCTCGGCAAGGGCGCGGCCTATGCGCAGGCCGACGATACGATCCGCCACTTCGTCGAGAAGAGCGGGGCGCCGTTCCTGCCGATGAGCATGGCCAAGGGCCTTCTTCCCGACACCCATCCGCAATGCGCCGGTGCGGCGCGCTCGACGGTACTCAAGGATTCCGACGTCGTTCTGCTGATCGGCGCGCGGCTCAATTGGCTGCTCTCGCACGGCAAGGGGAAGACTTGGGGCGAGGCGCCGAAAAGATTCATACAGGTCGACATCGAGCCCAAGGAAATGGACTCCAATGTCGAGATCGTCGCCCCGGTCGTTGGCGACATCGGTTCGGCCGTCACCGCGCTGCTTGAGGGAATGGGCGGCAACTGGGCGGCGCCGCCAGCCGACTGGATCAAGACCGTCACGTCAAAGCGCGATGAGAATATCGCCAAGATGGCGCCGCGGCTGATGAACAACAACGTACCGATGGACTATCACGGCGCGCTCGGTGTGTTGCGCACCATCGTCAAGGAACGGCCGGATGCCATCCTGGTCAATGAAGGCGCCAATACGCTCGATCTCGCGCGCGGCATCATCGACATCTATCAGCCGCGCAAGCGCATCGACGTCGGCACCTGGGGCATCATGGGCATCGGCATGGGCTACGCCATTGGCGCGGCCATCGAGACCGGCAAGCCCGTGCTTGCGGTCGAAGGCGACTCCGCCTTCGGCTTCTCCGGCATGGAGATCGAGACCATCTGCCGCTACAAGCTGCCGGTCTGCATTGTCATTTTTAACAACGACGGCATCTACCGCGGCACCGACGTCAACAAAGCCGGCGCCGATCCGGCGACGACCGTGTTCGTCAAGGGCGCGCGCTACGACAAGATGATCGAGGCGTTCGGTGGCGTTGGCGTCAATGCGACATCGCCAGATGAGCTGCGCCGTGCGGTCAACGCCGCGATGGATTCCGGCCAGCCGACGCTGATCAACGCAGTGCTCGATCCCGCCGCCGGCAGCGAGAGCGGCCGCATCGGCAACCTCAATCCGCAAAGCAAGCTGGGCAAGAAGTAAGAGTTAAGGAGGAACGGATGGCGACGAAAAAGACGGCCAGGGCCAAATCCAAAGCGGCGGCGAAGAAGTCCGCGAAAAGAGCCTCAAGGAAAATCCTGAAATTCAAGCCGAAGAAGGCGGCGGCGAAAGCCGGCAACGGCCAGCCGCGGCCGAGCGCCAAGGCGTGGGGACAGGCGGGCCGCGCGCTCGACGGCGTGCGCATCCTCGACTTCACGCATGTGCAGTCGGGCCCGACCTGCACGCAGCTTCTCGCCTATATGGGCGCCGACGTCATCAAGGTCGAACGTCCCGGCATCGGCGACATCACGCGCGGACAGCTGCGTGACGTGAAGGGCCAGGACAGCCTCTATTTCACCATGCTCAACGGCTCGAAGCGCTCGATCACGATCGACTCCAAGCATGCCAAGGGCAGGGAAATCCTCGATCGGCTGGTGAAGGAATGCGACGTGCTCGTGGAGAATTTCGCGCCCGGCGCGCTCGACCGCATGGGACTAACGTTCGAGCACATCCACAAGCTTAATCCGCGCATGATCGTCGCGTCGGTGAAGGGTTTCGGACCCGGTCCCTATGAGGACTGCAAGGTCTACGAGAACGTCGCGCAGTGCGCCGGCGGTTCGGCTTCGACCACCGGCTTCCGCGAAGGCCCGCCGCTTGTAACTGGCGCGCAGATCGGCGACAGCGGCACGGGATTGCATCTCGCGCTCGGCATTGTCTCCGCGCTGTACCAGCGCGTGCGCACCGGCCGCGGTCAGAAAGTGCTCTGCGCCATGCAGGACGGCGTGCTGAATCTGGCGCGCGTGAAACTGCGCGATCAGCAGCGTCTCGCCCACGGCCCGCTTGCCGAATACAGCCAGTTCGGCGAAGGCGTGCCGTTCGGCAAGGCGACGCCGCGCGCCGGCAACGATTCCGGCGGCGGCCAGCCAGGCTGGATTCTCAAGTGCAAGGGTTGGGAAAGCGATCCCGATGCTTACATCTATTTCATCACCCAGGCGCCAGTGTGGACCGCGATCTGCGACCTGATCGGCAAGCCGGAATGGAAAACCGAGCCGGATTTCGCGACACCGCCGGCGCGGCTGCCGCGGCTGCGGCAGATCTTCGACACGATCGAGCAATGGACCATGACCAAGACCAAGTTCGAAGTCATGGACATCTGCAACAAGCACGACATTCCGGTCGGGCCGATCCTGTCGATGAAGGAAATCGCCGAGGAACCGTCACTGCGTACAACCGGTACCGTCGTCGAGGTCGATCACCCCGGCCGCGGCAAATATCTGACGGTCGGCAATCCGATCAAGCTTTCGGATTCGCCGCCCGACGTGCGGCGGTCGCCGCTGCTCGGCGAACACACCGACGAAATTCTGCGCAAGGTGCTCGGCTATTCCGACAAGGATGTCGCCGAGATCAAGGGCTCTGGCGCGATCACCGCGCCAGAGAAGCCGGCCAAAGCGGAGGCGGCGTAATTTTTGTCGTCCCCGCGAAGCGGGGACCCAGTAATCGCCGGACGGTCGGTCTTTACTGGATGCCCGCCTTCGCGGGCATGATTGCAAGGATTGAGGAGAGGTTTCTGCAATGCGTATTGTGGTTCACGGGCAGCAGGCGTTCGGCAAGGCGGTGCTCGACGCGCTGATCAAGCGCGGTGAGGATGTCGTCGCCGTCTATGTCGCGCCGGAGAAGGAAGGTGCCAAGGCCGATCCGCTCAAGGAAGCGGCGCTGGCCGCCAAGCTTCCGGTGCATCAGCCGGCGTCCTATCGCAAACAGGAAGTGTGGGACGAATTCCGCGCGCTCAAGCCCGATCTGCAGGTGATGGCTTTCGTCACGCTGTTCGTGCCGGAAGAATTCCTGAACATCCCGACCCATGGCTCGATCCAGTATCACCCGTCGCTATTGCCGGCCTATCGCGGCGCCAGCGCCATCAACTGGCCGATCATCAAGGGCGAAAAAGAAACCGGGCTGTCGATTTTCTGGCCGGACAATGGGCTCGATACCGGCGACGTGCTGTTGCGAAAGAAAACACTAATCGGACCTTCCGACACGCTCGGCACGGTCTATTTCGACCGGCTGTTTCCGATGGGCGTCGAGGCGATGCTGGAGTCCGTCGATCTTGTCAAAGCCGGCAAGGCGCCGCGCATCAAGCAGGATGAGGCGAAGGCGACTTACGAGGGCCGCTGCGGTGCCGACAACGCCAAGATCGATTGGGGCAAGCCGTGGGAGCAGATCGACCGGCTCATTCGCGGCTGCAATCCCGCGCCCGGCGCATGGACGACGCTCAACGGCAAGACCGTGAAGATTTTTGACGCCAAGCCGGTGCCGGCCAAGGATCCCAAAGGGATTGCCGGCAAGCTCGGTGAGGTCGTCGCCATCGAAGCCGACGGTTTCACCGTGGTCTGCGCCGACGGGCGCTTCAAGGTCACGCGCGTGCAGGCCGATGGGCCGAAAATTGCCGGAAGCGAATTTGCCGCCACTGCCGGGCTCAACACAGGTACGAGGTTTTCATGACGCCGTCTCAAGCCGCTGCCGCGAAGGCACCCGTTGCCTCCACGCAGCATCAATCGCCGAAGTCCGATATTGAAATTTCGCAAGCCGCGAAACTCCGCTCGATCGTCGATGTCGCGCGCGAGCGGCTTGGCATCGCGCCAGAAAACCTCGAGCCCTATGGCCACTACAAGGCCAAGATCTCGATGGATTTCATCAAATCGCTGCAGAGCAAGCCGAACGGCAAGCTCGTCCTGGTCTCCGCCATCACGCCGACGCCGGCTGGTGAAGGCAAGACGACGACGACGGTGGGGCTGACCGACGCGCTCAATTACATCGGCAAGAAGGCGATGCTTTGCCTGCGCGAGCCGTCGCTTGGGCCGTCATTCGGCGTCAAGGGCGGCGCCGCCGGTGGCGGCTATGCCCAGGTCGTGCCGATGGAGGACATCAACCTGCACTTCACCGGCGACTTCCATGCCATCACGTCTGCGAACAATCTGCTCGCCGCGCTGCTCGACAATCACATCTATTGGGGCAATTCGCTCGGCATCGATCCACGCCGCGTGGCGTGGCGCCGCGTCATCGACATGAACGACCGCGCGCTGCGCTCGATCGTGTCGTCGCTCGGCGGCGTCGCCAACGGCTTCCCGCGCGAGGACGGCTTCGACATCACCGTCGCGTCGGAAGTCATGGCGATCTTCTGTCTCGCCCGCGATCTCGACGATCTCAAGAAGCGGCTTGGCAATATCGTCGCCGCTTACACCCGCGACCGCAAACCGGTCCGTGCCTCCGAGCTGAAAGCGCATGGCGGCATGTCGGTGCTGCTCAAGGAGGCGCTGGCGCCGAATCTGGTGCAGACGCTCGAAGGCACGCCGGCCTTCATCCACGGCGGCCCGTTCGCCAATATCGCGCATGGCTGCAATTCGGTGCTGGCGACCACGACGGCGCTGAAACTCACCGATTACGTCGTCACCGAAGCCGGCTTCGGCGCCGATCTCGGCGGCGAAAAGTTCATGGACATCAAGTGCCGCAAGGCCGGCATCGAGCCGTCCTGCGCAGTGCTGGTCGCCACCATCCGCGCACTTAAAATGCACGGCGGCGTCAAGAAGGAAGACCTCAAGACGGAAAACCTCAAGGCGCTCGAAGCCGGCATGAGCAATCTCAAGCGCCATGTCGAAAACGTCCAGAAGTTCGGCATCGTGCCGATCATCTCGATCAACCGCTTCTCTGCCGATACCGAGGCCGAGATCAAGCTGGTCGAGGACACCTGCAAGTCACTTGGCGTCGAGGCCTACATGGCCGATCATTGGGCGATGGGCGGTGCCGGCGCGGCCGATGTCGCCAAGGCCGTGGTGCGCGTTGCCGAGAGTGGCAAGAGCAAGTTGAAATTCCTATATCCAGACGACATGCCGTTGCTCGAGAAAATCCGCACCATCGCCAAGGAAATCTATCGCGCCAAGGACATCAGCGTGGACAAGCCAGTGCGCGATCAGCTCGCCAATTTCGAAGCGATGGGCTACGGCAAGTTCCCGATCTGCGTGGCCAAGACGCAGTACAGCTTCTCGACCAATCCGGATTCCAAAGGCGCGCCGACTGATCACGTCATCAATGTGCGTGACGTGCGGCTGTCCGCCGGCGCCGAATTTGTGGTTGCGGTCTGCGGCGAGATCATGACCATGCCGGGCCTGCCCAAAGTTCCGTCAGCGGACGTGATTGACATCGGCGCCGACGGCAAGATCGTCGGATTGTTCTGAAATGAATCCACTGGGCTATTCCGCCCGCGAATGATGCACCACCAGGAGACCTGAAGATGTTGAAGTTTTATTACAGCGGAGCGCCGAACCCGACCAAGGTCGCGCTCTTTCTTGAAGAAGCCGGTCTGCCCTACGACGCGATGCCGGTCGATACCCGCAAGGGCGAGCAGCACAAGCCGGAGTTCCTCGCCATCAATCCGAACGCCAAGCTGCCGGCCATCGTCGACGGCGACGTGACCGTGTTCGATTCCAGCGCCATCCTGCTCTACCTCGCCGAGAAGACCGGCAAGTTCCTGCCGGCGAAGACCGACAAGGCGCGCGGCGAGCTGTTGTCGTGGATGTTTTTCGTATCGTCGGGCGTCGGGCCGTATTTCGGCCAGTCGGTGCACTTCCGGAACTATGCGCCGGAAAAGATTCCTTACGCCGTCAACCGCTATGTCTTCGAGGCCAACCGCCACGCCGGCATTCTCGATGCGCGGCTTGCCAAGCACAAATACATGCTCGGCGACACCTACACGATTGTCGACATGAACGTGTGGGGCTGGACGCGCATGCTGCCGAACGTGGTCGGCGAGGGCGCCTGGGACAAGTACAAGAACATCAAGCGGCTGGTCGACGAGATCAACGCCCGTCCCGCCGCGGCGAAGGCCAACGCGCTCAAGGACCGTCACAAGTTCAAGACCGAGATGGACCAGGAAGCGCTCTACGCGATGTTCCCGCATATGAAGGAAAAGGTCGCGTAAGAAGCGCCGCAGACATTAAAGAAATATAGCGCGGCGTCCGGTCTTCGGCCGGGCGCCGCTTTTTTATGCGTCTTCTTCCAGAGGCTCGAATTTGGGCTGGAACCAGATCTGCGCGATCAGCGTCGGCACCACGGCGCTGCCGATCACGGCCGTCACCAGGATGGTATACTGAGCCTGGTCGATGATGTGATTGGTCAGGCCGAACAGCGCCGAGATCGAACCGAATGTCAGGCCGGTCGACATCATGAGCGTCGTATACATTCCCTCGCGCTTGTCGAACTTGAAGTACCGCGTCAGCGGCAGAATGCCCGCGAACTTGGTGAACATCTTCACCCCGAGGAAGAGGCCGATCAGCGCGGCGCCGGTCACCAGCGCATTCGTCACGATGAGCGAGCCCGCCTTGAGAAAATAAAACGGTGTCAGGAAGGCAAAGCAGATCGCACGCAGCCGGAGCTGAAGCGCGCGGTTTGCCAGGAAGAACGGCGCCAGCGCCATTCCGATCAGATAGGCGGGCAGCACGGCTTCGCTTTTGCCGAGATTGGCAAGCCAGCCGAGGCCAAACAGCACAAGGAATAGAAACTTGATTTCGGGCTCGCTTGCCCTGCCGCCGATGCGCTTGAACAGCCACGGTACGACAAAAGGCAGCACTGCGACGGCGGCGACCGTGACCACGGCGAACAGGACCAGATACATATTATAGTTCGCGAAAACGAGGCCTAGCGCCAGCACCGTGCCGATATCGTTGATGAAGCAGGCGGCGAGGATGATCTTGCCAAGTTCGGTGCGGTTATAGCCGGTTTCGACCATTACGGCGTAGACCACTGCGACCGACGTTGTCGACAGCGAGATGCCGGCGATCTGCGCCTGCGGCCCCGGCCAGCCAAGCCCGTAACGCGCCAAGAGAAAGCAGCCGATATAAGGGGCGAAGAAGCCCATCAGGCCGATCATGACGCTCGCCCCGAAGTGCTTCTTGACGACGTGAGGGTCGATATCGGTGCCGGCGAGGAACGTGAGCACGACCGCACCGACGGCGGCGATGTAATTGATCCAGGGCGTGAGCGGCAGTCCGATCGTGTTGCCGGCGATGGCGCCGACCACGATCTCGAACAGCGCGGCCGAGATCGTGATGTAGAGCGACCCCATCGCGGCAACCAGCGCCAGCGCCATCCAGATCGCGGACTGAAGCCAGATATTGTCCATCACCGTCGTCCTCTTTCGTTGCGCGCGGCGGACGCAAAAAAACCCGCTCTCGGGCGGGTCGCAAAAACCCCACCGCGCTTCTACAGCCGGCAGGGGTCATCAGCTCTGGCGAGCGGTTTCGGGGAACCCCATCCCCATCGGTCGTGCGTCAAAGCTATAGTCAATGTTCGTGACTGTTTCAACACCGCGTATCTCCGAATGTAAAACGGCGCGGCTTTGAAAGCCGCGCCGTTTATTTTTGCCGTAGCCGCTGTGACTAGAACAGCTTCGCGGCGGTTTGCAGCGTGATCCAGGTGCCCCAGGCCAGCGGAATGCCGACGAAGGCCCAGAAGATGATCGCCGCCGGATCGATGCCGCCCTTGCCGATTCCGAACGACCCGGACGGCGCTGCCCCGGCCGCGCCCGCGGCTTGCAATTTGGCGACTTCTTCCTGGCTCATGTACCACTTCGGATCGACCGGCTTGATTAGGAAATTGCAGATCAAGCCGCCGATCAGCATGGCGCACAGGATATACATGGTGGTGTCGTAGAGATGATCGCGCGGCACTCCGTGTGAGAGCTGGAATTCGCGGATGTAGTTCACCACTACCGGGCCGACGATACCGGCCGTCGACCAAGCCGTCAGCAGCCGGCCGTGAATGGCGCCGACGAACTGCGTGCCGAAGACGTCCGCAAGATAAGCGGGCACCGTGGCGAAGCCGCCGCCATACATCGACAGGATGATGCCGAAGGCGAGCACGAACAGCGACAGGTAGCCCAAATGCGCGAATGTGGGCGCGGACGCGTAGCACGCGATGCCGATGAGGAAGAAGCAGTAATAGGTGCTCTTGCGCCCGATATAGTCGGACAGCGACGCCCAGAACACGCGGCCGCCGATATTGAACAGCGACAACAGACCGGCGAAGCCGGCTGCGATCCCCGCAATGGCGACCTTCTGATCGGCGGCCAAAGCCGTGAAGCCAAGCTCTGGATGACCGATCAGCGTGCCGCCGAAGATTTCCTGCAACATCGGCGAGGCCATGCCGATGACGCCGATGCCCGCCGAGACGTTGAGGCAGAGCACGGCCCAGATCAGCCAGAACTGCGGCGTCTTATGCGCGTTGTCGAGATGCACATTGTGCTCAGTGATCATCGCCTTGGATGTGTCGGGTGGCGTCCAGCCGTCCGGGCGCCAGCCGGCCGGCGGCAGGCGATAGCGGAACGCGCCGACCATCATGAAAAAGAAATAGATCGCCGCCAGGGTCAGCAAAGTCTGCCACACGCCGACGTCGGTCGGAGTCTTGAAGTAGTTGATCAGCATGTTGGCGAGCGGAGCGCCGATCATGGCGCCGCCGCCGAAGCCGGCGATGGCGAAACCTGTCGCCATGCCGCGGTGATCGGGGAACCATTTGATCAGCGTCGACACCGGCGAGATGTAGCCGAGGCCAAGACCGACGCCGCCGATTGCGCCGGCACCGAGCCACATGAGCCAGAGCTGATGGATGTAGACGCCGACGGCGCCGAGCACGAGGCCGCCCGCCCAGCAGAAGGCGGCGACGACGCCGGCCTTGCGCGGTCCAACGCGCTCAAGCCAGCCGCCCCAGATCGCGGCCGAGACACCGAGAAAAACGAAAAACAGCGTGAACATCCAGCCCATGCTGGCGACGCGCCAGTCGCACGTCGTCGTGAACAGCTCCTCGCCGAGTGACATATCGGGACAGGCCTTTGACGCCGTGAGCCCGATCGCGTGCGACAGCGGCAGCCAGAACACGGAAAAGCCGTAGGCCATGCCGATGCAGAGATGGATGCAGAGTGCTGCGGGCGGCACCAGCCAGCGGTTGAAGCCGGCTTTGGCGATGGTCCGCTCGCGGTCGAGAATGCCAGCGCCACCACCAGCCGGCATGGCTATTGTCGTCATAGGCGTATCCCCCGAGATTATTGGTCTTTGTGCCGATATTTATGACTTCAAATCGCGCGCACGTATAGATGGTTGCACACGCCCCAGACGAAGGAACTAACGGTGCCGTGCAATGCGAAGTGCCCGCCGGAAAGATGGTCGCGGTGCCCCCGGCGGCGCCTCGGCGCCAGACCAATCCCCATGAGGCCAAGTGTCGCGGCAGGGTGGGCTAAGGTGGGACTTTGAAATCGTTCTTGATTATCGGCAACAGGCCCTATACCTCTGTTTGAACTTGTGTTTTTGCGATCTAAAAGAGCCCGATGAGCGTTACTGAAAAGCCGCCGACATCACCGCCCGGCCAGCGCGGGGGCGCCGGGCGGCGCCGGCCGCCGCGCACGCCAAAAGGCCGCCAAGTCGATCCGAAGGCCCTCGAGGAAGTCCTGGCGCTGCTGACCGATCGGCCGCGCCGGCGCGACCTGCTCATCGAGCATCTGCACCTGATCCAGGACCATTACGGCCATCTCTCGGCCGTGCACCTGGCGGCACTGGCGCAGGAGATGAAACTCGCGCTTACCGAGGTCTATGAGGTCGCCACCTTCTACGCCCATTTCGATGTGGTGAAAGAAGACGAGACGCCGCCGCCGCCCGTCACCGTGCGGGTCTGCGATTCGCTTTCCTGTGCGCTCCTCGGCTCGGAAAGGCTGCTGGCCGACCTGCCGGGAAAATTGGGAAAAGACGTGCGCGTCGTGCGCGCCCCCTGTATGGGCGCCTGCGATCGCGCGCCGGTCTGCGCCGTCGGCCATGTCCAGGTCATGCAAGCCGATATGGCGAAAGTCACCGCGGCCGCGAAGAAGCCGCCGCATGCGCACAGCTATCCGACGCCAACCGCGTTCGAGCCCTATGTGAAGGGCGCCGGTTATGAACTTCTGAAAGCATGTCTCGCCGGCAAGCGTCCGCGTGACGATGTTATCAAGATCGTCAGCGATGCCGGCTTGCGCGGTCTCGGCGGCGCCGGATTTCCGACCGGACGAAAATGGTCGCTGGTTCGCTCTGAACCGGTGCCGCGGTTGTTCGCGGTCAATTGCGACGAGGGCGAGCCCGGCACGTTCAAGGATCGCTATTACCTTGAACGCGATCCGCATCGCTTCCTTGAAGGCATGCTGATCGCGGCCTGGGTTGTCGAGGCCGCCGACACTTATCTCTATGTTCGCGACGAATATCCCGAAATCATCCTTCTTCTGCTCGATGAGATTGCGAAGGTCGAGAAGGCCGGTCTTTCGGATCACACCAAGATTCATCTGCGCCGTGGCGCCGGCGCTTACATCTGCGGTGAAGAATCCGCGATGATCGAATCGATCGAGGGAAAGCGCGGCCTGCCGCGCCACCGTCCGCCCTACGTCGCCCAGGTCGGGTTGTTCGGCCGCCCAACGCTCGAACAGAATGTCGAGACGCTCTACTGGATCCGCGACATCGTCGAAAAGGGCGCCGGCTGGGTCACCTCACAGGGCCGCCACGACCGCAAGGGCTTTCGCAGTTTCTCGGTGTCGGGCCGTGTGAAAAATCCCGGCGTCAAGCTAGCGCCCGCAGGCGTGACGGCGCGCGAACTGATCGATGAGTTCTGCGGCGGCATGGCTGACGGCCATACCTTCAAGGGTTATCTGCCGGGCGGCGCCTCGGGCGGCATCTTGCCGGCGTCGATGGCCGATATCCCGCTCGATTTCGGCACGCTGGAAAAGTATGGCTGTTTCGTCGGTTCCCACGCCGTTGTGATCCTGTCCGACAGGGACGACATGAAGGCCGTGGCACTCAACCTCATTCGGTTTTTCGAGGACGAAAGCTGCGGTCAATGCACGCCCTGCCGCGTTGGCACCGAGAAGGCGGCGAACCTCATGGCCAAGGGGCCGTGGGACCCGGCCCTTCTTGACGAACTATCCGCGCTGATGCGGGACGCCTCCATCTGCGGACTTGGGCAGGCCGCGCCCAATCCGCTGCTTTGTGTGTTAAAATACTTCCCGGACGAGCTGACGAAGCCGCTGGGAAGCTGGTGAAAAAGAGCCGGGTGACCGAAGGTTGACGCAATGAGCGACGCTGAGCCGCAAAAGCCCAATACCTACTTCATCGACGACCGCGAGATCGACATCCGCGACGGCGAGACGATTTTCCGCGCCGCGCGGCGGCTCGGCATCAAGCTGCCGCACCTTTGCTATTCACCGAAACCAGGCTATCGCGCGGACGGCAATTGCCGCGTCTGTATG
>Ga0207031_10012_pt1 | contig 47529 bp, 37 predicted proteins | sample Alteio_BWMinCont_37_FD_153278 | JGI IMG/M metagenome (GOLD analysis project Ga0207031, IMG submission 153278) | Enriched cells from forest soil in Barre Woods Harvard Forest LTER site, Petersham, Massachusetts, United States -... | ecosystem: Environmental > Terrestrial > Soil > Temperate forest >... | reverse complement strand
CGTTCGGTTCGGCGGCCTGGATCCGGTAAAGGAAGATTGCCGAACCGCGCGTGGCACGCAGTTGATTGAGACCACGCTCCGCGATATCAAGTACGCGTGGCGGGGATTCCGGCGCAGTCCTCTTTTCGTACTTACTGTTATTGGAACAATCGCGCTTGGTCTGGGAGTGAACACCGCGCTGTTTACGATTTTCAGTACGTACGTTCTGCGGCCCCTGTCGGTCCGCGATCCTTATAACCTGTACTCGTTTGTTTGGACGAGTCGCTCCGGAAGCGAGCGTCGCTTTTCTTGGCGGGATTTTGAGAAGTTCCGGGAGACGAATCCGGTATTTTCCGAAGTGGTGGCCACCGAATACCTGTTCGGGCGGATGGACGGTCGCCCGATGTCAGGCGAGCTGGTGACCGGGAACTATTTCAAGATGCTGGGCGTGAGTGCCGCAAGAGGGCGCACGTTGCTCCCCGAGGATGATTCCGCGCATGGCAGGGATCCAGTAATTGTCCTTAGCAATATCACTTGGCGGAACAAATTCGGTTCAGATCCGGACATCGTGGGAAAGAAGCTGGTGGTGCGGGGCTATCCGCTCCAGGTGATTGGAGTAGCGAAGGAAGGTTTTGGGGGCCTGGCCAGTGCGCCGCCGGACTACTGGGCGCCGCTGACGATGGCCGGACAATTAGAGCCTGGCGCTGCTTTGCGGTTCAGGATTATCGGTAGACTACAGCCGGGGTGGAGCATCAGCCAGGCTCGATCTGCTCTTAGCATCTGGGCGAAACAGGCGACGTCGGATCTTAGTGAGTCCGAAAAGGCCGCCGGCGTGATACTTCACTCGAATGCAACTGTGATTCGTCTTTCGCCGCAGGTGATGGTCGCGTTCAGCCCCTTAATGACCGCTTTTGGACTTGTCTTATTACTTGCTTGCGCGAACGTGGCTAATATGATGCTCGCCCGCGCCATGGCGCGACAGCGGGAAATCGGGATCCGGCTCTCGCTCGGCGCGGGCCGCCGGCGATTGATCCGGCAATTGTTGACCGAAAGTGTTCTACTGGCCATTCCCGCCGGTTTGGCTGGTTTCCTTGTTTCGAGAGCCACCATCGATTTGGGAGTACGAGCGATGTTTGCCACGCTTCCATCGGACATGGCGGAGTTGATCCCAGCGGTGTCGTTGCCGCCGGACGTGCGTGTGTTCGTATTCATGCTGATTGCAGCGCTGGTATCGGCTGTGTTGTTCGGATTGGCTCCGGCCATTCAATCCACGCGCGCCAATGTGATGCTGGCGGCCAGGGGCGAGTTCACCAGCGACATCCGGCCCATGCGTCTGCGCAATGTTCTAGTCATTGGACAGATCACGGTGTGCGGGCTGCTTTTGATATGTACAGGCGTCATGATCCGTGGCGCTCGAGAGATGCGCAACGTCGAAATTGGTTTAAGGACCAGGAGAGCGATCTTTTTGGAGCTCTCGGATAAAGACCGGCCGAAGGTTCTGTCGCGATTAGCCACCGCGCCCGTGGTGGAAGGGATTGCCGCAGTTGCATCGATACCGCTCGACGGCATGTTGCCCAACCTGACCATTTCCTTGGGTGATGGACAAAAGACTGTGAATGCGTGGCACAACCATGTTTCGCCCGAGTTTTTCGATGTTCTGGAGATTCCAATTCTCCAAGGCCGCAGTTTTACGGCGGAAGAAGCGTCGGCTGGCGCGCCAGTGGCGATCGTCAGCGAGTTGGCGGCGCGTAGCTTGTCGTTAAAAGGCAGTGCCGTGGGCCGTGAGATCAGTATCCGGCGCGATCCGCAGTCCGATTGGGGCGAGCCATTGCCGAGGTACGCAGCCGTACGTGTGGTGGGAGTGGCGCGCAATATAATCAGTTGCTCGATCCCGTATGGCCCCGACCCGGCGGTCATTTACTTTCCATCCCCACTCGCCGGTCACGGATCCCTGATGCTCCGGGTTCGAGGAGACGTCGAGGCGGTGCGCCGCGCGCTTGTATCCGATCTGGATGCGACGTTTCCTGGCGCGGTCAACCAAATTCATCCAATGGATCAGGCTTTCGAGCTGAATGTCTATCCATTCCGCGTGGCAGCCTGGGTAGGTTCCGCGCTGGGAGGGTTGGCGCTGCTGCTTACGCTGTCGGGAATTTACGGCGTGCTCTCTTATCTGATCACGCAGCGCACCAAGGAGATCGGTATCCGGATGGCGCTCGGTGCGACTTCGGGCGAAGTGACGCGGCTGGTGCTAAGACAATCCGGACGTCTGGCGGTCGTCGGCGTCGGGCTTGGAACTGCGCTGGCACTTGGCGTATCGCGCCTGTTCGCTTCACACCTGGCTTTCGTAAATACGTTTGACGCAGTTGCATACGCCGCAGGCGTGATGCTGGTTGTGGCAGCATCGTTGGCCGCGGCATTTTTTCCATCGCGCCGGGCTGCGCGCATCGATCCGATTGCGACGCTGCGGCATGACTAACCGATTTTGGCCCGATCTAAAGCTTCGAATTCGGGCGCTCCTGCTGCCAAGACGGGTGGATCGGGAACTTGAGGAGGAGCTGCAATTCCACCTCGACATGCAAACCCGGAAGGACGCGGCAATGGGCGAGACAGGTGTGGACGCGTCCTGGCGCTCGCGCCGGAAGTTTGGCGAGTTGGAACAGGTGAAGGAAGAGTGCCGGACCGTACGCGGCACGCAGTTGGTGGAAACCACGCTTCGCGATATCAAGTATGCGCTGCGGGGATTCCGCCGCAGTCCTTTGTTTGTATTGACGGTAGTTGGCACGATTTCGCTCAGCCTCGGGCTGAACACTGCGTTGTTCACCCTCTTTGACAATTTCGTTCTTCGTCCGCTGCCGGTTCGCGATCCTCATAGCCTTTACGAATTTAGGTGGGCGGATCGCGCGGGCCGCGGGCATTCCTTCTCCTGGCGCGAATTCGAGAACTTTTCGGAGAACAATCCCGCCTTCTCCGAAGTCATCGCCATTCACAATTCCTATGCGCGGTCGGAGGGTCGTCCTCTGTTGGGCGCGCTGGTCACGGGAAATTATTTTCATATGTTAGGCGGCGTTGCCGCGTTGGGACGCACTTTGATTCCGGAGGATTCGTCGGCGCCTGGCAGGGAGCCGGTGATAGTGCTCAGTTACGCGACGTGGCAAAACAAATTCGGCGGGGATCCACACATCATCGGAAGAAAGCTCTTGCTGCACGGCTATCCGCTGGAAGTGATCGGAGTAACGCAGGAGGGGTTTAGCGGTTTGGATCCAGCGCCACTCGACTACTGGGCTCCGATAACGATAGCCGCGCAGTTAGAAGGCGGGCGTAATCGCTTTGGATCGGCAAATTCAGATCTCGGAATCGTTGGCAAGCTCAAGCCCCGGGTCAGCGTTAGCCAGGCAGAGGCCGCTCTTACCGGCTGGAGCAGGCACGTAACGGAGAATCGTCCTGAATCAGAGCGAGCCACGGGCGTGATGCTCGAGTCGCGGGCCACCGCAATTCGCCTTTCCGTGAAAGTCATCGCCATGTTCAGTCCACTCGGAGTTGCCGTTGGTCTGGTTCTATTGTTGGCATGCGCGAACGTGGCCAACATGATGCTGGCACGCGCGATGGCGCGACAGCGGGAAATCGGCATCCGGCTCTCACTCGGCGCGGCGCGCGGGCGGCTGATCCGGCAACTGCTGTGCGAAAGCATGTTGCTTGCGATCCCGGCGGGTTTGGCTGGATTCCTGGTTTCGCGAACGGCCATTGAAGTGGGGCTGAGGATAATGTATGCCACTCTCCCGCCGGATATGGCGCAGATCATGCCGCCCATATCGCTGCCGCCGGATGTTCGAGTATTTGGATTCATGCTGATGGTGGCTCTGGTTTCCGCGCTGCTGTTCGGACTGGCTCCGGCGATACAGTCCACGCGCGCCGACGTGATGTTGGCCGCCCGCGGTGAGTTCACTAGCGACGCTCGACCCATGCGGTTGAGAAATGCGCTGGTCATAGTTCAGGTCACAGCGTGCGCGCTGCTGCTGATTACTTCCGGAGTTCTGGTTCGCGGCGAAGGCGCAATCCGAACCTTCGACGTCGGGTTCAGTACGCATGGCATGATCGGAATGGTCCCGCAAGAGAAGGGTCGGCCAGTGATCCTCGAGCGGCTCAGGTCCGACTCTACTGTGCGAGGCATCGCCTCCGTGGCGTCCATCCCCCTTAACGGCATTCTGCCGGCAGTATCAATTTCCGCCGGAGCGGGAGCGAAGACCTCCGACGCCTGGTACAACCATGTATCACCCGAGTTCTTCTCCCTGCTCGAGATTCCCATTCTCGACGGCCGCAATTTCACAGCCGACGAAGCACGCTCCGGCGCGCCCGTGGCAATTGTCAGCGAGTTGACAGCGCGCAGATTGTGGCCAAAGGGTGAAGCGCTAGGTCGCGAGCTGTTTATCCGGCACGATGCGCGGACCAATTGGGGAGAGCCGTCGCCGCAATATTCGGTGGCGCGAGTGGTTGGTGTGACGCGCAACATCATCAGTTGTTCCATTCCGTATGGACCTGATGCACCGCTGGTATATTTCCCGGCTACCACTGGGAAGCTCGCTCTTCTCATTCGTGTGAATGGAAATGTGGAGAACGCACGCCTGCGGCTGGACAAGGAGCTGAGCGCTCTTTCGGGCGAGGATATCGAAGATATCCACACCATGGATCAAGCCTTCGCGCTGAGCGTCTACCCGTTCCGTGTTGGCTCCTGGGTTGGTTTCCTGTTGGGTGGGCTGGCGCTCGCGCTCACGCTGTCGGGAATCTATGGCGTACTGTCGTATCTGGTGACGCAGCGCACCAAGGAAATCGGCATCCGGATGGCTCTTGGAGCAAGCATCGGGGCGGTAACTCGCTTGGTTGTGATGCAATCCATGCGGCTAGCCGTAGTGGGTATCGGGTTAGGAACATTATTGGCACTGGGAGTCTCCCGGTTTCTTGCATCGCATCTGGTATTCATAAATACCTTCGACTTGTTGGCATACGCGGCGGGCGTGATTTTGGTTGTGGCCGCATCGCTAGGCGCCGCCTACTTCCCTTCACGCCGGGCTGCGCGGATTGATCCAGTGACGACCTTGCGGTATGACTGAAATCGGCTCTCAGGTCCCTCAGAATCCGTGAAACGATCGGCACAGGCACCGACTCCCTCACGGTCGCAGTTCGGTAACCCTCGCTAAACGTTAGGCATCTTTCCGACCCTTACGGTCGCGGTCCGGTTACGGCGTAACGGAGAGCTAAGACTGTGATGTCATCGGCTTGAGGCTCGCCGATGGCGAACTCCTGTACGGCCGCATGCAGGCTGGCCACCAGTTGTTCGGCCGATTCGCCGCAGTGAACTGCGAGAAGCTGTTCCAGCCGCCTATCGCCAAAGAAGGCATCGTTCTTGTCGCGCGCCTCAGTGACGCCGTCAGTGTACAAGACCAGAGTTTCGCCGGGGGCGAGGCGGCCAGTATAGGTATCGTACGAGAATCCGTCCATGATTCCGACGATCGGCCCACTTTCTTCTGACAGTGGCCGCGGCTGGCCATCCACAGCGAGGACGTAAGGTCGATTGTGGCCGCCGTTCGCGAACTGCAGTTCGCCAGAACGGGTATCCAGAATTCCGTAAAAGACGGTGGTGAACATGGCCGAATCACTTTGCGCCGTCAGGTTGCTATTCATGTAGGCCAAACATTCCCCCGGGGTGGCGCGGTGTTGCGCGAAGGCGCGCAGCAGGGTCCGGCTGACGGCCATGAACAGCGCCGCCGGGACGCCCTTGCCGCTGACATCGCCGATGACAAACCCGAGATGGTCGGGATCAAGGAGGAAGAAATCGAAAAAATCGCCGCCCACTTCTTTCGCTGGCACCATGGCGGCGTGAAGCTCAAATTCTTTTCGATCTGGAAACGCGGGGAACTTGTGCGGCAGAATGGACTGCTGAATTTGCGCGGCATGCGCCAATTCCTGCGCACGCAATTTCTCGGCTTGCTCAACCTCGATCAGCCGGGCATGTTCAATGCGGATGGCGGCCATGTTTCCCATGACGGTGAGCAGGTTGAGATCTTCGGTGGTGAATTCCTGAATGAAGCCGGGCGAATCGAGATAGATGAGGCCGCTGACGCGATTTTCGGCTTGCAGGGGCACGGCCAGCACGCTGCGGATTTGTTGCGCCACAATACTTTCGCTGGCTGCCAGCGCCTCATGCCGCAGAGCATCGCGAACCAGGAGCGAACGCCGTTCGTTCAGCACCAGGTCGCGCACGCGGGAGCTGATGCGAAACCCGGCGCCCTTGGAAGCGCGGACGCGAAGCTCACCATCCTCGAGCGTCATCAATACTCCACGAGAGGCTTTTACCGCTTCAACCGATAAATCCAAGATGAGCTCGAACAACTTTTCGAGCGGCATATGGCCCACCAGCTCGCGTCCGGCGCGAATGAAGGCCTGCATGTGGCCGATACCTTGAATTTCCCTTTCGTCCGAGAGCAGTCCGTCGAGAGTGGCGGTGAGCGTGGTCCCGCCGGGCGGCGTGGGAGGTTTTTCTATGAAGATGACGGTTTGTGGAGGGGCGGCGGGGCGAGTGGGTTCCGTGAAGGTCAGCGTCAATTGGCCAGCGTTGACACGGTCATTCGACTGGAGCACATGCGGAGCTTTGACGGGCGTTCCGTTTATTAGCGTGCCGTTGGTGCTGCCGAGATCGCGGAGAACCCAGTTTGCTCCAGTTCGTTCGAACACCAAATGCTCGCGGGAAAGGCCGCTAACCTCCGGATAACAGAGCTCGTTGGCGAGGGTGCGGCCGAGTCCGTAACGGTCGCGCTCGAGCGTGACGGTGCGGGTGGTTCCGTCGGGCATTTGAATCCGGAGCTCGGGCCGTCCGGTGGTTTGTGCCGCCGCAGTCATGAATATAGGGTAAGCGAAAACGCCACGGGCCGGCGGGTGGCTATTCTTTCAATATGGACCCGTCCTCCAGTTTGATACGGACGGTAGAGTGCCAGCGGGTCTTGTGAATGCGCAATCGGCTATCCGATGAGAACTTGAAGGTGCCGCCGGCGAACCATTCGGGAGTGCCGTCGCTCCAGAGTTCGCCTACTTCCGCAAGTTGGGCCGGAGACCAAAGTGTCGCGAGAGTAACGCCCTTGATAAAGACTCCATGGTCGGGCCACTCCCCCAAGGCGCTTCCCGGATGATCCCGCCGCCTATAGATCTGCACGACTGCGTTGTGGGCAAACGCGGGGCCGGTTTGAAGGAGGACGAGAAACTCACCATCATCGGTGATCAGCGGCAGGGGGCAGTCTGGCACGTTGCTGAAGCGGGCGGGGTCAAGAATAACGGCCCAGCTTGCGCCGTCAGTCCAATGCGTCGTGGTTGCAAGGAGCTGCTGCGTTTCATTGTTGAAATTCTCCCTGGGGAAGATATTCAAGGAGATCTTAGGAGGTTTAGCTCAGTATCGACGACAGCGAGAAAGTTCCCGTTCGGCGAACTAACCGCCCGGACACATGGAAACAAGGGACCAGCATTCGCGGTGAGGCCGCTGGCGGCGGCTATGCAGAGGAGCCGCAGAATGGGGAATTCGGCAGGATGCATGATTAGTATTTTCGCCTTATTGCTTTAGCCAATGGTGACGGTTAGAATCACAGGATTGTATGCCGATGAAACCGATGTTCCTTCCCGGGGTTGAGGAGAATCCGCAACCGGGGCCGTATCGCGATATGGTGCAGACGATGCAGGCCGGCGGCGCTGAATATCCGCAGATCTGGAACATGTTCGCGTTCTGGCCGCGGGCCACGGAGCATCTGGCTCGTTTCACTCAGGAAATCATGCGCGAGGAAGGGCCAATTTCTCCTGGTATTCGAGAGCTGATTGCCGCTTACACGTCCTACCGGAACGACTGTCCTTTTTGACTGAAGTCGCATGCCGCAGTTGCGGCTGAGTTGTTGGGCAGCGAGGAGCTGGTGTGGGGCGTTCTGAAGGATCTGGAAAGCTCAGCGCTCTCGGAGAAAGAGAAGGCGCTGTTCCGGTTTGTTGACAAAGTCAACCATGATTCGCCAAGGATAACGGACGAGGATATGCAGCCGTTGTATGCGGCCGGCTGGACCGACGAAGCGATTTATTTTGCGATCACAGTTTGCGCACTGTTCAATTTTTATAATCGCTGGGTAGATGCGTCGGGTGTGCATGCGCTGTCGGATGAGGCGCATCGCGCGGGCGGGAAGCGAAGTGCGGTGCATGGGTATGTGCGGAAGTAGGCGGTGGATCCGTCGATCAATGACCATTGGTTTGGTGGGGCGGTGTTGTTCTTGGCCCGCTTGGTCTTGGCCGCGAGTGAGGACACCGTTGGCTCGGTTCCAGCCTGTGGAAATTCACGTAGTTGCCAAAATTGGTCGCGGCTCATTGTTTAGATCGTCGGATTAACGCGCACAAGCCGGATGCGTCGTCCGGTCGAACTTCTGGTTGAAATTCCGCGGATATCCGTCGTGCGTCGAACGCGGTCATATATCGAGGATGGAATGGGGGGGTGCTGAATTTGAGCGTCGAGTGCGGAAGCTGGCGCGGAAGAAGAATGTCACTTGTCAATTCGTGGCCGGCAAAGGAAAAGGCAGCCACGGCCGTTTGTACTTGGTAATGAATTTACCACTCTAAAGGATCGAAAGAAGGAAATCGGCCGGGAGCTTCTGGCTAAGATATATCGTGACCTTCAGATCGATCCCTTTGAGCTATGAAAGATGGCTCTGAGCAGAAATCTGACGAGGGGGCCATTTTAGGCGGCTTTCCTGAAAACGACAAATTCGGTCTTGGTGACGGCCATACGCTGAGCCTTGAGGAGCAGATAGCGTAGATTCTTGTAGCCTCGGCCTCTTCTGAGCAGGGCCTTGATGTTGCCGTTGATCGCTTCCACGACTCCAAAGCGTACTTTGACGCGGCAATGGTTTAGGATGCCGTCCAGATGATCGATTAGCAGATGCGCCAACTTCTCGAAGGCGGGGAGCCGCTGCCAGCGAAGTTGCAACGTCCAACTCTTCAGATAGCGCAACATCGCGCCCTCGTAGGTGTAGGTCCACAACCGCTCCAGGCTTTCTTTGAGCAGATAAGCCTTCATGACCTTGCGATTCAAGGCGAACAGATGGTTGAGTTGCTGTCGCTTGTCCGCCCTCAGATGCACCCAGCGTGTGAGCAGCAGCCAGCGTTTTCCTTTCACCACGCCGCGCATCCGTGCACCTTTGCGAAAGAATTCCGCACGCCGCACTTCATCCACCGCTGGGTTGGCGTGCTGCATGATATGGAACTTGTCGTAGACGATGGCGCAGTTCGGCGACCACTCTTGGATGCTGGCCTTGTAGGGTTCCCACATGTCCACGCAGGCCGCCTCGATCCGTTGCCGCTGCCGCCGGCTCAACTGCGTCCGGAAGAACTCGTCCAAGGTCTCTTTCTTCCGCTCCCGGCCGAACCATACAGGCTCCCCGGTCTCTAAATTACTCACCACCGTGACGAATTTCGTCGTTTTTCCTAAATAGATCTCATCCACGCCCATCTGCCGCAGCGCCGGCTTGGTACGCTCCGCATTCCAGCGCTCCAGGTAACGTAGATCGATGGCTCTGACGGTGCTTTCGGGCAGTCCAAACTGCTTGGCCACGCGCCGTGCCGACGCACTCTCGCAGGTCTCCCCCACAGCCTCCTCGAAGCGTTTGGAGAAAGGCGCCTTGCTCGGCAACTGATCTACTTTCTCGATCTTCAAGCCACAGTCTGGACAGCGCACCCGATACAGCTCGATCACCACCGTGGTCCGGTACTGGAAGCACCGCAGATCCCGGACCTCACGCTCTCGGATGTCGGCCGGGTCTGTGATCCTTCGCCCGCATCCCGAGCAGATTAGCCGCCGGTTGCCACGCTTTCGCCGCACCCACAGTTTTAATGTCCTGGCTTTTTCGTCAATCTCATCTCGGTAAACCGTGTAGCCCGGCCAACCGAGGATTTTGGTCCAATCGTTTCGACTCAACCGCCCAGTCTACCGAAATCGACTCTTCCGGAAAAAACTCACGCCTGCGCGGGTCCTGTCAGATTCCTGCTCAGAGCCTGAAAGATGTGCTGCTATGTTCACGTTTGCGTATCCTGCCAAGTTTAATGCCGGACGGGATGGTCGAATTTTGGTCGAGTTTGTCGACCTCCCGCGAGTTGCGACGGACGGTAAGGACAGGCGTGAGGCGTTTGAAGAGGCCATGGATGCCCTGGGGTCCGATCTTTCGATACGCTTGTCACGCCCCGAGGAGATTCCGGTGCCGTCTCGTGCAAAGCGCGGCTATCGCATGGTCCCCGTACCGCTGTGGCTTGCGCCGAAGCTGGCGCTCTATGTGGCGATGCGGGATCAGAGAGTTAACAACTCGGAGTTGGCGCGGCGTCTGGGCGTGCATGAGCGAGTGGTCCGCAGAATGATGGATCCGCAGCACTCGACTAAGGCGGAGAAGATCCAGGCGGCGCTGGGGGTTTTGGGTAAACAGATGACCGTGGAAGTTCGGGACGCGGCGTAGTGTTTGCGAAAAGGGGGCTCACGTTGGATGCTATATGGAAGAGGCGGATATCCGGGCTTGTCTTGCTTATGCCGCGGATAGAGTGGCACATGAGCTGATTACCAGTTCCCACAGGCTGACCTAGAGGAAGGATGGCCCGGACGAGTGCTTTAGTGGGTGTAGACGGTGGTGGTTGGGTTGTAATTGCGCCAGTCGAACCAGTAGTCTTTGATTACGTAGACGGGCTCCAGGCACGTGCCAGCGAGTTTGCCTTCTATTGCGCAGCCTTGGAAATTCCATTTGCTTCCGCTGGCCGCGTCCATGAGGAAGAAATTCCCGTTTTCCGAGGTTCGATAGAAATCATCGTGTGTGCGGAAGACACGGACGGATTGATTGTCGGGGCCTACTACCAGGATGATAGGCTCTGGGCCGACGTGGTCCTTTACTAACTTCTCGCGGAGGGCCGTTTCGTAGGGGAAAGCGCGTGAGGCTCCGAAGGCCTGGATGCCCAACATTATGTCGCGCTGCGCTACGCCGGGCTGGGCGAAGCTCAGGACGACGCGGGCTTTTTTCATTTTTACATCCCAATCTTTGGGTGAGTATTGAGATGCGTAGGTGGGGACGTCTTTCAGGATGGTTCCTTTGGGTTGCTCGGTTTTCCAGAGCGCGAACGTTAATTCGTCGGACGGGATTAATTTCAGCACGCGGCCGGCTAGGGGGCCGGAGACCGCCGCGCCGTTAATTTGTTGCCAGTAAGTACCGGTTTCCTCATCACGCATGAGGAAGTTTTGATTGTTGATTCCTGAGAGATGGAAGGTGAGCTTCAACCCGTCTATCTCACGTCCTAACACCAGACCGGTGTGACAGAGCGTTCAATACGTCGCAACTATTGGAACGCCGCCGACAACGTCGTTCACGATGTGATGGTAGGAGACGATGCGGATAGGGTAGGCGCGGGCTTCGCCGCCCAGATTGACGGCCATTACCATTTCCGCGCCGTCCAGTTTGGTATCGCCGGCTGCGGCGAATGAGGGACGTCGCATGGGATGGAACATGATTTCGTAGACGTTGATGCGCGATAGGCCGGCGAAGAGGCAAACCAATGCGACGGCTGCCAGGACGCCAATTCTCCTCAGGGTTTTGGGTTGCGCGCGCCAGTAGAGGAATCCGGCTAGGACAGCGGTCACGGCGCAGATCATTTCTATTCCGGGGCGGAATCGGAGAATCTGGAGCGCTACCGCCAGTTCGCGTGGTCCTTGATGACGAAATGGACGGATGACGTAGAGAGGATAGGCGAGAAAGAAGAGAGAGATCGCGAAGATGATCGCGATAGAGACCAGATAGTTTCGTTTTCGATCCACGCTATTTGCCGGCAGCGTCAACGAGTTTGTCGATCACCAGGGCGTTGGAGCCACCGCGTGTGTACAGTTTTCCCGTTACCGTGACGCGCTTGCCGGCGAATGGAAGAAGCCGCTGGTTCTGGCCTTCGGCTGGGACCTGATCGGAGATGGGCCAATAAATGGAGCCGTCATCTTGAAGAATCACGAGCTGGGATCCTTTGCGGGCGCAGGCCAGTGCGCAATCGCGGCTGATGGGTTTGGTGAGTCCTTTGGTGAAAGCGCAGGCGGAATCAAGGACCCAGCCGGTGATGGTCTTCTGGGGTGCGTCGTCGGCCAGGGCTGTCAGGCTGAGTAGGGCGAAGACAGTGAAGAGAGATTTCATAAGGCCTCCTGAGTTTCTTGCCAGTTTAGCGGAGGGGACTGGGGTGGGCAATAGTGGGAATGTATTAGTGGAAAATGCGGGGAGGAAATCACCGACTCCTTCACGGTCGCAGTTCGGTAGCGCCCGACTGCTCAGCGGGCGAAGGCGGCGGTTAATTTTTGGTGGGTTACTGAGAGTTCTTCGGGTAAGACGCGGGTTTCGGCTACGGTGGTCATGAAGCTGGTGTCGCCCGACCAACGCGGGAGGACGTGCAGGTGGATGTGGTCCGTGATGCCGGCGCCGGCGCTCTCGCCTAAGTTCATTCCCAGGTTGAAGCCGGTGGGTTTGTAAATCCCGGCCAGGTGACGCTGGGCTTGTTGGGCCAGCAAAATCATTTCCTGGAGCGTTTCGGGCGTAGCCGCATCGAGGGTTCCTACATGCTCATACGGGACGACCATCAAATGGCCGGTGGTGTACGGATACAGATTCAGCACCACGAAGTTAAGCTTGCCACGATAGACGACAAAATTCTGCGGGTGGCAAAATACGCATCCGGTTTCGGGAATCTGCTTTTGAACGTACTGATAGCGCCAGGGACTCCAGAGGTAGTCCATACCTCTAGGGCTATACCGCGGGCGGCTCGACGCCAGCAGCAGGTTGCGCGGCGCCAGGTTCTCCGGCGGAGTTATTAACCAGGTCCTTCAATTCCTTGCTGGGTTTGAAATAGGGTATGCGCTTGGACGGCACTTCCACGCGTGTGCCGGTCTTGGGATTACGTCCCACGCGAGGCTGCCGCTGCCGGGTACGGAAGCTGCCAAATCCACGGATCTCGATTTTGTCTCCCCCGCGCAGAGAACGAACGATGCTGTCGAAGATTGCTTCTACGATCACTTCGGAATCTTTGCGGGTCATTTCCACGACCCGGGAGACTTCCTCGATCAACTCGGCCTTCGTCATTTTTGCTTTATCTCCCTTAATGAGGTCCGTTTTTACCGGCCTTCTCCCTTTACTCTTGTATTCATTACTTCTTCGATAGTCATAGTGGCTGCCGTGGCGTGGCGCTGATAATCCTCCAGCCTAGTCTTTTCCTCATCATCGGACAGCGCGCGAATGCTGAGACCGATTTTCTTTTCGCCCTCGTTCAACTTAACGATCTTGAAATCGATCTCCTCGCCGATCGGCAGCGGCGACTCGTCATGCCTGCGCTCGGAAGAGACGGGGATTTCGGAGCGGTGACAAAGGCCTTCGACGCCGGGCGCCAATTCCACGAAAACTCCGAAATTGCAGGCACGGCAGACGCGGCCGCGGACTACGTCGCCCACCTGATGGGCCCGGAAGAAGGATTCCCAGGCGTCGGGGTGGAGCTGCTTCACGCCTAGCGAGAGACGGCGGTTGGGGGCGTCGATGTTCAGGATTACGGCCTGCACCAACTGGCCTTTCTTGACTACTTCGGAGGGATGCTTGATGCGCTTGGTCCAGGAGAGATCCGAAATATGCACGAGGCCGTCGATGCCTTCTTCTATTTCAACGAATGCTCCGAAATCGGTGAGCTTGCGGACGCGGCCTTCGACGACGGAGCCAATGGCATAGCGATCGGCCACGGTGGTCCACGGGTCGGCTTCGAGCTGTTTGATGCCGAGCGATACGCGACGCTCGCGGGGTTTGACGTCGAGCACCACGGTCTCCACCTGATCGCCTACCTTCACCACTTTGCTCGGGTGCTTCATGCGGCGGCTCCAGGTCATTTCGGAGATATGGATGAGACCTTCGACGCCGGGTTCGAGCTCCACGAATGCGCCGTAATCGGTGACACTGACAACACGACCGATGCAGCGCGAGGCACGGGGGTAGTGTTGGTCAATGCTTTGCCATGGGTCGGGAACCAGTTGCTTCAATCCGAGCGAGATGCGCTCTTTTTCTTTGTCGAACTTGAGGATCTTGACGGTGATCTGGTCGCCGGCATTGACCATTTCGGAAGGATGATTTACGCGCCCGTAGGACATGTCGCTGACATGCAGAAGGCCGTCGATTCCGCCTAGATCGATGAAGGCGCCGTATTCGGTGAGATTCTTGACGGTTCCGGTGACAACTCCGCCCTCTTCGAGAACTTGCAGCGCGGCGCTTTTGCGGACGAGCTGTTCTTCTTCCACGGCCATTTTGCGCGAAACCACGACATTCCCGCGGCGGCGGTTGAGTTTGACGATTTTTACCGGAATGTCCTGGCCGAGGAAAGAATCCAGGTTATGGGTGGGGCGAATATCGATTTGGGAGCCGGGCATGAAGGCGGGGACGCCAACATCCACTGAGAGACCACCTTTGATGCGGCCGGTGACACGACCGGAGACAACCAGGTTGTCGCGATGGGCTTTTTCGAGATTGTCCCAGCAGCGCAGACGGCTGGCTTTTTCGTGCGACAGAAGGATGTAGCCTTCCGGTTGCAAGCCTTGGCGGTCGACCATTACGTCGATCAGCTCGCCGGCTTGGACTTGGACGCTGCCGTCGGGTTGGCGGAACTGGTCGATTGGTACTAGTCCTTCGGACTTATATCCAAAGTCAACGATGACGTCTGTATCGTGCAATTTTACGACGCGGCCCTGGAGGAGCTCGCCCTCGTGGGGCGGGGCGAAATGGCCATAGTCTTCGATGAGCTGCTCATAGTCCGCTTCTTCGGCGGACACTTGTAGTTCCAAGTTGGGCTCATCAGCTCTGCTGGCCATTGCCATAACTCCCGAGTTCATGCTAACTGCGACTGCATGGAAGGGATACAAATCATTGATACGTCAGTACTTCAGAACTATAGCCGAGCCGGGAGCGGAAGTCAACCGCGCTAAACTCCCGGTTTTTGAAATATGGCGCCGCCCCATACGGCGTTGCTTCACACAAGCTGCTCCAGCTAAAATGATATCCTTCATTCGCGGCCACAAATGTCTGGAGTGCGGCACATTCCGCCCGGACAGGAGGGCATGGCAGCGCTTTTCGATTTCCCGTTATGGGCCGCGAACGTGGATAGCGCCGTGGCGAGGTGCGACTGGCCACAACGTGGACAGGCAATCGCATCGCCATTATGACGAACCAGTTTCTCGAATTTGGTTCCACAATCTTCACAAACGTACTCGAAGATAGGCATTTTATGGTCTCCGAACCCCTCCACCTCTGTTCAATTTTAGCGCAGAGGGGAGGGCAGTGGTATCGAGCTTCGCCTTTAGGCACTACCTCGCCTGGACCGCTTGCTTTAGAAGCCATGAAGAATTACGAAGGCCCGACTCCCTACCTGTCGCGGCTCGGTAACACTCTCTAAATGTTAGGCACCTTTTCCGATTCTTAAAAGTGTTCACGAGTGCGTGGGCTAACGTGCGAAGATGGAGGTAAAGTGGCAGTGAAAGTTCAGGCCCCGAAAAAAGCCCGCAAGGTGCATTTTCTGATGCGCCCCGCCGGGAAAATTCTCCTTCTTACAGTTACCCTTAGCGTCACTATCGGTTTGTGCGTTTTCACCTACTATTACGTGAAGTACTCGCGGCTGATCGAGACCAAGCTGGCGGCCGGGCCGTTCGCGAATACCTCGATGCTGTTTGCGGCTCCCCGTAATGTTGCGGTGGGGGATCTGGCGAGCCCGGCCGAGATCGCTATTGAGCTGCGGCATAGCGGATACAACGAATCCAAAAAGAACCGGATGGGCTACTTCACGCTGAAGCCGGAGGAGATTGACATTTATCCAGGTCCGGATTCCTACTTCCGGCGCGACGACGGGGTCATCAAGTTCCGCGGCAACAAGGTATCGCAGATCATATCGCTGGCCGACAACACGGACCGTACCGAGTACACGCTGGAGCCGGAGCTGATTTCGAACCTGTTCGATAAGAACCGCGAGAAGAGGCGCCTGGTGAAGTACGAAGATATCCCGCCGGTGCTGGTTCATGCGGTGGTTTCGGCCGAGGATAAGCGATTTTTTCAGCACTCCGGGTTCGATCCGGTGCGCATCGTAAAATCGGCGTACGTGGACCTGAAGACGCGTCAAAACGCGCAAGGCGCTTCCACTCTGAGCATGCAGCTTGCAGGAATGCTGTTTCTGGACCGAAGCGATCGGACGTGGCGGCGCAAAATCCCCGAAGTGCTGATCACGATGCACTTGGAACAGAAGCTGACCAAGGAACAGATTTTCGAATATTATGCCAACCAGGTACCGCTCGGGAATCGCGGAAGCTTCGGGATTCGCGGATTCGGCGAGGCGGCTGAGGTCTTTTTCGGGAAGGATGTCACGCGGCTGACTCTGCCGGAGGCGGCCACTTTGGCTGGCTTGATCCAGCAGCCGAGCTTCATCAATCCATATCGCTGGCCGGACCGTGCCAAGCAGCGCCGGAACCTGGTGTTGAAGATGATGCGGGAGAACGGGTACATCAGCGATGAGGACTACGAGCGTGCGGTGGCAACTCCACTGGAGCTGGTGCGGCAAGCTACGCTCGAGGCTACCGATGCCCCTTACTTTGTCGATTTGGTGAATGACGCGCTGCTCGAGAAGTTTCCGGACACCAATTTCCAAACCAGTTCGTACCGCGTGTACACCACGCTCGATCAGAACTTGCAGCGTGACGCCGCCGAAGCGGTACGGATCGGCATGGAGGAGGCGGACCAGCGGATTAAACACCGGAAGAAGAGAGATCCCAATTATCCGGATCCGCAATGCGCATTGATTGCGCTGGATCCGCAAACCGGTGAAGTACGGGCGCTGGTGGGCGGGCGGAATTACGGAGCGAGCCAGCTCAACCGCATTCTGGCGAAGCGCCAGCCGGGATCGTCGTTCAAGCCGTTTGTTTATGCGGCTGCGCTCAATACCGGTCTGATGGGCGGAAATCTGCTGCTGACTCCGGCGACGATGGTGACCGATGAGCCGACCACGTTTTGGTTCGACGGCAAGCCTTACGAGCCGAGTAACTTCGAGCACAAATTTTACGGGAACATTTCGTTACGCGACGCGATGGCGCATTCTCTGAACGTAGCCACGGTGAAGGTGGCGGAGCAGACTGGTTACGAAGCGGTTGTGGACCTGGCGCGCAAGGCAGGATTGAATATGGACATTCAGCCTACGCCCGCGGTCGCTCTGGGCGCTTACGAAGTGACGCCGCTCGAGATCGCCGGAGCTTATACGATCTACGCGAACCGTGGAATTTATTCGAAGCCGTATTTCCTGAGCAGCATTCTGAATGACCGGGGATCGAATGTGTTCGATTCGCAGCCGGAGCATCGCGCGGTTCTGGATCCGCGGGTGGCGTTTCTGATGGACCAGCTTTTGGAAGAAGTAGTGCGGAGCGGCACCGGAGCGGGCATGTACGGGCGGGGCATCAATTTTCCGGTGGCGGGCAAGACGGGGACTTCGCACGATGGGTGGTTCGCCGGCTTCACATCCAGGTTGATTTGCGTGGTGTGGGTGGGTTTTGACGACAATCGCGAGTTGAATCTGGAGGGCGCGCATTCGGCGCTGCCGGTGTGGGCCGAATTCATGAAACGCGCCCATGAACATCGGGAATATCGCAATGTGAGTGAATTTGAAGCGCCCGCGGGCGTGGTGAGCGCGCAGATAGATCCGGCGTCGGGCCAGCTTGCGACGGCCGCGTGTCCCAAGGTGCGGACCGAATATTTTATTGAAGGGACGCAACCGATTGAAATGTGCCAGCTGCACGGTGGAGGCGGCACGCAAGTAGCCAGTTGGGACACGGCGCCGACCGGGCAAGCGGCGCGGGATCACTCTGCAGGCGCGGGGAGCCAACCGCGGGACCGGGCGGCAGAGAACGTTCCCCCGCCGGGGCAAGACCAGGCGCCGGCTAGTCCCCCCAAGCCGCCTAAGAAGAAAAGCCTACTTGACAGACTTAGGAGTATATTTAAATAGATGCGTGGGGCTTAGGCTAGGGGCGGCACTTGGGTGGTGCGTTGAGGTCTAATGCCTGGCGCGAAGCAGCCGATGGTTAAGGGGAGGCCGGGTATGGTTTCCAGGCTTAGTTTTCTCTCAGTCAGTTTAACGATGGCGTGGCTGATTCCCACTGCCTCGGGACAATCTACAACTCAACAGGCGAAACCTCAGCAGGACGGACTGGTGGCCGAGTCACGAACGGGCCAGCCATCCGCGGTGCCGCCGAAACCCGCTACTTTGGTAACTCCGGAGTTGCGGGGCGATATTTTCATGGCCAAGAAGATGTACCGGGAGGCCGTGGAAGCTTACAAGGAAGGATCCCGCGATTCAGCGGTTCTGCTGAACAAGACAGGGATCGCCTATCACCAAATGCTCCAATTGGATGTCGCGGAGAAGTATTACCGGCTTTCGGTCAGAGCGAATCCGCACTATGCCGAGGCGATCAACAATTTGGGCACGGTTTATTTCTCGCACAAGAGCTATCGCAGGGCCGTGGGCGAATACAAGAAAGCGCTTCGGATCAATCCCCAGTCTGCGTCCATTTGGGGCAACCTGGGATCAGGTTACTTTGAGCGGAAGGATTACAGGCACGCGGCCGAATCCTGGCAGAAAGCGCTATCGCTCGATCCGGAAGTCTTCGAGAACCGAAGCACGCAGGGCGTTCTGATTCAGCAACAGACGGTGGAGGAACGCGCCAAGTATCACATGGCTCTGGCGCGGACGTATGCCTTTGCAGGAATGGACGAGCACGCCCTCACCTACATTCGGAAGGCCTTGGAAGAAGGCTTCAAGGAGAGGAAGAAGCTCTCGGACGATCCGGCGTTCGCGCGTCTGAAGGAACTCCCGGAGTTCAAGCAGCTGCTGGCCATGGAACCGCGTGTTCTGTAGGACACGGCTCTCACTTAACACCATCACGATTCTTCTAGTTTTAGGCACACTCGCGTGCAGCCGCGGGCGGAAGCACACCGTGGAGCGGCTGGCGATCGTGCCCTTTGAGAACCTGAGCTCCGATTCCAATCTGAACTGGGCGGGCCGCGCGGTAGCCTCCGCGCTAGTGTACGACCTTGCGCCATCGCCGGCTGTGCATGCACAACTGGTGGATTCGAGTTCGGGAGCTTATTCGTCGGAGGCGTCCGAGATGCTGGAGGGATATTTTTCCGAGAAAAGCGGCCGCCTAGTGATGGTGGCCAGTCTGGAGAACCTGGGGAAGACCAAGACAGTGGCGAGCTTTGAGTTCGACGGTGCTGCTTCGGAGGGCGTGTTGCCATTGCTGAACCAACTGGCCGAGCGGCTGAGTCCCGCAGCGCGGCCATTCGAGACCAGGAATCCGGTAGCTTTTCGCGCATACGGAAATGCATTGACCGGGACGAATACAGAAGCTATCGTCCGTGACTTCACAGCGGCGACGTCGGTCGATCCGCATTTTGCACTGGTCTATCTGGTTTGGGCGCGCTTGCTCGGAGCCGAAGGTCAACGCGAGCAGGCCGGGAAGGTATTGCAGGGGGCGCGCGCGGCGAATCCAGACGCGATTGATAGTGCGGAGATCGATTATCAGGCGGCCTCGCTGGCAGGCGATGCGAATGGGCGTGCAAAAGCGTTGGAGGCTTTGACGCGTCTGACTCCGGCCAATGCGACCTGGTTCAGGGAGCTGGCTGTATTGAGGCTTTCCCAGCGCCGATTTCAAGAGGCTTTGCGGAACTATGAGCTCGCGACCCGGCTGGACGGAGAAGACGCCGAGCTTTGGAATCAATTGGGCTACGCGTACGCGTTCGATCAGGATTTGGCGGGCGCAAACCGCGCGTTGGAGCATTATGAGCAACTGCTGGGCCCCGCGAAGTCGAACGCGCTGGATTCTTTGGGAGAGGTGAACTTTTTTCTGGGCGATTTTTCCGAGGCGGGGAAGTACTTTCTCGAGGCGCAGGAAAGAAGTCCGGCTCGGCGGGGGGAAGAATTGACCAAGGCCGCCGAGTCGCGGCTGATGACGGGCGACTTGGCGGGCGCCGATGAGATCTTCCAGAGGTATCTCGGGTTGGCGCAACCGTCGCAGCGTCTGGCGGCTGGATTTGAAGAGGCTCAATGGGAGTTTTTGACGGGCCGTCGCAAATTGGGGATGGCGAGGCTGGAACATTTGATTCCTTCGCTCGAACCGGATCGACAAGCGCTGGGCTTGTGTCAGCTGGCGGTATGGAAGCTGGAGATCGGCGCCGCCAAGGACGGGACGGAACTGGCGGGGAAGGCGGAGGCGCTGGCGAAGAGTCCACGGACGCGAAACCTGAGTGCGATTTGCAAGATTATTGCGGCTCCGCCGGTTAGTGCACCGGGTCCCGCCATGGCGTACGTCTATGCGTTGCTGTTCGCCCGCAGGTATGCAGAAGCGATTGCGCCGCTCGAGGCGATGTATCGCGAGACTAGTCCGACAGGGGATGGGCAGGTCCGGATACTGTTGGCGTGGGCTTATGTGGAAGCCGGCCGGGTGGCAGAAGCGCGTAAGCTGGTGCAGATTTATCCGCTTCCGTTGTCGGCGGGCGATCCGTTTTTCGCGTCGCTAATATTTCCACGGATTTTCTATTTGCGGGGGGCGGTTTTGCAGAATGAGGGCAAGCGGGCCAAGGCGAAGCAGAGCTTTGAACTTTTTCTGAAGTACGCGGGGGATGTGCCGGATGTGTTTGGCGATGAGGCGGCGGCGCGGCGGGCGCTTGGTGGATAGTGGCTGGTGGCCGGTTCATTGCGAGTAGCGGCGTTGTCTCGATGAGTGGGGCTTTACACGGCCAAGTGAGCCAGTTCCTTCACGCCGTGACGCGAGCGAACTGCGACGGGAGGACCCCACGCACAAAAGTCCGGCGTTACCACTTCGAATGGAAACTCTACTGTCAATCGGATACCGGATGGCTCGCGATTCGCAATGGTGACGGTGCTGCCGAACAACGCAAGGATGCGGAAGGCTACAGGCGCGCTTAACCCAAGATCCCCACCCGGTGAGATTGCTTCGCCTATCGAGAAAATATCGAAAAATTTCACGATGGCAGAGTTGGGGATGGTCCTGCCATGGCTCTCAATGATGACCCTGAGTGAATTGCGATCAACCTCACGCGATAAGCGGATAGACTCACCCTTCTCCGAAAATTTTACGGCGGTCTCAAGAAGAGCGTGGAGACCTCTGACCAGTAAGTCCTCCTGTCCCCAAACCTGGCCTAAATCCGGGGGCGCCGGTTGCAAGCTCACATGCCGTAAGTCTGCGAACGCTACGGTTCGTTCCATGGCCTGCTCGAGTGCCGCGTTCAAAGAAAGCGGAGTGGATCTGAATTTGTCCCCATCCACGTCGATCTTCGTGAGCAGCAACGCATCATCCAAGAGGGACAGCATCCTTTGTCGAGATTGCTCAAACATATTACGGAGTTCGTTTCTATCCTCCGAGGTACCCGGTTCGTCCAAGACGATCTCACTCACGCCAAGCAGCCCGTTGAGTGGCGTGCGCAACTCATGGGAAATGACTCGCAGAAAGTCGTCCTTCGCCTTGTCGAGAATCGTAAGCCGCGCGTTCGCGCCAGCGAGTTCGCGTGTGCGTAAAGCGACAATTTCCTCCAGATGCTCATTTTGCAGTTCTAAGGTTTCCATCAGGCGCTGCAGTTCGGAGGCCTGGGCGGCAAATCGGCGATCGATCCGTGATGACAGGATGGTGAGGCCGAGGATGATCACCGTGAAGCTGCTGATCACCACGGTGCCAAGCGAAGAGATCGCAACCGAGTGATTCAAGGCTCCGGCGGTGTCCATCGGCATGAAAGTGACTGCGGCCATACCGGTGTAATGCATGGTCGGAATGGCTGATCCCATCAACAGGGCACTGGCTGGCTTGCGCCAATCGGTAACCCCGGTTGCATGACTCCAATGGAAAGTCAGCCATAATGCAACCAAAGAAATAACGATCGCGAGGATGACCGACAATGTCACGAGTCCGGTAGAATACCTACACATGGCAGGCAAACGCATCGCCTCCATGCCGATATAGTGCATGCTTGCGATGCCAATACCCATGACCAGACCCGCAATTCCAGCGCGGACTGGGCCCATGGCTTCCCGGCTCACGACAAAGAGGGCAACAAAAGACGCCAGCATGGCCGCTAGGAGAGATACCAGGACTGTGGGCCAATCGTATAAGACGGGAACAGGAAGGGTCCAGGCGAGCATTCCGATGTAGTGCATCGCCCAGATGCCGAATCCCAAGGTTATAGATCCCCCGGTTAACCAGAAGTCCCGAACACGTCCTCGCGTGGCCGTTACCCTACCACCGAGATCAAGCGCGGCGTAGGAAGCTAGTATCGCTATCAAAACGGATAAAACAACAAAGCGGTGGTCGTAGGCACCTATCAGAGCGGCGTTTGAGTGGGCAGTCGGCATGACCGTTCTCCTAAAATCTAACCAATGCTCGGTCCATGCTTCTACACATCGGCTTAAAGAGGAGTTCGTGATAACGCCGACCGCGTTTTTTCGAACGTGGGCTGGCCGTAACGTCCTGATGCACCGTGGGACAGGTTCTCGGATATTTGGAGACGGAAGCCGTCTATTGGGAAAAGATCACCACACTATAGGGACCGATGCCCACGTTGGCGTTGAAGTTTAGGCCGTCTTTACCACCGGGATTGGCGGTTATGTCGAAGCTATCACCATTCACGAAGCTCGGATCGTAAACCTGCGCGCCACTGTTGAAAAGCACATGCCATTGGCCTTGGCGGGGAAAGCCGATGTTCAGATTCGGCATGGGCACGTTCGAAAAATTTGCGACCACCACCACATCGTCGCCGGCGCCCCCGTTCTCCCAGCGATGATAGGCCAGGGTCTTATTGCCGTTGTCCGAATGGAAGACGTTCAGGTTTTGGCCGGTTAGTCCCCGCGTCTTCCCTGTTACGTTGCGTCTCAGAGCAATCAAATCGCGATACATTTGAACGATCCCTTTGAAATTCGGATCTGCAGCCCGGTTAAAATCCATATTCGTAGGCGTGTTGAAGCCGAAGGCGCGGGTTTCGAGCATCTCCTGCCCCTGAAAAATCATGGGGATTCCGGGTGCAGTCAGCATGATCGCCGCTGCCAGAGTGGAACGCTTCTTGGCGAAGATGCTTACGTTGTTTTTTACATCGATCATCGCCGGCAGGCGGCTCTGGCCCGGCGGATGACCTACCTGGTCGTGATCTTCCGTGTAAATCACCCGGGAGAAGACATCGCTGGCCATTTTGTTTTCGAGCACGCCCTTGACGGAGACAATATCGCGATCCGAATCGTTGACCTGGGTGACCACGCCACGCATGGTGTTCACCATCGAGTCATCCCACTGGCTATTAAATTCGAGGGCAGTCCCGCCGGATTGGAGCGTGACGTCTCCAGAGCTCTGCAAATCCTCGGCGATGGTGATCTTGCCCGGTTGCTTGGGGTCGGTATTGCGGTAGGCGGAGTTGATCTGTTGCAGAAGTTCCACTCCCTCGTTATTGGTGGCGCGCGATGGCCCAAAGGTGCGGATGTCAACCGTGTCGTCGAAGCGAAGCCCATCGACAGAGTAGTCGCGAAGCAGCAATAATGCGTTGTCGATGATGTACTGGCGGACCTCGGGCCGGCCGTAATCCGGGCGCGGACCAAAGCCGGTGTTGGCCCGATCACCCCCATAGAAATAGATTCCGCCAAGAATCTGCGGAGTGGTGAAACCACCGAATCCGTTCAGCAGATTGTTGCCGACCATGTGGTTATAGACCACGTCTACAATCACCGCGATCTGCCGCTGATGGCATTGCTTGACAAATTCCTTGAAATCTTGCGGCGTGCCGTATTTGGACTTGATCGCGAAGAGCTGCACGGGATCGTAACCCCAATCGTGATCCGCGGGAGTGTGATCGGAAAACAGAGGATTCTGAGTGATGGGGAGCACTTCCACTGCATTGATGCCGAGACCCTTCAGGTAGTCCAATTTCTGCACAGCACCGGCGAATGTGCCCGCGAATGTGCCGATGTGGAGCTCATAGATCACCATGGTGTTGAAGGTTGGCTCCGTAAACGCCGGCATATTGAAATTAGGGCTGACGATTACGGATTTGGGCTTATCGTCATTGCCGGGCAAGCCAAAGCCTTGGGGCAGGTCAAATCCAGTGAGCTGTTGAGCGCGCGGATCGTTAAATTCGTGCGAGACGCTCCCGATTTGAATTACGTACCGATACTGATCGCCTGCCTTGGTGCCCGGCAGCGTGCCTATCCAGGTGGTATCGGCAGGATCGGTATGACCGGGCTCTTGGGTGAGCGGCACCGCTGTTCCGTTATTGATCTTGACGGCAACACTGTCAACGAACGGCGCCCATACGCGAAATGTAGTGGTTCCGTTTGGGTGCAATGTCGCGCCGAGCGGGTCTGCCGCGGTCGCGAGCGCCGTTTGAAGAAGCAAGATCGAGACGAAGATCAGCAGGCACTTTGCCAGAAGGCTCGCAGTCCTTTTTCCCCGATGAATTTGAGGCGGTAGCATAGCTAATTTCGGATCCATTGATTACTCCTTATTTCGAAACTCTCGGGCATTTTACCGCGAAATGTCTGCGGCGAAGATCGAGATGGAGATCAACGGCTCTGGCAGCTGAAGTTGGCCGCATCGTCAATGCTCCCGGACCCTCTATATCGCGCGACACTGGGATAAGGGCAGAGCGGCCTGGTTCGATTCGGGCGCGACGCGATGAGTTTGTCGGGCGCGGTGTTCTTGGTCACCCATTCCTCCAGCGCTGGGAGTGCGTCGAACTGATTTGGCCCCACTCCTCCGCCGCAGTGACCCATGCCCGGTGCCATGAATAGCCGCAAGAAGTCCTCGGTCTTGCCCATTTGCCGATTGACCCTTTCAAAATACCCAACCGTGTCTTGGGGTGGCACAATGGGGTCGGCCCAGCCGGCGTACATCAGCAGTTTGCCCCCACGGCGGCGGAAGGCCTCGAGGTTCGGGTCAATCGCATTCAGGAAACTGAGTTTGTCATCGGTGTACGCGAGTTCGCGCTGCCAGCCATCGGTACGCCAATCGATACTTCGCCAATCCCAGTTCGGATCGTGGAACAGGAAGAATCGGAACAGATCGACGCGCATCGGTTCCCCAGGATTGAGAAGGTACGGGCCCCAACTCTGACCGCCGGCGTTTTCGCTGCCCATGGGCCAGCCGGTGAATACGCCCTTCAGACCGGCCCAGACTTTTCGCACCGCCGCGAGTTCCTCCGGTGTCAGGATCTTGGAGAGATCGGGCTCCTCACAACGGCGCGGATCTTCAATCAACCCGTCCTTGAGACCATCAGATGCATCGCAGGATTCGGTGACAGCTTGGCTGACGAGCGCCAACTTCGGGAGCGTCAGGATTGGTGTGCCATCATCGCGATGCAGGGCGCGCCAGGACCACAGGAATCCGAACGTTTGGTGAGTTCGATTATTGGCGGGGGCTCCAGCGACGATTCCGTCGTAGTCGGCCGGATAGCGTTGGGCTTCCGATAGCGCTTGATGTCCCCCAGCCGAGCAACCCACAAAGTATGATTGGTTGGCCAAGCGGCCGGTCCGCGCGTGAATGATGAGCGCGGCGTTTTCGGTCATGATATGCACGGCGCGGTATGCATAATCGATAACCTTTTCGGGATGATTCTGCCCGAATTTGAGGCTCTCCCCGGGATGCCCGGTGTTGTGACTTGCGGTCGCGTAACCGGCATTTAGGGCTCGCACCATTGCGCTGTAGGAAAGTGCACCGGAATAGCCGCCGTTGCCCACCCCTTGGAATTTGCCGTTCCATACATCGGGTATCCAAACCTCAAATTCGATGAGCGAATCCGGCACGGGCGTGGCGACCGCCTGGACGCGGCAGAAGGAGGGAAGGGATTCAGCGCCAGGGGCCGAGTGGGCCATACCCGCCGAGCGAATGGCGACGTTGGGGATCGTCATTTCGATCAGCTTTTCGCAAGGCGTGCCGGCGGATGCAGCTCGCAACGCGAAGCAAAGTAGGATAGCCGATCTCACTCTAGAGATGATATCTCAAGAGTCAAAAGATCTCCGCGATTTTAGGCAGATATCAAGTGGTGGCTGGTACGTATGGAAAGGTCTTCGACGGCTTCGAGGTAACCGACTCTTCGCCGATCCCAAACCTCACCGGCGCATTCGCCGCAATGGAGAACATGACGCTCGACGCGTTGTCCGTAGGGGAGCGACCGTTCCATTCGGCGAATCCGAAAACGGCCAGCGTGCCGTTCAGACTGCCACGAACTGGGTATTCAGCGCCTCGCTCATTTTGGATTACAATCTCTTGGATAAGGACACTGGAGTCATGCCAACGCGACAGCAAAGTTTCTCTAGATTTTTCGGCGCATTCGTTGCCGTAGTCCTGGTAGCGTGGTGCGCTCAAATGTCCGCCCAAACGGTGAAAGTTGTCGATCCTGGAGTGCGCGGAGGCGCGCCATGCGCCGGCGGTCCTTTGCCAGGCCTTACCGCGGACGAAACCGCATTTTTTAACGATGGGCTGGCCAGGTTCGCTGAAATCGAGGTGGTGACGGGAGGCAGCAACAACGGACTGGGGCCACGCTTCAACTCAAACCAGTGCTTTTCTTGCCACGCGCAGCCGGCTGCAGGTGGGTCCAGTCCCCCGCTGAACCCCATGGTCGCGGTTGCCACTCTCAATGGGGCGAAAAACGTGGTCCCATGGTTCATCACGCCAAATGGCCCAGTCCGTGAAGCACGTTTTAAGCGGAGTCCGAATGGAACCAACGACGGCGAAGTGCACGCCGTCTTCGTCATCACCGGCCGGACTGACGCCGCGGGTTGCACCATCGTCCAGCCCAATTTCCTGCCTGCCGGAAATCCTTTGTCCGGGCAAGGGGGGAATCCGAACATCATTTTCCGTATTCCAACACCGGTTTTTGGTGCCGGGCTCATCGAAGCAATTCCGGATTCGGCAATACTCGCGAACATACATGCCGCCGGATCTGTCAAGGCAGGATTGGGAATTTCCGGCCACGTCAACGCGCATCTGAGCGGCAATGCGAATATCAGCGGAAACGATGGCACAATTACCCGCTTTGGATGGAAAGCGCAAAACAAGTCGCTGATCATGTTCGCGGGTGAGGCATACAACGTTGAGATGGGGATCACGAACCAACTCTTTCCCCAGGAGCGCGACGAGACGCCCGGCTGTTTGTTCAACGCCACACCAGAAGACACACTCAATTTCACGCCTTCTTCCAACTCCAATACGGCCGTACTCTCAGACATCGAGGCATTTTCGGACTTCATGCGGATGCTGGCGCCGCCCACTCCTGCACGCAGCACACCCTCCACCAGAAATGGACGGGATCTTTTCGGAAAGATCGGTTGTGTCCACTGCCACACGCCTTCCTTCACGACCGGCAAGATGATTTCGAGCGGCTCCTCGAAGGTCCCGAGCGCCGCGCTTTCCAACCAGCCTGTGAATCTATTCTCCGACTTGCTGGTACACCACATGGGCTTAGGGCTTGCGGACGGCATCACGCAGGGTGGAGCAGGCCCCGATGAGTTTCGAACGGCTCCGCTATGGGGTGTCGGGCAACGCATCTATTTCCTGCATGACGGCCGGGCCAGCAATCTTGTGGAGGCTATCGAAGCTCACAGAGGCAAGGGTAGCGAGGCAAACAAGGTCATCGAGCATTTCAATCGGCTGAAGACGGAGGAACGGCAAGACGTGCTCAACTTCCTGCGGTCGCTCTAGACCGGCGACGGGCGGCCTGACGATTGAGACTTTCCGGGAGGGTTCGTAGCCACCATACAAAAAGTCACGGTTTTGTAAAGTAGCGAAGCTCTGGGCGTGCTTAAAAAAGTGTCCTTCTTTGCGATTGTGCGCTATAGTTATCGGAAAGATTCGCCTTCAAAACGGGAGCGTGACGGTGAAAGAGCTCGGGAGACGACAATGCGGCGCATTTGCGACCGCTGGTTTGGGAAATAGAACTAGATAAGGGGTGGTTTTATGATTCTTCGAGATGCGCACATTTGTTTCTCCGGAAATGGACGGGGTGTGGTTTTCACTTGGCTGCTGGTGCTAGCGCTCGCGGCTCCGCAGCAGATTTGGGCGTGGGGCAACACCGGCCATGAGGCTGTCGCTTACATTGCCTGGCAACAGTTGAACTCGAACACGCAGAAGCGCGTCATGCAACTTCTGGCGATGGTGCCGACGTTGCATAATCCGGATAATACGAAATCAATTCCTGGCTATGCAGATTGGGTGAAGGATCTTCCGGCGGGACTTTCGGAGGATCAGCAGAATCTCTATCTGTTCATGAGGGCGGCTACATGGCCAGACACGATCAAGCATCAATGGTTAAAGGACTCCGACACGCCTCCGGCGGGTAGTGGACCAACCGAGTCCATCATCGGCTTCAACGACTCCGCGAGCCACGGGTACTGGCATTTCGTGGATGCTGGATTCGCGTCAGATAAATCTAAGGTGCCCGACACGCCTGTGCCGGACGCGGCAACACAGATCGGCGCGCTGCGCAGCGCAATTGCATCCACCGATGCCGATCCCTTGAAGTCTTACGAATTAGTCTGGCTGGAGCATCTGGTCGGCGATGTTCACCAACCCCTTCATGGAACGGTCCGTTTCTACATGAACAAAGGAGATGCAGGCGGCAATTCAGTAAAAATTAAGTTGCCAACGGCAATGAAGAAGCAATTCGAAGGCACCCTATCGAAGAGTGCGCCGACCGAGCTGCACGCATTTTGGGACGATCTTCCAGGTGAGGGTCAGCCGGCCGCGGCGCTGCCCGTCGCAGTGACGTTTGCAAAGGCGCTTCCAGCAGCGCAGGATGGTGTTAGCGACACCGATCCAAACGATTGGGCCACGGAGTCGCTGACCTTAGCTAAGAAGGACGCGTACTGCACACCGATCGGCAAAGGCCCAACGCCAGCGAGCGGTTCCTCCTATTTGATTACGGTGACTTACTACAACACGGCCATGCAAGATGCCAAAGATCGCATCACTTTGGCGGGCGCGCGCTTAGCCAAACTCCTGAACGATAACCTACAGTAATCGAGCGTGGGATCGATCGGCCGGCGATGCGTGCGCGACAAGGCTACTCAAGCCCAGCGTAGAATGGTAAACTTTCTCTGCATGCCTTGACCGCAGTTCTTACCTTTACGTTCGGAGGATTCAATGCGATCACCCAGGTTAAACAGACTTCATTGGATTGATATCACCGCGCTTGCGGCATTGTCCATCGTCACTTCGTCGCTTACGGCGCAAAATCCTAAGAGCGCTGTGTGCTCGAACGACGACAGTGGATTGAAGTTGCCAGCCGGTTTCTGCGCCACCATATTTGCCGATGGCATTGGTCACGCCCGCCACATGGTAGTTTCGGCCAGCGGAGTGGTTTACGTCAACACGTGGTCGGGGGAGTACTACGAGTCCGAAAAGAAGACACATGAAGGCGGCTTTTTAGTGGCTCTCGAAGATAAGAAAGGAACGGGCAAAGCCGACGAAATTGAGCGCTTCGGTGAAACGATACAGTCCGGCGGCGCAGGTGGCACGGGCATCGGTCTCTACAAGGGATCGATTTACGCGGAGATCAATGATCGAATCGTGCGCTATTCGCTGCCGGCGGGCGCACTTGTTCCGACGAATCCGCCGGAAACCATCGTTTCTGGATTACCACTTGGTGGCGACCATCCCATGCATCCATTCATCATCAGTGAAGAAGGTTCGATGTATGTAGACATTGGCACCGCAACCAATTCCTGCCAGCCAAAAAACCGTCAGCCCAATATACCGGGCGCGGACCCATGCACCGAACTGGAGACTCGCGGCGGCATATGGCGTTACGACGCGAACAAGACCAATCAGAAATTTTCGCCGGCCGACCGCTTCGCTACCGGAATTCGGAATGGCGAAGGCTTTGCCATCGACTCCTCGGGTCGTATTTTCGTCACCCAGCACGGGCGGGATCAACTGCACGCGAATTGGTCTAAACTCTACAAGCCCTCCGAGGAAGCCACTCAACCTGCTGAAGAGGTGATGCTTTTGAAGTCGGGTGGAGACTATGGCTGGCCCGAATGCTACTACGATGCCGTGCAGAAAAAATTGGTGCTCGCCCCGGAATATGGCGGGGACGGTGGCAAGAAGGTGGGTGTTTGCGCGAGTAAGACCGCTCCCGTCGCCGCTTTTCCAGCGCATTGGGGACCGAACGGGATGGCGCGCTACGACAAGAAACAATTCCCGGCCCACTACCGCGATGGCCTTTTCATCGCCTTCCACGGTTCGTGGGATCGAGCGCCATACCCGCAAGGCGGCTACAACATTGTCTTTCAGCCGCTCGCCGGTGCAAGCGCGTCGGGCGGTTGCGAAGTCTTCGCGGACGGTTTCGCTGGCGGGGTGAGAACTCCCGAGGGCGCGGTACATCGTCCCTCCGGCGTCGCTGTTGGGCCTGATGGCTCGCTCTACGTGTCCGACGACATTCGCGGACGTATTTACAGAATTGTCTATCAGGGCGGTTCCACGGGCGACGCGAAAGGCACGCCGTGTCCGGGCGCCTCGGCTCCGGCCGGCAATATTGTCGAGGCTAAAGCAAACCCGCCCGAAGGAACGCATGAAGACGCGGGCTCGGCCGCGGCCGTCCCTGCTCCCGTCGGAGCAACTCGAGAAATGGTCGCACTGGGAGATCGTATTTACCACGGGCAAGTGGGTGGAGCGCCTTGTGCCGGTTGCCATGGAGGTAACGCTACGGGCACACCCCAGGGCCCGAGTCTCACCAGCAACAAATGGTTATGGAGCGACGGCAGTTTTGCGGGAATCTTGAAAGTGATTACCGGCGGCGTGCCGCAACCCAAGCAATATCGCAGCCCGATGCCGGCCATGGGCGGGGCACAACTCACCGCTGACCAAGCCTCCGCGCTGGCCGCTTATGTCTGGGGCCTCAGCCACCGATAGGTCGAGAGGGTGGGCCTGTTCATTCGGGTCCCCGAACGAATCGGCTCGGCCTACAGCCAGTTAACAGGGACTAGCGGATTGAATCGCGCCTGAGCAGGCATTCGCGTTGCAAGATTGCCTGGGTGCCGATACGTGAAATCGCGCAATTCACGAGCCTCTGGAAAGACGCGACGTCGACGGTTACCATCTCCCCAGCGTACAGATGGCGCCGCGCCTCTGCAACCGCTTAAGGATTATCACCGAACGCTTTCTTGAGTAGCTGCCTGGCGACGGCCCCTTGACCTCTAGACCCATTCGGAAATCCAGTCCGCACCGGCCGGCCTCAATTAAATCCCCTGGAAATCCACAATGGCGCGCGTCCGCGACCCTGCACGGCACAAACCATCGAGCCATTGTGACCCTGAAGACTACTTCCCTACTTTGCGCGCCTTCTCCGTTGAGAATTCTTCTGGATTCGGCGCGCCAGTGCCGGTCGAGCCAAGGAACAATTTCTGGCCGTTGGTGAAGGTCACATTGCGGGCGTTGGCGCGCAATTCCGTATGATCGCGCGCTTGATAGCCGTCTATGACGACTTCCGTTCCCTCCGGGAAGGTGTTCTTGTTGGCGCCGCGTCGGAGCAGCGTGTTCGGACTGCCACCCTCGCACATCCACACTTCCTTAATCCCATCCTCCTTGACGATCTCGACATGGATCCAGGTATGCGGGTTGATCCACTCGATCTTCACAATCTTGCCTTTGAGGATGACGGGGCGGTCGGCGTCGAACTCCGACCCGAAGGCGTGATGCGCGGCCGCCGGCCACGACATGACACACAATGCTACCGCGGGGAGTAGAAAAGATGTCGAGATTCTGTGTTGCATAGGTATCTCCAGGTTTACTTCGAGCCAACTTTGGCAGCTTGTTCTTTCTCGCGTATGCGCGCGCCCTTCAAGATATCCATCATTGCGTAATTGCCTTCATGGCACGCGTACTCGTAAATGGGTCCCTTCGATTCCGGCCAACTGTACTCGCCGGTCCAGGTCTTGGTCCAGGTCTTGGGATCGTCGATGGTGAAGCGGTACAGCAAGGTGTGCGCGTCTTCTCGCGTGAACCGCTCGATCACGTGAATGTCTGGCGAGGCCCCTCGGAACGCGGTTTTATCGGTGAAATTGGTGGTATCCACGACCAGGGTATCGCCCTCCCAATGGCCCACTGAGTCGCCCAACCATAAGCGGATCTTCTTCGGCAGATGTTCAGCGTTCATGCGTACGATTCTGGCGTCGTGCACCATTTCGGTGAGAATCATCACGTTGTCCTTCGTCTGCACGATCTGGTGGTTGTTGTTGTAGAAGTAGTTCGGCAGCATGGGCGGCCCCGACGTAGATCCAAATCCGATCAGGCAGCGCTCGCCCAGCGGACGGGCTTCCGGATCGTCATATGCGCCCGGCGTTCTTTCGAGTCCCGGATCGTTGCTCTCGGTTTGGTCGGAAGTAGGCCGCGGCCGCGCGTTTATAGCCGCCTGAAGAAAGCCGACGATATTGAAATTGTACGCCGACTCTCCCGCCTTTCTTCCCGGCACCAGCGAGGGCGTGCGGCCATCCGTCGGATCGATGATAATGGACGCTCGTATTTGTCCATCCACGACGTTGTAAGTTGAACCAGTATCGAGCCAACCGGTGTTGTATCCGCCCACGTTGCCGGCCGGGCCAGGGGATCCGTCGCCCCCCTTTGGCGGCGCGTTCCGATTGCCATCGATGGCTTTGTCGCCCTGCTGCTTAACGGTTATGGCGAGGCCTTCCAACTTGGCGGCTTCCTCTTTGGTCATGACTAACGGTGCGCCCGACCGGCGTTCTAACGGCGTGAGCGTGGCAGCGTCGTAGGTACCTTGGAGGTCTGGATGACCGTCGGCCATACGGGGCGGATTGTATTTCTTAGCCGGCGTCTGCGCTGCGGCGGCAACGGCCAGAACCAGGAACGGAATGAGAAGTCGAGACCGCATAACTTTACCCCTTTGAGGACTCACTTCGGCAGTGGGTTCTTGCGCCACTGCCCATACATTAACTCTTCCACAAACTCCACGCACTTGAAATCCAGGAGCTGCATGTTCTTCTCCTGGCGTCTGTACAGCGGCAATTGGATCTTCCAGGGACGCGTGAAGACCTTGGAGTCTTCAATCGTTGCTTCGTAAGAGATCACGTCCGGACTAGTTCGAGTATAACGCTCGACCACATGCAGCGAATCGCTATGAAAATTGCCCGCGCGATCGAACCAAGTTTGGTCATTGAGGCCGGTCACATCGATGACCAGCGTCTCGCCCTCCCAGTGCCCGACGGATTGTCCCATCCAAGAGTCAACCGGAGCCGGGCCAGGATCTTTCAAAAAGATGTTGCGCACCGCGCCGGCGAACTGATAGGCGAAGAAGATTTGCTTCGAGTTCTGAAAGATCTGGAACGGCTGAGGAACATAGGTTGCGCGCGGAACTCCTGGCAAGTAGCATTTGATCTCGGGATCGCGGGTCAGCCAGTTTTCCTGGTTCTCTTTCTTCCTGGCGAGCATCTCGGGTTTATACGGAATCTCGCCGCCTGCCACGACCCCGAGACTGGGAGGCACGGCCCCGATTGCGCCAAAGGCCAACACCGGCGCTGCGGGCACGGGGCCATACGGGCCCTGACGGAGGGCCATGGCTGGTTTTGCGACGTGAGCTTCCAGATCATAGTCTGCTTCATTCATCGTCTGCCAGATGCCGTTGAGATCAGGCTGGCCGGCATCAGCGCGCGGTGCGCGGTACACCGACGTCTGCGCGATCGATAGCGAGGCAAATAGGAGGACCGCAGCGGTTGTGCATTTAGTGATGTTCATGTTCTTTTTCCGGTGCGGGACGACCGAACTTCCGAGTATCCACCGGGACATTCAGCTGTATCTGATTGAATTGAAATTCGTCTCGTCCTCCCAACCATGCGAAGAGGATATGGAAGGGCATTTTGATTCCGTCCACGTCTCGATAATCGGAGTAGTCGATCTGTGTGGGAACGCGGCCTATGGGCGACTTGCCATAGCGCACCAGGCGAAGGAGAAGGCCAGACTGCTGATCGAAATACAGCGTGGCATACATGCCATTCGGTCCTCGGCCCTGCACCACGTTGACTAACCGGTCCTTTCCAATACCCACGGCCTTATTTTCTTCCACGGCTTGGCTGTCCGGCGCGGGAAGATCGCTGATGGTGGTTGGCATGCTGACACGCCAATCCGTGACAACGGTTTTGATCTGAGCGGGAAAGGAAAGCGCTGCGTCCAGCTTCGCGCCATCCAACTCGCCGCCGGTCAGTTGGTATTCGCTGAGAACGGTCAGTGGCGTACGCAGCCAGGCTTCCTGGCCGTTGAAGGTCCGGATGCTGTTGCCGCGTTCCGGTTCTTTTGGAAAGACGATAGAGGTGACCCGCTGATCCGGGAACTTCCCGGCGATCTCCACTTGCCCTCCCCTTCCAAAACCACCGAAGCCTACGCTGGTACCGGTGGCCACGTAGCTTTTCATGGCCGCCAGGTGCTCCGCCCCTCCGACTGCCTGGAGGTATTGGTCGAGGATCTTCTCGGCAGCAGGCTGGCCGGGTGCTTGAACCAAGACGTCATCCATATCCATCGCGGCTGGGCCGTACATGTTCTCCATGGTCGGCGTAGTAAGTGGGCGGTCGCGGCCGCGATGGCAACTCCAGCAAGTCACCATCTGACGCCCGTTGAAGTTGTCGTGATTGATGGTCGTCATCATTTGGACCATCCGCCGTGCGATCAGCTTTCGAGGATTATCGGCGGCCCAATCCACTTTCTCGGTGCCGGCGCCGGTATGGCACTCTGAGCAGTCAAAACCCAAAGCAGCACACATGATGCCCATCGTCCCTAGGAAGTCGTCTACGGGAATTCCTTTGAGCACTTGAACATTTTTGAAGACCTGATCCGAGGTGGGATGCTTCGGATTCGGCTGGGATGGAGGCTGAGCGGCGGCAAAGCGGGTGGCGAACAACCAACTCACCGCCACTACTGTGACCATTAGAAAACCCACTTTAGAGCAGTACGCTATAGTTTTACGGTTCATGGTGATTACGCGCTAGGCAACCATTGTATGTTAACTTGGACGCCGCGATGCCTAATAAGGACGGTCTGGTTGGGTTACTTTCCGTCCACCGGAAACGCAAGCAGGACATTGCCCGGCATGCCTGCGAAGGTGCCATACCCGGGGTTGACATAGACAATGCCGCCGACGACCGCTGGGCCGCGGCTGTCAAGCGACCCGCCGCGCGCTTTTCCCGCCGTTCACGGCGTCGTATTCACGGACTGTGTCGAAGTCCCAAATTACTTCGCCGGTGTCGCCTCGATAAGCGCGCAGGTGTCCTTCCAGCGAACCCGAGAACACGACGCCGGGCATCGCGGTGACCCGGATTGAGCCGGACGGCTCTGGTGCAAACGCGCCCTCGCCAGCGATGATGAGGAATGGAACGGTTCAACCGATCGAGACCGTGTTGACGAACGATTCAGTGCTATGAGGCGATTAACATAATTCGGAAGGGCGAAGTGTGGCGGCTGAGCGGGAATGACGTCCGGCGTCAGGTCGGTTCATCAACTAACTCTTCGAAGGGGCCGCCTGACGTTCCGGGGAACGACGTCTTCTCCGCGAACCCTTGTCCCGGTCCGAAACTTGCAACACTACGTGCGTCGCAGCCGCCATTGAAACTGACCCACAACAGGTGGATTCTCATTTCAGTGAGGTGCCCAACGGCGGCGTGCCATCACTTCCGTTCCCACCGAACGTGTTCGTGCGGAACCAACCTCCCGACTAGTAGATTCAATCTCACCACGCCGTAGTAGTAACCTCCCGTCTGAACCCCACGAGACACGAGGTGCCATAAATGTTGTTGAATTGATCTTTCGTAAGGGTCGTGGCTTCATCGAGTACACCGTGAAGTGAGTCTACGCCGAATTGGCCGGAAACTACTTTCAAAACTCGATGTTCGCTCGGATTTCGATGTTTCGAGGATTGTTAGTGTTGGTTGCCGTCCCAAAGTTGGGCGACTGGAGGTTGTTGGCTCCCCCACTGGTATTAAAGGCGAACACCGGATGGTTGAAGGCGTTAAGAAACTCCCCTTGCAACACGAAGCGTACCCTCTCCGTGATCGCGATCCGCTTGGACAGCGACATGTCGTTATAGGTCTGATGCGGTCCGTATAGGTAGAAGATCTGCCCAAACGTCCCCGCTGTCGTGTTGGGCTTGAGATAGGCGGTGTTACCACCGACTCCTGAGGTAATGTATGTCGGGTTGATGGCGTTCACGTAGCCTGCGTTGCCAACAGAGTACACTCCGACCGAACTCTGCAATTGCGACCGCGAGACTCCGTTGAGAACCACGCCGCCGTCGCCATAATCGTTGAACGTCGAATTGCCGCCCAGGATCACCTGGGGCGCGCCAGTCTGGAAGGTGAAGATATCCCCCAGAGTCCAGCCGCCTAGAATTGCATTCGTCACACCACCGTGGTTGAGCCACTGGCGGCCCTTGCCAAACGGCAGGTCGTAGGTCCCGTTGGCATGAATCACATTGCGAAGGTCGAACAATGTCGGACCGTAGCTTTCTCGCAGGTCTCGCAGAGTGTACTGGGTAGATTGACTGGTCCACTGGTTGGGCGTAGCCAGACCGAGCGTATGGCTCCAGGTGTAGTTTGCGTCAAATTGAAGGCCGTGCCAGGGCTTCTGCCGGTAATCCACCTGCAGTGCGTTGTAATTCGAATAGCCAATCGCATCCATGTAATAAACCGGCTGGCCGGCCGAAAAGGGATTCGTCTGGAAGAAATTGATTGGATAGCCGCCGCCCTTGCCCGTGAATCCGGCGTTGGTGCCGCAAGGCTTGAAGCTGGCACCGACGAGGTTACAGAAATACTGAGGGTTGTAATTAGCGCCTGCCAGAACGTTTGCCAAGGCTCCCACTTGTCCGGTGTTCCGGTCGTTGATGAAGTTGGTGTTGCCGTAGTCTGCCAGAGGCACGCCGGCCCCTGCGGAACCCTCTCCGGCAAAGGCGGCATTGAAGATTGGAGTCTGCGTCTGGCCAGAGTATCCGTTGTCGGCAAAGGAACTGATGTGGCATAAATATACTTGACTATTCCCAGTAGCTAGGGCATACTTGCTGCATGCCAAGCGAACCCAAGACCCTTCAACAAGCTGTCGTGTATTTCGCCGATCCACAGAACTGCGTTGACTACTTGGTCGCGCGGCGATGGCCAAATGGTGTAACGTGCCCGAGTTGCGGCAATGCTAAAGTGCATTACTAACCGAAGCATCGGCGCTGGCAGTGTGCGACCAAGCACCCCAAGCGGCAATTCACCGTCAAGGTTGGGACGATCTTTGAGGACTCGCCGATCACTCTGGACAAATGGCTCACGGCTACCTGGATGATTACCAACTGTAAGAACGGCAATAGCTCCTGGGAGCTTCACCGCGCTATCGGTGTGACTCAGAAGACAGCTTGGTTCATGGGTCATCGAATCCGCCTTGCCATGCAGGACGAGCTTACGGGCGGCAACCTGCACGGTGAGGTTGAAGTGGACGAAACATTCATTGGTGGCAAGGCCGGGAACATGCACAAGGCCGACAGGCGGCGCAAAGGTCTGAAGGGCGGCGGTACTGCTGGCAAGGCAATCGTGCTAGGCATGCTTGAACGGGAAGGCAAAGTTCGTGCCACGGTCATCCCGGATCGCAGCAAAGATGTAATGCAAGAAAATGTCCGCCCGAACGTTGAGACTGGCTCACAAATATATACTCGGATGAGGCAGCCGGTCATTGGCGCATGGACGACGAATACGTTCACGGAATCGTTAACCACGCTGAAGAGTATGTCAACGGCAACATCCATACCAACGGACTCGAAAACTTCTGGAGTCTGCTAAAGCGGAGCATCGGCGGAACCTACGTTAGCGTCGAGCCTTTCCATCTATTCCGGTACGTTGACGAGCAGGCATTTCGCTTCAACAATCGCGGACCAATGAATGACTCGCAGCGCTTCAGTTACGTGATACGCAAGATCGTGGGCAAGCGCTTAACTTACGCCGAACTGATCGGCAAGACTGAAACCACAAATACAGAGGAAGAGCCTTTTTAGTAGCATAAACATCATGGCTCAACCTGAGTTTCCGATACCTCTGAATTGACTGGTGGATGCATTAGTGGATGCGGCGCCAGCACGTTTAGCCCTTGAGAGGATCGCACGGGAAAACGGGATCGATCACGCAGCGCTGGAATTTGCTCTTCAAGAGGCATACGTCCAACTTCAGAAAGTGCCTGAAGTCGTTGCTCTACGTTCGTCCCCACGGGCATACGAATCAGAGTTAGCAAAGCTTCACAGCATGCTAAAAACAATAAACCTTGCTTAGCTTCAGCGCTGGGTTGGAGTACTACTGTTTTTTGGTTTTGGTCCACGTTTGCGGGGATTCTTTGCGGCCTGCTCTCTGTATGCTTCCATGCGCCGCTTTAGTTCGTCATGCGAGACGGTGAGTATTTTGTCTATCGTGCGATTGAAGGCTTCAAACTGCGGGTTGTGCATTCGCCCTCATCATAGCAAGTCCAGGCTACCGTTCGGAAGTTTATTTGAAATCATATAGACTTGATGGCGTCCCAAGCTAAGGCGAAGGATGACGGCGGCGCTCTACTACCGCCGTCTCAGCAATGGAGAATCGCCAATGAGATTGACGATCACTCTGAAGTCCAAACGCCGTAGAAAGTTTACTCTGACTATCGCTCTGGACTTCCCGTTGTGGCTTCTTAAGCCGTAAACGGACAAGCCGGGGCCTACGGGGAGGACCCGGCCCCGGCTTGAATACTAACCACGTCATAGCAAGCTTGCGTCTTTTTGGGAATTAGCATAGGTCAGTTCGAGCGCTATTTTGTCTGCCAAATCCTCAAGGGCAGGACGTTCCCACTCCACGATTATTCCGTTCGTTTCATTGACGAGCATGGCGAAACGTCCCTCGTCGGTCCTATCCATATTCTTAGCGTAGTGTCGTTGGAAGTACCAGCAAAGAAGGTCAGCACACTGAAGAGGCAACTGGAGTTCCATCGAGGCCGGCATAAAATCCCCAATTAGACCAGCCATTTCTGGTGCAATTCTTTGCTTGACTATTCCATGGAATTCCTCTAAGTGGTGAGTGACTTTTTCTTTCTTCGAGACCACGAAGTTTATTTTCTCGGCCTCGGGATAGCGAATGTGTACCTGTTGAGCCATCACTTCAAAATATGCCGGGTAGCAGAAATAGTCAGGCTCATTTAGACCCAACGGTACACGCTTGCCACGCCTGAAGCGATCCTGTACAGCCCCAAGCAAATCCGAGCGCTTAATAAGCGACATCACTGCCGTGATATAGCCGGTACTATGCATGATATTGACGGCTTCGCCAATGCGTTGTTCAGAATCATCTAGGGATAGTCCGTACCTTTTCCTCCAGTGTTCACTTCGTATCTCCGTCATGTGCAAATACGGGATCTTTGGAGGACCATCCAGCACCCGCTCCTGCCAAGCACTTGCGACAAAGGGCCACTCACCCTCAGGAGCCACGTAGCCAGCAACCAAGAACTCACCGGACGGATCGGCTATCCCTGCTTCGTCTGAATAAGATACGAATACGGACACGCGCTTAGCCTTTGGGTTCATCCCACAATAAAGCAAACGAACCATTTGTGCCGCCAACTTAGGCGTCAGGCCTTCAACATACCGTAACTGACTAGGAGTAGTCAAGTATATTTACACCATTGATGTTGTGTTGCTGGTTAATTTTCAGGTTCCGCTGCGCCGCCTGGAACTGGGTGAGGAATCCGTTTTCGAAAACGTTGACCTCGTTGATGTTCTCGGATAGCCACTGATGGATAGTGCGGCTGCCGTTATAGCGGATCTCCAGCACTCCAGCGCCGGGCAATTGGCGCTGAATGCCGAGGTTCCAGGATTGCGTGTAGGGTTGGGCGATTTTCGGGTTCAGGCCATTGACGTCGTTTCCGAGATATGTCCGAGATTGGAATGTGGCATTCGCTTGCGGATTGGTGGGCGAATAGGCGGCAGGATTAAAGGCGTACGGCGGTAATGACTGGCCCAAGGAAAGGGAACCCGGAGCGAACGATCCGGTTGTCCCGGTGTTGTTCGAATACAAGTTGAAGTTCTGGTAATAGAACGAGCCATAGTTGGTGGCCTGGTTCCAGAAATATTGCTGCGGTTCGGTGAAGCGGCGGAGTGAATAGCCGGCGCCGGGCTGGACCTCCTTGGTTTCGTTGAAAGCGAGATGGAACCGGAGCTTTTCTGTGGTGTTGTAGTCGATGCGGAAGGTCGGATAGTAGAACGTGGTGGGAGACGACTGCAACCAACTTAGAAATTGGAAGTTGGGATCGGAGAGACCGGAGAGGTGGCCGGCCGACAGCGAGGAATTGATCGACGACAACCGGCGACACGGCGGCCGATCATCAGCCGGATGCTCGCTACAAGTTGCTCCGATTTGTAGTCGGTATTTGCCACCACAACTTGGTATCCGCGGGCATGTGCATCCGACTCAATAGTTTTATAGATGTCAAAAAAGAACGGATTCTCCATGTTGGAGGCGATCACTCCCAAGGTACGGCTCTTGCCCCCCGCCAGATTTCGCGCGTGGAGATTGGGATGATATTTGAGCTCCTCAATGATCTTTTCGACGCGGGCGCGCGTGGAACTCTTCACCACACTCGCGTTGTTCAGCACGCGCGACACAGTGGCCGTAGATACCTTCGCCCGCCGGGCCACCTGTTGGAGATTCATGCCAGAATCAGCCATTCTATCGTAGTCGAAATCTGGATGAGGTCTGTCAGCGCTTACACTTTCTTAGGATACCTGCCAGTACACCGAGTAGCGTTTGTCAAAAATACTGTTGAACGGTTGGAGCGTCACAGCCTTGGCCTGATTGATGGTGCGGAAGGTGAGCGGCTTTTCTCCCGGCTTGATCCAGGATGTTGGATTTGCTCCCGCCGGCCGAAAAGCGGGAACTTCCATCGGATGCCGCCGTACCTGAGGTCCCTCGGGACCAACCACCGTTTCTTTGGTCAACCCATCGGACCCAAGGTCGCCCGCCAGCACTAGCGGACCGTAGAGCACCGCCTGCAACTGAGGGTCATCCGGCATGGCGTGAACGTGCAGGCGCATGGGCAGATCCATCTCCACCGTATCGCCATTGTTCCAGGTTCGCGAAATCGCGAGATAGCCGCCGGGGCTGGCCGAGGCGTCCAGCGCCTTGCCATTCACACGCACCGACGCGCTGGAGGCGAGCCACTCGGGAATTCGCAGACGCAGCGCCAGTTGAACGGGCCGATCCACTTTCACCACCAACGTGGTCCGCTCGCTTTCGGGGAACTTGGTCTCCTGGCGCAGGTGGAAACCTTTCTCGGTCCAACTCAATTCCGAAGGGATAAACAGATTCACGAACACCCCCTCCGCATCGTGCCAATAAATGCTGTCATTCAGCTTGGAGTATTCCTCCACGCCGGTCCCGGTACAGCACCAGAAGGATTGGTCTTCCGTACCGAATGTCTTCCATGCTCCAGGCGTGAGCGACAGATAGTATTGCGTTGCGCCTGTCTCCGGATGGATGGTCCCGAGCCGATGATTCAGCAGCGTGCGCTCGTAATAATCGAAATAACGCGGGTCAGCCGTCCAGCCGTAGAGATGGCGCGTCAACTTCATCATGTTGTAAGCGCAGCAGCACTCGGCCGTGTCCACGCTGCGTTTCAGCTCTGCCGCAAGTTGGCGCGGCTGCACCAGCCAGCCTTCGCCATTACTGGTTCCTCCAGTGACGTAGCAGCGCGCGCTGGTGACTTCGTACCAGAAGAAATCGGCGACATCGCGGAATCGCGTATCGCCAGAGATTTCGTAGCGGCGTGCCGCGCCGATAACCTGCGGGATGTGCGTGTTGACATGCAGACCGCGCAGTTCGTCGCGGCGCAGCGCCAGCGGATTGAAGAATCGTTTCTTGGTGAAGCGGTCTCCGGCTCTGGCCCAGCGATCCTCGCCGGTGGCGGCCGCGAGATTGTAAAGAACCTCGTTCATGCCGCCATATTCGGTGTTCAGGATGTCCTGCATGTGCTCTTCGGATTTGGATGCAGACCATCCGTCGGCCCAGCTCGACATCCCTTGCAGCACTCGAGTGCCTGTTTATTGCCGGCGAACTGGTACATGTCGAACATCCCGGCCATGATCTTGTGGATGGTGTAGAACGGCGCCCACACTGGCTTGCGCGCGTCCAGGCGGTCAAACCATTCGGTGGGAAACGCACTCAAATATCCGCCGCCCCACTTCTGCTGAACCTTGGCGAGTTCCGCGACCATGTAGTCGCCTTTAGCTTTGATCTCCTGATCGCCCGTAGACGCATACAGCAGCGCGGCAGCCGACAGATAATGGCCGGTGAAGTGCCCGCGCAGTTCGGCCTCCCGTCCCGGACCGTTCTTTTCCCAACCACCCAACGGCTGCGCCGAAGAGGGAAGTCCCGAGTTCACGCGAAAGTTGTGAAGCAAGCGGTCGGCCTGCAGCCGTTGCATGTAGCCTCGATTCCATTCCATGGCTTCTTGAAATGGTCCTGGAAGGAGCCGCACTTGGGTCATCGCGAAAGGCTGCACTTTAGCCGGCACGTCGCGGCGCGCAAACTCGATCGCCGCCTGAAATGGTGGGACCTCGGGCGTCGTTCCGTGGCGTTGTTCATTGGCTGGCGGCGCCGGAGCAGGAACAGGAGTTTGCTGCGCAAGCAAAGGACTGGCGGCGAAGGCGGCCGCGAAACTTCTCCGGCTGAGAACTCCGTCCTTCTTCGATTCGTTCATGACGTTATTTCACCTTCCATTCTTGAATACCTGCCGACCAGTTCGGCTGCATGGTTATTTCCACGCGCATCCCATTGGTCTGGACAGGCTGAAACGCGACGTGGTTATAGCGATCCTTCTCAACGCCGTAAGGCGCCAATGCAGCCACGGGCCTCCAGGCATCTCCGTCCTTATATAAAAGACGCCACGAAGCAGGCACGCGCACCTCGCCATGCCCGGTATCGTCGAACCAGTAGAGCTGGCACTCTGAAACTATGGCGGGTTTTTCGAACGCGTACTCTACCCATTCCGAGGTGCCTTTGGTGGGCCACCAGTCGAAGTAGGACGCCGGATCGCTGGATGAAGCCGGTTCCTCACCGTCGTTAATCATCCTCGGATTCTTCCGGCTTTTGCCGGAGACCGTCACTTGAGCGGTGCTCGCCAGCGTTGGAAACGGGGCCGGCTTCGCAAAGGCCTCGGTCTCCGGAAACCACACCATCATCTGTCCGCGCCCTCGGTTCGCCCAGGCGTAGTAGGGGATAGCGGTGAATTCTTGCTCCGTCTTCGTGACTTTTCCTCGCACATCGTAGGCCAGCGCGATCGAACGGCCTTTGACGACTGTGACTCCGCGCAGCAGATCGGGTTTGAACTCCGCTGTCAGACGTTCGTCACGCGGCAGCATCAAATTGCGGACCTGGCCTTTGGGATTATCAGGCCACTCGGCTGCGTAAACGATGGGACCGCGTTCCAGCGCCACTCGCCCACGATCCGCCACCACCTGATCGTTCGCCAAAACGCGCCGGATCGGCATGGGCAGAATAAGCTCAATGACGTCGCCCTGCTTCCAGTTGCGGGTGACCGCGACGTAGCCTTTTTCGATCTGGATCGCGATCTTCTTGCCATTGACTTTCAGAGCCGTGGCATCCCGAGAATCGGCCGCAAAGCGATAGAGATCGCTGGCCACCGGTTCGTTGCGGGCCCAACCCGGAATTCTCACGTGGATTGTGAGAGCAGCCGCCGCGTCCGGATTCACGGTCATCTTTACTGCCCCGTCCCAGGGATAGCGGGTCTCCTGCTTCACCTTCACGGTTCGACCGTTATCGAGTTTGATCTCCGCATTGTTGGCCACGAACAGGTTCACCCACAGCGCATCATCTCGCTCGGCGTAAATGTAGCCCGGGACTGACGCCATGAAGCGCGTGATATTTCCCGGACAACAGGCCACGCCAAACCAGGGGCTGCGTTGATCCTTACCCGCGAATCCAGTGGCTTCCAGCGGATTCTGGTAGAAGAACGTGGTGCCGTCCAACGAGACTCCGGAGATCAGACCGTTGTAGAGCGTTCGCTCCATCACGTCGATGTACTTCGCGTCGGCGTGAAGCAGGAACAGCCGATGGTTCCAATAATCATTGCCCACTGCCGCACAAGTTTCGTTATACGCCGACATATTGGGCAGCTCGTAATCAGCGCCAAACGCTTCGCCGGCCGCGCGAGCGCCGATCCCACCGGTGATATGCAGCTTCCGTCCCGCGACGTTCTCCCAAATCTTGTCGAGCGCGTTTACGTATGCGGTGTCGCCCGTGAGCGCGGCTACATCCGCCATTCCCGAATACATATAAGTTGCGCGCACGGCGTGCCCACCGGTCACTGCTTCGGTCTGGTCAACCACTTTCTGCTGAGCTTCCACGTAGGGGTTTCCGGCGCCTTTTTCGCTGCTCTGGGGGCTGCGCGAATCCAGCATGAACTTCGCGAGATTGAGGTAGCGCGGATCGCCGGTAACGCGGTAAAGCTTAGCGAGCCCCATTTCGACGATCTGGTGGCCGGGCCAGATTTCGCGCTTGCCGGGGCCGAAGGTGCTATCCAGGAGATTCGCAGTGCGGAGCGCGATGTCCAATAGCGTTCGCTTGCCAGTGGCCTGATAATGCGCCACGGCGGCCTCATAAAGATGGCCCAGGTCATATAACTCGTGGCTGTCGACGCCTTCGAAGATCCAGCGCTGATTGCCGGACCAGGGGTGCGGATGGACCGGGTCGATGGTACGGGCAGTATAGAGATAACCGTCCTTTTCCTGCGCCGCGCCGATCTTCGAGATCAGATCGTCGGTATACGCTTCAAGCTGCGGATCGGGATGAACGCTCAGCGTGTAGGACGCGCCCTCGATCACCTTGTAGACATCGGTGTCGTCGAAAGGATATGGCGGATATTTGTGATTCTCGAATGGCTCGCCACGCAACGCTTTGGCGGCGCGGATAAAATTGTCGACGCGTCCAGTCTCTTCATCTTTCTTGAATGCGAAGGGAATGGTCACGGTGCGATTGATCTCGATGCGCGGCGCCCAGAATTCGTCGTTCACATGCACTGCGGTGAACGGGACAGGTTTTACGGGATAATCGCGATTCTGGGCCCACACGCACTGACCAGAGAGCAACACAACTATCAGTACTGTAACCGCTTTCATAAATTCCTATTGTAGTCTGATAGGGTTACCGCCAGTCATCCGGAAAAGACGAAGCGGCCTCATCAATTTCACTTGATTCGTTCGAAAGCAAGGAAACCGCTAGCTCCGCGATCTTGGAATCCCGATTCCAATCGGGAGGCTCCACGCCCAGCAGGTGCTGGACAAAGAAGTCGTGTCGCTTCCGGTCTCCGTATGGTCCTCCGTTTCCATGATTCGCTCCGGGAATCACCAGCAGATCGAATATTTTCTTGTTCTTGATCAGAGCGTTGACTACCTGCATGGTGGACGATGGGTCTACATTGGTGTCCATCTCGCCCACCAGCAACAGCAAGTTGCCTTGCAAGCGGTAGGCGTTCTCGGTATTCGAACACGCGATGTACTCAGGACCCAGCGGCCATCCCATCCACTGCTCATTCCACCAGATCTTATCCATGCGGTTATCGTGACAGCCGCAGGAAGCGACTCCCGCTTTGTAGAATTCGGAATGAAACAACAATCCGCCAAGAGCGCTCTGCCCACCGGCGGACGTGCCGTAGATGCCGACGCGGGTGATGTCGTACCACGCGTATTTAGCTGCTACCGCTTTGTGCCAAAGAATTCGATCCGGGAATCCTGCATCGGCCAAGTCCTTCCACGCCACGTCATGAAAAGCTTTCGATCGGTTCGAAGTACCCATGCCATCGATCTGAACCACGATGAAGCCCAGCTCGGCCATGGATTGCATCTGGTTATACGCGCTGAATGACTTTGGAACGAATGAGTCCTGTGGGCCGGCGTAGATGTTCTCAATGACTGGATATTTCTTGGAAGGATCGAAATTCGACGGCTTCACAATTACTCCCCAGATGTCGGTGTTTCCGTCACGACCCTTCGCAGTGAACACCTCAGGCGGTCGCCAGCCGGTCTTCGGCAACGCCCCAATATCCCCGCGCGCGATCTCGGTAACCTCCTTCGGGTCACCCAAACTGTGAAGTTCAGATACAGGCGCCGTATCAATGCGCGACCAGGTGTCGACAAAATATTTGCCATCCTCTGAAAAAGCTGCCGTGTGATTACCGTCGCCGGGGGTCAAGAGCGTGAGACCGGAACCATCGAAATTAATGCGGTGATAGCTCACGAAGTAAGGATCCTTGCCTGCATACATGCCGCTCGCATGAAACCAGATCTGCCGTTTCTCGTCATCCACATGATCCACCCCGCGGACAATCCATTCGCCCTTGGTGATCTGATTCTCCACCTTACCGGCCGCGCCATCGTACAGGTAAAGATGATTCCATCCATCGCGTTCGGACATCCAGATGATTTCCTTGCCGTCGCCGATATCGTGCCGGTATTTCTTGCCGGAATAACAGAAAAAGGTCTTGGATTGCTCATCAACCACCATGCGCGCTGTTCCCGTACCCGCATCCACTTCAATAATCCGGTAAGTCTGATGCCCGCGTTGGTTGTACTCAAACGCAAAAGCGCGGCTGTCTTTCCACCACACCGGCGGCGAAAGTTCGTAGGGATTCGGGAACAGGCTGTTGTCAATCACGATCCGCTTCCCTTGCTCGACCAGAAAAAGCATCGGCTGTTGCAAATCCAGAACGTCACCAGGCTTGGCATACTCGATGGTTGAGTACTTCGGCTGCAACTGATCGGTTGGAGAGGATTCGACGTAGTGCACTTCGCGGCGATACCCGGGACGGATACGATAGGCCACCAGCTTCTTGGAATCGGGAGACCACGCGATGGAGGCCGACGCATAGTAGTTGTCTTCTGAACCGTCCAGGCTCAGCATCGTGCCCTCCGTCTTACCCTTGGGCCGGACGTAGACGTTGAAGTTCTGGATCAGTGCCTCCGACACTCCATCCGGGGAGGCCACCGGATGATTCTCTTCCTGCGCCACCTGCTCCCGATTGTGAAAAGGCGCGCGGCGTACCCCGGGTCCAATTTTCTCGCAGGAAAATTCCGCGAGCGAGCACTTCCACCGGAATTCAGACGCGACCACTTCAATGGACTGCTGATGATCCACGAATCGGAAGGTGGAAAAAGGCAGCGTAACCGCGGTAAAGCTGCCGCCTGCGGCTTTCGAAAGCGAGGCAGCCAGTCTCTCGTGATCAAAAGCGGGAGATTTCGCATGGGTGGCCGCATCCACTATCACGAAGGTATGGCCGCCCGGCACGGACTTCCGGTACCAAAACCGGTCGCCCTCCAACCAGGTTGCTCTTTCGGGGATGTTGAGCGCCGCCGCCTCATACTTCGCGCGAAGCCCGGC
>Ga0207031_10010_pt1 | contig 50880 bp, 44 predicted proteins | sample Alteio_BWMinCont_37_FD_153278 | JGI IMG/M metagenome (GOLD analysis project Ga0207031, IMG submission 153278) | Enriched cells from forest soil in Barre Woods Harvard Forest LTER site, Petersham, Massachusetts, United States -... | ecosystem: Environmental > Terrestrial > Soil > Temperate forest >... | reverse complement strand
GACCGGCCTGAGGGAGTCTGAGGCGTGCACCTTCGTAAGAAACGAAAAAGAATGTCTTGTCCCTCCAAATAGGGCCGCCCACGAAGGCACCAAAATCGTTGTGACGTTCTGCTGCGCGTGGCTGACCTGACTGATTTGCAAACCAGTCGTTTGCATCCAACACGTTATTGCGGAAGTACTCGTACACTCCGCCGTGGAAATCATTCGTACCGGAACGTGTGGTCAGGATTACCTGCCCACCCGGCGAGCGACCAAATTCCGGCGCAAACGAAGATGTTTCAACACGGAATTCCTGCAGAGCCTCCACAGAAACCAGACTGCTCGTGCCTCCAATCGCACTGAATGCTTGCGCAGAACCCGTGCCAGAGGCCGACGCGCCATTATTTCCATTGACCCCAAAATTCGCGGAAACTCCGTCAACACTGAAATTGTTAGCATCTGTTCTCTGACCAGCGATGCTGAATTGTCCTGGTGACAGAGCATTGGTACGGCTGGCGATGACCACCCCCGGCGTCAATTGAAGAAGCGTGTTGAAGCTTCGCCCATTCAGCGGCAGATTCTCGACGAACTGGCGGTCGATCACCGTGCTGACCGCCGCTGACTCGGTATTGACGAGCGGCGAGCCTCCCTGAATCGTTACGATTTCGGACATGGCACCAAGAGGAAGCGCAAAATTGATTGCCAGTGCGTCCTGGACGTTCACGACGATATCCGGCTTGATGATCGTCTTGAAACCGATCTTCGATACCTGAACTCGGTATGTGCCTGGGGGCAGATTGGGAACGACGTAAATTCCCTCGTCGTTCGTCTTCCCGGAAAACTGTGCACGCGTCGCGTCATTCACCACGATCACTTCGGCACTGGCAATCATGGCGCCCGAGGGATCTGTCACAATTCCGCTGATCGTCCCGGTAGGTGACTGCGCAGCGGATGTACAAGCATACGACAAGCAAATGAATGAAATTAGAAAACGGCTGCGCAGTCGCAAAGGACCCTCCCGGAAGTGAGGGATTTCTCCTCACTAACAAGGTCTATGCGAATGGCGGGTATTTTTGTCTCAATCGCTCGTTGTCCTGAAAGCAGGACAGTTCCAAAGAGATACCATCTACATTTTCATGGATGGTTCGGACTAATGCGGAGATAGGCGAACAGCAATGGCTTGCCGCTTGGATGCTGGCTTCCGCCGTTCGGTTCAACCGTCACAAAAACGGCATCAATGTCTTCAAGCGTTTTGGGATCGTCGGTTTTCAAGACCCAACGCTTTTTGCTAACGTTATCTTCGTAAAAGATTCCGAGACTCCGAGCTTGTTGCTTGTCCGGCCCTTTTCGCCCCCAGGCTTGGAACGAACTCGCGTTCCGAACGCCGGGTTGTGCGTCCAAATCGAAAGCATAGAAGATCAGCCTTTTCCCTTTTGTGTAAAAGACGCGGCCGTAGGTCTTGTCTGTCCCCTGCCCGGATACATCATGCACGTCTGCCATATAGAGATCACGAGCACCCATCAACTCTCGGATGTCTCGGTCATGCGCAAGCAGCTCTTGCCCCTTTGCAACTTCCGTATCCCTTTGATCGAGTGCTTGCTCACGCTCCCTCACAAGCTGAGTCAACTCGTTAACCCTCGCCTCCAGAACAGCCGCTTGGCGCGCGTTTTCATCGCGCTGCGCTGTCGCTGCTTCAACTGTCTTTTGAAACTCCGCCAGTTTTGCCCGTGCAGCCACAAGTTCTTCATCTCGCTTGGCCCTGACATCGCTTGTCTCTTGTAAGGCTTGCTGGGCGCTTCCCGAGGAGTTTGCTGGAGCCATTCCCATTGATTTCAGGGAGTTCACAACTTTAATCTGTTCGGATAGTTGACGCTTCAAGTCATCTATGACCTTAGCGTTCTCCGCGAGCTTTGCTTCCAATTGAGCTCGCGCGTAACCCGCATCGCTGGTTTGTTCTTCGAGAGAACCTGCGGACTCTTTGGGCGCCACTCGAATCGTTCGCGCAACATCCTCACCCCGCTTCACGCCTGTTCTATATAAGGTGATGCCGAGCGCCAGTGCCAGAAGCACCGCCGCGGCGAACGTCATCCAAACTTCCCGCCAATGGATTTGTGACGGACGATAAGCGAAACGACGCCCTGGCATCGGCCCTTCTGTGCGGCTCTCTTCCGACCTGGCCGACTTCGTCTGTTTCTGCTCTTGTTGCAGACGCTTGAAAAACGATTTCTCTGCCGTTTCGACTGACCAGGAGTCGCCAACGGTTTCTCCCGTTGGTGCCAATTCCTGCGCCAGAGCTGTCACCGTGGCTCGCCTTGCAGCCTCGTACTCGGTCATCACGCGGCGACAATCCGGGCACACGGCCAGATGGCCATCCAGTCTCGTTTGTTCGTCGGCGCTCAGCTCGCCAGCGGTCGCAGCGGCGCAAAGCTCGAGGAACTCCTCATGCGACCCCATTGGTTAAATGCCTCGACTTCCCATCGCATTTCATTTCATAGCACACGGACTATCGCCTGTTCAATTGGTCGTCGGCTAGGTGTCTGCGGAGCTTTTCAAGACCACGATAGTGATGATTTCTGACGTTAGCATGGGACTGGCCCAACTTCTCGGCAATCTCTGTAAACGTGAAGCCTTCAAAGAAGTGGAGCCGGAGCGTCTCTCTCTGATCCTCTGTTAGGTCCTCTACGATTTTCTTCCATCCATTCCTGCCGAAAAGCCCTTCGACCGTATGGTCGTAGTCTGCTCCTTTATTGTTGTTGCGGTCACATTCGTCCGGTTTGTCTGTGATTCCGGACACATAGAATCCCTGGGATTTCAGCCGCCTCCTGCGCAACAACGCTTGCGTGTAAGCAACCTGGATAATCCAGGAGCCCGCCGACCCTTTCGAGCTATCGAACAGCGTGCTCTTCCGGTGAATGTAAAGAAATACTTCTTGGACCAGATCGTCCGCCTCGCCGATGTCCCGAAGGATCCGTTTCCCTACGCTGCGGACTACCACCGCATATCTACGGAACAGGCTGGACAGTGCTTCTCTGTCTCCTCTATTGACCTTGCAAATCAACTCCTCGTCCGGCTCGAACTCATCAACCGGTCGAGCCGGTACCTCCTGACTGCGATTCTGGGGGATTGCTGGCGAGACAATCCTCGCGCGGAATCCAATTGTCGCAGATACATCCATCTTCGCTGTCCACACCCTCCCCTGAAATCTTTGCGTGAGGGTAGCATTTGTACATTTCGGTGTCCAGCTATTCTGCTCGTGGTGTTTTTGCTCGTGTGGGACTAAATGGATATGCGTGATCGACGCAACTTCATTTTTTGTGGGGCTAGGGAAGCGAGTTCGGCGTCTAAGAGAACGACGCGGTTGGACCCAGGAGGATATGATAGCCCGTGGCTTTTCGGCTCGTCATTGGCAGCAAATAGAAAAAGGACGCCCAATAAATTGTACAACGTTGTTGCGCCTTTCCATTGTATTTGAAATTTCCGTAAGTTCACTTGTCCGGTGCCTCCCGCCACCTATCTTCATCTCTGACGAACCCCAACGATCAACGATTAGTATGAAGTGAGCGACTCAGGTTGCACAGCTAATCTGCTCGTGGTGGTCTCGTCTTATGTTCTTTAAATAGATTGGGTGATTAATGAACGACAATTCTTCCGCGCTTTGGGAATTCGGATAAAACAACTACGTAAGACCCACGGTTACACACAGGAAGACATGATCGGCCACGGATTTTCCGCACGCCACTGGCAACAGATCGAGGCTGGCCGACCGATCACGATAAGGACTCTTCTGCGAATTTGCGAGACGTTTCGGGTCAAGGCAGCAGATTTAATTGAGGGGCTCGATCGCGGCATCTACAAGTAGGGCAATCGGTCTGCAAGAGACTGCACATTTGCATCATGTAATACCATCCGACTCAGCGGGTCCAGTTTCTGTGACTTCTTGTCCTTAATTACGGACATCCGGAAATCGTAAGGAAGTCATATCCCACCTGGTGATAGTCTCCGAGCGTTGAGCAATCCCAAATTAGGTGTCTTTCACATGAGTCCATCTTGGCCTTCGCAGCCCTCGACGATGTTCTACCATTCTTTCCCCCAGTGGCTTCGGTGGAGTTCCGTGACCATGCTGGCAGGTTCCATCGGCCTACTTTGCTTATCTCTTTTTGGTTATAGCTACCGCGCAATCTTTGCTGCTAGTTTGGTTCCTTCTCTTCTCGTCGCTTTGAGCGTTGCAGTTTTCCTAAATTTCTATTCACTTTGGCATCTCCGAAATGAACATCGGGAAGCTGACCGAGCTTTCCGTTACACGGATTGTGAATTCTCGTCCATCTTCGAAAATGTACTCGACGGAATCCTGATCGTGGATAATGAAGCTAATTGTTTGGATGCGAATCCGGGAGCCGCGACTATTCTTCGATTTTCCACCAACAAATTGGTCGGCCAAAACATTAGTCGTTTCTTTGCAGATCGTGACGCATTTGACCGGCGATGGACCACATTCCTCCAGAACAAAAGCCAACGAGGCCGCGCGCAACTCATCGCAGGCGATGGAACAACCTTGTTCGTGGACTTTACCGCCGCCGCGAATTACTTGCCGGCCCGCCATGTCCTAATCCTTTGCGACGTGACGGAGCGCACACTAGCGGAGACGTCTCTTCGAAGGAGTGAAGAACGATTCCAACACATGGCCAATAACATTCAGGAAATCTTCTGGATGATGGATGCCGAAACGCAAGAGATCACGTACATTAACCCTGCGTACGCCACAATCACGGGACGCACCGTCGAAAGCCTTCAGGAAGATCCATCGTCATACCGTGAATTAATCCATGCCGAAGATCGCATTCGCGTCCTATCCAGACTTCAGGACTTGGGAGATTTTGGGATTCTTGATGAGGAGTTCCGATTCATTCGCGCCGATGGAGAAGTTCGATGGGCCTGGGCCAAAGGCGTTCCTGTCCCCGCAGAAGGCGGAACGCGCTGGCTTGTCGGCACAGTACAGGACATCACTTCCCGCAAACAGGCCGAGATGAAGATTGCCGAACAACTCGATACTGTGGAGGCCGCCCGTGCCGAAGCCGAAGCACTTCGCAAATCGACATTGGCACTCAGCCAAAACTTAGCGATGGACTCCGTATTAGATACGCTCTTGCAATGCATTTCCGAATTGGTTCCATTCGACAGGGCAACAGTTCTATTTGTGCAAGACGGATTTGAGTTGATGGTCGCCCGTGAGGCACCCCGCAGCGCACCGAAGAGAATTGGGCTGACATTCGGAGCTTCAGAACACATATTTCTTCAGCGCATCCTCTTTGAGAAGAAAGCGGTCCTGCTACCAAGTGTGGCCAATGAATCTGAGTGGCGGGATGCCCAACCTTTTGACCACCTTCAATCCTGGCTCGGCGTTCCATTGGTTGCGGCCGGCCAAGTTCTTGGTATTCTGTCGCTCGGTGCAAACTCATCGTATGTATTTACGACCGAGCACCTTCGCTTTGCGAAATCGCTTGCCATCCCCGCCGCGGTTGCGATTCAGAACGCTAGAGTTCACGAACGCGCAGAAATCTACGCCGCCGAACTCGAAGCCCGCCTTCAGGAATTGCGTGAGACGCAGAATGCTTTGAGGAATGTGGACTATAAGTCGTCTCGACAGCTCGATTGATCACTTCCTTCTCGACAAGCCCATTCATTTATGGAGCCATAACGAAAGCTTTCCTCGTGATCCGATCCACTCATGTCCTTTTTGCACAAATCCCGCGCCCTTCAACGTTTTCTTCATTCGCTCGCTGTCCGTCGTCGCAAATAGCTGCCCCACATCCTTCGACATAAGCTCGGCGACGATCCGGGAAGAAAGATGTTCCCCCCTGTGCTTCTCAACGACCGCGACATAGCCAAGCTCCTGCGTCTCTGGGCTGAAGACGGTTCCACTACGACTTGCCTTATCCGAGGCGTATTCACGGCGAACGCGCTTAATGGCTCCCACCGCGACAATCTCTTCTCCCAAACGTGCGACCGCCACCACGGCAGCCAGCGGGAGTTCTACCGCCGCCGAAGCCAGATTAACTGCCCCACCCTGGCCGATAATCTCCAGGCATGCGGAAAGTTCTTGCGCGGATAGCGTGCCAGGAGCACAGCTCGTTATCTCGTAGCTTCGGTTCGACCCGCCGTCTGCTGCATCCTTGGCCACAGACCCTCTTTTGTTATTCGCTTTATATTCGCCAATGGGGTAAGCTCACCTTAGCCTAGTTGTACCAAGGAAATCCTCCCATGCCACGCTCAACTTTTCTTAAGGGTTTTCTTCTGCACCGAGGTGGTGTAAGGTGGTGCAACCACTTTAGGAGAGCATCCATGCCTTCTACTGCGAAGAAGAACGCAAAGACAAGCGTCAGCGGATCTCCGCGCGCTTCAGTCACTTTCCCTCCCGATCTGTACCACACCCTCGAGCACCTGGCCAAAATGAAAAAAGTTTCCGTAGCTTGGATCGTGCGCGAAGCGGCCGAAAAATACGTCGCCGATCAATGGCCGCTCTTCGCAAAGAAACCGGCATGAGCGGAGCTCCTAACTTGTTAGCAACAAAAGCTCAGAAGGGTTCGCCGCCGCGATCACAGCCGGAAGCGAAGAGGGATGCCAAACGCCAGACCTTGCCCTTCCCTGTGAAGGATAATGCCGTTGTCCTCTGCCAGGACAATCTCCTATTCATGAAATCCCTTCCTGCCGAGAGCATGAAGCTCATCATCACTTCACCTCCGTACAATCTCGGCAAAGAATATGAAACAAAGCGGTCCATGGAGGCGTATCTCGACGCACAGCGAGAAACCATTAGAGAATCTGTGCGGGTTTTGCACCAGAAGGGCTCCATCTGCTGGCAGATCGGAAACTACGTCGAGGATGGAGAGGTTTATCCGCTCGACATTCTCCTCTACCCCGTCTTCAAGGAAGCGGGCTTGCAACTTCGTAACCGGATCATCTGGACCTTCGGGCATGGTCTACATTGCCAGAAGCGCTTTTCCGGCCGTTATGAAACGATTCTGTGGTTTACCAAGAGCGAGGACTACACCTTCCACCTCGACGAGGTTCGCGTTCCCTCAAAATATCCGAACAAGAAACATTTTAAAGGCCCGAACAAAGGCAAGCTCTCCGGGAATCCACTCGGGAAAAACCCCTCCGACGTATGGGAAATTCCAAACGTAAAAGCCAATCACGTCGAAAAAACTGAGCACCCGTGCCAATTCCCTGTTGGCCTGGTTGAGCGTCTAGTTCTTTCACTTACCAACGAAGGCGATGCTGTCCTCGATCCATATCTCGGCGTGGGTTCCAGCGCCATCGCAGCCCTCCGGAACAACAGAAAAGCCTACGGCTGTGACATCGTCCCGGAATACGTAGAACAGGCCTTGGATCGCATCAAGCAGCTCAGGTCTGGCACACTCCGCGTGCGGCCAATGAACAAGCCCGTGTACGAACCGCCGCCGAGGGAGTGCGAATGAACTTCACCGAGGGCTATTCTCACCGCAACGGCAATGTGGAGTGGGAGAAACGGGAACTGCATGAATGGATCACAGACGTTTTTAACGCCCCGACGATCACGCTCGAAGCCCACGCAACCGCTGCAATCAGGGATCATGTCCGCCGAGAACTCACGAACGAAGGCTGGTCCGAAGAGCTGTTGATCGCGCCGAATTTCGTCGGCGCTACCGTGTTCAGCCAGAAGGACGATCTCGCGATCCAATTGCAGACAGGGAATGTCAGCCGCGTGTTTTACGATCTGCTCAAACTGCAGTATCTCTTCAACCGCAACAAGATCGAGGCCGCGGCTCTGGCCGTGCCCACGCGCAACGGAGCGGGGAAGCTCGGCAGCAACATCGCCAATTTCGAGCGGCTCTGTGGCGAGCTGCAGCTTTACGACCGCATCATCACCGTGCCTATTTTAGTCATCGCGTTCGAGTGAGGATCCCTATGGCGTACAAAGTCAAAGTCACCCCGAAACACGAACGCGAGTCCCAGATCGCCAAAGCTTGTGAAAACCCGCTGGAGCTATCGACTTTCCACGAATACCAGAACGCAGCACAGAAGCTTCCCGTTGTTCGGCTGCCCATCGAGCTGCTCATCTACCGGATGGCAAACGGTCGCACCAGAACCGAACAACTCAAATATGTTCGCCAGCACAAACTCACTCCCGAATTTTTCTCGGCCGGCCAGGAAAATCAGGACGCCCAGCAGGCCCAGCACGACCTTCTCGACATTTTTTCCAAGGAAGGCACCACATCGATCATTCCCATTGCAACGGTGCTCGCAGATGGAAAACAGACCGAGCCCCTCCTCATTACGAGCGCAGGCGTCATCATCAACGGCAATCGCCGTGAAGCCGCCATGCGTGAGCTCTACAACACCGGGGAAGCCATCTACAAGAGCTACAGCCACGTAAATTGCCGTGTACTCCCGGCATCCATCACTGATAAGGAAATCAAGGAAATCGAGATCCGCCTGCAAATGCAGCCGGAAACCAAGCTTCCTTACACCTGGGTCAATGAGGCCCTCACCATCAAAGATCTCATGGCCAGCGGCTTCACGCCCGACCAGATCGCCCAGGATATGCGGAAGACAACCAGCGAAATCGCCGGGGCCCTCAGCGCCCTGACTCACGCCGAGATTTATCTCAAGGATTGGAAGCGGCAACCCGAGGACTACGATCTGGTCGAGGGGGCCGAACAGCTCTTCGGAGACATGGCCAAGCTTCTAAAGAATAAGAGCGGTGAAGAACTGGAAATCAGCCGGCGCGTCGCCTACGTCATCCAGGACAATTCCAAACAGCTGCGCGACCGGGCCTACGCTTTCAATTTCAGTTTCGGCAAGAAATCTCCCGAGGTGGCCGAAGCATTAGCGGCCAGACTTGGAGTCGATCTGACATCGCCTCCGGCCAGCAAGGATAATTCCGAGGATGAATTGGACATCGACATCGAGGATGAAACCGAGGGCGCCACGTACAAACCGCTTATTGAAGTCCTCGACGATCCGTCTCGCCGTGACGAAGTCGCCGCCGAGCTAATTTCCGTCTGCGAAAGCATTAAGTCTGCGGAACAGGACGAAAAACGCGGCCAGGCCGCGCTGAAGGCCGTCAAGGACGCCAACACAAGATTGCTGGAGGTTGATATTTCGACGGCCGACCCCGCCACCTACGCACCCATGATCGCCCAGCTCGACAGCGTCATCAGCCGGGCTACGAAACTCAAGGATCAACTCGCAAATTCCGGGCAGCCGACGACCAAGACCGGCAATTGAGGGCTGTCTGATGACTTCAACGGTCGAGATCGACATCAACTATCATCCGCACACTCTCCGCGGCTCCTTCCATCTTCAGACCGTCAATGACAGCGCCATCTGGGAACGGATCACACAGCGAGCGCTTGCGCTGGAAACAGACTACGAGCTTGCCCCATCCGTCCTAGACGTTCCTTGGGCGACTGTTCTCTCGCTTATCCGTGAATTCGCTCCGCTGCAGCGTCAGGGAGGATTTCATTTTCGACCTCTAGGCGAGGCAAAAGATCGCATCGATCAGTTTGTCAGGGAATACAAAACCGTCAGAGCATCAAGGGGCTCCCTGAAGATCGAGCTAACAGAAGCTGAAATCAGCCAGCGCCTTCGCACCGCGGGCTTCACGAAACGGGAACTGAAACCGTTTCAAGTGCGCGACCTCTTGCGACTCCTCACGCTTTCCAACGGCGCAAATTTTTCTGTACCCGGCTCTGGAAAAACAACAGTGACTTTCGCCCTCCACTTGCTGACCAAGCAGCCGGGCCAGCATCTTCTCGTGCTCGCCCCCAAGAACGCCTTCATCGCCTGGCATGAAGTTATCCGTGACTGCATGGATCCCGCCGCGCCGAATCACAATGCCGAGGACTTCAAGACGCTGACCGGGGGCCGGGACGCGATCGCCACTGCACTCGAGAGCGGAGCGACACGTTTTCTGATGACCTATGACCAGCTCATCCAGATACCCGAGGTCATTGGCGCATACCTGGCGCGCCGTCCCGTCCACCTGATCCTCGACGAGTCGCACCGCATGAAGGGCGGCCTCTCATCGCTGCGCGGTGCTGTACTCTTAAATCTCTCTTCCCTCCCGATACGTCGAGACATCCTTAGCGGAACACCCATGCCGCAAGCGCCCAGCGATCTTCAATCGCAGTTGGATTTTCTTTGGCCAGGAGCAGGCCTCGGCCTGAAAATCGCGCGCGGCGCCGCGCCCCGGCAGGTCCTGGGATCGTTGTACGTCCGCACCACCAAAACCGATCTCGACCTTCCTAGGCGCTATCAGCACCGTATATCAGTCGACATGAATCCAGGACAACTGGCGCTTTACGCCATCGTCCGCAGCGAAGCACTGAAGCAACTAAGCTCGCTCAAGAATGAACGCCGGATCGATGTCTACGGCGCCCGCCGGTCCGTCATGACGCTTTTGCAATTGTCCGTTAACCCTACCCTCGCCCTGCAGGCCATGTCGGAAACTAACGAAATTTCTTCGATCGCTTCCGGCATCATCGACAAAGTTATCGAGGAAGGGCCTTCAAGAAAAATGCGGGAGGTCGCGTCTCTTGCGCGCAACCTCAGCCGCGAAGGCAGGAAAAGCGTCATTTGGACGATTTTCACGGGCACCATTCTGGAAATGGAGAAACAGCTTTCCGACTTGAATCCTGTGACGCTGTACGGAGACATCCCCACCGGCGACGACAGCACACCGGAGACGCGTGAAGGCCGCATCAAGCGGTTTCACGAAGACCCCGCGTGTTCCGTGATGATTGCCAATCCGGCCGCCGCAGGTGAAGGGATTAGCTTGCATGAAATCTGCCACGACGCCATCTACCTCGACCGCAGCTACAACACGACTCACTACCTGCAATCCATAGATCGCATTCATCGTCTGGGCCTGAAACCCGACATCGAAACGCATATCCACATTTTTCAAACTGTCGCGCCCAAGGGAATCGGCAGCATCGACCGCTCGGTCAACCGCCGTCTCGCGCTCAAGCTCAGAAACCTCCAGCAGCTCCTCGACGATCCCGATCTGCACGAGCTCGCGCTCGATGAAGAAAACGCCACGGACCCGACCGATTACGGGATTGAGCTGCAGGACTTGATCGACCTTATCGAGGAGCTGGAGGGCAAGGAACCAAGCTTCGACGGTACGGACGAGGATTAGTAGTGCCTGCCCGTACGCACCAACCGCTATTTTCGATGAGTGCATTCAATGGTTTGCTTGCCGTTAGGCGATACCTGCTAATTCACTCCGCCACGTCGATGCCCGACGTAGTTTTGACACTCAAGCGTCTCTCCCCTGACGATGCCTATCATGATTACGAAACGGCAATCTTGCTGAATTCCTTCCTCCCACAGGATGTCGACCACTCCGATATCGCGGTATTTTTTCGTCAGACACTCTCCGTAGCGATTCAGCGTGCGTCGCCATGGTGGACACGCCTCGCGTCCTATGGGCGAAACAGGTTACGCGCAGCTCTCACTGAGAATGAGCAACAATGTTTTGAAGCCGCTCACCTGTTTTCCCCCGCGCCCAGCAGCGAAATTCTCAAATGGTGGGACGCTCTGGCGCAGGACGCCCGCGCAGCGGAAAACGACAGACGACTCGCGCAAGGGCGGGAAGCGGAACTACTCACAATCAGCTATGAAACGGACCGACTTTCCCGGCTGGGCATCACGACGCCTCCGCGGTGGATTGCGCTGGACGATAACAACGCGGGCTATGACGTACATTCTTTCGACCCTGGACCGGTGGCTCCCATCGCCAAGCTCATTGAGGTCAAATCCTGCGCCCGCGAGGACCGCGAAATATTTCTCACTCAAAATGAATGGAACACTGCACTCGAACGAGCACCACACTATCGCTTTCACATCTGGTTTTTGCCCGAACAGAGCTTGATTGAGCTCACTACGGAGGATTTAGCCCCCCACGTTCCGCGAGATTGCGGCACCGGCCGGTGGCAGACCGTCCGCATCACCCTCACGGCTCTATAGGCTCGCCGAAGCCTTCGACACGACCTTGAACGTGCTGATCCTCCTGTATCCAATTCGCGCTTTGACCTCTTCGACGATCATTTTTCTGGTCCGTTTCGACCGTCACTGCTGAAATTGTTCGTTTACATCTCCCTTTCTAAGGATTTGCCTTCGTCGTCTAAGTAATTTCGGCCTTGTTCCAATTTCCGCCGCTCCTTTCCTTGGGCACGGCTTCGGGATAATTCCTGCGCCCGGCAGCTTCGCGTCTTCTGCTTTCCCGGTTCCACCCTGTGAACCCTTTGGGTCCCTCCCAGAATGCAGCCGCTCGCCTTGGGAGCAGTATCCACTCCGCCCTCGGGTGCCCCAAGGAAATGGGGCAGAAATGGAGAAACAAATCATGTATCTCAATCACGTCCAACTCATCGGCTTCCTCGGGAAAGACCCGGAGAAGCGGCAAGTCCGCGGCAACGGCACGAACTTCACCGTGCTGTCCGTCGCCACGCAGCAGTCGTGGAAAGACTCGAACGACGAGTGGCAGTCTAAAACCGAGTGGCACCGCGTCGTGGCCTTCAATCGCCTCGGCGAGTCCATCGCCGACACGCTACACAAGGGCGACCACGTCCTCGTGGACGGCCTGCTCGTCAGCTCGAAATACGAGCGCGAAAACGGCAAGTCCAAGAAGGCCAAGTCCGCGAAGGTCACCGTCTTCTGGAGCGTTCGCGCCAACTCCGTCCGCAGGCTCAGCCGCGCGGAAGCAGAAGTCCCGACGGCAACGCCCAGCACCGAGGCTGGCGCCGAGTCGAGCGAAGCGCCGTTCTGATTGCGGCACACGTAGGCCCTCCGGCTCAGGCCGGAGGGCCTTTTCTTTTGTCCTGTATTGCTGCCAATTCAAGAAAATCCTCCACGCCTGAAAACGGATTGTGGAGGATACGCTTCCCGCGAGGGACGTCCCTGCCCCCGCCTGAGAGCACGCCGGTTTCCTCCCCGCAACCGAGCCTCTGATTGCGCACTGTTTTGCGCCTCCCGAATGCGACACGGCTTCCGGCTCGCATCGATTCCGGCCCAAAGCAGGGAAAGGCCGGTCATGTTCCTCGCATCCTGCGCTTGCCTGTTGTGTGAGATGGAGTCTGGGCTGCTCGCTGAACTGCGAATAGCCGACCAGCGTGTGCGAGAGCTTTTTCTCTCATCGCATCGTTTGCGGACATTCGATTCTGCCGCGGATTTGCTTTCTCACCTGCGATCCTCACCTGTGAATTCTGATTCCGACGACATTTTCCGCGACCTCTTGACTTTCCCGGCGAACGAGTGGTTCCTGGTGGAGACTCTTCTGCTGCTTACGTTCCTGCCTATGATCCATCGGACCATCCGCTGCATAGGAAAAAAGCACCCAACACTTTCTCGCGAAGACATCACCCAGGAAAGCCTCAGCTTGTTCCTGCAATTTCTACGATCGACCGAACTTCGCAAACGAACTTCCCACTTTGCCTTCGCGATTTCTCGTGCGACGAAGCGCCAGCTGTTTGTGTGGGCGGCAAAAGAGAGCAATTACCAGTCAATCCAAAGAAACGGTAACGAAAAGATCCTCTCCAACCTGGCTGCGGAAGACCAGGGCCAGCAGCTCATCTGGCTGCGCCATTTTTTGCGTCAGTGCCTCACGAGGGGATTGCTGAGTTTCGACGAAATGGATATTCTCATCCAATTCAAACTGGAAGAAAATTATGGAGAGGAGGAATGGGCTTCTTCAGCGCGGAAATCCTCGAATGCTGTCCGCCAGCGATTGAAGCGTGTGCTTGCCAAGCTCCGCCGGGTGGCCGGCACATGATGAATTTGCGTCGGCGATCGCGGGGGTGGTTCCGCCTCAGTCTGCATCTGGGCTTCCAGGACTTCAGGATGTCCGGATGGGAAGCCGGATGATCGGTCGGAGAGGCTCCAGCTGCGTGCGGTACCGCTGCGCGATCCGGTTGTAAAGATCCGTTACATGCTTCGCGTGCACGGTGACCACCAGCGCGTACGAGATGGCCTTGCCTTGGCTCGACTGCGCTCCGCCAAGGCGAGCGTTGTAGTGCACGTCGAACGCAGGGTCCTTCAGGCTCGCCGCGAAAAATGTCCTCGTTGCTTTCAGGCTGGTTTCCCATTTGTGCGCATCATGTCGCAGTTCCTCCTCGCTCGCAAAGGCTTTGCAGGAGAAAAATGTCTTCGAAGAGGGTTGTTTGGACGTTCCAAAGGGCGTATCGGAAAAACGCTCGCTGTTCGGACGAAACGTAATGTCCAGCCCCGCCCGCGTGTAATTCAGCGGATCCTGAGGGTCGATTTCCGTCGCATAGCAGAACGTCGCCGCAATTGTAATCTTTCCTTTCAACGCTCCCGCCGGGAGCGGAACCCTGAGACGGAGATAGCTGCTGGCGTCCAGGGTTCCCTGATACAGGACGTGCGCTGTGTCATCCGCGCAGGTGATCAGCTCTTCCACCTCGAGCGGAACTCTTCCCCAGCCGACTTCACGCACCTCGTGATTCCCGTCGTCGCTGTGATGAATGAGTAGCGCCTTCAATCCCACTGGTTGCACAACGGGTCCGAGATAGGCGCGCACACCCAGACCGGCCCGGAGGGCGTTCGGTGAAGCGAAGCTCGTCCCCTGAATCGGGACAGCGTATCCCGCGCGATCCCTGTCCAGAACCCAGAAAGGGTTTGTCGAGGATCCGCCGAACGCGACAATATCTGGTTTGATGAACCCGGGCCGCCTTCCCGGTCCTATGGAACTGTACCCGGCCCTCTTCCAATTCTTTCCTTTTCGATCTGTCGCACCAACCGCCAATATGTTCACACCGTCAGCGGGTGCTTGGATGCGTGCATTTCCCGAATCCCAGTCATTTGCTCCGGAGTTACCCGCGGCAATGGTCACCAGCGTCTTGCCGGATGAGAAATGTGCATCGAGACACGCCGTCCATACATGAATCTCGTCATCTTCAATGGGCAGGTCCGGGCCCAGGCTGAGATTCACGAAATCAAAATGGTTCTGGTTCAGGACATCCATCACGCGATTGATGACTTCGAAGTACTCGCCCTGGGGATCGTGAACGGTGTTCTCGTCAATCACCCGATAGTGATCGACGGCCGCGTAAGGCTGGGCCGCCTTTTCGCCTTCCACCAGAGTCCCATACAACAGTGAAGACGTAACTCCAAGGCCGTGGCTTTGCGCGTCGGCAACCGCCTTGCCGATTCCCTTGGCTTTCTTCCTTCGCACCAGCGTGGCAGGCAGAATCCCGTCGGGCACCCCGCCGTCAAAAATTCCCACGCGGATATCCGGATTTATCGGCGTGGTGTGGGAGATGTCCACTTTGAAGGCGGGAGCGGAGCGCAGCACGGACGCCCAGCCTGCCGGCCGGAGTTCCCGCATCGCCGGCATTTCTCGGGCAACGCGCAGAAAGGAAAATTTCGCCATTTCTTGGTGCAGTTCGACCGGAGCACGCAGCGGCAAGAAGCATAAATTCTGAACAACGATTCGCTCGTCCAAGTTGAGACGGAGTCCAAGCGCCTGAAGATACTCGCGGAAACCCTCTAGAACATACGCGTCGGCGCGGTGCAGAACCACCTCGAGGAGAGGAGTCTCACTCCGCGTCCGCATCGGCTTTACCCGTTCCACCGGAGGGATGAGACGGACATCTTCGATGCGTATGATCTCTTCCGTTATTCCGGGCTCCACCGGCCAATCCGGAATCACTTCCGCCCACTCTTCGAACGCGCTCCTCCGGCCTCGAACAAAGATATCGATCGTTGTGGATGTCGGTGACGTGTCGTTTTTTCCTTTGGACGCAGTTTGCTTCTTCGTGCCCTTCTCCGGACGAATCCGCCGCGGGCGGCTGCCAACGGAGTCGAGATGCAGTTCCCGCAACAGATCGCTTGGGAAAAACGACTTTGCAAGGTAGGACGGGTGCAAGGTTACCGCGGCTACCGCTTCGTCCCGGGGGCAAGCGCTGTCCGGCAATTCCTCTATGTCTGCCGCAACCCGCTGGATGCGCGGTGCGAGCCGCTTGCGCGCCTCCACGACCGTGTAGGGATGGAACTTTTCTATCTGCCGACGCGGTGCTTCGAGCGGCTCCCTGAGACGCTCTCCGTAACCGAACAGATAATTTCGACTTTCTGCCACGCGTCCTCTTCTACTGCTGCGCTGCCTTCCGGATCGTATCCCTGCTTACTCCCGTCCACTCATGCGCTTCACGCTGCGAAAGCCCGCGCGTCATCAACCCGAGCGCGATTTCCACGCGGCCCTCCCGGTCCAGACCGACGGTCCGCTCCTGAACAATTCTTTGCAGAGGAACGAGCGACGAATGCCCATGCACAACCGCATTGCGCTTTGCCCGCAGCAGGTCGCGGCGGATTTCCGCGTACGAAGCGTTTGAAAACGCCCGTGCGAGGACGCCGCCCCACTTCTTCTCTTCCGCATCCTCTCCCAGGAACAGCTCAACCGCCCGGCGAACGTCTGCCTCTGAGGGCATAGGAAACTCTACAATCAATTCAAACCGGCGCCATACGGCGGGATCGAGAAGGTCCGGATGGTTCGTCGCGGCAAGCAGAAGGCCGGACGCCGGCCACTCGTCAATTTCCTGCAGGAGCACGGTCACCAGGCGCTTTAGTTCTCCAATTTCTACGGCATCGTCGCGCCTCTTCGCAATCGCGTCGAATTCATCGAGGAGAAGGACGCAACTCAGTCCCTTTGCGTAATCCAGTACATTTCGTATGTTGTTTCCGGTTCTCCCAAGAAAGCTGCTCATCACCGCCGACAAATCCAGGACAATGAGCGGACGATTCAGTTTTTTTGCGATCCATCGGGCGGCAAGCGTTTTACCAACACCCGGCGGGCCGACAAAAAGCGCGGACTTCGTCGGATGCAGGTCCGCGTCTGCGAGCTTCATCTCCATCTCTCGTTCGACCACGATCTGTTCCAGATCAGACCGGAGTTGGTCTCCCCAGATCGGTTCGATGTCGAGCTCCACCGGGTACTCGGGTCTTGCCAGTTGCAACCGTGAATCCTGATCAACCGGAATGCCGTCGACGACCGTACCCCGCAGCACAGAAGAAGAATCCGGCACCTGCCGGACGACGGAAGTCAGCTCCTCCGCAAGCTCCGGGAAGGACAAGCGATACCGCTTGGCCAGACGACGGATATAGAGGACCAGGTCCGTTCGCTTTCCTGTGACTGCCAGGCGGGCCAGCTGGACTAGTTCTCTCGCTTCTACCTTATTTGCTTCCGCCGTCATTGTATCCTTTTGATTCATAAAGTATATGCATGTGGACTATTTTTGCTGTATAATCGCATTGTAGTCCAGTCGCAGGCAGTTGGCAAGCCAAAAACTGCCAGGAGAACCAAAATGGCAAGACAGGAAAGGTCGTGTAACGTCCGGCTCGATTCGCGGTGCCAGGATGAAAATGGAGAAATCCGCCGGAAGCGCGGGGATACTCTCGTCGGTACGCTTCGAGATACGTATGGCGAGCAGTTTGCGGAAGGCTACCGTTCGGATACAAAACTCGAAACCCTCCTCGAGCAGGAAGGCGTGACCTCGCTGTCACAACTGCTCAGGCGGAAAAGGGCGTAGACCGGCAGTCAACGCAGTCGGTGCGCCTCGACCGGACTCTCTCGACTAAGAAAGGGCTGCTTCCTTAGCAGGCTTGCCGCCCATCGGATCGCCATTCAATTAGGCTGGCGTCCCGCGCGAAGCGTCCGGCGTCCATTTCTGTGTCATCGCTGCCCCAGTGAGGAAACCCATCGTGAGCCTAAAGGATCCCAAGCCCCCTATTCTGCTGCTCCAATGGCTCGACCCAGACGAGATAAAGGAGGCCGCTGGCCCTTTCCGAAGTTTCCGAAAAGAAGTCCTGATTCAATATGTTGAATCCACGACGCGGGCCGAGGCACTCGCCGCAATTCGGCAATGGCTTCGCGATAATTCTAACGCGCAGTTTCTCTATATCGGCTCCCACGGCAACGACCGGGCACTGGGAGCCAATCCGCGAGAATACATTACATGGTCGGAGCTTGGAAATCTTTTGCGAAAGACACAGAAACCCGTCGTCCTCTGGCTTGGCGCGTGCGATTCGCGTTTTGCAGCGGCGCAATGGAAACGCAGGAAACAAAAGTCCGCACTCTGGGTCGTTGGCTTTCAAGGAAAAGTCTTGCCAACTCAACTCAAACGCGCCCTGTCTCGACTCCTTCGCATGACGAGAATCGACAACATCATCGGCGCTGACCAGGAACTTCCCCTGCTCCGGAAAATCCTCCCGCGGACCCTGGTGACCATGCAGTATCCTATCTGCGAGAAGGGGTACCGGACTTACAGATATGTTGACGTGGACCGGTTTCCCGGCGAACTGGGCTTCACTCTCACGCAATACCTGGACAACCCTCGCAAATTCGGCTGCGGAGCAAACCTTGCTCGCCGCAAACGGTCAAAACGAAAGCATTCACATTGACTGGTAGGCTGCCGTCGGGCTATCTCTAAACCTTATACTTGGCTAGTCTAGAAATACGTCATCGGGTATGATGCCTTCCACGATCCGGTGCTGCGCGCGGAGAGGAGACCCTGCCATGATCCAGCAAGTTCTCAATCGGCGACTTCTCGAAGATTTCCTTGCCGGCATGCAGTCCGAGGCGGCAGCCACATTGCGATCTCCGCGCCGCAGGGCGGTCGGAAAAACCCCATTTGACGACTTTTCAGAAAGCGCCATTCGCAAGCTTCTCGCTGAAATCCAGCAGGCAAAACGGGATCTCACCGTTCCGGCGCGAACGGATGCGCAGAAGCGAGGAGCCTCGCGCGCCCCAAAGACCTTGTCGGTTTCCGACCGGAAGGCGTACATTCCCCAGTCACCCGTCCTGAGCAATCTGCAGTCCGCTATCGAAGAGTACTTCCGCACCCAGCGCCCTCAAACCATCGAAGGCCAATATCTACCTGGGCGCCGCGGACCGGTGCCCTTGCAGGGAGGCGAGCGCATTTCCCTCTGGAAAGATTATCCTACGGGACGAAGAATCTTCGGCAGATTTGAGGAGACAGACATCCGCTGGGTCAGTGCAAAACTCGCCGAAGCCATGCGCTATTTCCGGGGAAAACATCCTTTTGTGCCCCTTCCCGCTCGGAAAGACCCGATCAAACTGCATCCCAATGCACGCATCATCGTCGTAGGCGACTGGGGGAGCGGGATTCCCAGGGCACAGCGAATCAGCGAGCTAATGCGCCATGAACTGGACGACGGAATTAAGCAAAGGAAACGGCAGCATGTCATCCACCTTGGTGACGTGTACTACGCGGGCTGGAAATTCGAATACGTTGAACGGTTTCTAAAATATTGGCCCGTTAAGCTGGACGAAAAGGACGAGATCGGCTCCTTCACCTTGAACGGCAATCACGATATGTATTCCGGCGGTCATCATTACTTCGGCGTTGCGCTCGAAGACCCGCGCTTCAAGAATTGGCAGGGCCCCAGCAGCCTTTTCCTCCTCTCGAACGACGACTGGCAACTTTTTGGGATCGATACGGCCCACGAAAATGCCGGCTTGGAAGGGAACCAGGCGAACTGGATCAACGGAACGGCCGCAAAGCACCCGCAGAAAGGCAAAGTGAAGGTCATGCTTCTCAGCCACCACCAGTACTGCAGTTCTTACGAAAAGCCTTCTTTCACTCTCATCACCAAGATCCAGCGCGTTTTGACCAATGGCGAACTCAATCTTCGTGCCTGGCTCTGGGGACACGAGCATCGCTGTCTGACCTACAAAGGCGTACCTGCTCTGCCCTTTGCAAGCTGCATCGGCCACGGTGGAGTTCCTGTCTATCAGATTCATAGTCAGAAAGCGAAGATCCCGAAGCCGGGAGATTTCGAATATCGTGATGTTCTCTTTGGAGGCGCGGGGGGCGTAGAGCCCTGGGCGAAGTTCGGTTTTGCCGTTCTCGATTTCAACCGCGACCAAATCGCCGTACGGTATATCGGCGAGGATGGCAACTGCGTTCACCGGGAGACAATCCAATGAAGACCGTCCCGCTACCACAGAACCGTCTCGACCAGGATCTTCGAAAGGCGGTCCAGCGGCGCATCTGGGGACTGGCTTTCCGCTTGGCCCGGCAACTCTGCCGTCCTGGAATCTCCACCGCAGAAACTTCCGCTCTGCGATACTTCGAGCGCGAAGTCGAAAAGTTCATTCATCGGGCATCGCGGTTAGGAAATAGAGCGGTCTCGAACAAACTATCGAGCGCTCTCCGGAAATTTCATCGGGACTCCGCTCCCTTCCTCTCTCGCTCTGGCAAACCAGCCAAAGAGGCGCCGCGCGGTTTGAATCTCAAAGATGCGAGGATCGAACGCCGCCGTGCAACTTCCGAATCCGAGCGCGAGCGGCCGTCCCGTCCCTACGGCGGATTCGGCCATGTCAAGATTGACCATTTTGATGAGGTCCAGACAAAACAATCTGTGGAACTCCACCGGAAAAGTGCAGACGCAGCTACAGCACGTTCCAACCGCGGTTCGCGTGCAGAGCGGCCGAAAACCGAGATCGTCGAGCGCATACCACACATGGACATGGATTCGACCCCGATCGAGGGCCGTTACCAGGTGTTTGTATTCGCAAACGACACTCCTCCTGATCCGGGTTCCGAGGTGAAACCTCTCCGAGTGAAAGTACCCAAACACATACGGCAGTTCACGGTCAACGTGACCTTTGTATGCTCGCCTCATTTTCGCGTCGACGGACCGCACGAGGGGCAACTGGTGTTCACAAAGTCTGAGCCAAAGAGCACCAGGGCTTCATTTTTTGCCATGGTCCATGATCTGCAGAATCCCGGGCCACTATTCTTCATGGCGCTGTTCCGCTATGAAGGCAGGCCGTCGGGAAAGATTACCCGCTTCCTCGAATATAACTCCCAGGCGCAGCGGCTTTCCTGGAAAGACTCTCGTCCCGACGCCAAGGATCCCGACAGCAACGGGATCACACTTCCGAACGATGTACCCACCTCAAACGTTGCCGTGGATTTTCAGGCCAAACCATCCGACATCCGGATCGAAGTACTCAAACAAACAGGGACAAACGATGGCCGCTCGTTCAAACTGTCGTGCTTCACGCCGGCCGGCAACTGGAAAGGCCCTTGGAATCTGCCCATTGATTCAGAAGCGCTTGTGCGCAAGCACCTCGACCGATTCGATCAAGCTCAGGGAGAACAAGGGATCGCCAGAATACAGAGTGCCGGAATTGAATTCTGGAACTCGGTAACCCCCGAGGCTCAAGCCTGTTTGCTTGAGGCCTTCAAGAATCACAAGATCAAAACCATCAGTGTCCTTTCCGAAGAACCGTTTATCCCCTGGGAACTCATGATTCCCGTGCCAACCGGCACTCTGCCCGTGGATTGCCTCGGCGTCACCTACAGCCTGGGACGCTGGATTACAGGTGATTTCCGTTCCGCCAGTCAATTTATTCCGATGAAAACCGCGTTCATCGTTGCGCCCGAAAAATCAGGTCTCGCGCTTGCCGCAAAAGAAGCAACGTTCCTCAAGAAAACACTCCCTGGCTCAACCCAAATCAAACCCGTTACCTATGTGGGATTGGACAAGAAAATTGGAGCATCGCGTCATAACATCGTTCACTTCATCTGCCATGGAAAAGCCGCGGCCTTTCCAACTCTAGAGCTTGATCCGGAGGACCTGCTCGATTCGTCCGAAATCCTAGCGCTAAAGGGCTTTCACGCGGCGTTCGACAGGCACCCCTTCACCTTCTTGAACGCCTGCGAAGTCGGACTCACCGTTCGCACCCTCGATGGTCTCGGAGGCTTTGCCAATTCATTTTTGCGCATGGGCGCGTCGGCTGTGGTCGCTCCACTCTGGTCCGTCGAGGATGCTGTCGCAGAGAAAGTCTGCAAGGGATTCTACAAGGAAGTCCTTTCGGGCAAGACATTCGGAGAAGCGATGAAGAAGATTCGCGCGAAAGCCTTTGCATCCGGCGGCACGGATACCTTCGCTTCCTACTGCTACTACGGCGACCCGGATGCAAGTGCGGTCCGCAAGGAAAAACAATGAGCCAGGAAATGGAACTTCCTCAACCGAGAAGGCTTGAAGGATACGAGCTGCTGCCCAAGCATTTTCCAGACGGCGAACTGCTCGGACCATACGCTAAAATCCTGGACGCATTGCGCGACGAGACCATCGACTATTCCGAAGATGAACTGCGGGCTATCCACTGGACTATGGCGATCGAAAATGCATTCGAGCGCAGCGGGTTTGCAGCTTCCATGCCCGGTTTTCAGATGACCACGTACGGCTTCGCGAATCCCGAAGTGGAGCAGCCCGCGTTCGGCGTTATCGTCTACACGGTTCCCTCTGATCTCGAAGAAAACGCCAGTGTCTATAAACGTCCGAGACAGCCCCAACCTGATACACATTCGCCCTATGCCATCTCTGTAGGTGATATCCGATTTCCGATCTTTGTTCGCCAGCGGAAACTTGAGCTTCACTCGCTCGGTGTGAATCCACGCCACGGAACCGCCGCATGCTGGGCTAAATCGAAACGACCTCCGTTGGCTTCGAAGACGGCGGTCCTTACTGCAAAACATATTCTACGGCAGCCCGTTCTTGGACAAACAATCCCGTTTACAACCGGATCAGGCAGGCTCATTGATGTTGCTCCGGAGGGCGTGGACGCCGCCCTTGTTGAAGTGAACCAGATGCCGGCCACCACGACCAAGCGATTGAGAACAAGGAAGTTGGTGGCACAGTGGATCGACGTCGATGTACACACGCAACACTCCGTCTTCCGGACAAAAGTGGTTGAGGTGAACTCAAGCCGCGGCAGTCTTCACTACAGCCTGCCCCTACGCATCTTTCTCGCGCACCCTGCAAATTCCGGTGATTCCGGATCCCTAGTCACGACGCCTGGCGGCGTGGGAATAGGCATGTACATGGGCAGCGTCACGAATCCGGCGACGGGCGCTTCGGAGGGATTCTGTCAGCATCTTGCCCAGGCAGCCAGCGCATTACAGGTTGACCTCTGGCTCTGACGATGATTGACGGCAGCTAGAAAACACCATCACTTCTCGAACTTTTGATCGCCGCCCGCGATTCCGTCGCCATCCCTGAAGCAAGCGTCTCCATTTCAGGACACCGCTCATCCCCGATCTTCCGGAGTATTTCACTTTCCTGCGACACATTTTTCTCTTCAAACACTGAATAGGTAGATAGAAGGAAGTTCACGCGAGAACCCCTTCGCTGCTGCGTGGCGTCAAGGCGCAACGGGCGAGGTTTTTCGGCAGTAAGCCTTGCGTGTCTTCGGACCAGTGCGTTTCATCTGCGATCACCGGCGCGCATCGGGGTGTGTGGACTTCCTTCCGCAACGCATGTTTTGCGATTCAAAACTCTCTGCGAGGTATCGAAATGAAAACACGCCGGTCTGCAATCTGTCATTGGCGCCATTCCACCCGAGGTGGTCTGGCATTTCTCGTGGGTCTCTTCCTCGCCACATCGGCATTTGCCCAGGCGACCGGCACTTCCCCATGGGAGAACGCCGTGGGTGTGCTCCAACAAGCATTCACCAGCACTATCGCCCGCGGGCTCTCCCTCGTCGCGATTGTCGTCTCCGGCCTCACCTTCGCCTTCGGCGAAGGCGGCTCGAAACGCGTCCTCGCCGGCGTTCTCTTTGGCGTCGGGATGGCCATCGCTGCCGTCAACTTCATGGCTTGGCTCTTTCCGTGAGAGGGAGTTTCTGAATCTGGTGTCACGGGAGCGTTTATGGCGAACACAAAGCGGATCAACATGGTCCATCGTTCACTTTCCCGGCCCCTCACCATCCTTGGGGCCGAGCGAAAACTCTTCTTCTTCGCCATGTGTCTCGGCGCGGGCACCTTCAACCTGCTCAACAGCCTGCTCGGCGGTGTGTTGATCTTCGTGGTGCTCTACTTCCTCGCCCGCTGGGCCACCCAAACCGACCCGCAAATTCTGCGCTTTCTGCTCACCGCGGCCACACTGCGCAGCCAATACGACCCCATGAAATTCACTCCTATTTCTGTCCGTAGGGATCGCCATGCTCAGGCTTAAGCGAATCTTCAGGAACTACGAGGAGACCGGCTCGCTCAACGAACGGGTGAACCTCTACGGATTCATCGGCCCTGAAGTGTTCCTCACAAAAACGGGCGAGCTCGGTCTCATTCTTGAAATTCGCGGCGTGGATTACGAGTGCCTCGACGAGGTCGCGATTGATGCATTGACGAAGCGCCTTGAGTCTGCGCTGAAACTCTTTGGCGACGACTACCGCGTCTACCAATATCTCTTCAAGCGCAACAACGAGACCATCCCGTACAAATTCTACGGCAACCCTGTCGTCGACGCAGCGATCCAGAACCGCATCGCCTATCTCGGCAGCAAGTCAGACACCCTCTTCTCTCTTTCCATCTATTACGTGATTCTTTACCAGGGATCACAGATTTCACACTCGCTCGAAACCGCGCTTGTGCGGTTCCGAACGAAGCCTCGGAAGGCGCTCGCCGAACTGTCCGCTCGCTTCTTCGCGAAAAAACAAGTGCTCGTCCTGGGGAACGACATCACCAAAGCCGAGGCCGCTCTCCTTCAGAAGGCTCGTAGTTTCATTCTCCAGGTCAGCGACTTTCTGCCGGTACGCATTCTCGGAAAGCAGGAAGTGTTCCGTGTTCTCAAGAAAACGCTCAACTTCCACCCTGACAAGATCGCACTCGCGAGACTCAAGCACGATACGTTCCTCGACTACTATCTTTGCGAATCGCAACTCGAATGCCACCGCGGCCATCTGCGCGTGGACGACTACTACGTTAAGGTCTTGACGCTGAAAGAGCCTTCCGCCCAAAGCTTTCCGCTCATCTTCAAACGCCTCCTTGAAGTGGAGGCCAACTATTACGTCGTCACCGAATGGAAGAAGGAAGACTCCGGCAAGACCCGGCGGAACATCCAGGCCAAACGCCGACACTTCCATAACACCAAGCGATCGTTCTTCAGCCAGGTCAACATGAACGACGCCCCTGCCCAGGACATGCTTCTGGACGATTCGAAGGAGTCGCAGGTCCGGGAGCTCGGGGAAGGCATCAAGGAGATCGAACTGCACGGGAATTACTTCGGGCAGTTCTCGCTAACCGTCGTCATCTATGACCTCGATCCGGCCAAGGTTGACCGTGCGTGTGCTGAATTCTACAAAGTGTTCAGCGTCCATGACGCGCAGCTGTACGAGGAAAAATACAACCTACTGAATGCATTTCTCGCGGCAGTCCCTGGAAACCACGTATTTAACCTCCGTTATCTCTATCTGCTCAACACCAACTACGCGGACTTTTCGTTTCTCTTTACACTGCACGGCGGCGAGCCGCGCAATCAGCAACTGCGCCAGGAATATCTCGCGGTTCTCGAAACCAATCACCACACGCCGTATTTTCTGAACCTCCACTACCGCGATGTCGCTCATAGCATGATTCTAGGCAGGACCGGCGCCGGGAAATCGTTTCTCCTCAACTTCCTCATCACCAATCTGCAGAAATATGACCCGCATACCTTCATCTTCGATCTCGGCGGAAGCTTTGAAAGCCTCACACATCTCTTCGGCGGCTCGTATGTCCGCATTGGCCTCGAATCTGAGGATTTCAAGATCAATCCGTTTTCGCTCCCGCCGACGAAGGAAAATCTCGATTTCCTCGCCCTCTTCCTGAAAGTGCTTATTCAGGGGACGCGGGTGGGGGACCTCGACCCTGCCATCGAGCGGGACCTCTATCACCAGATCGAAAATCTGTACGCTATTGACCCCGCGCTTCGCACGCTGGGCGTGCTGGCGAATACCTTAGGCCATGATCTTTCGAGTCGCCTCGCGAAATGGACCCGGGGCGGCCAGTTCGGATTCCTGTTCGACAACGCCGAAGATACAATCTCGTTTTCCCGCTTTCAGTGCTTCGACTTCCAGCCGATGAGTCAGTACCCGGAACTGCTCGAGCCGCTGCTCTTCTACATCCTGCATCGCGCCAATGCGCTGATCGCCGACCGGCAGATTTCGTCCGTCTTCAAAGCCTTCTTCATCGACGAAGCGTGGGTGTTTTTGAAGAACCCCAGCATTCAGCGGTATGTCGTCGAGGCCCTCAAGACGTGGCGCAAGCACAACGCAGCGATGGTTCTCTCGACGCAATCGCTCGACGAACTCAAGCGGTCCGAAATCCTCGACGTCATCATCGAAAGCTGCTCCACAAAAATCTTCCTCGCGAACCCGGACATGGACCGCGACCTGTATCGGCGCCTGTTTCACTTGAATGAAACCGAAGTGGAGCTGATCTCGAGCCTCATCCCCAAGCAGCAGTTCCTGATCAAAACGCCTGAACTGGCCAAGGTCGCGAACCTCACCGTGGACGCCAAGAGCTATTGGCTCTACACCAACGATCCGTACGACAACAAGAAACGGCGCGAGGCCTTTGAAACCTACGGTTTCGAACGGGGTCTCGAAGTGCTGGCGGGAGAACGGCCGTGAACCTACTTATCCCTCCAAGCAGTTGGCCTTCGCTTGACACGCTGTACGTATTCCTGCCGCTTGCGCTGGCCGGATTCGTCACTTTCGTACTTCTCTCCATGCAGTGGCTCGCGCAGTTGTTTGCCGATCAAGACGAAGGTTCCAAGTAGCACAAATCACTCTCAAAAGGAGCAGGTCCATGAAACTAGCGATTCAGAATCAGTGGCACCGCCAGTCGGTTCGCGCCTTTGCCCTCATTGCTTTGGGCGTAGTCGCCTTCCAGGCGCCACCCGCGCAAGCCGCGACCGAAGTGGCGCGCGTCGTGAAATACGCCAAAGAAGACATCGTCCCCGTCCACGCGAAGCTCCGCTTCTCGACGCTGATCGTCCTTCCCGATGACGAGGAGATTCTCGATTTCACCACCGGCGACAAAGAATTCTGGATCATCAACGGCTCGCACAACCTCTGTTACGTCCACCCGGCCCAGGCCGGCATCCGCAGCAACTTGAATCTCATTACCGCCGCCGGCCACGTCTATTCGTTCCTGCTCACCGAGATCAGCAACGATCCGAATGCCGAACCCGACCTCAAGATCTTTGTCGAGCCGAAGGAAGGTTCGGGCATCGGCCTAAAAAGCGGGCTCCGCGGCTATGTGAGCGCCGGCGAGGCGGAAGCGTACAAGAAAGAATTGGAGGCTTTACGCGCCCAGACGGCGGACCAGCTTCACGCCGCGCAAGTCCAAACGGGCGAGCAGGTCAACCGCTTCCGCTCAAGTTACGCAACCAAGCTCCAGTTCGACTACCTGCTTAATGCGAAGTCCGCGCGCGAACCGTTCCTCGTTTCCGCGATCTATCACGACGACACTTTCACCTACGTCAAGTGTGCCGCGCGGGAAAAACCTGCTCTGTACGAAATAAAGGACGGAAAACCCAACCTGATCAATTTCCAGCTCGAAAACGGTGTTTACATCATCCCCAAGATCCTCGACAGCGGCTATCTCGTCATCGGCAAAAAGAAACTGCCGTTTACGCGGCAAAGTTCGGCGAAGTAAGGAGCGACCCATGAACCAGCCGAACGAATTGCAAGAGAAAGCTCCCAAGCCACCTGGCCTGCTGCCGAAAAATGTCCAGTCCTGGCTGCTCATCAGCCTCGCTTTGCTGATGGTCCTTATTATGTGGCTGACCGGGGGTAAGAAACCGCAGACCGCGGCCAAGGCCATTCCGGCAGCGCCTTTGGTACAAGCGCCGCTCGAAGTCAACGACGCCAAAATCGCCGAACTCCAAAACCGCATTCAGGAGTTGCAGCGTGAGCAGCTCTTGGCCGAAAACGCTCTCGCGCAACCGAACCATCCCATCAGCCCCGCGACGCCGGATTTGCCGCAAGCGCAGCAGGCCGGTACAGCGGGCACCGGCGCAGCCGACCGCCCGGAAGACGTGATCCGAGCCGAGAGGAAAAAGCGCGAGTACCTCTCTCTGTTTTCATCAAATGTCGCTCTCAGCTACCGCAAGCCTTCGGCTAGCGGCGTGCCCGCAGCGGCCGATCCAAACCCCGCCCAGCAGAATTCTCCGGCTTCTGCGCCCGACACAGCTCAGATCGCTCAGCTCTTCAGAGAAATGCAACCGAATTCCATCCCGTTAACGCCTACATCTTTTTCTGTCCCGGCAAGAAAGGATTCCGCGGAAGCACCCGATGACCGAAAGGAGGGAATCCGAACTCCTGCCGCTGCGTCGGCTGGCGCCGCCAATGCGGCGGCAGGAAAAAACTACGTACTGTTTGAAGGAAACATCCTTGAAACCGTTCTGATCAACCGCCTCGACGGCCAGTTCTCTGGCCCGGTCGAGTGCCTGCTCTCGACCGACGTCTATTCCAACGACCGCCAGCATCTCCTGATCCCAGCGGGATCCAAGTTGCTCGGTGAAACAAAGAGAGTGGACAGTCTCGGCCAAAAACGTCTGGCCGTGGCGTTCCACCGCCTGCTCATGCCGGACGGCTTCTCCGTCAGCCTCGACCAGTTCAAGGGTCTCAACCAGATCGGCGACACGGGTTTGCGCGATCAGGTCAACAACCATTACCTGCGCATCTTCGGCGTCTCGCTTGCCATCGGTGTTTTGGGAGCCGTCGCGGAAGCTGGGATCGGAAGCGCGATCACTGCATCCGGCACCGACCTCATGCGCCAGGGACTTGCGGGAAGCATGGCCCAGTCGTCCGCGCAGATTCTGGACAAGTTCCTCAACATTCTGCCGACCGTCACGATCCGCGAGGGCCATCGCGTCAAAGTCTACTTGTCGGGCGATCTCGCTCTGCCCGACTACAACAATCACAAAATGCCTTCCGATTTATGAAGGCTCGAAAGGATAGGAGTCCGATGAAGAAGAAGCTTCTGATTGCTTTGCTCGTCTTGGGCCTGGGCGTCGGTACTGCTTCCGCACAATTCGGGAGCGGTATCGTGTACGACCCAACCAACTATCACAACGCCCTGCTCCGGTACTACCAGCTGCAGCAACATCTCGCGCAGTTGCAGAAGAGCTACGCCAAGATCACTTCCCAGCTCGAGCTGGCCACACAGATGGCGCGGTTCGTTCAGAACATGCCCGGGCGCTACCGCGCTCTGTTTTCGCAATGGCGAAATGTCACTTCGCTGAACACGTTTGGAAATACCGGCTCTTGGGTCAGCGGCATTAACTCCGGCCTGCTCCCCAACATCAACACTGGCTACCAGAGGTCCACCACCCAACTGCTTCCGTACAGCGCGGGTCATCTTTCAGGCATGGATGCTTCGCAGCTGGAGCGCGTGCAATCCCAATATGCGTCCGTCCAACTCGTGGACGGCGCAAACGTAAACGCCATGGCCACCATCGGCTCCCTCCGGGGCAGCGCCCAGAATATCCAGACGCAAATCGGCAACCTCGAACAAGACTCGTTCTCGAACGACTCCGGCCTCAATAGCGAAGTCTCCGTTCTGAACAAGATCAACGCGGCGGGAGTCCTGACCCTTCGCACGCTTCAGGACTCGAACAAGCTCCTCGCGTCGCTTCTCGAACAACAAACCATCGTCGCCAAGCAGCAACGCGACGCCACCACCAACGCCATCAACGCCGATATTTCCCGGCAGGCCAGCCTGGCCGGAAATATGAACCAGGTCACGAGCACCATTACCGATTCGCTCGAAAATTTCCGCATGCCGTGAGCGTGCGGACAACGTGATCCCACGTCGAAGGAGCCGAGCCCGTGCAGACTGACTTCCTGCAGTACATCTTTCAGGCGATCAACAACCTGCTTACGCAGAACCTCGGCTTCTTCGACGCCATGGGCCAGAACCTCTTCCGCATGTTCGCCACCATCCTCGTCGTCTGGTACGGCGTAAAGTCGGCCCTGTCCGCAGCAAGCGGCAAGCAGCCCTTTCAGTTCGACAATTTCGCAAGCCTCCTGCTCACCATCAGTTTTGGCTTCGCCATGGTCAACTACTACAACACACCGATTCCCGGCGTGGGAACCAGCTTCCACAATCTCATCACCGACGAAGCCCAGTTCCTTTCGAGCCGGATCGACCAGGCGCAACTTCAAAATGTCGTCACGCAGATCGCGGACTTTCAGTCCCGCATGGATTCACCCGGTTGGGGAGACTTTCTCGGTACGGCGATCTACGTCGTCGTGATCATTCTGCTTTCGACGGCCCAGGCCGTCGCGCTTATCGTTATCGCCTACGGCTTCATAGCCACCGCCGTCTGCGTCCTGGTTGGCCCGGTCTTCATTCCGTTCTTTATCGTTCCAAAAATGGAGTGGCTCTTCTGGGGCTGGTTTCGCTGCTTTATCCAATATGCCTTCTACCAGGTTATTGCCGCAGCTGTGGTGTACGTGATCGGAAACCTGATCCTCGGCGCTCTGCGCCTCCCACCTGCGGGCGCACTTTCCACCGTCCAACTCCTGGCCTGGTTTCCGGTCCTCTTTATTACCTTCCTCGCCTCGATCTACGCCCTCCTGAAGGTCCCCGCCCTCACCAATCATATTTTCAGCGGCACCGCCGGCGGTTCTTCAGCAGCCTTGCTGGAGGCGACCGCCGCCGCTGCGGCCGGCGTCGCAAGGGAGTTCTGATGGACCGCGATAACACATTTCATGACGCGAAGCGCCTCTACCTCGAATCGTGCGGAGACCCAATGGTGACGAACACCTATCTCAAGATTGCCCTCGCACTACTCTCCATGGTTTGCGTGGCCCTGGCGCTGATTGATCTGAGGACGATCCGCACCTTCGAGAACTTCCGCCCGCTCGTCATCCGCATCGACGATCTGGGCCGGGCCGAGGCCATTAACTACCACAACCTCGAATACAAACCGCAGGATGCCGAAGCCAAATATTTTCTCTCGCAGTTTTGCTCGCTGTATTACCGCCGAAACCGCTACACGATTCAGAACGATTTCTCGAAGGCGCTCTTCTTCCTCGACGGCAAGCTCGCCAACGGCATTCTCGACGCCTACCGCAAGGACGACATCATCCGGAAATTCCTCACGAATACGTCCGCCCCCGAGATCGACATTGACGTGAAGAAAGTCGCGCTCGAAGAGATGCAGAACCCGCCGTACCGCGCTCGCGTCGATTTCTACATGGTTTACTACTCGCCCGCTGACCACAGCGAATTGAAACGCGATCTCTACACCGCGAATTTTGTCTTCGTTTTCAAGACCAATGTCCCCAACGAATTGATCCCAATCAATCCTCTCGGGATTACCGTCACCTACTTCCGCGAAGACCAGGCGTTCAAATGAACTCTCACGCCCTAATCCGGAGCGAAGAGGTCGCGGTCCGGCACCGGGCAACATCGGCCCAACCTCCGCACGCCACTTCTGCCTTCCCCCTGTGGTTCTCCTCTCGACCTGCGCCACATCCCTCCCCGTCGACCGAGGTCCTTGACACCCCAGGCGTGCTGCTGGAGGGCCTCCGTTGCTTTCCGGCTGCCTACCCGCTCCCAGCGGCGATAGAGAATCACGGAAAAGGCGGGACTAGGTTTCTCGGAGATTCCGAATGATTGCCAACGTCCTGCTCATCACCATCGCTATCCTGCTTGCGCTTGGCTTGTGGCTCATGGGCGAGCTGAAATTCTTCGTTCCTTACAAACTCGTTCTTTGGCGCGCGTACGCGACACCTATCCTTGCGTACGTCGGAATCCTGTCCGTCAACGTGTTTGCTGCTGCGTTCGTTCTCATCCGCAAGTTCTTCCTCAAAGACACGGGGCGAAAACTCTCCCACCTCGACAAGCAACTTCACGTGGGTCAGACCGACGTGCCCGCGCCGTGGTTCGAAGAGGAGTCCGATTGAAATGTCCCGAGGCTACCAACCCGATGAGCATCTCGATCCACGAGTGTCGTCCGAGGGGCGGAAGCCCAACGCCGGTGATCCGCCCAAAATCCAGGAGGTTCGTCAGCGCGCATTGAATGAGGCATCGCAATTGCCGGGCCGCAAGCCAGACAGCCCGGGAACGCGGACTGCTGAAACTCGCACCGTTTTCGAACTCCGCGGGCGAACCTATCGTCTCCGTAACTCCGAAGTCGCAACGATGGTGGAACTTGGGAAATTCCGCGCTGTCGCCAGGGAAGATCTGGCGGAATTCGCCTATGGCGGGAATCCCGATCGCATGAGACCCGATCTGGAGAACCTCCTTCGACAGGGCCTCGTCGAAATGAAATCCGTTCCTCATGAGGAAACGGGCTCCCGCGAGCTGCTCACTCTTACCAAGAACGGCCACCGCTTTCTCACGCAAACCCAGAGCGCTGGCAAGGGTCAGGCTCTGTACCACGGCTTCACCAAACCCCGCGAGGCTCATCACGACGCCGACCTCTACCGGCTCTATCAGAAAGCGGCCGCAAAGATCGAAGACCAGGGAGGCCGAAACCTTCGCGTCGTTCTCGACTACGAATTGAAGAAGCGTCTCTATCACGATCTCGCAAAGCTCGGCAAAGACCGGAATTCATCTGATGGCAAACACGCCGTCGCCGAGAGACACGGACTTCAGGTCGTTCGCGGAAAGATTCCCGTGCCCGATGTTCGAATTGAATACGAAACTCGCGATGGCGAGCGGGCTCGCGTGGACCTCGAACTGGCCACCGGTCACTATCGCGGACGCAACCTCGTCGAAAAAGTACTCGCCGGATTTGCGCTCTACGCTCACGCCGACGACGTTTCCAAACTCAGAAGGATTTTGGATCAACGTGAATTGACGGCGGAGATTTTGTCGCTATGAAAGTGCCCCAGGAACAGGTCGAACGAATTGCCGCCCTGGGCTACACCGAACCAGAGGCTCGCTTCCTTTATATAGTGGCGACGCATTCCGGCTACTTCACCCTCCGTCACTTCAACGCTTTTGCCGGCGTCCACCGCGGGAAGCGTTCCATGGCGTTCGCGCAGAAGCTGCTGAAACACGCTCACGCCACCATGCGCGATTACATGGGCACGGGATCGGTCTTTCATCTATTTTCCAGGCTCATCTACGGACCGATTGACAAAGACAACGTCCGCAACCGTCGCCGGCACTCGTTCGACTACATCCGCACGCGACTCGTGCAAATGGACTTTCTCCTTGAGAATCCAGGGCACGACTTCCTTGAGACCGAAGGCGAGAAGGTCAATTTCTTCTGTGAATCTCTCGCCGTTCCGAAGGATGTTCTCCCCGCAAAAGTTTATGAGGGCGGCCCTGGCAGCCATCCCACGGTCCGCTATTTCGTGGATAAGTTCCCCCTCTTTCTCGCGGCCCCCATTCCAGGTGCCTCGCCTGTGGTCACCTTCGGCTTCGTGGATTCCGGGACGGGAAGTCTGTGGAGTTTTGTTGCGCATCTCGCGGCCTACCAAGGGCTCTTCCGCCACTTGAAGTCTTTTCGCCTGCTCTACATTGCGCCGCGAGCCACCGAGTTTCGCCGCGCCGAGCACCGCTTCCGTTCGACGGTCAAGCAGCCACTCGAATCCGACGTGTCCTGTGAAATCCTGCGCTACTTCGAGATTCGCCGGAAGTGGGAAAAGCACGAGTACGTCGTGCCGGTGACCACGGATTTTGAATTCCTCAATGAAGCAAGGCGGCGATTTCATGGCGACCGCTTTGAGAGTCTCTATCGAGCATGGATCACAGGCCAGATTGCCGAACGCGAATTACGGCTCGAATTTTCACAATTGACTCCGGAACGGACCGTTTTCTTTGACACCTATCTCGTCCGGAACGGGCGATCACCACTCGATGAAAAGCACAGGCACGGGGTGAACGGCACATGAAAGACGCGGTTCACTCTCCGGTTCACCGTTCCGTTCACCTCCGCAGTGAACGGAAGTTATTGGGAACGCCGAGGTTGCACGTGACGCGACGATCGATTTTGGACGCGGGCAAAACACAAAACTGGGCTGGAGCGACCCCACTTCGTTGCCACGGAAACCGTGGCGGTCGCTCCAGCCCAGTGACCAGGGAAAGGCCCTGTTCACCATGTGTTTTACCCGTGTCGAGTTAGGCCAAAGAGAAAGAAAAAGGGAAGGAGAACCCATGTCGATCATCAACAAACCGCCAGAGATGGTGAAACGCGAATACGAATTGCAGGAGCCGATTGCGGTGGCCGTCGAGAAGTACGCGTCCTTCATTGCGAGCACTCCCGATCACGTCGTCAATTCCGCGCTCAAGATGGTCCTTTGGAGAGACGCGGACTTCCGTCGCTGGCGCAAGCAACAGCAGACACCGGGTGAAAAGAAGGATGGCCATAGCTCTGCAAAGGCGGCGCGGGCGTGATTCAACCAATCCTTCACGCGAGGAACTTTCTCGCTTGCATCCTGGCCGCGGCCACCGGAATGGTGCTCTATTTTCGGGCGCCATTCCCGGACGCCAATCTCTTTCTCCACCTGATGGCCATTCGCTCCGCGCCCGCGTTTCTCTTTTTCAAGTACTCCTACACCCTCTTCCTCTACACAACACCGTACATCGCTTATTCCGTCTTGCTCTCCGCGGTCTACATTTTTACGCTTAAAGCCACCCGCAAGATTCGAGCAGGCAAACTCCCGCTCTACCCGGACCCCGCGAAAAGAACCGACCTTTCGCTGGTTGTCGGCGAGCTGCACCATCCGCGCACGCAAATGCCGTCGGAAACACCGCACTGGCTGGCCATCCCGGAACGTGGTCTTTTTACGGGCATCGCCATCGTGGGCGCAGTCGGCTCGGGAAAAACGGCGGCGTGCATGTATCCGTTCGCTGAGCAGATTCTTGCGTACAGGGCCACTGACAAAGATCGCCGCATCGGCGGACTCATTCTCGAAGTCAAAGGTGACTTCTGCGGCAAGGTCCAGAACATCCTCGCCCGGCATGGTCGCGCCGAGGATTATGTCGAAATCAGCCTTACTTCCGAGTACCGCTACAATCCCCTCCACAATGACCTCGATGCCTACGCGCTCGCCTACAACATCGCTTCGCTGCTCAACAATCTCTTCGGGCGCGGCAAGGAACCTTTTTGGCAGCAGGCCTACACCAATCTCGTTAAATTCATCATCCTGCTCCACAAAGTCGCTTTCGATTACGTGACGCTCTTCGATGTCTATGAATGCGCCATCAACCCTGACTTGCTCGAAAGCAGAATAAAGGAAGCGGAACGACGCTTGATCGAAGCCGATTCGGTTTTGCTCTGGGAAGAAGAGTATCTAAAGTATCCGAAGGACCTTGAACCATTCCATTTCCGGCTCGACACGGAATCCAACCGTTACCGCGCACCCCTCACACCAGGTCTCGCCGCCCTGTTGAAAGCGAAGGCCGTCCAATGGGAGGCGGAAAATGCTTCTCGCAAGAATCCAGTTCCGGCTCAGAAAAAGGCGCAGCTCGAAGCCGTCCGCAGATGGTTCTTTCACGATTGGCGAAGGATTGAGCCCAAGCTGAGGACGTCGATTGTCGAAGGTATTTCCGTCTTCCTCTCGCTCTTCGACGATAACCCGGACGTGAAGCGTACGTTCTGCCCATCCGCTGAGTGTTACGACCCTCACGCCAATGCCGACTTCAAATTCGGCAAACCGCTGCCTTCATTCTCATGGTTAATTGAAACGGGAGGTCTATGCGGACTGAACTTCCCGATCGGCATGAATCCCGGTCTCGCGAAGGCCATCGGGGTCATGATGAAACTCGACTTCGAACGGGCTGTTCTGAACCGTGTGCCCCTAATGGAGAAGAATCCCGAGAGCTACTTCCGGCAGGTTCTTTTTCTCTGCGACGAATACCAGCACTTTGCCACGGTCGGCGAGAGTGAACCGACCGGCGACGAAAAGTTCTTCAGCCTGTCCCGACAGCCCAAATGCATTCCCATTATCGCCACCCAAAGTATCAGCTCCCTCAAGTCGGCGCTGCCAGGTGAATCCTGGCGCACCCTGCTGCAAACGTTTCGAACCAAGATCTTTCTGTCGCTATCCGATGACTTCTCCGCGCGGACGGCCAGCGAGCTTTGTGGACGCGAGGACCGGCTGAAGGCCAGCTACAACTTGTCGGAGAGCGGCCACGACGCCCGGGTCAGCTTGCTGACTGGTAAAGCCATGTCGCACAAAGCAAATATCACCGCGTCGAAAAGTTACAGCCCGCACCACGATCTCCGCTTCGACATGAAGGACTTCATGGAGCTCCGTAATGCGCAGTCCGTAACCATCGCCTATGACGGCACGAATCCAATGCCACCGACGTTTTGCTACCTCAAGCCCTACTACAACGACGTCAACAAATCGTACTTCCGCCAGCTTGCGGACGGAGAACTCTAATGAATGGATTTGAAACCATACTCCCGTTTCTCAAGCCGATCGAGCACCTGATTCTCGACGACGCAATCAGCGAGGTCATGGTCAACGGGCCCGACCGCATCTTCATCGAGAAACAGGGATTCGTCGAGGCCGTACAGGGCATTCATCTGGGGGAGAAATCGCTGATGATCGCGGTGAAAAATATCGCGCGGCGATTGGGCGACGATATCTCGGAAGCGAAACCCATCCTCGATTCGAGGCTTCCTGATGGGAGCCGCGTTGCCGCGGTCATTCCACCGTGCAGCGTCAATGGCGTCACCCTTACGATCCGCAAGTTCAACGCCCGGCATTTCGGCATCGAAGACCTCGTCCAAGCGGGAACGCTCGAACGCTGGCTCGCCAACCAGCTCGAAGCTTATGTACTCGCCAGGAAGAACGTCCTCATTGCTGGCTCCACCGGCAGCGGGAAGACCTCGTTACTCAATGTACTCGGAAAATTCATTCCCTCCGATGAGCGCGTTCTTCTTATCGAAGACACCTCCGAGATTCACATGGGCCAGGACAACCTGGTGCGTTTCGAAGCGCGGCAGCCGCAGAACGGATTGCCTGCCATCACCATCCGGGATCTTCTCAAGGCATCTCTTCGCCACCGGCCCGACCGTATCATCCTGGGCGAAATTCGCGGCGGCGAAGCCTTCGATCTTCTGCAACTTCTCAACACGGGACACTCGGGGAGTCTTTCGACCGTCCATGCCACTTCCGCAAAACAGGGCCTTGCACGCTTCACGAGCTGCGTTCTGCAAAGCGGGGTGGACCTGCCCTATCGCGCCATTAAAACGAATGTCGGAGATTCCGTGAATGTCGTCGTGCACCTCGAACGCCGGCCTGGCCGGCGCTTCGTTTCCGAAGTTGTGGAAATTCACGGCTACGATCCCGACCGGGACGAATACAACTACGGTTTCATTTTCGACTGCCACAAGGAGTTTGTATGAATCCCACTGAAAAACCAGTTCCGTTCATTCCATCTGCTTCGGAATACATCGTCGACAACTTCGAGCCCACCGACCGCATAGCCATGCTGGTGCTCAACCGGGACTTCGGCGAGACCGTCCAGCGCATCACCAGTGCAGAGAAAGCCGCAAGTCCCGAGTTTCAGGCATGGCTTCGCTACAAGAACGCAAACGGCTCGGACATATATATAGGGATGAACCCCCTCAGGAAAGATGCCGCAACTCGGACCAAGGAGGACATCGAGTCCATTCGACACGTCTATCTCGACTTGGACCACGGCGGCGCGGAGGCCCTCCAATCCGTCGAGAATTCCAGTGCTGTCCCCAAGCCGAACTACGTGCTGAACAGTTCGCCTGAGAAGCATCAAGTTGTCTGGAAAGTCGAGGGCATGAATCTCGAAGAGGCCGAAGGTCTCTTGCACGCCATGGCACATGAATTCGGTGGCGATCCCGCCGCGACCGATGCGACGCGCGTCTTGCGTGTCCCCGGTTTCGCCAACAAGAAGTACGACACAGACTTCTATGTCGAAGCCCGCAGAGAATCCACGGAAACGTACCATCTTCGGGATTTCAAACTGCACATCGACTCGCAGGACTCTCCGCGTCACAACTACAACAACCGCACCAAACGAGAGTCCTCGCCGCGGACCAATTTAAGTCAGTCCGAACACGACTGGGCTTTTGCCAAACGTGCCCTCGCGCGTGGCGACGATCCCGAAGCGGTCATCCATCAAATTGCCCGGTACCGCAACTCTGACAAATCAGACCCGGAGAAGTATGCGCGGCTCACAGTCACGAAGGCTCGGGCGGACCTGGAAGCCGCGAGGACGCAATCAGGTCCCGACCGTTCGCCCGACACTACTTCCTCAGAAAATCCCGTACGGACGGTTTAGCTACCGGGCATGGCGATTCGCGATGAAGAGTTTCGATGTAGCTGGTAACTGTTTATGAGCCAATCTGAAGTGATAGACTCGACTGAGCTGGCGAAGCGGCTCAACGTTCCAGAAACCTGGGTTCGCTCGCGAACCAATTTGAAGCGTACTGCCGATCCCATCCCGCATCTCAGGTTGGGACGATATGTGCGTTTTTCCTGGGGTAGCGAGCAGCTGGAAGAGTGGCTGCGGCGTCAGTTGGTGAGTGCGAACGGGGCAGGTCATTAAGGAGGATTAATGACCAAACCTGTTCGATACCAAGAGGGCCATTTGTACGTGCATCACGAAGCTTGGTTTGTGCGGTACCGTGAGCCCGTGCGACAACTCGATGGCTCGATCAAAGACCGGCAAAGGGCTAAGAAACTGGGTCGCGTGAAAGATTATCCTCGCGAATCCCAAATCAAGCCCCTGTTCGCAGAATTCATGCGGCGGCTGAATGCGGCGAATGTTTCACCGGAAGCCTGCATAACGCTCGCGGAGTTTGTCGAGAAGTTCTATTTGAAATACATCGAGGAAAAGCGCGCGTCCACGAAAAAAGGCTACAAGGAAATATGGAACAACCACCTACGGGATCGCATCGGGCATATTCGTATGCGTGAGTTCAGAACGGTAGATGCCAGCAGAATGCTCAAGGCAATTGCCAATGAAAATGATCTGACCAGGACGACCCTGCAGCATATCAAGGGCGTCCTGAGCGGAATTTTCACTCATGCGAAGAATGAAGGTGCATTCGATGGTGCGAATCCCGTGCGGGACGTCCATATTCCCGGTAACGCCCGCGAACCAGGCGAAACGTACGCGTATAACCTGAATCAGATTTGTCGAATTCTGGATTCTCTGCCACTGCTGCCCAAAGCAGTCGTCGCAACGGCGGCCTATGCTGGCCTCCGCGAAGGCGAATTGCGAGGGCTCGAATGGACGGACTACCAGGGCGATGTTCTAAGTGTGAATCGGTCAATTTGGAAAACCTTTACCAATAAACCGAAAACACGCGCGAGCGCAAACCCTGTCCCGGTCATTCGGCATTTGGCGGAAATCTTGAGTGAATATCGCAGTTCCGTGGGTAATCCCGCCGCGGGAGTGATGTTCCACTCCGGCGGTGGCGAACCGATGGACCTCGACAAGTTGGCTCAGCTAGTCATCCGTCCAGTTGTAGAACTGATAGGATTGGAATGGTATGGCTGGCATGGCTTCAGGCGTGGCATCGCGTCGAATTTGTATGAACTGGGTGCGGACGAGAAGATCGTTCAACGTGTCCTGCGTCATGCAAAAGCGCACGTGACCAAGGATCGCTACATCAAAGCTTTTGACCCGGCGGTGCTCGCGGCGATGAAGAGGATGGAGACGACCTTGGATGCCATGAAACTCTGTGCACCAACTGTGCACCAAATAAACTAGGGCAGTGTGGTAAGCTGTTGAAAGCACGCCGCGGAGAGGTGGCAGAGCGGCTGAATGCGGCGGTTTGCTAAACCGTTTTAGGGAATAAACACCCTAACGGGGGTTCGAATCCCCCCCTCTCCGCCATAGCAAAAAACACCCAATATTTATGCGGGTTCCAGAGCCTTGCTACTACTTTTCCCATAAATTAGCCGATTTAACATATACATTTAGTAAATGGCCAAAAGCTTGGAATTACACAATCTTGAAGACCCCCGACAGGCCCAAGAAACCATCGGGTTCTGCTTACACGATTCTTGTGCAGAGTCCTAAGCGGAAGGCCGCAAGTCGCAAATAGGGTCACTCCATTCCCAAATTCGGGCGGCGGTTTGGAAAACCGTCGCCTCTGTACCAAATGCCGTGATCATTGTCACTTCCTAGAAGCAGACTTCTGGCTCGCTTCGCGTGATGGTCTTCTACGGGAGGGCAATCGATACCTACAAACAACGCCTTCGCATGCTACTGAACCGTGACAGTTCCTTGGGCGGTGTGCGGAACGGCGCCCGAGGTGCCTGTGGCGGTAGCGGTGTAATTCTGCGGAGGCGGCGGAGTCGTTGTAGTTGGTGCCTTCTCCGCAGCCCACAACCGCGAACAGGGCGAGAAGGCTACGGGTGACCAGCCGAAGGTTGCGCCCGTGCTCTCTCTGCTTCCGCGGCTCAATTCGCACCGAACGTTCGGAAGAGGAATGTAGTCCGACTAACCCGCGAAATTGGTTTGCCAGGGAAGCCATTGAACGTCGCAGCCCCGTTCGCATAGCCGCCCACCACGTATTTCCAGGCGAAAACAGTGTCAACACTGCTCAGGGTGATGCTGTAGATTTGTCCGGGCCTAACGCGCAAACCGCCTTTAGGAAGAACAAACAGGACGAGGCGACAGTCGGTAACCTGCACGGTTTTTGATATATAAGCCAGCGGTTGTCCCTCTGCATTGGTCAGCGTCATCGTGACTTCAGAACTGGCCGGGCCAGGGTTGGCCACCACGAGTTCCACTTCAAGGGCGGTCAGCATTGGCAGCGACGGCGTGAAGGTCTGCGACAACGAGTTGTGCACATTTATCGCCGCGTTCTTCCAAGACGCAATGTTCGCTTGGTCCGGCGTCGTGAATGCATTCCGTGCGATTGAAGATTTGGCTGACCCGACACGAATCCTCACCGTAAAAGTAAGCCGCTTCGTCAAATCTTGATCTTGTGAGTTAATAATGGGGATTTTGATCTGCGCCTCTCCTTCGGCAGCCGCTTCGAACATGTAGACAAAAGTTGGGCCGCCGGGGTTTACCGGTGTGGCCAGCGCGACGCTATCCAGCCGGATCACTGACGAAGAGACCTGCGGATCGCCATATTGCCTCGGACCAACTGTTCCGAGGGTTATCTCTATCCTTTGACCCACTGCGGCAGCCACTTGTTGACCACTGTTCGCGAAATTGAGTGATAGCAGTTGTTGGTTGCTGCTCGTCGAAGACACGCCAACCTTTTGAACGTCGGCACAAAGGCAAGGGATCCACAAGAGGTTCATTGTCGCGAGAAAGACCGCTAATCGTGAGGTCGTCATGTTCTCATCCTGTGCGCCTGAGCCATATACACTTAGAACTGCGGCGGCCCGATTTCTTGCAGAGATAGCTGTCGAGAGGGTCATTGCCTCGCGCCATGGAACTGAGACGGTTAACTACGTCATGTGCTGGAGTGCGCCCGAGAGGGGCAAGTGACACAAGTATTTTACGGGCCGGGAGGGGGTAAGAAGTCCTCGATGGTAAAGGGATAGGTGGAGTTCTGCTCTATCATGTTCGGTCCGCCGCCAGGCGTGGTCCAAAAGCTGACTCGCTGCAGACGTGAGTTTTGCGCCGCTTGAGCGGCGAACGCCTGCCCATACTGAAGCCGGAGGGCAGGGTCGGCGAGGTAATACGTCTCGGGAATGTCGTAGAACTTTGGCGCTCCGAGCGAAGGCAGGGTGACATCCGCATCATCCAAAATGCGCTGGAGGAGTTGATCGTATGTGGCGCCGGTCGAGTCGATGTAGCAGTCGAAATCTACGCGGCCGGACGGGATCGGCAGATTGTTTTCGACCATGAATTTCAAGCCGCGGTACACAAAGTACATAGAACGATGCCCATCTAGTATTGGGAAGAGCGCATCGACGTAGCTATTGTCCAGCACAACGTCCTGCTTGCAACCATCGCCGCCAATGAAATAAACAGACGGCCGGATGCCGGCCTGCAACGCACCAGACACGAAATGGGGGTAGTTCGTGGCGAGAAACCAACCACTGTTGAAGATCGGCCCAGGTGGCGTCGTTGAATCAGGGAGATTAGCTTCGGAGAGAAAAAAGATTGTGTCCACTAATTTGACGCCGTCTGACCGAGTCACATCGCCCACCGCAGCCAACACCTGATCAGTCGTGCTCTGAGTCCGAGACGCGAATTCCGCAGGGCTGAGATTATCAGGACCAAGAGTAGTAGTGGGCGAGCCTATGGTAAAGTCGGCGTCGGCCAGCCAATTGAGAGCGATATCAAGGCGCAGTCGGTTTCCAGCGGCGCCTACCACGCTGGCTACATCCTGTACATAAGCGCGGAGGTTGGCTTGTTCCTGGGCCGTCATGGGGAAAGTGACCTGTGCCGTCGAGCAGCACGTGTTACTCGGTCCCTTCGCCACCCAGATGGCTGTCTGAATAGAAGTTGCCCCGCGATCAGCCATTCCCTGAAGTTGAGCTTGGACGGTCTGACGGACTTGAGGCTGATTGTAAGTAGCAATAAAACCTGTTGCGTCAATATCCAGCCCGTAGGCATGGTAGTCCACGCCGACATCGTAACCGGCAATATGCCCGACTGGGATGAGCGTGGCTGAGCTTGACTTCGAGGCGTCGGCAGCAGATGTGGCCGTGATGGTTGCGCCTTCTGCAGACAATGTTGCAGGAGCGGTGTATGTGAGGGCAGTCCCGCTCGGCGTCGAGTTTGTTGAAAGCGTGCCGCACGGCGCGGTGGGACAAGAAACCGCCCAAGTCACGCCGCCGCTGCTCGGATCGTAACTTACGGTCGCTGCGAGTTGCTCAGTCGCTGCGGCCTCCTCTACGGCTGTGCTCGGCGAAACGGAAACCAAGATCGCCGGGAACGTGACCCTCGCCGAAGCCGTTTTCGTTGGATCTTTAGCGGAGGCGGCTACGACGGCCACAATCACGTTACTTGCCGGCGGCACGGCAGGTGCGCTGTAAATTGCAGGCGCCCCGCTTGACGTTGAAGCTGGTGACACGGTGCCGCACGGTGCAGTGGGGCATGACACAGACCACTCGACTCCGCTGTTGCTCGGATCGTTGCTCACGTTGGCGGTGAAGTCTGCAGTAGCTCCCGCCTGCACAGTGGCCGAGGTTTGGGAAAGCGACACGCTGATAGAGGGGGGCGGAGGACTGGAAGAGCCGCCACCGCAGGCGGCAAGAACAATCGGCAGGCAATACGCCAAGCTTGCAATGGAGAGATTAAGCCTCGCCCTCATTGATTTCCTCCACAGTTCGAAAACGAATGAGGTGGATTGTGAACGGTGATTCTCAACTTTATCCCTCCGTACAGTGAAAGAGACCGTCTCGGAGTGCGCTAAGGAACTGTCACGTTCACCTGAGTCGAATGCTGGATTGCGCCCGAGGTGGCTATAACCGTGACGGTGTAATTCAGTGCTGGTGGCGGAGGCGGAGGCGGAGGTGGAGGGTTGATCCCCCCTCCGCATCCGGTTTGCAAAGCAACAAGAGCGAGGAAAACGGTGCACCGCAGCCAGAGGCTGCGCCTCCCATTTCTCGACTTGCCGTCGGCTAGACCTAGTCCGATTAGAGCAAGTGAGAACGGAAGAAAAACAGCATAGAGAGGCCGCGAAAGCTGGGCTTCGCCTGAGGGTATAAGTTCTGCCGACTGTGTTGGCGTCGTGACCGTGAGTGTCGACGTGGCGGAATTTGCGCCAGGCGTAACGGAATTTGGAGATAGAACACAAGTTGCCTTTGGTGTCGATCCGCTGACTGTACAGGCAAGTTGAATAGCGCTTCCAAAAGACCCATTTTGTGAAGCAATGGTGATGACGTCGGTAACTTGTCCTCCGCGCTGCGCCGTCAAGCTCGCTGATGCGGGGCTTAACGAGAAGTCAGGCGCAGTGGAGGCGATTATGGTAACACTCGCTTGAGCGGACTTAGTTGGGTCAGTGACGCTCGTAGCGGTGATTGTCACCAGCAGACCGGCGCCGCCAATGGGGGCTCCGTACGTGGCAGAGGTTGAAGAAGTCTGGGTCAATATTCCGCTGCACGCGGGTCCAAAATCGCAACTGGATTTCTTGGAGAACGAAACGCCCTGATTGTTCGGATCATTCATCACCGTCGCTGTGAATACTTGGCTCCCGCCCTCCGTAACATTGGCGCTCGCAGGTGAAATGGCGACACTGACCGGCGGATCTACAGGGGTAGCTCCGTGAATCACGGTCACATTGCTGCTTATGACGTTTGCCACGTAGATGTTTCCGGTAAGCGGATCGATTGCCACGGCGGCTGGTGTGTCAGTTTTCGCATTGGGATCGGTGATCGTAGTCGTGGAGTTAGTAGCTCCGTCAATGAGGGTTATTCCTCCGTTGCCGCTCAGCGTAGAACTGTTGCCGTTTGTCACCCAAATCTGATTGCTTCCGGAGTCCACCGCCACGTCAAGCGGCGCAAGAGCGTTGGGATCAGTGATCGTCGTTATGGAATTCGTGGCGCCGTCAATCACAGTTACGTTGCCGTGGTTGGCTCCCGGATAGTTTCCCTCATTGGCGACATAGATTTTGTCGGTACTTGTGTTGACGGCCAGGGCAACAGGAGTGATTGCGTTGGGATCGCTGACCGTGGTGGTGGAGTTGGTAGCGCCATCGATCACTGTGACGTTGCCAACGTTATTGCTGAGCCGGATTATTCCGTTATTGGCAACGTAGATTTGGTTGGTCACTGCATTCACCGCGACAGCAACCGGACCAAGCGTGCTCGTACTGGTAACCGGAACGGAAGTCGTGGAATTCGTGGCGCCGTCAATCACGGTAACGTTGCCGCTGTTTGCGTTTGCCACGTAAATCTTGTTGGTCACCGAATTCACGGCCACGGCAACTGGAAAAGCGGCATTGGGATCAGTGACCGTGGCGGTGGAGTTTGTGTTGCCATCAATTACGGTCACATTGTGGCTGGAGTTGGTCACGTAGATCTGGTTCGTCAGCGGATTCACCGCGACGGCCGACGGGAACGTTGCGTTGGGATCAGTGACTGTGGTCGTGGAATTGGTGGCTCCGTCAATCACGGTGACGTTGCCCCTGATGTTCATCAACGCGTTGCCGCGGTTCGCTACATAAATTTTGTTCGTCACCGGATTCACCGCGACGGCAATAGGCGCTAGTCCGACGGGCACCGAGGTTGTGGCGTTCGTGCTGCCATCAATCACGGTGACGTTTTTGCTGGCGGAGTTCGTCACATAGATCTTATTCGTCGCTTGATTGATGGCTACAGCGACCGGACTCGTACCCACCGGGATCGAAGCTGTCACTGTCTGCGCCCTGACCGGCGCTTGCGGGGCGAGCAGCAGACCAACGGCAAGACTGAAAATCCCGATAGCCAATACGCAATTCCTTGATGTCATAACCAACTCCTCATTTCATCCGCACGAGCCTCTTCGCGTCGGGCGCGTTTTGCTTTTTCCTCCGCCGAATCCCGATTACGGCGTCCGCAGGAAGCCGTGATTCACACCGTTCGCGTCAGTGTAGTTTCCTGAGATCCCTGCGGCTGGGTTGTTGCTAAAGGGGAAGGTGCCTTGGCCGGAGCCAGTGCCAGCGCCTGGAGCGTCGAACGTCGTAATGGTTCCGTCGGCAATCCGCACGAATCCATGCGACACACCCTTTGTGTCAACGTAGTTTGCGGTGATGGCCGCCGCTGGATTGATGTTCCCGCAGAGGGTGCCCTGGTAGGGGGCTGTGCCCGCGCCCGGAGCATCGAACGTTGTAATGGTGCCATCGGGAGTGCGTAGGAGGCCGTGAGATATATTGTCCGCATCAAGGTAGCAACCTGTGGTCGCTCCTGCCGGGTTGATGCTTCCGAACAAAGTGCCCTGGCCGGCGCCTGTGCCCGCACCGGGAGCGTCGGACGTTGTGATGGCGCCGGCGGGAGTACGCAAGAGGCCGTGAACTACATTGCTCGCGTCAGTGTAGTATCCCGCGATGCCCCCCGCCTGGTTGAGGCCTGAGAAGAATGCGGTTTGCGTACCCTGAAAGGACCCATTGCCCGCGCCGGGAACATCAAACGTTGTAAAAATCCCGTCAGCACTGCGCAGGAAGCCGTGAGTTACATTGCTCGCGTCCCGGTAGTATCCCGCGATTGCGCCCGCCGGGCCGATGTTCACGGCGAAGGTGCCCTGGTTCAAGTCGCCTATGGCAACGCCGCCAGGGCCGCTGGCGGTGCCTGCGTCCGGAGCATCAAACGTCGTGATGCTGCCGTCGGGGGTGCGCACGAAGCCGTGATTCACATTGTTCGCGTCAGCGTAGTATCCCGCGATCGCGCCCGACAGGTTGAGGCCGACGGCGAAAGTACCCTGGAACGGGCCGGTGCCCGCCCCGGGAGCATCGAACGTCGTAATGTTGCCGCTTTTAGCACGCAAGAAGCCGTGGTACGCATAGTTCGCGTCAACGTAGATTCCCGCAATTGTCCCGTGCGGATTGATGCCGAGGCCGAAAGTACCCTGGCCAGCGGCTGTGCCCGCGCCCGGGGCGTCGAACGTGGTGAAGGTAGGCCCCTGAGCGCGTGCGGAAATGCCAAGCACCAGCGTGCACAGGGCAAGGCAAATGGCGAGCGCTCCTTTTCGTCGAACTGACGAACAGAAATGTAAAAGAGTGAGTCGGTTGGTCATAACTGGTTCCTCTTCTTGGCAACGCATGGTCAGGGTGAACATCGGGCGTGACCCTGTCTTTCTCTGGCCGCGTTTCTGCCTTCACTGGTTAACGCGACGTTTCTGACGAGAACCGGACATTGGGAACGCAAAATTGGCCGAAACATGTGAAAACCGGCGTAGAATTCCTTCAATTGTCTGGTGGGTACAGGAGACTAAGGTGGAGCCCTCACCTGCAGATGTAACGTCCTTGCTCAACAAACTGGCGGACGGCGACCAGGAGGCTGCTGCCCGGCTTGTCCCTCTTGTCTATGCGGAGCTGCGGCGATTGGCAATTCGTCGCCTCCGTCACGAGCGTCCCAACCATACCCTGCAAGCGACCGCCCTGGTGCATGAAGCGTATGTGAAACTCTCGGCGCAGCGAGATGCAAAATGGCAGAATCGGGCACAGTTTTTCGGCGTGGCTTCACAAGCAATGCGCCGAATTCTGGTCGATTACGCACGCGGACAACAAAGAATTCGGCGGGGAGGCAAGCAGCAAAAAGTGTCGTTGGATGACGTCTTGCTGGTTTCACCGGATCGAAGCGAAGAGGTACTGGCCTTGCATGAATCTCTATCACGGCTGGAGAAGCTTGATGGTCGTCAAGCTCGAATCGTCGAACTACGTTATTTCGGTGGATTAAAAGTTGAGGAAATTGCCGAAATCGTTGGCGTCTCGACAAAGACCGTGATGCGTGAATTGAATGTTGCGAAAGCTTGGCTCTATGGGGACCTGAAAGAACGCAGCGCGGAAGCCGAACCGCGGAAAAAGGGTGAGGGACCTGGCTAGGCTGCCTCGACTACCTCTTGCGCAGAACTTTTGTCCGTTTTTTGGCATAAACGTCGCGTTAACTATTAGGAGAGCGTGTTTTCCAGCGAACGCCATGCAGATGACTCCAGACAACTGGAACGCGGCAAAGGAATTGTTTGAGGCCGCTCTGGAGTTGGATTCTTCGCAACGATCCGCGTTTCTGGCCGAAAACTGTCGCGAGGAGAGCGTTCGACAGCAAGTCGAAAGGCTGCTTAACGACTACCAGGAAGCTGGCAGCTTTCTAGACGCTCCGGCATCAAACGCCCTTGAGCAGATTCAAAGAGAAGACGCATCCCTCTTGAACTCGCGCCCTGTCACAGCCACAAGCGCAGAAGCAGAAAATCCCATGGTCGGGCTCCAGCTCGGAGCTTACAAGCTGATGAGGCGTGTGGGGCAAGGCGGCATGGCAGCTGTTTTTCTAGCGGCGCGGGCCGATGACGAATACCACAAGCAGGTGGCGGTCAAGCTGGTACAACCGGGATTGGACAGCCGTGACCTCTTGGACCGCTTTCGCATGGAACGCCAAACTCTGGCTGGGCTGGACCATCCCAACATTGTGAAGCTGCTCGATGGCGGTAGCACGCCCGATGGGTTGCCCTTCCTGGTAATGGATTATGTGGATGGCAAACCAATCGATGAGTATTGTGACCAGCACAAACTCTCGGTTGACGCACGCCTGCATTTGTTCGGCAAAGTGTGTGATGCCGTACAGTATGCCCACCAGAACCTAGTGATTCATCGCGACCTGAAGCCGAGCAACATTCTGGTTGTTGGCGACGGTACGCCGAAGTTGCTTGATTTCGGAATCGCAAAGGTCCTCAGTCCAGAGCACTCCGCCCAGGGGTTGCAGCTTACGCAAACGGGCACACGGTGCATGACACCGGCGTATGCCAGTCCGGAGCAAATGCGCGCCAAGCAGGTCACGCCCTCGACGGATATTTACTCGCTTGGCGTGATGCTATATGAGCTGTTGACTGGCCATCGACCCTACAGGCTGACGCAGCATACTCCGGATGAAATCGAGCGTGCGATTTGTGAGCAGGAGCCGGAGTACCCGAGCACTGCCGTAAGCCGAATGGAAAATGATACTTCCTCTGATGGCAGGCCTGTCACCAGAACTCCCGAGTTGGTAAGCCTGGTCCGCGAAGGTCAACCAGAGAAACTACGTCGCCGGTTGCGAGGAGATCTGGACAACATTGTTCTAAAGGCATTGCAAAAGGAGCCGCAGCGGCGGTATGAATCAGTGGCAGATTTTTCGGAGGACATTGGGCGTCACCTGCAGCATCTGCCGGTAAGAGCGCGACCGAGCACGTTCGCTTATCGTGCTTCGAAGTTCGCCCAAAGGCACAAGGCTGAGGTCACTGCGGCCTTCGTGATCCTAGTTGTAATCGCCGCCGCAGCCGCTTTTGCCTTCAATCCGCTCGGTTCCCGCGCACGCCTGGCGATGGGCAGTCCCCACCCGAAAATCCAATCGCTGGCCGTTCTTCCGCTCGCGAATCTTTCTGGCGATCCTGCTCAAGAGTACTTCTCCGATGGGATGACAGACGCTCTGATTACCGATCTCGCGCAGATAGGATCACTGAAGGTGATTTCGCGCACCTCTACCTTGCAGTACAAGCAAACCAAAAAGACTCTGCCGGAAATCGCCCGTGAACTAAACGTGGATGGCATTGTGGAAGGAACAGTGCAACGCGCTGGCGATCACGTGCGGATCACCGCGCAGCTTATCTACGGTCCTTCGGACAAGCACGTCTGGGCCAACAGTTACGAACGGAATGTGAGCGACGTGCTGGCCATTGAGCGGGACGTTACACAGGAGATCGCCCGTCAAATCCAGGCGCAGGTTACGACACAGTACGCAGCGTCACTTCAGCAGTCTCGCCCGGTAAATCCAAAGGCCCTGGACGCCTACCTTCAAGGCAATTACCACTTGAATCGCCAAGGCAGGGGCGGAGGTGACGAAGAGAAAAAGAAAGCCGCGGAGTACTTCCAGCAAGCCATTGATGCCGACCCCAATTTCGCGCTTGCTTACAATGGGTTGGCCAATGCGCATTTCAATCTCCTATGGCCTTCAAGCGAGGATGCAAAAATTGTAAGAACGGCTGCCGAGAAGGCCGTGGAACTCGACCCAACCCTCTCTGACGCACGGGTAACCTTGGGCCATTTACGATTATGCTCCTGGGATTTCCGCGTGGCCGAAGACGAATTACGGAGAGCCGTCGCTCTCAACCCTAACAATGCCAGCGGCCACGAGATTTTAGGCGATTTTCTCAACGACATCGGACGCCTCGACGAAGGTTTGAGGGAGAGTCAAATTGCCCAAGAACTCGACCCGAACCAAGACCATCTGATGTTCGCTCTGGATTCCCGGCGCGAGTACGACCGTTCTATCGCGTGGATTCTGATGATGCTTAAGGGTGACCCGGATAACGGCTATTTCCACCACAACCTCTTTCGCAGCTATGCGGAAAAAGGAATGTCCAAAGAGGCTATCGAAGAACTCGAAAAGACCCTTAGCCTCTTTGGACTTCAAGAAAGCGCTGCCCGCGTCGATCATGCCTTCGCCAATTCTGGCTATCGCGGTGCGATGCAGCAATATGCCGAGGATTTAGAGCAGCTCGCCAGGATGAAGCAAGTGTTTATTCCGATTAATTTAGCCGAGGTCTATGCCGCCTTGGGGAACAAGGACCGCGCCTTTTATTGGTTGGAACAAGCGTACACGCATCACGACATCGTGGCCGTAGCCAACGGTCTTGGCCTGGAGATGATCAATGTGGATCCCATGATGGACCCCCTCCGCTCTGACCCGAGATTCAAGGACCTAGTCCGGCGCATAGGTCTGTTGCCTTAAACGGGAGCCACATGAGTGATGCGGCTGAAAAATTCGCGCACTTTTTTGCCCTCATCCTCGTGACATGGCTCACGCTCTTGAGCATTACCCACCCGCTATTCGCTCAGACCACGATCGGCACAGGCAGTATTGTAGGCACTGTGAGCGACCCCTCCGGCGCAGTCATCAGCGGAGTCGATGTCACGATTACTAACCTCTCCACCGGACAAATCATTCGTCTGGCTACGAATTCAGCCGGTGCATTTAACTCGGGCGCGCTGATTCCTGGCGACTATAAAGCGCGAATTGCGGCCGCTGGCTTTCGCTCTGCGGAAGTGCCAACAACGGTACTCCTGGGCAACACCGCGACCGTGAACGTGAGCTTGCAGCTCGGGAACGAGTGGCAGGTAGTCAAAGTGCAAAGCTCCGCGCTGCGGGTGAACACCGAGCAGGCGGCCGTGCAAGGAGTGCTAAATGCAGAGCAGATCGAAAACCTTCCGGTCAATGGCCGAAACTTCCTGGACTTGGCGCAGTTGGAGCCGGGCATCCAGATCCAGGACGGAGCGAACTTCGGAATCGGTAAGGACGGTTATTCGTCGATCTCCATTGGCGGACGATTCGGCCGCACCGCTCGCATTGAGGTGGATGGTCTCGACGTATCGGATGAAATATTCGGTTCGACAACAATAAATGTTCCTGCGAGCGGCATCCAGGAATTCCAACTCAGTCAGTCGAGCATGGATCTTTCCACAGAGCTGACTACGTCCGGCGCCGTGAATGTGGCTACACGGTCAGGCACAAAT